>ERZ772861.3167-NODE-3167-length-10258-cov-12.020092_pt1 | contig 10258 bp, 12 predicted proteins | sample MGYA00512135_ERZ772861 | MGnify/ENA primary metagenome ERZ772861 (study PRJEB29015, sample SAMEA2737700) | human gut metagenome | biome: human gut; feature: human-associated habitat; material: faeces | place: China | collected 2012 ...
ATCCATCGATGAACTACCTGTATCATAGAACATTTTTGTGCCCTGTGCCGTATGTGCCCTATAAAATAGGAAAACTACAAATACAAGGCTTTTCGGAGCCTATAACATCTAAAAAAATAAAACAGAGCTATCACATTACGCAAAAGGCCGCCCGGTCAAGACAACGGGCGGCCTTTTTGCGTGGAAAGCTCGGAAGGAGGCAGAAATTTTCTAAAAAATAAGTACAAAATTTTCAAGCTCATTTTTGTGCAAAATTACAGAAAGATTGGAGGTTAGCAAGTGGAGGAAAACAAAAATATTCCCACCACCGAAGGCGAGGCGATTGCTCCCGAGGCACCTGTCACGGATATTCCCGGCACAGATGCCCCGTCCCCGGATTTGACCGCTGGAGTCCCCCAGCAGGAACAGGCTGGGGCAACGATGGCTGAGCCCGGCGATGTGGTCGTGTCTTTTGACAAAATCGAAGAGCTGATGGCAGAACGCCGGGCGGCTGCCCGTGATACCGTGGAAAAGGCTGAGCCCGCCGCCACGGAGGTTGATGCTCCCGCTGTGGAACCTGTCGAGCCCATCCCGGCTGCAAAAGAGCCAGAAAAGGCCACGGAGGAAAAGCCGCAGGAGGAGGTTGCGGCTGAACAGAAAAAATCCCGCCGTGGCCGTCCCCCGAAAGCTGAAAAAGCGGAGCAGACGGCGCCAGAGGCCGACAAAGAGCAGACGGCGGCAAAGCCCCGCAGGGGCCGCCCACCCAAGGCGGATAAGGCGGCCCCCGACGAGGCCCAGCCGTCCAAACCTCGAGACAAAGTGTCCCGAAGCAAAAAAGCCGCTCCCGCCAAGGAGGAGTCTCCCTCCCCGGAGCCGGTAGCCATTGGCGGCGATACCACCCCAGCCGCTGAGATCCCGGCAGAGCCTAAAGAGCCTGCACCACCGCCCCGTCCTGTGGCGGAAGGCGAGCTGGTCTATCTGAAACTGTCCGAAGCTCACCCATTTCACACATTCCGTCCCCATCCGTTCAAGGTGAAAGACGATGCCAAGATGCAAGAACTGGTGGCATCCATTAAAGAAAATGGCGTTCTTTCTCCCGGCCTTGCCCGCCCGGAGAAAGATGGCAACGGTTATGAAATCGTAGGCGGCCATCGTCGTCACCACGGCAGCGAGCTGGCAGAGCTGGAGGAAATGCCCTTTATTATCCGGGATATGACCGACCAAGAAGCTGTGCAGGCCATGAGGGACAGTAACAAGCAGCGGGATCAGACACTTCCCAGCGAACTGGCTGCCTTGTTGGATTTGGAAGTGGAGGCCATCAAGCACCAAGGCGGGCGGCTGGACGGTGTTGCTCCCGGTGATGTGGGAAAACGCTCTGTTGAGATCGTTGGTGAAGCGCACGATATGAATTACAAAAAGGTCATGCGGTATCTTCGCCTTAACTCCCTTGTCCCGGAGCTGCTGAACAAGGTGGACGAGAAGGGGCTGGGCTTCATGCCCGCTGTGGAACTCTCGTACATCAAACCGAAAAACCAGAGGTTGATTGCTGTGTCTATCGACGGTGAGCAATCCTCGCCCTCCCACGCCCAGGCGAAACGGCTTCGGGAGCTGGATCAGGAGGGCAAGCTCAACGGCGATGTGATCGACGGTATTCTGAGTGAAAAGAAAAAGGAGGATCGCGGCGTGATTATTTCGATGGCCGAACTGGAGAAGTATTTTGGCAAGGAGGTCACTCCTGTCAAGATGAAGGAGCAGATCATGTCCCTGCTGGACGAATGGAAAGAGAAACAGCCGCCCGAGCTGAAAAAGCCCGAGAAAAAGGCGGATTTGGAGAAGTAACCTCGAGACACTTTGTCCCGAGGTTTTTTTACGCCCTTTCGCAGAGGGCTCTTTGGATTTATCCCCCGTCGCCGCCCAAACCAAAGCGCAGTCGGGAGCTGTCCGTCAAGGGGGCATTGGCCCCGCCGCTTGCGGCGGCTTGCCCTTGACGGGCGGCCCCGGCTGTGCTACTCCCAGCGGCGCGGCGGGGGTATATCCTCCAGAGCCGCCCCCTTTCCCATGATTGGGAAAGGGCGGGGGGATTGGGCTGAACCTACATTATAAAATATCGGAGGTATTCAATATGAAACGACCCCTTGCGTATGTTACCGCCGCATGGTACGGCGGCGACAGCGAAAACGCGGAACGGGCGGCGCAGTATTGCCGCGCTGTGTATGAGGCGGGCTTTTCGCCCATCTGCCCAGCCCTCTACCTGCCCTTGTATCTTAACGATGCGGTTCCCGAGGAGCATAAAAGCGGCATTGACATGAGCCGCGACCTGCTCCGCCGCTCTCATGTGCTGGTGGTGTGCGGCCATACCGTCACCGAGGCCATGAAAAACGACATCGCTGTTGCCCAGCGGCTGGGTATCACAGCGACCACCCTTGAGGGGATTTTGACCGTCAAGGGACAGGGCCGCAGACGAAATGACGATTAAGCTGGGGAGCCTGTTTGATGGGATCGGTGTGTTTCCGCTGGCGGCAGCCCGCTGCGGGATCACTCCGATATGGGCCAGCGAGATCGAAAAGGCCCCTATCTCCATCACAAAACGGCACTTCCCGAATATGGCCCACTTGGGCGACATCACCCGCATGGACGGCGGGGCCATCCCGCCCGTCCATGTGCTGACCTTTGGATCGCCGTGTCAAAACCTGTCCCAGATCGGCAACCGGGACGGCTTGGCTGGCGCAAAGTCCAGCCTGTTTTTTCAAGCGATCCGCATTATTAAAGAAATGAGGGATGCGACTGACAATCTATTTCCAGTTATCGCTGTTTGGGAAAATGTCATGGGAGCGTTTTCATCAAATGACCGGATGGACTTTAGAGCCGTCCTATCCGCGTTCGCAACCGCCGATGTTCCAATGCCTGCTTCTGGAAGATGGGCAGGAGCCGGAATGGTGCGAGGGGGAACACCTGACCTCTCATGGCGGCTCATGGACGCCCAATATTGGGCAAGCCCCCGACTGGCACGACGGCAGCGTATCTTCCTCGTGGCGGATTTTGGAGGCCGACGCTCCCACGAAATACTATTTAAGCCCCGCCCAATGCACCCACTTTCTGAAGCTGGCGGAGATTGCGGGCTGTCCTCCCCCGAAGGAGATCGAGGCACTTTTCTTGAAGCAGGGGGGCGCATACCCGTCACAAGACCCTTTCAATGCTTCCGTATGCGGGCGTCGGCCAAAGACAGGACGCCAGAAGCGTTCCGAAACAGCTTCGGATTACCAACTGACCCTTTTCCCACTCTTTTAGCGGGCGGCGTGGCTCCCTTTGCCTTTTGGTATGAGGACGATCCCGCCGGGGGCTTTGTTCGGTTTCCCACGGAGCTGGAGTGCGAGCGTCTGATGGGCTTGCCCGAGGGCTGGACAAAATACGGCGCAGGCGGCGAGGAAATACGGGCGGCCAGCCGCTATAAGGCATTGGGGAACGCCATCGCCCTGCCCTGTGCCGAGTACATTATGGCGGGGATCAAGGAGGTGCTGCATGACCCTGTTTGAAGCCTATGTTACCAACGCCGGGAAATACGCCGACTATGGCGTACAGGTTGGGGAGCCCTTAAAGTTTCCCACCACCACCGAGGAGGTGCAGGCGCTCCTAAAGCGGATCGGCGTGGACGGTGTGCGGTATAAAGAGATTTTCATTGTTTCTTTTGACGGTGATGTGCTGGGCCTGTATGACTATCTGAACGAATACGAAAATCTGGACGAGCTCAACCATCTGGCCCATCTGCTCTCGGAGCTGGATCAAGGTGAGCTGGAAACGCTGGAGGCCGTTCTCAACAAGGGCGACCATACTTCCAGCGTGGCCGACATCATCAACCTCGTTCACAATCTGGATTGCTACGACCTCCACCCCGGCGTATCGGACGATGAAACGCTGGGGCGCATTTATGTGGAGGACATGGAGCGGCTGGAGGTGCCCGAAGATATAATCAACTATTTTGACTTCGAGGCATACGGGCGGGATATGCGGCTGAACGAGGACGGGCATTTTGCCCCCGGCGGCTATCTGACCCGAGTAAGCAATAACTTTGTAGAGCTGTACCACGGGATCGAGGACATTCCCGCAGAGCATCGGGTATTTGCATACCCCCAGCTTTCCATCCGGGAGCAGATGGCAGCCTACAAAGAAATTATTGACGGCTCTGCCCGAGACACGGGCAGGCACCATATCATTCCGGGACATGAGGAGCGTTAGTGCTTCGAGACACTTTGTCCCAAAGTAAGGAGGTGGTATAGCTGATTGATGAAGATATTTCCCGGCGCACGATTGCCGTTTCCATGCGGGCCGGTAAGCTGACCGCCCGGAGCCTTGCCTATGTGCTCCGGGCCGTTGGCCGTAAAATCGCCAAGGCACACCGGGAGGCGCAAACGCCCCACGGCAAACAGAGCGTGAAAAAGCTCATGGCACACGGTACGGCCACCAACAGTATCGAGGTGGACGCGCCCAAGGTATTTGACCGGGTGGCCCGGAAGTGGAATGTGGACTATGCCTTTTATAAAACCGGGCCGGACAAATATCTGCTTTTCTTCAAGACAGGACAGGCCGACGCGATGACGGCCTGTTTTTCTGAATACTCCCGGAAGGTGCTGGATAAGTCCAAATCCCGGCGCATACCCATCCGGGAACAGCTCAAACGGGCGGCGGATCAGCTTGCCAAGGAAAAGCCCCGCCAGAAGGAGCGCGTAAAGGAGGCGGCCCATGCGGACAGATAAGATCAGAAAATATGTACTCCCCAATATCCCGTATCTGTTCATCGGCTGGGCCTGCTTGAAACTGGGTACGGCCCACCGTCTGGCCGCTGGCGCAAACTTCGGGGAAAAGCTGCTGGGGCTGATGCAGACCATCGGCGTGGCCTTTGCGGACTTTTCGCCGGGGATCAACCCGGTTGACTGGCTGGTGGGGATCGCGGGGGCTGTTGGCTTTCGTCTGCTGATCTATGTAAAAAGCAAGAACGCCAAGAAATATCGCCGGGATGAAGAATACGGCAGCTCCCGTTGGGGCGGGCCTAAAGACATCCAGCCTTTTGTCGATCCAAAGTTTGAAAACAATGTCATTCTCACCGGGACGGAGCTTCTCACCATGAACACCCGCCCGAAGATCCCGGCCAATGCCCGCAACCTCAACGCCTGTATCATCGGATCGTCCGGCTCGGGCAAAACCCGGTTTTGGCTCACGCCCCAGCTTCTTCAAGCCCATTCCTCGTATGTGGTGGTTGATCCCAAGGGCGGTGTCCTTGGGCAAGTGGGCTACTTCCTGCAAAAAAAGCGGGGATATAAAATCAAGGTTTTCAATAGTATCGACTTTTCCAAGTCCATGCACTATAACCCGCTGGCCTACATCAAGAACGAGGCCGACATCCTAAAGTTTGTCAATGCGCTGATCTCCAACACCAAGGGAGAGGGCAAAGAGGGCGATCCGTTTTGGACGAAGGCCGAGACGCTTTTGTATTGTGCGCTTATCGCCTATATCATCTTTGAGGGCCCCGCCGAGGATCGGAACATGAACACGCTGGTGGACATGATTTCCGGGATGGAGGTCAAGGAGGATGACGAGGACTTTATGAACGCCGTTGACTATATGTTTGCGGGGCTGGAAAAGCGCAAGCCCGATTGTTTCGCCGTGAAGCAGTACAAAAAGTACAAGTTGAGCAGCGGCAAGACGGCCAAAAGTATTTTGATCTCCTGCGGTGCTCGTTTGGCTCCATTTGACATTCCCCAGCTCCGGGAAATTATGTCCTATGACGAGCTGGAGCTTGACCGTATGGGCGATAGGAAAACAGCCACCTTTTTCTGCATCAGCGATACGGACAGCACCTACAATTTTTTGGTGGCGCTGGCCTTTTCGCAAATGTTCAATCTGCTCTGTGAGCGGGCCGACAATGTGCATGGGGGCCGCCTGCCCCATCATGTGCGTGTACTTTGGGATGAGGCGGCCAACACGGGACAGGTGCCGGGGCTGGAAAAGTTGGTGGCCGTCATCCGCTCCCGCGAGGTGTCTTTGGTATTGCTGTACCAACAGTTAGCACAATGCAAGGCCATTTACGACAAACACGCTGAAACGATTTTGGGAAACATGGACAGCGTTGTGTTTTTGGGAGGCAGAGAGGCCAGCACCATCAAGGAAATATCCGAGAACTGGTTGGGCAAGGCCACCATCTCTATGCAGACCGAGGGGCGCTCCCGTGGGCAGTCGGAAAGCTACAACCAGAACACCCAGCGGCTGGGCCGGGAGCTGATGACCCCCAGCGAACTGGCGACCATGCCCGGAGACAAGTGCATTTTGCAGCTCCGGGGCCTGCCGCCGTTCTTCTCTAAAAAGTACGATTTGAAGCAGCACCCCAATTACCGATACACGGCAGAGGCCGATAAAACCAAAAACGCCTTTGACCTCCACAAGCTCATCAACCGCCGCAGGCGGCCCGGGCTGAATGAGGTTTGCGAGGTGTACGAGGCGGCGGTGCCCGAAGATGCGCTCACAGCCGAGGACGAGGACATCCTGAGCTATGACGACATCGACGATCCCGACGCTTTTGTATAAATCACTTCGAGACAAAGTGTCCCGAAGCAGTCACTTGCCGCCCACACCGGGCGGCTTTTTTCATGGCCGGGGCTATGACCCCGGAGAAATGGAGGAATATATGCAGTTTTTCGCTTCCGCTATCACTACTTTGCAGACCCTTGTTGTTGCTCTCGGCGCTGGCCTTGGCGTGTGGGGCGTGGTCAACCTGCTGGAGGGCTACGGTTCGGACAACCCCGGCGCAAAAAGCCAGGGCATGAAGCAGCTCATGGCTGGCGGCGGTATCATCCTGCTGGGCACCACTCTGATCCCTCTGCTGTCTGGCCTGTTTTAAGGTAACGGCTTATGGGTATTCTCACCGAATGGATCACGGAATGGCTGAAAGGGCTTTTGATCGAGGGGATCATGGGAAACCTCACAGGGCTTTTTGACACGGTGAATACCCGAGTCGGAGAAATCGCGGTACAGGTGGGAACACCCCCGGCGGCGTGGAACGCCGGGGTTTTCTCCCTCATACGGCAAATATCCGAAACGGTGATTTTACCGATTGCCGGACTGATCCTAACCTTTGTTGCAACCTATGAACTGATCCAGATGCTCATAGACAGGAACAATCTGCATGACATCGACACATGGATATTCTTCAAGTGGATATTCAAAACAGCGGCGGCCATCCTCATTCTCTCCAACACATTCAATATTGTAAACGCGGTGTTCGATGTGTCGCAGAGCGTGATTGCCCGGTCTGCCGGTATCATTCAAGGCTCTACGGACATCACGCCGGGGATGCTGGATACGCTGGAGGCCACCTTAGAAACGATGGGGCTCGGGGAGCTGCTGGGGCTGTTTATGCAGTCCATGCTCATCCACATGACCATGTGGGCGCTGAACATCATTATTTTCGTTCTTGTCTATGGCCGTATGCTGGAAATCTATATGCTGACCAGTTTGGCCCCCATCCCCGTGGCGACCCTCTCTAACCGGGAAGTCGGACAGATGGGCCAAAACTACTTGAAATCCCTGTTTGCCGTGGGCTTCCAAGGCTTGCTCATTTTGTTGTGTGTGGGCATCTATGGCGTGTTGGTGCAGGGTATCTCCACCAGCGGCGACCCCATCGGGGCCATTTGGGGCTGTGTGGGGTACACGGTTTTGCTCTGCTTTATGCTGTTCAAAACCGGGACGATCAGCAAGAGTATCTTTGGCGCACATTGAGAAAGGAAAAATAAATTATGGCGAAATCACAGACGGCGGCACAGGCCGCCCCTACTGTTGACGAGGCGGCGCTGGCAGAAATGCGCCGCTTAATTTTTGACGCGCCCATCGCGGAACTGGCAGAGTCCCAAGGAATTTCCGTTGATGAGGCGGTAAAGCTCCGGGTGGAGAAAAATCTGGAGGAGGCTCCGATGCCTGTTACGGTAACGGTGCGCCCGATTGAGCCCCAAGGCAAGCTGTTGGGATTTGCCAGCGTAAACTTTGGCGGTGTGGTGGTAGATGACTTTAAGGTGGTGGACGGAAAAAACGGCGTTTTTCTCGGTGCGCCCAGTAAGCCAGATCCCACCAGCAGAACGGGCTACCGCTCCACGGCGCGGGTAACTGACCGGGCCTTGCAGGAACGGCTGGACGCTGCCGCCGCCGAAGGGTATTCCGTAGCGGTGGAAAAGCTGATTGCCCGCGCCGAGGCGGTGCGGCCTGCCCCTATCAAAGAGCAAATGGCACGGGCGGCCAAGGACGCAGAAAAGGCCAATGCCGCCCGCAGCACCCCGCCCAAGGGCAAGGAGGCGCGGGATGACCGATAAGGTAACTTCGGGACAGATTGTCCCGAAGCTGACCGAGGGCCTGTTTCTTATGGACGGGATCGAGGGGCTGTTGTCCTTGCCCCGTCATTCGGTGGATATGCTGCTCACCGATCCGCCCTACGGCACGACCAAAAACTATTGGGATGTGCCTTTGCCGCTGGATGCGCTGTGGGAGGCGGTGCGCTGGGCAGTCAAGCCCGACGGCGCGGTGCTGTTCTTCGCTCAATGCCCCTATGACAAGGTGCTGGGGGCGTCAAACCTTTCCATGCTCCGCTATGAGTGGATTTGGTACAAGGAGCGCGGAACGGGCTTTCTCAATGCCAACCGTGCCCCGCTGAAAAAGTCGGAGAACATTCTGGTGTTCTATCAGAAGTCCCCGGTCTACTTCCCGCAGTTTACTTATGGGGAACCGTACAGCAAGGTACACGCCCGCAAGGGCTCCAGTCCCAACTATGGCAAGTTTGAGCGGCAGGGCTCGTCATCCAATGATGGGCGGCGTTATCCGGGAAATGTGCTGTTTGTGCAGACGGTGGCGCATCCTACCCACCCCACGCAAAAGCCCGTGGAGCTGTGCGAATATCTCATTAAAACCTACACCCGCCCCGGCGAGGTGGTGGCCGACCTTTGCGCTGGCTCCGGGACGACCGCCGTGGCCGCCCTCAACACGGGCCGCCGTTTCGTCTGCTTTGAAAGCGCCCCGGCCATCTACGGCCCCGCCGTCCAGCGCATTGAACAGGCGCGGCTGGCCGTGGAGCGTGGCGAGAAAGGAGAATGACCATCGGACAATATCCCATTATCTACGCCGATCCCCCTTGGCAGTATCAGCGAAGCAAGGTACAGGGGGCGGCGGAGAACCATTACCCCACCATGAGTATCAATGAATTATGCGCGCTGCCTGTGGCCGAGCTTGCGGCCCCGGACTGCGCGCTTTTTTTGTGGGCGACTTTTCCCCAGCTCCCGGAGGCTCTGCGGCTCATAGAGGCGTGGGGCTTTACCTATAAAAGCGTGGCCTTTGTCTGGCTGAAAAAGAACAAAAAAGCGGATAGCTGGTTTTACGGGCTGGGCTTTTGGACGCGGGGCAACGCTGAAATCTGTCTGCTGGCTACACGGGGCCACCCCAAGCGGCAGGCGGCCAATGTCCATCAGTTTATCATTTCACCCATTGAAGCCCACAGCAAAAAGCCCGACGAGGCCCGTGACAAGATCGTGGCCCTCATGGGCGACCTGCCCCGCGTGGAGCTGTTCGCAAGGCAGACCCCGCCCGGCTGGGATGTGTGGGGCAACGAGGTGGAGCCCACGATCCGGGACTTTGGGACAAAGTGTCCCAAAGTTGACGGCGGCAGAAAGGAGGCCGATCATGCCGTATGTGAATGTACCTAACGACCTATCCAAAATCAAAACCAAAATCGCCTTTAACCTCACCAAGCGCCAGTTGATCTGCTTCGGCGGCGCGGCGCTGGTAGGCGTCCCGGTTTATCTGCTGTCCCGAAGTTCTATCGGCAGCACCGGGGCCATGTTCCTCATGCTGGCCGTCATGCTCCCGGCGTTTATGCTTGCCATGTATGAGCGGGACGGTCTGCCTTTTGAAAAGGTGGTGCGGAACATCCTCCGGGCCAAGTTTACCCGGCCCGGTATCAGACCGTACAAAACGCAGAATATCTATGCTCCATTTGCGGGAAAGGAGGAGCCTATTGCAGACAAAAAGCAAACCCCAAAAGCACGGCACCGCAAGGGCCGCTAAAGGCCGGGCCGGACTTTCGGCCCAGCAGACCATCCCCTATATCGCCATGCACCCGGACGGCGTGTGCCAGCTCCCCGGCGGCATCTACACAAAAACCGTGGAATATGAGGACATCAACTATTCCGTGGCGTCCACCGAGGATCAGACGGCCATCTTTGGCGGCTGGAGCTCATTCCTCAATTACTTT
>ERZ772861.3168-NODE-3168-length-10256-cov-13.950299_pt1 | contig 10256 bp, 8 predicted proteins | sample MGYA00512135_ERZ772861 | MGnify/ENA primary metagenome ERZ772861 (study PRJEB29015, sample SAMEA2737700) | human gut metagenome | biome: human gut; feature: human-associated habitat; material: faeces | place: China | collected 2012 ...
ACATCACCAAGGTCATCCGCACCGAGGAGGAGAACTTCGCCCGCACCATCGACGGAGGCATCCGCATCTATAACGAGATGCTGGCCTCCCACAAGGAGAAGGGCGAGACGGTGTTCTCCGGCGCGGACGCCTTCAAGCTGTACGACACCTTCGGCTTCCCCATCGACCTGACGGCGGAGATGGCCGCCGAGGAGGGCATGACCGTGGACGAGGAGGCCTTCCAGTCCCTGATGACCCAGCAGAAGGAGCGCGCCCGCGAAGCCCGCAAGGCGCTGGGCGATCTGGGCTGGGCCGGCGTGGAGTTCGGCAAGGACATGCCCGCCACGGAGTTCGTGGGCTATGACCGCGACACGGTGAACGGCGCGAAGGTGCTGGGCATCGTGGCCGAGGGCGAGCTGGTGGACGAGATCGTGTCCGGCATGGAGGCGATCCTGGTGCTGGACAAGACGCCCTTCTACGCCGAGATGGGCGGCCAGGTGGCCGACCACGGCGTGATCACCGGCGACGGCATGGAGTTCGTGGTCAGCGATGTGCAGAAGAACAAGGGCGGCAAGTTCATGCACTACGGCAAGCTGCTCAGCGGCAGCGTGGCCGTGGGCGACAGTGTGACGGCGTCCATCGACACCGACCGCCGCGCCGCCATCCGCCGCGCCCACAGCGCCACCCACCTGCTGGATGCGGCGCTGGTGAAGGTGCTGGGCGACCATGTGCATCAGGCCGGCTCTCTGGTGGAGCCGGATCGCCTGCGCTTTGACTTCACCCACTTCGAGGGCATCACGCCCCAGCAGCTGGACGAGGTGGAGGATCTGGTCAACGACGCCATCCTGTCCGGCCTGCCCGTTACCACCGAGGAGCTGCCCATCGCAGAGGCCAAGGCGCGGGGCGCGGTGGCTACCTTCGGCGAGAAGTACGGCCAGACCGTCCGCGTGGTGACCATGGGAGACTTCTCCATGGAGCTGTGCGGCGGCACCCATCTGGACAACACCGCCAAGGCCGGCCCCTTCCGCATCAAGAGCGAGAGCAGCGTGGCCTCCGGCGTGCGCCGCATCGAGGCCACCACCGGCAAGGCGACCATGGAGGATATGCGCCGCAGCCGCGGGCTGCTGAACCGGGCGTCCCAGTTCTTCAAGTCCGCGCCGGAGACGCTGATGGAGCGTCTGGAGCAGCAGGCCAGCGAGATGAAGGCACTGCGGCAGGCGCTGGAGAAGTTCAAGAGCGAGGCGTCCATGGGCGAGGCCAAGCAGATACTGGCCTCCGCCAAGACCGTGGACGGCCTGCACGTCATCACCGGCACCCGTCAGGGGCTGGACGCCAACGCCCTGCGGCTGATGGGCGACTTCCTGCGGGACAAGGATCCCCATGTAGTGGGCGTGCTGGCCAGCATCGTGGGCGAGAAGGTCACGTTCCTGGCGGTGTGCGGCAAGGAGGCCGTGGCGCGGGGCGTGAAGGCCGGCGATCTGGTCAGGACCGTGTCCGCCGTGTGCGGCGGCAAGGGCGGCGGCAAGCCGGACAGCGCCATGGGCGGCGGCACCGACCTGCTGAAGGTGGACGATGCGCTGGCGGCCGTGGACGATTTCGTGGCGGAAAAGCTGAAGTAAGAACGCGCAAGACTGCCGGAAAAATCGTTCCCGTCATTCCGAGGAGTACCCCAAGGGCACTTGCTTCGCGGCGCGAAGCGACGTGGGAATCCGTATTCTTTTAGCTGAAATATGCAAAATGTAAGAGCTGTGCATTTTGGAGACGGATTGCCGCGCCAGTCTGCGGACTGGCTCGCAATGACAGACCTTTTCCGGCAGGTTGAACGACCACTATACTATATCCGAAAGGAGATGCGACATGAAGAACGATTGCCTGTTCTGCGCCATTATCGCAGGGGAGATCCCCTCCAAGAAGGTGTATGAGGACGAGCAGTGCTACGCCTTCTACGACATCGAGCCGCAGGCGCCCACCCATTTTCTGGTGGTGCCCAAGGAGCACATCTGCTGTGCGGCGAAGATCGACGAGAGCAACAGCGGCGTGGTGGCGCACTGCTTCGAGGTCATCGCCGAGATCTGCAAGGAGCTGGGCGTGGAGAGCTACCGCGTCGTCAACAACTGCGGCGATCAGGCGGGGCAGACCGTCAAGCACCTGCACTTCCATGTGCTGGCCGGGCGCGACATGACATGGCCTCCGGGCTAAATAAGCAAAAAAAGAACCGCGTGAGCGGTTCTTTTTTTGCTTATTTTTCGCCGCGGGTCAGGCTGGTGATGGCGTTTTTGGCGGCCTCCAGCCCCTCGCCGGCGGCTTTTTTCACGCCCTCCAAGCCCTCGCCGGCGGCTCGCTTCAGCTCGCCCTTTACGTCCACAGCCAGACGGCGGAATATCTCGGAGATGATCTTTTTCTTCTGCTCGTCGGCACCGGCGTACTGCTTCAGCAGCGCCGCGCCGCCGGCCAGACCGCCGCTGCGCAGATCGTCCAGCGTCCGCGCCTTGCCGGACAGGGACAGCACGTCGAACAGCGCGTCGGTGAACTGCTCCCGCTCGGCGGGGGTCATGGAGCCGATCCACTCCTGCAGCACGCCGTCGGACAGCTTTCCCATCTGGGAGCGCTGACCGAGATGGACGAAGCGGGGGCCTATGACGCTCCACGACATGGGCTCGTGCTGCATGACGGAGCGGTTGGCGCTGTCGATCACGGCGTAATCCTCGGCGTGCTCCAGCAGCACGCCCACGATGGAGGATTCCGGAATGTAGGTGTGCAGCTTGTCGGCTACGCGGAGGTACTCCGGCGTCTCCAGCATGTCCCGGGCGAAGCCGGGGCCGTCGTTGTTATAGGCGGACAGCAGGCGGTGCTCCTGCAGGTCGGCGGGCAGGTGGATGGCCGCCCATGCCGCCAGATTGCCGCCCTTGCTGTGTCCGCCGATGCGCAGGGGCATATCGGGGCACAGCGCGGCCATGTCCGCGGCGTAGGCGACGGCGCGCGCCTGCGCGGGCACGGCGGACAGAAAGCTCATGTTGAAGTCCTCCTTCCACCCGGCCAGCGACGTGTCCGTGCCCATGAAGGCCACGAACAGGGTGCCGTCCGGCAGCAGGAAGGACAGGGCGTCGAACTGCTTGGCCTGCGCCTCGTCGTACTCGTGGGTGTAGGCGAACAGCCGCACGTCCCGGAAGCGGGGCGTTTTCGCCGCCAGCTGCACAAGGGGCAGGTAGCTCAGCTCGGAAAGCCCCAGCTGGTCGTCCTCCTCCGTCAGCAGCGGCGCTACCTCCGCCAGCGTGGGCGCAGCGGACGGCTCTAAAGTGTGTACCGCGGTGATGCGGCGGAAGTTGATATAGGAGATGATGCACAGCACCAGATTGTCCACCTCGTTAAAGCCGTCCTGCCGGAACGTCAGGTCGCCGCGCCAGCGGAGATAGTCCATGGGCGTGCCGTGGACGGGGGTGAAAAGCTTGCCTGTGTTCTTTTCCATGGTGACCTCCTTGGGATAGTGGATGGCAGAAGTATACCACATTTTGCCGGAGGTCACAACGGGGAAAATGCGGACGCCGTCAAAATCACAACAATTCCCCACCAAATTTTGTGCACCTATACATCGTAAATATACTATATAAGGACACCCATGGGTGTTTTTGCGGGAATCCGTTTTCTCTGTAGGGCGGGACCCATGTGTCCCGCCGCCGGGTACGCATTTTTCAGCGGGGCACACGGGCCCCGCCCTACAGGGTGCGGCGGTCATACAGGGCGGACAGAGTCGTCCGCCCCTACAAAGCAGAACAAGAACCGCGCGAAACGGGACGTCGAGGACGCCGTCCCCTACAGGGTCTGTTCGCACGCGAAAGAGCCGCTCCGGTGGGAGCGGCTCTCTTTTTTATCGTTATTGCTCCAATGCGGCGGTGACGAAGCCGCGGAACAGGGGGTGGGGGCGGTCGGGGCGGCTCTTGAACTCCGGGTGGAACTGGCAGCCCACATACCACGGGTGCTCCGGCAGCTCCACCATCTCCACCAGACGGCCATCCGGGGACGTACCGGCGATGCGCAGCCCCGCCTCCTCCAGCGCCGGGCGGAACACGTTGCTGCACTCGTAGCGGTGGCGGTGGCGCTCCCAGATCTCGCTCTGGCCGTAGGCCGCCTGCGCCCTGGTGCCCGCCGTCAGCAGGCAGGGGTACTTGCCAAGGCGCATGGTGCCGCCCTTGGCGGTGACGCCCACCTGATCGGGCATCAGGTCGATGACGGGATGGGCGGTGGCGGAGTCGAACTCGGCGCTGTGAGCGTCCGTCCAGCCGGCCACATGGCGGGCGAACTCGATGACCGCGATCTGCATGCCCAGGCAGATGCCCAGATAGGGGATGCGGTTCTCACGGGCGTACTGCGCCGCCAAGATCATGCCCTCGATGCCCCGGTCGCCGAAGCCGCCGGGCACCAGAATGCCCTTGCAGCCGGCGAGAGCGTCGGCGATGTTCTCCGCGGTCAGGTGCTGGGAGTCCACCCAGCGGATGTCCACCCGCGCGCCGCAGGCGGTGCCCGCGTGGAACAGGGACTCCGCCACGCTGAGGTAGGCATCGTGCAGCTCGGTGTACTTGCCCACCAGCGCGATGGTCACGGGGCGGGTGGCGCGGTGGATCTGCTCCACCAGCTCGTGCCAGTGGCGCATGTCCGGCTCGCCGGCGTTCAAGCCCAGCTTGCGGCGCACCACGCGGCACAGGCCCTCCTTTTCCAGCAGCAGCGGCACCTCGTACAGGGTGGAGGCGGTGAGGTTCTGGATCACGCAGTCCTCGCTGACGTTGCAGAACAAGGCGATCTTCCGCCGCATGTCCTCGGGCAGCGGACTGTCGGTGCGGCAGACCAGCACATCCGGCTGGATGCCCACGCTGAGAAGCTCCTTTACCGAGTGCTGGGTGGGCTTGCTCTTCAGCTCGCCGCTGCCGGGGATGGACACCACCAGCGGCACATGGATGTAGAGGACGTTGCCCCTTCCCTGCTCCGCCGCCACCTGACGGATGGCCTCCAGATAGGGCTGGCTTTCGATGTCGCCCACGGTGCCGCCGATCTCGGCGATGACCACGTCGGTGTGGCCGTCGTCCATGGCGTACAGGCGGCGCTTGATCTCGTCGGTGACGTGGGGGATGATCTGCACCGTGCCGCCCAGATAGCCGCCCTGACGCTCCCGGTTCAGCACCGACCAGAATATCTTGCCGGAGGACACGGAGCTGTCGCCGGTCAGCGACTCGTCCACAAAGCGCTCGTAGTGCCCCAGATCCAGATCCGTCTCCGCGCCGTCGTCGGTGACGAACACCTCGCCGTGCTGGTAGGGGCTCATGGTGCCGGGATCCACGTTCAGGTAAGGGTCAAACTTCTGGTTGCGCACCCGCAGGCCGCACTGCTTCAGCAGCCGTCCCAGCGACGCGGCGCAGATACCCTTTCCCAGACCGGACACCACACCGCCGGTGACAAATATGTACTTCATCCCACCATCTCCCACTCTAAAAAAATATGCTCCGATGGTACACCTCCGCCGCCCCGCTGTCAACGGGGCAAAACGGAGATATTTCACCGGAATTATCGGATAATATGGAGAATTAGGGAGAAATTGTTGCGGAAGGGAAAGTTTTTCTTGCATTGGCGGGCAGATGGTGGTATGGTAGGGTTGGACTCGCCCGTGGAGGGCAGTCATACACGGGCGGACAGAGGTGTCCGCCCGTGCGTTTTTTGCCGTGCGCAGCGGCAGCGGAAAAAGAAAGCCCCGGAAGCCTTGCGATCACAAGGTTTCCGGGGTTTGGCATAACTCAACACTATAGATTTTTTGAAATTTGCTTTTAAAAAACGTCGTATGACAGCAAGAAAAACTTGATGAACAGAGCTCACTTGTCTTTTGATTCTTCAGTTGTGTCAGAGACTGCTCCTTCCAGCAGATCTGTCACTACCTGATTAAGCTGTGCGGCATTCTTAGCAGTAATGACCGGCGTGTCTGACTGGGACTCAATGTCTTTTCTGGTTCGTCCAGCCACCTGACCGCCCGCCTTGGCAACTGCCAAATTCTCTTGGAAGGTCGTTGGTTTGCGATCTCTTGAAAACTGAGTGGTAGTGGCCTCCGCCAGCATATTCAGTACCAGTTCCAGCGTAGTCATGTTATCACGAAGGTTTTCCTTTTTCAAGCCCTTCAGATTTTTGTACTGCCGGGTGGACATGCCAGACCAGGCTCGGGAAATCTCGTCCGTGAGGATGGCGTACTCTACGCCTTTCTGCACACCGCGGGCATCCCATTCATCCGTCAGTTCTTTACGGACCTGGATGGCCTGCAGCCGCTGATTGATCCACTCACGGCTGTAACCCTTCTTGAGATAGGTTTCCAGAGCGCGGTCAATGGTCAGCTCCGGGTCGATGGTCTCCTCGATACGCTCTCGACCGACCTGTGCCAGCCACAACTTGAACGGTTCTGCCTTCGGGGAAGGAATAGACTGGATGATTCGGAGAAGCTGCTCGGTATCGGCTACATCAGTCAATCGTTTTTTGCCATCCGAAGCGGTCATTTTCAACTGGTTACAAGCTGTAACCGTTTCATTTCCCTCATCCTTCAGGCGTTTCTTCGTTACCTTCCAGTAGTTACGAGCTGCCTGATAATCTGGCTGATCAGTCAGCACAGCTACCACATCAACGACGGAAAAGTACCATTCTTCCTTTTCCTCATCCCATGCGGTTCGAATACGCTTGTTTTCGAACAGTTGGATATTATCGTTTTACAAAAATCATCTTTCCACCTTCTTTCAGTACATAATTTTCTGGCAAATCTCAATGCCACCCTTCAGGGTGACTGCGACCTCATCCTTGGAGAGAATTTTTACTGTCTCCACCAGTTGGCGAACGGCGCTCTCGTCCCACTCTGTAATGTGGAGTGATGCGTTTTCCAATGTCTGTGCGGCATCCATGATGGGTCATTGTGATACGACATTTTCTGTCCTCCGTTTTTCGAGATTTTGTGGTGAAGCAAATCTCGAAAACGGAGGGCCACGGCAGCGTGGCAAAGGAGTCCCAAAATGCAAAAAAGCTCCCGGAGCGCAATGGCTCCGGGAGCAGGACGCAATATTAGAATGATGGGCTGTCTGCGACGCAGGAGGGCCGTACAGATCCGTACACAAGGGGCGCAAACCGGCCTTGTGGTGACCAACGGCGTAATATCGTCTTCTGCACAGCAAAAAAATCACCCGCCCGCATCATCTATCGGACGCATCCGATAACCAATGATAACGGGCGGGCAACCTCAACCGTGACCTGCTGGACAACCTGCTGTATGACTTTTCTATGACCTCAGCTGCAATCTGCCGCGCAGCCTCCAGTTCGACCTCCTCCACAACCTCTGGAGCAACCTACTGCGCAACCTCTGCTACAACCTCCGGAGCGACCTCAATCAGCTCCATTTTATGTGCAAATACTTCTTAATGACCTCGGCATGCTCTAACGCCAGATAGGGCTTTGCCGCCGTATAGTATGTCTGCGCCATAGAGAGATTTCCTTGGAATCCCATGGCGAGGATCGCATACATGTTCAGTTCGCTGTCCTTCGGATCGAAGCGCAGAGCATCAATGGCCGTTTTTTGTGCCAGAATATAATCCTTGCACTCCATCTTCAGGCGGACATATCCCTTGGTAATCTGCAGGTACAGGGACTGATAGTACATGGACAACTGTATCAGCCACAGCTCATGTTCACATCTTGGGAGTAACTGTCCTTTATACATATCGACTGCGCTGTGGTAGAGGGAATGCCGCATATCCGGGTTTTCTTCTGTTTTCAACTGAATGCAGGCATCCTCAAAGCGGTCGAAATCCGTATGGATATTGAAGTTGGGATTGATCTGGAATGTACCATTCTTCCCGATGACCAGCTTGTCGAGCCCGATGACGGAAAGAGTACGCCGCAGGCGGTAAACGATATTATTGACGACCTTATATGGCGAATCGAGTTCGTCGTATGGGCAGATGATCTCTGCCAGTGTGTCAACAGAGAAATTCTTTTTGTGATTCAGAATGAGATATGCCAGGAGCAGGTAGCACTGGTCCGCTTTAATATCTTCTCCGGTCAATGTCCCTTTGGAGCTGATGATCTCCATGCCGCCAAAGAAATTAATATGGATGTCCTCCGGATTGTATTTGGAGGCTTTTGTTGCTGCCAACAGGGACTGCTGCTGTTTGATTTCGTTGAGTTCCACAACCACTGCATAGGAGGCGATGAATAGGAAAACCGGGTCATCCGTGTAGCGGGTCGGATCGTCCACGGCAATGAATCCCTGATTAATCCGTTTGGAGAATGGTGCCGCCAGCAGTGTAGTCACCCCATACTCCCGAAAGAAGGCTGCCTCATCTGGATAGACTTTCTCTAATCTCTGCAAGTCAGAAATCACGACCGGTTTATTGGCCCGAAGTGCTTTCCTCCATCTCGGGAACTTCTCCATGGGCAGGCACTGGAGCATATTCCTTTGCGCCGGCACACATCTTTGCACCATTCGTAGGTAATGACGCCGATTCCCAGATCCCAGTCAGCTTCCACCACAGAGGCTCTTGATGCGCCATAAAACTCAGCTGCACCTTTCAGAAGGCCACTGATGATAGCTTCTGAATCCTCGGTGTTTCGCAGACTGGCCTCCAACACGCTCATTCCACGATGAAACGCACTGCATTCAACAAGCGGTGTGGTTTCCTGCATGATTTCGCTGCTCATGAATATGCCCCCTTTGATTTGTAAAAAATGCAGAGACTGTCCAATGTAACTCGGGCAGCCTCTGCTGTGAGCCGCACAGTATGGCTGAGCGGTTATGTACTATACGATTGTCTTGATGAATGCGGCAAGCGCCTCGCGCTGATCCTCCTTGAGAGCCGCAACACTATTATCTAATTCACTCTTGGCGTTAGGTGAATTTGCTGTATCATTCTCCGTAAAGAACTGCGCCAGTGTAATCCCGCAAGCGTCACAAATCGCATTTACCGTTGGCAGGGATGGTTGATTATTTCTTTTGAAGATATTGCTGATCGTTGTCTGCGACAGGCCGGATTCCTGCGCTAATCGATAAATAGTCCATCCACGCTCGGCCATCAGCTGCCGGATTCGGTTTTGTGCATTGAACATATATACCACCTACTATGTCATTAGTTTACACCTCATTTGATTATCCTTGTAGAACTCATCAGTATGGTATATGGCAATCAAATGATGTGTACTTTGTGGTGATATACTATGCAATTCCGGCGTATTACCCAGAGTTAGAACTGCAAGTTGTTTTTCTCTCAGGCTTCAATGCAAATCACCTCTATAAAGCAAAATCCCGCAAGGCATGGATTATACACCGATGCCTTGCGGTTTCTCTGTACTTACAAATGTGTTATTTCAGGGAATGGTCACTCACGGGTCAGCCGACGAATATTACCGATGATGAGCATTAAGTCATCGTCATTCAGCTTTCGCAATTCTTCAATGGCCGTTTGCAGGAGTGCGGGATTTTCTTCGGATTCATCGAAGAATTGGCTTGGTGTAATATCAAAATAGTTACAGATTTGAAGAAACTCTGCCATAGGTGGCAACGATTTGCCAGAGGATATGTTATAAACATAGCTTCTGCTATGCCCGAGATCATAACTCATTTGATATTCAGAGACACCCTTTTTTAATCTCAGCTGAGTAATTCGATCACGCACGAATTGTGTGTCCATATGATATTCACCACCTATCTATAATTATTTTAGGTGATGGCCGAAGAAAAATGACCCACGATTTTACGCCGTTTGCCTTGGAGGCATACACGGGTTTATGCTATAATACAGAAAATTATGTTTTTTGCTCTGCGGTTCAAGTCATTTATCGAATTGTGTTTGTTTATAGCGTATCAAAAGTGTTTTAACCCGCATTGCATTGCAACAAAAAAACGAGTGCCACGGGCACTCGTTCAGGCGTCGCTTCTTTTCGTGAAGTATCTAACTTGAGGATAGCTCACATGTTGCTTTCGACTCCGACTATCAGCCAACATCTACATGAGGATAGAAATTGCAGCGGCTTCTTAAAAATCCATATTGATTTTTCTGTCCGGCGTGCTATAATCGGTATATACCGAAAACAAAGGAGGAAAGCGTCCATGCCAAGACCGCCACGGTGCCGTCGGATTTGTGGCGTACCACAAGTTGACACCTTCTGCCCCAACGGGTGCGAGAATACCGAGCCGATCCTGCTGACGCTGGACGAATACGAGGTCATTCGGCTGGTTGACTTGGAGCAGCAAACCCACGAGCAGTGTGCCG
>ERZ772861.3172-NODE-3172-length-10253-cov-6.151206_pt1 | contig 10253 bp, 13 predicted proteins | sample MGYA00512135_ERZ772861 | MGnify/ENA primary metagenome ERZ772861 (study PRJEB29015, sample SAMEA2737700) | human gut metagenome | biome: human gut; feature: human-associated habitat; material: faeces | place: China | collected 2012 ...
AGGAGGAGGGACTGAACTGGATGGTGGTCGGCATCTGCGTGTTGCAGGTCATCGGGTGCACTTCGTACAGCTCCACTGTCGAGCCGGAAGAGCCCTCGGTCACGGTCAGACGGTAGGTTGTGTAGAGCTCGTTGTTGAAGTAGCCGTTGAAGATCTTGTTGGAGTTCGCCTCGTAGGTCGTTCCAGACACGCTGATCACCGAATGCCACGCATCCGCACTTCGCGAGCCTTCCCACTGGAAGGACTTGGGGGATGAAGTGTAGGAAGAGGCTGTGAACACACGCAGGCCGTTGAGGGTCGGGCGAGGGCCCGTGAAGCCGAAGGTGATGACGGAGGGAAGGGTGGTGGCGGAGTAGTAGGAGGTGCGCTTGTAGTCGAACAGATTGGCGGAGGACAATCCCGTCGCATCGATGGTGACGGAGTAGGGGTACACGAAGCAGAGGTTGGAGCTGTCCCCGGCGATGGAGGAAGCGACCGAGGCCACAAACGCGTTGAAATCCACGACGGTTTCGTTGAGGGTTGGAAAGTGCAACTCCACAGCGAGGAGGTTGGGAGTGGAGGAGGACATCAACGATGCAGGGAGGATGATGCCGTGATACACGGTCGAATCGTAAGCGCCGGAAGAAGGGGTGGAAGGCGTGGCGGCTCCACTGTCCATGTTGTCGCGGAACACCTCCTTCCCGTTCACGTAGGCGATGATGCCGTAGCGGTAGTTGAAGCGCATCTCGTAGGCCGCCATGTTGTCAACGCCCGTGAAGGTCTTGCGGAAGTACTGCGTGCCATTCGCTGAATGAGCGTCTGTTCCCAGTGTCGCCGTTTCCCAACTGTCGCTGAAGCTCGCAGTGTTCCAGCCTTCAGCGACGGTGATTGCAGACGAATACAGTTTCCACTCGCCGTTCATCGGAATTGGGTAATCAAAGGAAAGAGTGAATGACTCTTCGCGATTCTCAATCATCATCGTCTTCAACACCACATTGCCTTATGGGTCTGTCACCGAAACCCAACTACCCGCCGTCCATGAATCGCCATAGGAGTCCTTTAACGTAAGGGTATAAAGGCTATTCTGCGACGATTCAAGGCAGTACTCATCGGTTCTCGTCTCGTAGTTGGAAAAGGGGTCACTAAACAACAAACGAGTCGAGCCGGAGTAAAGCTCGTAGGATTCTTCACTAGCGTGCATCACACACTTCTTGGTGATGGACACGCGGATCGTTCCCGGAGAACAATCCTCCGATTTCGCAATCACAAAGACTAGAAGTTAGGCGGTCAGGATTGGGCGTACCCAAAGTCAGAAAGAAGAAGTCAGAATGGATCGATTCAGAACACTTTTCTGAATTGTGTTACGGTAGTACCAACCACCAAAACCACCAATCCGACACGAGGAGTTTCATCACTTCACTGGGGAACACCTCACAGTCAATACACTCCGGTAAGGCAGTTCAGACACGAAAGGGCAAACACGAACAAGCTCAATAGAAAGGTGGGTCACGACAATGGAAGACACGACAAGATGGAGAAAGACGGCACGATATTAGCATGGGGAAGGTAATGGCAAGCAGTAGAACACGCCACGATGTGATAAGAAGTTGTCATCATAGGAAATCGAAACAGGGCGTATCCACTTTGCCAAGTATACGGATACATCATGTAATGGCTCCACATAGGGTTCCACATCAACAATACCATCATTAGATCCACCCAGCAAAAGAAACGGAAATAGCAACTACAGCCGCAATACACCCACCGAAATGATCTTATAAACAGACATACGAAACGTATAGCCATCTCACATCATGAAATGCACAACAACAGCAAATCGAAACAACGATGACCAAAAGAAACTGCATACAAATTGCAATCCACTACTAGACACGATTACACAAAGAAAAGAGCATCAAGAATAATGGGATTGAAACAAACACCTCACACCCTCTTCCTCCTCCTCCTCCACCTGTCCCACCGTCCTCGTCACCGTGCTCACGCCATCCACGAACTTCGTTCGGAACAGCACATTCGCGTTCGTGAACATGCCCTCCTTCAGACTCACCACGATGAACTGACTCTGACCGAAGTGCTTCCGCAGCATGCGCCCGATGTTCTGCGTGTGGCTCAGGTCCAGCGCCGCGTCCACCTCGTCCAGGATGTACATCGGCGCGGGCTTGAACAGCAGCAGCGACAACACCAGCGACAGTGCCAACAGACTGCGCTGACCCCCGCTCAGCTCCGACAACGACTCCTTCTCCTTCCCGCCGAACGCCACGCGCACCTCCAAACCCTCCAACACGTTCCCGTTGCTCGGCTCCAAACGCGCCGATGCGTCCGGCAACAGCGTCGAGAAGATCGACCCGAAGTCGCGGTTCACCTTCGCGTACGTCGTCGCCAGCGTCTCCTTCTTCTTCACGTCCAGCTCCTCGATCACCTTCTCGATCTGGCTCTTGTCCTTCTCGATGATCTCGCGCTTCTTCAGCAGCTCCTCGTACTCGCTCTCCGCCTTCTCCATCATCCCCAACACCTTCTTGTTCAGACGACGACCCAACTGCTCCTGCTCCTCCTCCAACGCCACCACGCGGCTGTGCACCTCCTCCATCTTCACGCGCTTGAAGTCGTAGTCGCCGCCCTCCTTACCCACCTCGCTCTCCTCGCTCGCCAGCCACTTGTGCTCGCTCAGCAGACTCGCTTCGCGCCTTCTCCAACTTCGCCTTCTTCACACTGTTCTGCTTCAACACGCAAATACTCACTCGCCCACCGCCTCCAATGCCTTCTCCAAACCACGCAACTCCTCGCTCTGACGACGCGCCTCCTCCTTCTTCTCACTCGCCTCACGCTTCACCCTCTCCTACTCCTCCTTCACCTCACGCACACCACGCTCCAAACCCTCCACTCGCTTCCCGTGCTCCGCCACACCAGCCTCCTGCTTCGCGATGCTCTCACGCAGACTCGCACACTCCCCACACACCTCCTCACACTCCAAACGCAACTCCTCACATGCATTCACACACTCCTCACTCGCCTTCGTCAAATCACGCACACGCACACGACACGCCTCCACCTCCGCCTCCATCACCACACCCTTCTCGCGTGCCTCCAACTCCAACAGACGCTCACTCCCCTTCTTCTTCTCCTCACAAGCCTCCTCCAGCAAACGCTTCAACTCGCGCGCCTCCTCCTTCTTCTTCTCCTCCTCCGGGTAAAACCAAGAAATGATCAACATTCTTCTTCGCCTCCGGGTAAATCCAAGAAACGATCTCCATGATCACCCCGCAAACAAATAAAAACGGTCCTTCTTTCAGTGTCAAATCCACGTAACATGCGGAAGATATAACTCCCATCAAAGAGATATCCTTAATTCACACTGTCATGTTAGAAAAGAGAATAGCACGTACTCCACATCGCCAATTCTCATGGTAGATGCCATGCTTCGGATTTGCTACACAGTACTCTCGAAAAGGGAACTGTGGGTGAAAGCATAAGCCACAGCAGATACGCATTGTTCACGATGAAAACCACACTGGGTATGAGAATCACAACAACAACGATGACCGCGAGCAGGAGAAAACGATCCATCTTCCTCTTGGAGGCATTTGCAGTACTGGTCACATGCTGCATCTCACTCTTCCCAAAAGCACAGCAAAAACGGCTAATCAAAGCAATACGTCATGTCCATCCAGATTCCTCTCAATAACACTACACACAGAAAACAACACCTCATATGCACAATCCATGCAATCAGCACCACAAAGGCAACCCAAAACTATCGAAAGACCCAAAAGGATTCAATTGGGTCCATTCCTTTCACAACGCATTCCTGCAGTACGACTGGGCAATCCACCGCAATGTTTTTCTATTTCCTATTGCTTTCCGTCGCACTGTCTATTCCCTTTGGTCTCCTTCCCTTCTCTTCTCAATGGTAGTTCCGTCAAGAGATTGCCTTCTAACCGTGTCTGTTTTTTCGGACAGCAAGGTGGTACCTCGAATTTCGGAGCGTGCTCTCTATCCTCAGTACTGTACCATTGATCACTTCTATTGGGTTGCCAAATACACGCATGACAAGGGGCTTCTTAACGCTGATAAGTACATTACCAAGCCGTTCATTCTCCGTTCCAATGTGGAAAGCCAAGGCTACTTGTCCTCGTTGCTTCCCCTTCTCTTTAACAGTACCTACTCTCTTATTGTGGATGATAAGGACTTGGTGCGGCCGCTTCCTTCCTCTGAGTGGATTGATTCGGCAATCGCGGTCATTGAGCAGAATCTGACCCTTGTTCCGGCGTGTGGACTCTATCCAAACTCGCAGGTTGCAAGAGGATGCATGCTGTTGAAGACTTCCGATTTGCGTTCGATCTGGACAAGGACAACGTTCCGTCGGAGATCGACGCCGATGATGGAACTCTTCTCCCACATCCTTCGTTGCAAATTCCAGTATACCCTCACATCGGGTTTGTTGCCGGCTCCGAGGTTGAGGGCCTCATCGTATGTCCCCTCGGACTTCGTTTCGAGCCAATGCGAGAGGGTGTACGACGTGGTTGATTTCACCTGCGATGCCCACTATCACCAAACGGGCACCATCGGCGTCGTGCTCCCCCAGTACAAGCGACTCTGGCTGGAGCGCCAGCTGAACTCCGTCACGAGCGGCACGCTGAAGGCGAGTCAGATCATCGTCGTGCAGGACGCCCAGCACCAGGACTACCAGCCGCTGCTGCGGGCGTGGCCCGCGGTGAAGCACGTGTGGACGACCAACTGGGACTCGCCGTTCTTCCTGCGCTTCCTAGTGCCGCTGCTGATGACGGCGCAGTACATCCACAACATCGATGACGACATCATCTTCGGCAAGACCACCATGCAGACGCTGAACAACATCGTCGACCAGAACAAGGGCGTCGTTGGCGTCAACGGCCGCGTTGTGCTCGAATCGAACTACGTGAGGGGGAACTTCAAGCAGAGCAACCCGAATCGGATGGGGGTGGGCGTACCCGACGGGGACTTCTTGTGCAACACGTATGCCGGCGGGCTGGAGTCGGTGAAGGTGTTCTGGCGTTATCGCCCGTACACGGAGAACAACGGGGAGGACATTCACTACTCCCTGTCGAATACGATGGAGTGTGGCAGCCCCGTGAAGGTGATGAGCAGTAACGTGGCGACGGACAAGTTCGAGAACCACGGACATGACAAAGTGGCAACGTATATCAAGGGAGACCATTTCGTCATCCGCGGGACGATTATCCGGGCGTGGAAGTTGAGAGGATTGCCGTTCATGCGACTTAGCCATCTTGAGTCCTATCCTCCGGATCAATCCCAGTTTTCCTCGTCGTATCGGGAAGAGGCTACCTATTGGCTTGTTTCTTTCATCACTCTCATTGTTGCCTTCTCAGTTTCACCACTCCCTTTGTTGTTGCCTTCTCAGTTTCACCACTCCCTTTGTTGTTGCCTTACAACAAACACACCAGAGTACAGATGGAATCGCTCGCAGCTCCTGAATCACCTTCAGCATATACTCGCTTCCCGCATCCATCAGAAAGGACACAAAGTTCACGCCACTCTCCTCTACCATCGCCACCAGCTCCTGGAAGCCCGTCCTCTCCCCCCTCCGCCGGCAGTAGAACAGCCCCATCTCGTACAGGCTCAGCCCCGACATCACTCCCTACTCGTCACTCCACGCGCCTCCGCCCACCAGTTTCAGCCACAGCGTGTTCACTCGCAGCGTGTTCAGCGCCGCCTCCTCGATGCCCGGCACGTACCACCGCAGCAACTCCACGTCGCTCTCCGCGTCCAGCGCCTCCACGTGCGCGCGCACCGCCGCCGTCACGGGCTGCTTGCTGTGGTACCACTGCATCCAGCACCACTCCGGCACCTGCGTCGTGCTGGTCCGCGACAGGGCGTACCCGTGGTCGATCGGCACCAGTCGCAGGGCCGGCGTCACCATCTCCGAGGTGGTGCTCTGCGAGCGGTACGCCGGGTTGGAGGCGCGGGCGTAGCCCGTGTAGTTGTCACGAGGGTGGGAGAGGGAGTTGTTGCCCTCCACGGAGCAGGTGCGGGGGTGAGAGAGGGAGTTGTTATTGTTCGTTGCACGGATGGGGTGATTGTGGGTGGTGGAGTGAATGGAGTCACCACGACTGTGAGAGCAGCAATTGGAGTCACCACGACTGTGAGAGCAACAACTGAAGGCACCACCCACAGAGGAAGAGGCACGAGACACCAGGAGGTTGTTGGCGTGGCGATCCATGTTCAGCAGGCGGATGTCCAGCACGGCGATGCGCTGTACGTTCTAGCGGTGAGGGGAGAGGAGCGAATGAACATCGATGGAGAACATCACGGGGCCGTAGTCCTCGCTGCTGCACTCGTGGGGAACAAACAGCTGCAGGGAGCCAATCACGCGAGGAGAGGGGCAGGAGAAGGACACATTCGGGAAGGCGGCGAGAACCGTCTCCGGAACGCCAGCGAAGTGATCCCTGTCGAGGTAATAGGCAGCCACTTCGCGAAGACCGCCACAGCCGGGAGTCACGCCTCTGTCCATGGCGGGAGTGAGCTTGGCAGAAGTGAGCTTCTTCGGGTTTGCATCGCAGTAGGGCTCCTCGGCAAGAGGCTTGAACACCGCCTCTACGCCTTCGTACCGATTGTAGCAGAAGTAGACGCCCCCAGTGGAATCCGTTGTGAGTGCTGGATACAGTCCGTCTTCGATAGCGCTCTGGATGGAGTCAACGGAAAGGAGAAGGTGCGTGAGCGGAAACGGAACAATACGGGCAACTTCAATCGAATTTGAGTTGCTTCCATACAGACAACGACCATACGCCTCCGCAGAGTAGAAGGCAACAAAACCCGGAGTTGGAGAGCTGAAGAGCGATAGGGCACACTGGCTATCCATTCTTCCAATGGGCAGCTTCGTTGCACTGCAGCAATGAAAGGAGAGCTAGAATGCGATTGGAAGAATAGCCTCGTTCACGTGCAAGCAGAAGAAGAGGAGGTGGAGAAGCAAAAGTAGAGAAGAATGTGGATAACGGAAAGAGATTGTGATGGTGGGAATCGGTGCGCACGGGTTTTGACAGTGTTTGCTTTTGCTTCTGTGCATTTAATCAGTGCTGCTTTCCATCCTCTGTGATATCCTACCCTTGTAATCATCAACACAGTGAACAGCTCAAGCAATCGATTGAATGGCATGGAAATGTGCACACTCACCGAATTGAACAACGCAATCATAATCTCATTCAACAACACAATCATCATAGAAATACGCACAATCAACAAACACACCACATAAAGGAACAGGGAAACTAATACATGGGTATCCTTCCATCAGGGCTACTGCTAACCAAAGGACTGGCAGAATCGTCAATCTTCGATAGAATGTGCTTTCCCACCTTGCTGTTCATCAAGTGATTCCGATAGGGCAGGATCGCACTGCGAAGCTCGTTCCGCTGCTGCCGGTTGCTAAGGACAATTGCCTTCTGAATCACATAGTTGGCGTACTACGCCTCACCTCCCCTCACCGTCCTCACGTTATCCAGCAGCAGCTCCAGCAGGTTGGGCGCCGTCACGATCTCCTCGATGATCGCCGCCTTCGTCGCCTCGTCGCCCAGCGTCAGCGACTTCTCCACCATGTTACTGCTGCACTTCTCCTTCGACAGCTCCACCACCTCGCCCAGCACGCACCGGCAGAATCGCAGCGACACGGCGGCCGACGGACTGTCGATCAGGTACTACGCCTCACGCCGCGCCGCCTCGCGCACCTGGATCAGGTAGTTGGCGTACATGTCCTTCATCAGCTCGCGCGCGTGCGCCTCGATCCCGTCCAGCAGCGCCTCCTGCTGCGCGCCCGTCGCCGCGTCGATGCACTTCTGCACCACGCTGCACCCGTACATCGCCTCGCCGATCTACGCCTCACGCCTTACGCCTTACGCCACCTCGCAGCAGTGCGCCGTCACCGCCTCGATCACGCGCGCGCGCGCCGCCGTGTCCATGCCCGTCAGGCAGCGCTTCACCACGTGGTTGGCGTTCACGTCCGCGCTCAGCTCCACCACGAACGGCAGCAGGCTGTCCAGCAGCGCCGCCTCCATGTCCGCCGGCCGGCAGAACTACGCCTCACGCTTTACGCCAGCCGCCACCTGGATCAGCTTCTGCACGCAGCGCGTGCCGTGCGCGTCCTTCGCCGCTGCGCGCAGCTGCGGACCCACGGTTCGTAACTACGCGTCACTCGCACCGTGTGGGCGCACAAGACTGCGGCGCTGCTCGTCGGTGCTCATCTCCACCAGCTTCTGGAAGAGGTAGTTGCCGAAGGGGTCCGTCATCAGCAGGCCCACCTGCCGGCCCAGCTCGCGGTACAGCAGCTCCACCATCACCGTGCCCTCCTGGCCCAGCGCGTACTGCAGGTGCCTACGCCTCACGCCCCGCCTCAGAGGCTACCGACAGCCCGTCTGGTGGGTCGCCAGGCGCAGCAGCTTCCCGCGGTTCTCCTCGATCTCCCGCCAGATGGCCGCCATGTTGTTGGGCTCCGCCTCGCGCTCCGCCTCGCTCGGCAACCGCTGGCCCTTGGCGCTGCGCTTGCTCTTGCTCCGCGCGCCGCCCTCCTTGCGCTCGCGGCGCTCCTCCTTCGCCTCCTTCTTGAGGCTCTGACACTAGTACGAGAGGACCGTGTCGGACGTACCACTGGTTTACCGGTTGTCCCGCCAGGGGCACCGCCGGGTATCTAAGTACGGATCGGATAAGTGCTGAAAGCATCTAAGTACGAAGCCGGCCTCAAGATTAGATCTCCCTCAAGGGTGGTTATAGACGATGACCTTGATAGGCCACAGGTGTAAGGGCGGCGACGTCCGAGCCGAGTGGTACTAATAGCCCGGGACTTTCCTCACAGTGAAGGTTGATATATTTTAAGACGATAAGGCGAAGCTGGTCTCTTCGGATTGATGTCCGGTCAAAATCTTGATAATGATATTAAGGTGGCTATAGCACGAGGGATCCACCTCTTCCCATTCCGAACAGAGAAGTTAAGCCTCGTCACGCCGATGGTACTGCGTAACAGTGGAAGAGTAGGTAGCCGCCGTCTTAGGTGAAAGGAGTCAGTCGAAAGATTGGCTCCTTTTTTTGGTATATACACCAGCCGTTGTAGAGATGTGGCACGCTACGTCTTTACAAAGAGGGAACGTGGATAGATTAGTCGTTTATTTCTTTAGCTAGAGATTCCCGTAGTTTCCGTACTGCCGTGGCGATGTGGGCTTCTAATGTCTTTACTGATATTTCTAGGATATTTGCCGCATCCTTATATTTCATCTTATCTTCACGGATCAGTTTAAAAGCCATCTTGCATTTATCCGGGAGCGTATTGATCGCCTCATTTAAATGATCGATGCATTCTTTAGAAATAAGTTCTTCCTCGGGCGTAGTATCGGTATGTGCGAATAAATCGATCGTATTCTCATCGATCTGGACTTTCTCCATATGTTGTGTCCGGTATAGGCTGATGGCTTTGTGGCGGGCTATGCCATAGATATAAGAATCGAAGTTAGAGATCTCCGGTAATGACTTTCTATTATTCCAAAGACTTAGAAATGTATCAGAGACAATTTCCTCAGCTTCTACAGAGGAAGGCACATAAAGGGATGTAAACCGCATTAGCCTCTGAAAATAGGCTAAATAAAGCGATTTAAAAGCAGTTTGAGAATCGGATAGTGCGATTTCACAGACCCATTGCATTATTTCTTTGGAGTGTTTTTCCAAGTAACTAGAATCTTGTTAACTTATTTCCCTTCTAAATATATAGTCGCAAATGTATATAAAAACCCTTAGTGGATCTCTCTCTTAAAAGAGAAATACTTGATGTTAATTTCAACCTAATTTCATATCTGGTTGTTTTTGAATCTAATCCGCAGGTTGTAACATCATTGTAATATGTATGTAACGGATGCGAAATAATTGTTTCAGAACTTTGCGCAAGAATTATAACAATCAGTATGGAAACATTTTATTTGTTCTTGGTCATATTTTTGTTTGTATTGGCCATCGTAGATTTATCGGTCGGTGTTAGTAATGACGCCGTGAATTTCTTGAATTCAGCTATCGGCGCAAGAGCCGCATCCTTTAAAGTTATTATCGCTATCGCTGCCGTGGGAGTCTTTGTTGGTGCGGCGTTATCCAATGGTATGATGGATATTGCCCGGCATGGTATTTATCAACCCCAGCATTTTTATTTCTCGGAGATCATGTGTATCCTTGCGGCCGTTATGCTTACGGATGTGGTGTTACTGGATATTTTTAACTCGTTAGGTAAG
>ERZ772861.3179-NODE-3179-length-10232-cov-2.549474_pt1 | contig 10232 bp, 9 predicted proteins | sample MGYA00512135_ERZ772861 | MGnify/ENA primary metagenome ERZ772861 (study PRJEB29015, sample SAMEA2737700) | human gut metagenome | biome: human gut; feature: human-associated habitat; material: faeces | place: China | collected 2012 ...
CAGGGCTTGGGACAGAGTCCCAAGGTCTTAAAAAAGGAGTATATACATGTCAACCACACATATCAACGCCCCCGAGACAGCGAAGAGCGGGAGAGATAAGATCGACTGGGTGAGGTCTTATATGCCCATTCTGAATACCATCGAAAAGGAGTTTCGGGAGACGAAGCCGTTCGACGGAATGAAGATCGCAATGTCCATCCATCTGGAAGCCAAAACCGCCCACCTCGCAGAAGTTCTCATGGCGGGCGGCGCAAAGGTGCAGGTCACGGGATGCAATCCCCTCTCCACGCAGGACGACGTCGCCGCCGCGCTCGCGGAGGAAGGCTTCACCGTCAACGCCCACCGCGGAGCGAGCGACGAGCAGTACCGCGAGGATCTTGTCCGTACACTCGACTTTCACCCAGACCTCCTGATCGACGACGGCGGCGACCTCATTTCCCTCCTCCACGGCGCGTGCAGGGAGTACGGCGACAACCTCATCGGCGGGTGCGAGGAAACCACAACCGGCATCCACCGTCTGCTCGCCAGAGAGCGCGCAGGTCTGCTCGATTACCCCATGATGGATGTCAACGACGCCGACTGCAAGCACCTCTTTGATAACCGCTACGGCACGGGGCAGTCCACGCTGGACGGTATCATGAACGCAACGAATCTCATCATCGCAGGCAAAACCGTCGTGGTTGCAGGCTACGGATGGTGCGGCAAAGGCTTCGCCATGCGTGCAAAGGGCATGGGCGCAGTGGTCGTCGTTACCGAAATCGACCCCATCAAGGCGCTGGAAGCAACCATGGACGGCTTTACCGTCCTGCCCATGCGGGAAGCGGCAAAGGTCGGTGACCTCTTCGTCACCCTCACAGGCTGCCGCGATGTCCTCACGCGGGAACATTTCGAGGTCATGAAGGACGGCGCATTGCTCGCAAACAGCGGCCATTTCGACGTGGAAATCAACAAAGAGGATCTTGCAGCGCTCGCAACCGAGATCCGGGAGCGCAAACCGAATATCCGCGGCTACCGCATGGCGGACGGCAGAATGCTCAACCTTCTTGCAGACGGCAGACTGGTCAACCTTGCCGCAGGAAACGGACATCCCGCCGAAATTATGGATATGTCGTTCGGAATTCAGGCAAAAAGCCTTGAATACCTTGCCAAAACGCGCGGAACGCTCGAAAACAAGGTCTATGCAGTGCCTGCAGAGATCGACAAAGCCGTTGCAACCATCAAACTGGCGGCGGAATCCGTACAGATTGACGTTCTGACCCCCGAGCAGACCGCGTACCTGAATCAAATAGAATAAGAATCAGACTAATTTTACATGGAAACAGAAAAAAACGAACTGAAAACACAGCTTGCCGTCATCGGCGCGGGACACGCAGGAATCGAAGCGGCACTCGCGGCGGCACGCATGGGCGTTGATACCGTGCTCTTCACGCTCTCGCTCGACGCGGTTGCCAATATGCCCTGCAACCCCTCCATCGGAGGAACGGCAAAGGGACATCTGGTGTTTGAGATCGACGCACTGGGCGGAGAAATGGGCAGAGCTGCCGATCTCGTCACCCTCCAATCCCGAACCCTGAACACGGGGAAGGGCGCGGCAGTCCAATCCAAGCGCGTGCAGGCAGACCGCAAACAGTATCAACGCCTGATGAAGCACACGTTGGAAACAACCCCGCATTTGCGGCTGGTGCAGGCGGAAATTGTCGCACTGCGAACCGAGACCGACGAAGAGGGGCGGAAATATGTCGTAGGACTGGAAACCCGCCTCGGCGAAGTCTGGAGCTGCCGGGCAGCCGTCATTGCAACGGGAACATACCTGGAAGGAACGGTTTTCGTCGGAAATGTCAGCTATGACGCTGGGCCTGACGGGTTGCTGCCCGCCAAAGGTCTGTCCGCGTCTTTATTAAAGGAAGGAATTTCCCTGCGGCGCTTTAAGACAGGAACGCCCGCGCGGATCAACCGGCGAAGCATTGATTTTTCAAAAATCGAAGAACAAAAAGGCGAAGAACATCCGGTTCCGTTCAGCGCGCTGACCGATTCGGACTATCTTGCCGGCACGGAACAACTTTCCTGCCACATTGTGTATACCAACGCCGAAACCCACCGCGTGATTCTGGACAATCTGACGCGAAGCGCCATGTATTCGGGCAAAATCCACGGCACAGGACCGCGTTATTGCCCCTCCATTGAGGACAAACTGGTGCGGTTTGCCGACAAGGAGCGCCATCAGCTGTTTGTCGAGCCGCTTGGAAAGGATACCGAGGAGATGTACCTGCAGGGCTTTTCCACCTCTCTTCCAACCGACGTCCAACACGCCATGCTGCGAACGCTCCCGGGCTTTGAGCAGGCGGAAATCATGCGCTACGCCTACGCGATTGAGTACGACTGCGCCGATCCGACACAGATGAACGCCACGTTGGAGTTCAAGCAGATTGACGGACTCTTCGGGGCAGGGCAGTTCAACGGGACTTCCGGCTATGAGGAAGCGGCGGCGCAGGGGCTGTTGGCAGGCATCAACGCGGCGCAGAAAATCAAAGGACTTGAGCCGCTGATTCTTTCGCGGTCGGGAAGCTACATCGGCACTCTGGTCGACGATCTGGCGATCAAAGGAACAAACGAGCCGTACCGCATGATGACCTCGCGTTCGGAATATCGACTTTTGTTGCGGCAGGACAACGCAGACAGCCGGCTCACGCCGCTCGGTCACCGCGTCGGCCTGATCGACGATGCGCGTTTCAAGGAATTTGAAGCCAAGCAGGCGCGGATTTCCGCCGAAAAAACAAGGCTGGAGCAAACCGTTCTGTCTCCCGCAAAGGCAAACGCCTTTCTGGAGTGTATCGGCGAAACGCCGTTGAAATCAGGCGCGTCCCTTGCTGATCTGTTGCGCCGCCCCTCAATTTCATACGCGCAGCTTGCGGAAATCGACGAGAATCGACCGTTCCTGACGGTTTCCGAGCAGTTGACCGTTGAATCCGACATCAAATACGCAGGCTACGCCGCACGTCAGATTGGAGAGGTCAAGCGCCACATCAAATTAGAAGAAAAGAAACTCCCCGCCGATATTGATTACAAAGGAATCAAGGGACTGCGCATTGAAGCGGCGCAGAAACTTGACAAAATACGTCCCCTTACAATCGGGCAGGCATCCGCAATCAGCGGCGTCAACCCTGCAGACATTTCGGTTTTGCTGATTTACCTTGGGTTACACTGAAAGGAGAAGGCGATGGAACAAGTCGACTACAGCACTTTTCGCTACCAATTCCGCAAAATCTTTGCGCAAAACGGTTTGGATCGGTTTTGTACAGAATCCACGATTGCTTCTTTCGAGGCTTTCACCGAACTGTTATGCAAAGTCAATTCGCACACCAATCTGACAGCCATTCGAACCATCCCCGAAATTATCGCAAAGCATTATGCCGATTGCCTGCTCGCCGAGCCGTTCTTCCCGCAAGACGCGACGGTTCTGGATGTCGGTTGCGGTGGCGGATTCCCCTGCATCCCGCTCGCAATTGCAAGGCAGGATCTGCAGATCACCGCAATCGACAGCACCGCAAAGAAAATCGCGTTCGTGCAGGCCGCCGCAGCTGCGCAGAGGCTTTCCAATCTGAACCCGCTTTGCGTTCGTGCCGAAGATCCAAGCATGGCAAGGTATAAGCACTCCTTTTCCGTCGGAACAAGTCGTGCGGTTGCAAAGTTGTCAATCCTCGCCGAGTTGGTCCTCCCGTACATTCAGGTCGGCGGTACATTGATCGCATTAAAGGGATCATCTGGAAAAGCAGAAGCGGGCGAAGCGCGTAGCGCAATTCAAACACTGGGCGGCGAAATCTCCGAGATCTGCGAGAAAATCCTGTGTTTCGGCGATACATCCGAGTCCAGAAATATTATCGTAGTCCGAAAATCGAAAGACTCACCGATTCAGTATCCACGACAATACGCGGCAATCTTGAAAAAGCCACTTTGATCCGATGTTTCACGTGAAACAAATTCGTCGCCTTGGCACGTAATGTTTCACGTGAAACTTTTTATTTTACCGCCTCTGAATGTTTCACGTGAAACATTCTTTTTTGTTTATCCGTGCCTCGCGTATCGTTTCACGTGAAACATTGTCCAGATGATTTGTCGAATAAAAATTTTGTAAAATATGCGAAAATCTCTTGTATTTTGGTTGGTATTGTGGTATAATAGAAGCAGCATCGATACGCTTAAAATATCGGAAAGGAAGGGTATCCCATGGGAAAAATTATTTCGTTTGCAAACCAGAAAGGTGGGGTCGGGAAGACCACATCCGCGGTTAATATCGCGGCTTCGCTCGGCGTTCTGGGCTATAAAGTACTTCTGATCGACCTTGACCCTCAGGGTAACGCAACCAGTGGCGTTGGTCTGATGAAAAAGAATCTGAAAAACACAATTTTTGAGGTTCTGACAACCGATCTGCCGGCAGAGGATGCAATCATTCAAACGCATTTCGACAATCTTTCGATCATTCCGACGCATACCACGCTTGCACGCGCAGAATATGAGCTTGGCGACACCGAAAACGGCGAATACGTCATGAAAAAGAAGCTCGCGAAGGCAAAAGAGACTTACGATTACATCATCATCGACTGTCCGCCGTCTCTCGGAATGCTGACCGTCAACTCTATGACCGCAAGCGACGGAGTTGTCATTCCGATGCAGTGCGAATTCCTCGCGCTCGAGGGACTTTCCCAGCTGATGTTCACCATCAGCCGCATCAAGCAGCATTACAACAAGGATCTGAACGTAACCGGTATCCTGATTACGATGTACAACAGCAGACTGCTTCTCTCGGTGCAGGTCATCAACGAATTGAAGAAGCACTATGCGGACAGGCTGTTTGAAACGACAATTTCCAGAAACGTCAAGATTTCCGAAGCGCCCGGATTCGGTATGCCCGTTTACTACCACGGCAAACGTTCCAAAGGCTCCAAGGAGTACATGAACGTGGCAAAAGAACTGGTTGAACGCATCTGACCGCAAGCCGGACAGGGTAGAAAGGAGCAACCATGGCAAAACGAAATGCAATCGGGAGAGATTTCTACTCCCTGATGTTTGACAATGCGCCGCCTGCGGACAACAATGCCGCTTCCTCGGCGGCGACCACACTGCGCATCTCCGAGATTGAGCCTCGGAGTGATCAGCCGCGCAAGACTTTCGAACACGAGCCGCTTGAGCACCTGGCAGATTCCATTGCGCAATTCGGCGTGATTCAGCCGATTGTCGTGCGGGCGAACAAAAACACGCAGGGAACATACGAGATTCTGGCAGGCGAGCGCCGTTGGAGAGCCGCCAAAATGGCAGGTTTGAGCGAAATTCCCGCAGTCATTCTGGACGGGGACGACCTCAAGGCAGCACAGGTTTCCGTAATTGAGAACGTCCAGCGTGAGGATTTGAACCCGATTGAAGAAGCGTTGGCATACCGCACGCTTCTGGACGGATTCCATCTGACGCAGGAGGAAGTTTCCAAGCAGGTCGGCAAAAGCAGACCCGCAATTGCAAACCTGCTCCGCCTTCTCGATCTGCCGGACGAGGTTCTGGAGTTGGTAAAGGCGGGAAAACTGTCCTCCGGACACGCGCGGGCATTGCTTGGGCTGAAAAATCCCGAGCAGATGGTCTCTCTGGCAAACAAAATTGTGGAAAAAGACCTCTCCGTGCGGGATGTGGAGCGCACCATCCGCTTGCTGAACTATGAAGCACCCGCAGAAGAATCCGAATTATCGGCGCGCGAAGCACAGAAAAAGGTCTATATGAAGGAACTGGAACATCGCGCGGTTCAGTCGCTCGGCAGACGGGTGAAAATTCTCAAAACGCCGAAAAAGAGCGTGATTGAGCTGTCTTACACCGACGACGACGATCTGGAAGCACTTCTGCGCACGATTTGCGGGAAAGACTTTTTCAAGCCCGAAGAGGACGCGGGCGAGGACGAATGGATGAACGGGGCAGAGAACGGTCTGTCCGGAAAGGATATGCAATGATTGACATTAAATATATCAAGGAATGCCCGGACGAGGTGGTTGCCCGTCTTGCGGCAAAGGGGAAGGACGCAAAAGAGGATGTGGAGAATATTCTGCGCCTTGACGGCGAGCGCCGCGCGCTGATTGCCGAAACCGAGGCGCTCAAAGCAGAACAGAACAAAACGACCAAGCTGATCCCGCAATATAAGAAGGAAGGGAAGGATACCGCCGCAATTTTTGCCGAAATGAAGGAACTCGGCAACCGCGCGAAGGCAAATGACGACAAGCTGAAGGAAGTGGAGACTCAGTTGACCTCCTTCCTGCTCGGACTTCCGAACCTGCCTGATCCCGACCTGCTCCCCGGCGGCAAAGAAAACAATCAGCCGCTCCGTTACTTCGGAGAGCCGCGCAAATTCGACTTTGAGCCGAAGAATCACGTCGACCTCTGCACCGACCTCGGTCTGATCGACTACAAGCGCGGCGTGAAGCTGTCGGGCAACGGTTTCTGGATCTATTCGGGGCTTGGCGCACGTCTGGAGTGGGCGATTCTCAACTACTTTATCGATTTCCACGTCGGAAACGGCTACCAGTTCATGCTTGTCCCGCATATGCTCGGCTACGAGTGCGGTCTGACCGCCGGGCAGTTCCCGAAATTCAAGGACGAGGTCTACTGGCTTGACGTTGCGGAGGACGAACGCCGCAGATTCATGCTTCCGACAGCGGAAACCGCTCTGGTCACACTTCACAAGGACGAGATTCTGACCGAAGCCGATCTGCCGAAGAAGTACTTTGCCTATACGCCCTGCTTCCGTCGCGAAGCCGGCTCTTACCGTGCGGACGAACGCGGCATGGTGAGAGGTCACCAGTTCAACAAAGTGGAAATGGTGCAGTACACGCTTCCCGAAAAGAGTGATGAAGCATTTGAAGAGTTGGTTGCCAACGCAGAGAATCTGGTCAAGGGACTCGGCTTCCACTTCCGCACGGTCAAACTGGCGGCAGGGGACTGCTCCGCTTCGATGGCGCGCACCTACGACATTGAGATCAATATTCCCTCGATGAACGGCTACAAGGAGGTTTCCTCCGTTTCCAACGCGCGCGATTATCAGGCGCGGCGCGGCATGATGCGTGTAAAACGGGCAAACGGAAAAACCGAATATCTGCACACCCTGAACGGCTCTGGACTTGCCACAAGCCGCATTTTCCCCGCTCTGGTGGAACAGAACCAGAACGCGGACGGCAGCGTTACGGTTCCGGAGGTTCTGAGAAAATATATCGGGATTGACGTTATCAAAAAGTAACCTTTTCGGGAACCCGGTTTCGGAAAGGAGAACGGTATGCTTTTGTTTCAATCCGCGGCGTTTGCCGCAACGCTCTGGGAAAGACTGGTGAGTTGGTATCACCGGTCGGCATTCCGCGAGCTGATTACCTACCTCGACGATCGGTATTTTTCGGTTGACCTCGGAGTTTATCAACATTTTTCAGTTTCGGCTCAAACGGGTTCTGTTGTCAGGAATCTGATTCTCGGCTTGGCGCTCGGTCTGATCCTTGCCGCAGGAATTTCCTGCTATCTCAAAACCGTTCACGGCGGCTTTGTCCGTCGGCTTCTGGCGGAGGGGTGCACAACCCCCGAGACAGCAAAGTCCCTTTATGAGCTCGGATATTTCCACAATATTTCAATAAGAAATCAGCTTCGCTCCGGCGGGACAATCGGCGCGCTGGTTCATCGCGTGGAAGCCGTAGGGGAACCGGCGTCCGACGCGGTGAATCTCTCTGCCGCAAGATTTTACATTCCCGAGGATCTGCGCTACCGCGCGGAATTCCGCTATGAAAAGAAAGGCTCGGGCGCGCCGATGATGATTCTGACCGTTGTGCTGACGGTGGTTGCCGCCGCGCTCCTGTGCCGCTTCCTGCCGCAGCTTCTCGGGCTTGCCGACGTGATTCTCGGGATCTTTCGGTAAGCGGCAGACTTTCTCTGCCCCCGGGAATCTTCCTGCGGGCAGAGAAAAAAAGAGCGCCGCGCGCTTTGGGTCATCCTGTTCTCTTTCCTCTCCCGCTCTGTGGAAAAGAGGAAAAGTCTGTGGAAAACTCCGTTGTCGGAAAGTTTTCCACAGACTGTGGAAAAGATTGTGCAAAACCTCCGTTTTGCTGATTTTTTCCGTTTTTCCGTTTCAAAAAATCGTGTTTACGCACATACGCACTGCAAATAGCGCTTTTTCCGCCGCTTTCCGTGCAATGGGCGGAATGTGGAAAACCTTGCTTTTTCACACCCGCGCGGCAGTGGAAAACCGATCTTTCGGTTTTGAGAGGGCTGTGGAAAACTCTGTTTCCGCCCTCAGATCTGTTATACAAAGGACGTGATTTCCGATGAAATTTTCATACCGTGACACCGTAAAGTGGCACGACACGGACGCGAACCGTTGCGTTCGCCCCTCCCGCATCCTGACCTATATGCAGGAGGCGGCAAATCTGCAAATGGCGGCGAACAGCCGCAATCTGGACAAACTCCGCGACGAGGAGGGACTGGCGTTTCTGCTCAGCCGCATTTCCATCCGCATCTACGGCGATCTGCACGCCTACGACCCGTTTGACAGCGAGACATGGATCTGCGAAGGTCACGGTGCGGCGACAACCCGTTGCTTCCGCATCCTGCGCGAGGGGGAGATCATGGCGGAGGGCGTGTCTCTCTGGGCGCTGATGGATATCCGCTCGCACCGTCTGTTGCGCGCATCCTCTTTTGAACACGGCTTTTCGGGCGACGAGCCGTTGCTCCTGCCCGAGCTGCCCGTGCGCTTTCCCGTCCCCGCTGTGGCGGACATGGAAGAGGTTGGCGAGCGGCGGATCGTTTACTCCGATCTCGACTACAACGGTCACATGAACAATACGCGCTATCCCGATATGCTCTGCGATTTCACGGACGGCATTCTGTCGCGCCGCGTGGTCGGTCTTTCGATGTCCTTCCTTCACGAGGCGACCTTCGGCCACACGCTCAAGGTTTATCGCGCGGATCGCGGGGAAGAGCATCTGTTCCGCACGGTTGACGCGGACGGCGCGACCTGTCTGGAAGCGCGGATGCTGACCGAGCCCATTCGGGAAGTGCAATAAACCCTTATCCCACGGCAACCGATCCGGAAGTCCGGAAAAATCAAGGCAACGCCGCGCAACGGTGCGGCGTTGCCTTCAGCAGGGGGGCATATGAAACAGGTAAAAATCCGACGTTGGCAACTGCTCCGTTGGCGCTGTCACCGCGAGGTGGCGGATCTGCGTGAGGCGGAGGTTGTAGCGGTCGGCAAGCGTGCGTTCGTCGATCAGGCGGAGCTTGAGGAGGTTCTCTTCCCTCCGACGCTCTCTGCAATCAAAACGGCGGCGTTTGCGGGCTGTCCGCATCTGCACCGTGTTGTTTTCGACGTGCAGAATTCGGTGGGGCTTGCGGCAAACGCGTTTGCGGACTGCGGCTACCTGCGCGAAATTTCGGGCAGTGAGATGCTGTCGGTCATCGGCACGGGCGCGTTCGCGCGCTGTCGGAATCTGCGTGTGATCCCCTTCGGGCGGGATCTGCGGAGAATCGGCGCAGGCGCGTTTGCCGGCTGTTCGTCGCTTGAGGCGTTGAAGATCCCTTCCTGCGTGGAAACGGTTGGAGAAGGGGCTTTTTCGGACTGTTGTGAGCTTTCCCGCGTGGAACTGGAGGACGGTCTGACGGTTCTCGGCATCGGGATGTTCCGCCGCGCGATTGCGCTGGAAGTTCCCGCGTTTCCCGAATCGATCCGCGAAATTCCGTCCGAGTGTTTCCGCGGCTGTTCGGCGTTTGACGTGTTACGTCTGCCGGGCAGCGTTCGCTCTCTCGGCACGGGAGCGTTCCGCGACTGCCGCCGTCTCTCCGAGGTCACGGCGGAACTGGGCTTGGCGGAAATCGGCGCTTTCGCCTTCCTCGGCTGTCGCGATCTCGCGGCGGTTCGTCTGCCGCACAGCGTGAAAAGGATCGGTTTCGGGGCGTTCGGTTTCGGTTGGTCGCGCAAAAAAATTCGCATTCTGGCGGACAACGAATATATGCTGAAAAAGCTGCGGCGGATGCTTCTGTTTTGCGGAAGTCTCGGTCGTGTTTCGGTGGAATTCGACGGCAAGACCCTCTCCGAGCGCCGCCGCGAACGCCACCGGAAGTCTTTGTCCGATACACCCGCTCACATCAGTTAGGAGTGGGGAAGGGAAAGACCTTGGAGGGAGAAGGGACCCCCTTTCGGAGGGTGAATCCAACGCGGCAAAGCCGCTATT
>ERZ772861.3183-NODE-3183-length-10229-cov-2.668075_pt1 | contig 10229 bp, 11 predicted proteins | sample MGYA00512135_ERZ772861 | MGnify/ENA primary metagenome ERZ772861 (study PRJEB29015, sample SAMEA2737700) | human gut metagenome | biome: human gut; feature: human-associated habitat; material: faeces | place: China | collected 2012 ...
CCTGAACGCAGTACACGACGGTGATGCCGGGCAAGTATCCCCCAACTAGGCATCATGGAAGCAAAAAGGGAAAACGAGAATGCTGAAAGCATGATCTCCATGCCTCCTGGTATCTTCTGGCTCGCTCCGCTTGTCTGCGACACAGTTCTTCATACTTAAATGGATCGATCAGCGTATCGATGCAAACGCAGTCAACAATGATGTTCTTCGCTTTGAGATAGTCCATGAACCGGAATATAATGCGCCTCACGGAATCGTAGCAGAAGTGCGATTCGATCCCAAAGCGAGTACCCTGCGTTGCCAATGCATAGTACAACGAGAATGCGTCGACCACGACATGAATCGGGTTCGATCTATACAACAAACGCTTAACGAAGGAACCACTCCGTGTTCACCTTTGTAGCGTAGAGGTAGGGTGATTGCGTGATAAACGACTTCAGCCCCGAAACGCCCATAATGAACAAGTGAGTTGTGAAACACCCATACTGAACTAATGAGTTGGAACAAAGCAGCGGGAGCAAAATCACCAGGAAAACAAACTAGTCATAGACGCCTCTCTCGAGGCGCATTAGAAGAAGCTATCCGGATTCGAGAAGCCTCCTCTGTTGTAACGGCGATTGCCATTGGGATCTATTCATGAAGTCATTCTTTCATCCGCACAGTATCCATTTCTCTGGCGGTACTCGTGATTGCGCTGCTCCAGAGAACTCCGTCCAAACGTCTCCGCGTCGGTTCTTCTGTAGGTGCGACCGAGAATGGTTCTTCTAAGTATCACCAGAAAGAAGCATTGGTGCCTTTCGTAATCATTCCCCTCCAGATTGTCGAAAAAGTTCTCCTTTCTGTAGGCAGGGCTCGTGTTGTTTGCAAAGTCCTTGTCCATATCGAACTGCTTGTTCGATGCCTCAAAGTCGAAATCGTTCGTGATCGGCACCTCGTCATCGGACGGGAGGTTTTTGAGATACTCGCTCTGTGACATCTGGGAGCTCTGTGGATCAAAAGCGACGGAAATGAAAACTCCTCTTCCAAACTGATTCCCTCTTTCGTGATGGTTCTAGGTGATGAGAGTGTCCTTCCAACCCCACTGCATGCGAAGAACTGGGCTGTGGCTGATATGCGTTCGCCGTCTATGTATTATGGATGTCATGCACGCAGTACTTCGTTGCTGTCGACGGTCTCGATGATGGAAGGGTCGAAGAAGGAGTACTACGCGTCAACAGTCCCTTTCACAATCTACTTGTGGAATGAGATTAATGCACCGAATTCCCGATCGTGTGAATGAGATGACTGGCTTCGTTTCCTTCAGCACGCCAATGAACACGGAGCACTCGCGATTCTCCGTTCCAAAAATGCGCACTGGGAATGATCTTCCTCCTCTCGCCCCTACCATTCTTCAGTGTAATTGTATCATTATCAATGGCGCTGATGGTGCCCTCATACCGAATGTTCGATACGGATATGAGGGACACGATCTTGTTTATGTAGGAACTTCCTCCAGCGGATGCCATGCAATGGAAACGGTCTGTGAAACGAGAAGTGATTTCTGGAACGGAGGCGCAACAAAATAGGGGCTATTTTTGCACTTCTGGGTACGAAAGGAAGGAAGTGGATAATGCGTGATTTGAAATCAGAAATGGGATTTACAGCACGATGGCAGGGTGTAGAGCAGTCGGAATTGCTGATTCACTGATTGGGAGGAATGGGCAAGCCACTGTTGCTCTACGTGTAGTCGCAGACTGTGAATGAAGAGAAACCACGATATGGATGGACGATTCGCCTATGACACAATCCGCTGGATGAAACGCCCCGCCTAACAACCAGAATACCTTCTTCAGATGGAAGACCAAAATACAACTACCATGAATGAAGAGTAGACAGCAAAGGTGCGGGAATGAGCAGTAGAGATAGACCATCTAGTTACGAGGAGAAGGCGAGCTGGTTTTCCAAGATTCTGTTTATGTGGCTGAACCCCCTGCTGGAAAAGGGGTACAGGAAGGCGCTGAACCAGGAGGATTTGCCCCAACTCTCGTTTTGTCCCTGAGATGTCGCTAATCCATAGTACATGCGACCGTGCTGACGTCATTTATGACAAACTGTCCGCGGACTGGAATCGTCATGTCGCTGAAAAGTGGGTTGTTTGGGTGTTGCCTTAGGACTAGACCGAGTCTGTTCAAGAGTATGGCGCGCACGTTCGGACTTCCCTTTTGCCTGGCCGCCCTGTTGAAGCTCATTCACGATATCTGTCAGTTCGTCGGTCCCGTTATGCTGGACAAGATGCTGAACTTCCTCAAGGATGAGAGCGTGGACCCCTCGAAGGGGTACCAGTATGCGCTCATCATGTTCGTGGCGGCTCTTCTGCAGAGTCTCTGCTTGCGTAACTACTTCTACCTGTGCTTCCGCACGGGCCTCCGCCTCCGTTCGAGCTGCATCACCATGGTGTACTGATCCCGTTTGCTCGTCACCCGTAGCTACAACAAGGCGCTCCGTCTCAGCTCCTCTGCTCGGTCTCAGTTCAATCAGGGCGAGATCATGAATCTCATGGAGGTGGACAGTCAGAAGATCCAAGACATCACGTCGTAACCTCCTTCCCTCCCTCTTCACTTCCAGCTACCTGCAGACCATCTGGTCCGGACCCTTCCAGATCATCGTCTCGCTCGTGATGCTCTTCAACCAAGTGGCTCCTCCTCCCCCGCCTGACGCCTAGCTGGGCCTGGCCACGCTGGCGGGCACGGTGATCATCCTGCTCATGATCCCCTTCGCCCGCTACATGTCCGCGCGCTTCGCCGCCATCCAGTCGCAGCTCATGAGGGTGAAGGACCGCCGCATCAACACCACCTCCGAGGCGCTCGAGGGCATGAAGCTTATCAAGCTGCAGTCCTGGGAGAAGGCCTTCCTCCAGCGCATCTCCGGCCTCCGCTGCGACGAGCTCGCCGTGCTGCGCCGCTATGTCTGGATGCAGACCTTCTCGCAATGCATGTGGAACACCACGCCCTACCTCGTGTCCACGCTCACCTTCCTTCTCTACGTGCTCCTCGGCAACCCGCTCACCGCCTCCGCCGCCTTCGTCTCCCTCTCTCTGTTGTCTCGACTCCTTCCCTTCACCGTAGATTCAATATCTTGCGGTTCCCCCTCACTCGCTTCCCGGAGGTGCCCCCCGTTTTTGCAGGTCACGTCTAGACCATCAACAGCGTCGCCGAATGCCAGGTGTCGGTGCAGCGCGTGCAGCGCTTCCTGTTGGCGGAGGAGATCGAGGTGCCCGAACGCGCCAGTCGCGAGCAGGTCGGCATCTCCATCCAGAATGGGGACTTTTTCTGGAGCGAGGCGAGTGTGAAGAAGGAGGAGAAGAAGAAGAGAAATCGCGGCTGTTTTGGGAAGAAGGCGGAGAAGGTGATTCCCACGGAAGAGGAAGAGAAGGCCGAACCCTTCTTGTTGAGCGGCATCAACATCTCCTTCGATGCGGGCCAGTTAACCGCGGTTGTGGGCCATGTCGGCTGCGGTAGGAATCGGGTTGTTTTCTGACATGCAGGCAAGTCGTCTCTTCTGAACGCCATTCTGGGCGAGATGCCCCGCGTGGACACGGCTCGCAGCATAAGCGACGTGGTGAAGATCCGCGGGAGCATCGGGTACGTGCCGCAGACCCCCTTCATCATGAACGCTTCGCTGCGCGACAACATCCTGTTCGGCAGTGCCTTCGACGCGGACAAGTACGAAGTGGGTGTAGTGGCGTGGTGTGAGGCGCAGAAGGTGCTGGAGGCGTGCTGCTTGAAGCCGGACATCGCCGTGTTGCCGGCGGGCGACGCGACGGAGATCGGCGAGAAGGGCATCAACCTGAGCGGCGGGCAGAAGACGCGCGTGTCGCTGGCGCGCGCCGTGTACCAGAACTGCGACATGTGGGGGAGGAGAGGGTGAGTGACCCACAGCTACCTGCTGGACGACCCGCTGTCGGCGGTGGACGCGCACGTGGGCAAGCACATCTTCCGCGAGTGCGTGCGCGGGCTGCTGAAGAACAAGTGCGTGGTGCTGGTCACCCATGCGCTGGAGTACCTGCCCGTCTGCGACCGCGTGATCGTGCTGGAGAAGGGGCGTGTGGAGGACGCGGGTGACTTCGCGGCGGTGAGCGGCAAGAAGGAGGGCGTGTTGGCAGGGCTGCTGGCGGCGCAGAAGGAGGCGAAGGAGAAGGAGGGTGGCGATGAAACGCCCAGCGATGAAACGCCCGGTGTGGAGTTGTCGCCACTGGCGGAGGAGACGGAGAAGAAGGAGGTGAAGGAGGAGAAGGGCAAGCTGACGACGCAGGAGGCGCGCGTGGAGGGCCAGGTGCACCGGTCGGTGTACTCGCTGTACTTCGCCTCGGCGGGCGGCGCATGCGCTGTGGCAATGGTGCTGCTGCTGTTCGTGTTGGCGGAGGTGTCGAGAGTGACGAACAACTGGTGGCTGACCTTCTGGAGCAATGACAGCGCGGACAAGCCGGGCCTGTGGTACGTGGGCGTGTACGCACTGATCGCGCTGTGCTCGGTGCTGCTGCTGGGCGTTCGCTACATCACGCTGTACCTGTCGGGCGTGCGCGCCAGCTCTGCGCTGCACGACAAGCTGCTTCGAGGCATCATGCGGTCGCCCATGTCCTTCTTCGACCAGACGCCGCTGGGCCGCATCACGAACCGCGTGAGCAAGGACATCTACACGGTGGACAAGACATTGCCCGGCGTGTTCGCGTCCTTCCTGTCGAGTCTTTTCTCCGTGGTGGCGACGCTCGTGGTCATCACGATGTCCTCTGTGTGGTTCCTCCTCGTCGTCTTCGTGCTCTTCTTCTACTACGTCTACGAGGGCCGCTTCTACGTGCGCAGCAGCCGCGAGATCAAGCGGCTCGACTCCATCAGCCGCTCGCCCATCTACGCCAACTTCGGTGAGACGCTGGACGGCACGTCGGTGATCCGCGCCTACCAGAAGCAGGCGCAGTTCGTCGCCAAGAACTACGCGCTGCTGGACCGCAACCAGCGCGCGTACTTCCTGATCACCAGCAGCAACTGCTGGCTGGGCATCCGTCTGGAGTTCGTTGGTACTGTGATTATCGGCGCCACGGCGCTGTTGGCGGTTGTCGGCAAGAACCCTGCCAACGTGGTGTTCACGTCCATGGCGGCACTGGCCATCAGCTACGCGCTGGACGTGACGCAGACGCTCAACTGGGTGGTGCGTATGGCTACGGACATGGAGACGCAGATCGTGGCGGTGGAACGCATTCAGGAGTACGCCGAGCTGCCCTCCGAGGCCCCCGCGCACATCGCCGCCACTGCGCCGGCCGAGACGTGGCCTGCACAGGGCGACGTGGTGATCGAGGACCTGACGATGCGATACAGACCGGAGCTGGAGCCGGTGCTGAAGCACATCTCGCTGCACATCACACCGGGCGAGAAGGTGGGCGTGGTGGGCCGCACGGGCGCGGGCAAGAGCTCGCTGGTGCTGTGTCTGATGCGCATCGTGGAGCTGGAGACGGGCCGCATCGTGATCGACGGCGTGGACATCAGCACCATCGGGCTGGAGGACCTGCGCTCGAAGATGGCGATCATCCCGCAGGAGCCGCTGCTGTTCTCGGGCAGCGTGCGCGACAACCTGGACCCGTTCAAGCAGTACACCGACGAGGAGATCTGGTCGTCGTTGGAGCGCGCGCGCATGCGGCAGACAGTGGCGGAGAACCCCGCGGGGCTGGAGGCGGTGGTGGAGGAGCACGGCAGCAACTTCTCGGTGGGTCAGCGGCAACTGCTGTGTGTGGCGCGGGCGCTGCTGCGCAAGTCGAAGGTGATTCTGATGGACGAGGCGACGGCGTCCATCGACGTGGAGACGGACCTGACGATCCAGAAGACGATCCGCAGCGAGTTCAAGGACAGCACGGTAATCACGATCGCGCATCGCATCCACACCATCAGCGACAGCGATAAAGTGCTGGTGCTGGATCTGGGCGAGGTGAAGGAGTTCGACGCGCCGGGCGTGTTGTTGAGCGACAAGAACTCGTTGTACAGTCAGTTGGTGGAGAAGTCGAAGGAGGTGGAGTGTTCTTGTTTGTCCTAACACACAGAAGCACAATTGCAACAGCTAATACAAAGACTAATGAAACAAGAGGCACTTAATGACGTAAGCAATTCCAGCCAACACCGCTATTCCCACCACCCCACTTAGGTCATCTTCCGTTGATTTCTTCTTCTCGGTGACTACCGTTCTCTTCTTCACCTCCATCACTCGATTCACCGTTTCTTCAATCACACCACCATTCTTCATCTCCAGCACCCTCTTCACATTCACAAAGGCATGGTCCAGCTGGCAGCTCTTCACATTCGGCACGTCACACACTTCCAGTAACCTCACATTACTCAGTGATTTCTCCAGGCCACTTAACACTTCCAATGCATTCAAGTCTAGTCATTATCACTCTCTCATTCATTCACTCTTCAGTATCAGTTTCGATGTCTTCTCAAACACATCTCTTCCCAAATCGATTCTTATCAATGAAGGCAAGTCTAGTCATTATTCATTTCTGAAACAACTCACTCTCAAATGTGACCTTCATCATATCCACAAAACTACCATCGTCGATCTTCACAATCATCAGTCTTTCACAGTTCTTCACTTCAAAGTTGATACTCTTCATTTGGCAATTGCCTGCATAGGCAGGTTTACAGAAACAGTTCTTTCCAATGATCACAGTCTTCAAACGAGGCATGTCTTCGAGAACGAAAGACAACACATGTTGGAAACAATCGTTTCCAATTATCAAGTCTTCCAACATGATATAACAGGAGAACTCTTGACTGCTCATGGACTGATGACTTCCCACTCCACTTCCAATCGTTGCTTTGATTGTATCAGATTTGAGAAGTGACAAATCACTGTCACACTTCACATTCACTATGTTGTGGTCCTCCTCCGGTTTCGGTGTTTGGGGATTCTCAAGTGAGTCTCTCACGCGAGTCATCAAGTCGAAGAGTAGTTTTGGATACTTCTTCTCTCTCAGTCTTTGTACGGAGTCTTTCACGAACGGATGCTATTCATTACTCAACGATGAAGAACGCACATCCATTAGTTGTGTTGCATTCCATCGAGCATTCTCATCCTTCACCAAACACTTGCTAACGAAGTCGACAAATGCATGCGTCCATTTCGATGAAGAAAGTGTAGGCGGCTCGTAATTTAGAATGCGATCCATCACATCACGTGGTGATGTGTAGTCCTGATATGGATTCCTTCGTTCTGCCAGTTCAATCAGCGTAATGCCCAATGCCCATATGTCACTCTTCAGTCCAGCACCATTCTCTCCATACATCTCTGGTGAATTGTACCAATAAGTTCCCTTTTGACCCGTTCTTCTTGACCAAGAATGGTTCAATTGATCTGACAAACCGAAATCAGCGAGTTGAATCAAGCCATTGTTGGAAATAAGACAATTCGATGGTTTGATATCCTATGCATTCATTCCATTCTCCATTACTCACTCTGTGAAACACATGCTTGCTATGAAGATACGCCAACCCAAGAACGAGACAACTCGCCACTTCTCTTAATTCAGCTTCTGTCAATCCATTTCCCGCCATTCCATTTCCACCGTAAATGTACGAAGAGAGTGATCCACAGTGGCAGTAGTCCATCACAATCTAGCGGTGAATTATGTGAGTTATCACTACCCATAACTCGTCATCGACAGTGAGATAATCATAGTATCGAACAATGAAATTAGATTGGTACTTTCTCAACATCTCACACTCAGTTTCTAAATCCGTGTTAGTTGAGCACGACTTTGCCATCTTTATGGCAACCGTTTTGTTTCTGCATTTATCCCATGCTTTGAACACTTTACCAAAGCCACTACGAATCAACCCTTCCTTTCCTCACATACCCTTCTCCAATCTTCTCTAGTAGTTCATAGTCATCTCGCGTACTGTTGCTCATTGTTTTTGACGCGAAATGATGGAACAAAAAGGGTTGACAGGATTCTAGCCGATTTCGTCCTCAGTTAGGGCGTTCCATTCAGATTGCCACTAGTCCTCTTCTGATGCATGCCAATCCCATTTGGTTGATAGCCTGGCAATACCGCTATGCCCTCCTGAATCAACAATTGCTGATAACCGACTCGTTATCCGTCACACCACTCATAAACCACCATCTCGAAGCAATGCCACAATTGGCAACTCGTATTTCACGATCACTCTGAACATCCTCATCAACAAACAGAAAGAGTCATAGAGTACACTAAAACAACATATCATTGACAATCCCGCTCTTGGCATAATGTCCATTGCGCATACACTCTCGATCGATGATTGGAGTCATTCCCTCCACGCCGTCGCAGTTCATCACATGCCACGTCATGTGCTCCTCGCAGCAAATCAAGCTGGGGTACTGGCGAATCGCATCTCGCTTCCTACCCTCAACTCCGCATCCCACGCCTACCACAGCGCCGTCTTCATGTTGTAGTACTTGCTGTACAACGCCGACCCGCACTTGTTGCACATGCGCAGCTTGTACACGTCCGTCTCGGCGCAGCGCGGGTTGCTGCACTTCAGCAGCCGCCGCAGCTTGAACGAGTACAGGCGGGTGTGCGTGGGGAAGGCCTGCAGGTGGCGCAGGAGGTGGAACTTGTCGCAGAAGCAGCTGTCACACTCCATGCAGTACGCCAAGTTGCTGCGGCACCCGCACTCCACACAGCACCGCTTCTTGTCCTTCTGCACCGTCTCGCACAGCACGTACACCCGTTTCAGCTATCTCTCACGCACTCACCCAATCATCACCTCCTCCGCCTCCCACCGCGGCATCTCCGCACAGTGCAGCACCTGTCGCTTCTCCTCACCGCCCAGCTGGAAGTCCGACACGTCGATGTCGTGCCCGGCGGCGTAGCGACAGTCCTGCGGGAGGTGGCCGGTGCGGCCGCACAGCGGGCACTTGTGGGAGTCCAGGATGGTCACGGCGCTCTTGAAGCGGTGCTTGCCGGGCAGGTACACGTGTTGCTCGGAGTTGCTCACGCCGACGAGCGGTTGTGAATTCTGTGACGTGATTGCATCGGGTGGTGATGGAGGTGCATTGGGTTGTGTGGCAGCCATGGCGCGGGCCTCGGCCCGTCTCTTGCACTCCATGGAGCAGACGTCCTCGTCCGTGCGGTCGCAGACGTACTGGCCGAACTTGCCGCAGACGGCGCAGAAGGGACCCAGGATCGGAGCCATTGGTGCGTCGCGCGAGAACTCAATCACCTCCTCCTCGGAGGGTGTTTCCTCCTCCTTCACTTCTTCCTTCTCCTTCACAAGAGGGTTCTCATTCACTTCCCGTTCTTTCACAGGAGGAAGCTCCTTCACAGGACTGTCTTCCTTCACACCCTCCTCATCACCATAGGGAACGAGCCCCAGTGAAGGGGTGCCTCCAAGTGCGCGGTGGAAAACGCTCGTTGAGTGAACGAGAGACGGAAGGGATGGAGTGGTGACGGTCTTGGGAAGGGGGAAATCCATGTCCACTACGCTCAATACAGCGACATATAGATACAAGGAGCCGAATCAACACTGTACGTCTGCTTCTTCACCTTCTTTCGCTTCTTTTCCTTGGGAGACGCGATATCCGCCACGTCATCCCTTTTCTTCACAACTACTCATCAATTTGCAATGCGTAAAGCAACGGGATTCACCACTCTTGGTTGCATAGTACTCCTTCGTTTCCCTGCTCTGATTCAGCACTCTTGCTAGCTCTCCCATCTTGGAATTGTCATCCTACTCTTCGTAAGCGCAGTTCTCAGCTACCAAGTCGGCTATCTTTCCTGCATCCCAGCCATATTTGTCAAGAATCGCTGCATAGTCCTCCGCGTTGGTCTGGCCCGTTACAATGCGGTACACTTGAAGATCTTCCAAGATACGACTTGGCCTATGTTTCTTCGCATGGTCCCATGGTTTCGGCTACTCATCAGTAACACACACCGAGCAATCACTCTTTCACAGGAATTGGAGTTAAAAGCCATCAACAGGAGAAAGAATGGCTCCAAATCGCACTTACCGACTTTGACCGCTTGGAACATTCAATGCCGGTGACACCCAAGTTCAGTATTTCACAGGTATGCTATTCTGGACTCTTATCCCCTCTCACCTGTAGGATGACGAGTTTGTGATTATCGAAATCAACGTTCCTTGGGTACAAATTGTGTATCAATCACTTAGGAATAGGTTCGAGTGGGAGACATGGAGTTTGTGGTGGATGGCTGCGAGTTCTCCTTC
>ERZ772861.3187-NODE-3187-length-10216-cov-5.756914_pt1 | contig 10216 bp, 9 predicted proteins | sample MGYA00512135_ERZ772861 | MGnify/ENA primary metagenome ERZ772861 (study PRJEB29015, sample SAMEA2737700) | human gut metagenome | biome: human gut; feature: human-associated habitat; material: faeces | place: China | collected 2012 ...
AGGTTTGCTCCTTCTGCGTTGATAAGGTGACGCACATCGATTTCAAAGACACTGTCAAGCTCCGCCGTTACCTGTCCGAGCGCGGCAAGATCCTGCCCCGCCGTACCACCGGTACCTGCGCAGCCCATCAGCGTGACCTGACCACCGCCATCAAGCGCGCCCGTCAGATCGCCCTGCTGCCCTACGTCACTGACTAATTTCAAAGATTTCAGCCGCCGAGGCTTCTCGGCGGCTGATTTTTTTGAATTCAAAGCGGGCCGCTCGAACAAAATGGCGCATCATTGCCGTTTGGTTCGGGAGAAGAGCCCCTGAATGCGGGCGCAGGTGATGCACAGGCGGTACAGGGTGCTCCCCAATAGACAGAGCAAGAAAAAACGCGGTATCTCCTTTGGCACCAGGGAGAAGTCCTCCGCCCGGGCTTGAAAAGCGGAGATGGACAAAAGGAGCTTGAATAGGAGACTCAGAAACAGAATCTGCAAAAGCAGTCCGTTGTCCAGCAGCCCAAGACAAAGACAGAAAAGCACGGTTGCGACTCCGAGCATTGCCAGAAGCGGGGCCCAGAGGGAGAACACCAGGAACAGAAGGTATTGAAGAGCCAAGATACCGAACCGATGCAGCTGCAGCAGCTCCCGGTTGTCCTTCATGGCAAGCTTCATCCCCTGCTGCCAGCTGCGGCGATGGGCGAGCACCTGATGAAAAGAGCCATTGGGGGGCAGCTTCCCTTCTCGCTCCGGAATATATACAATGCGGCATGGAAGCTTTTTCTTGCGGAAAAGACGCTGGATGGACAGTGTCAGGCTTTGGTCCAATCCAATGTTCCGGGCCGGGAAACCACCGGCCTCTATGGCGGCATCCTTCCGGTAGGCTGCGGGTCCGCCGCAGAGCATAAGGGTCCGGCTTTGCAGAAGCGTTTGCAGCGCCGGAATGCTGCGGTCAAACTCCAGTGTTTCCAGAATGGAGAGGGGACAGGCCAACGTGATACCGGCGCATTGCAGACTTCCACCGGCGGCCTGTGTGTCGCGGTATTGGAAAAAGGGGGCCATGAGTTTGTCCAGGCCGTCCTGGCACAGGACCGTTCCTGCCCGGATGCAGGTAAAGTAGGGATAGCGAGCGATGTTGACGCCCAAATTCCAGGTGTCTCCCAGGCTTGTTCTTGATTTGCGAACCAGGCGCAGAGAAACGGTTCCGGTGCAGTTTTCATAGATCGCTGGTTCCGGTGTGCATTTGAGCTGCCGCCGCACGGGTTGGGGAAGGGGAAGCAGCTCCAGCTGCTTCGTTAGAGCTTCCACGGCTGCGGGAGCCATACTGTCCTCCAGGATCACGATCTCAAACAGGGTATAGGTCTGATGCTGCAGGCTGTCCAATGTGGCAAGCAGGGCTTTTGGGTCTTTGCCTGCTTCGACCAGAACGGAAAGGGGCATATAGCGGCGGTCCTGCCGTTTTGCGTTCAGCAGCTCACACTGCTGGATGCGAAAGCTTGCATGGGTGTCGCAGACCACGGCGGCAAGGGCCAGCAGGCGGCGGCCGATGAAAAAGGCGGTGAAAAGCAGAAAAAGTCCCAACAGAATTTCCTTGCATAAATTCATCCGTTTGTCACCTCCTGCGTGCTTGTCTTCTCTCGCTCCTGGTAGTACCGGAGGATTTGTCCGGCGTAGGGGTCATTCTCCTGCTCCAGAGCGGAGCGCAGGACATCGTCTCTCGCGGTGCGGACCAGACTGGCGGCGGCATTGCGCCGGACATGCCAGAAGGGACTGTGGAGTCCGGCCTTCAGAAGACCGAGGGCATTTGCGGCAGGGTATGCACCCAATACGTACATGGTCACCGCCTGGAGCTCCCAGGGATTGTCCGGCTGTGAGAATCGCCGCAGCAGCGGCAGTACATCCGTGCAGGGATATTTTCCAAAATAGCGCAGACAGGCGATTTTTACATCCAGATCATTGGTACTTTCCAGCAGCTCCAGTACCTCCGGACGCCAGTAGGGGGAGGCGAAGCGAATAAAATCCACCAGTGCAGCCTGCATGGTGTCGGAGCACCGGAACCCATACCACAGCTGCCGGATGAGCGCTTCTCTGGGTTGAAAATGCTGCAGCCCCTCTACCAGCACCTTCCGGTGGATGGCCAGTCCCTCCGGCCGGTCCAGGGCAGACAGTGCCCGGAGGACCAGTTCAGGGTCTCCGGCAGCATAGAGGGCCTGCAGTGCATATTCTGCACTGCAAAGGTCGTTTTGCTCCTCCAGCAGCCGGAAAAGAAAGGAAATCAGCCGATCGTTGGGATAAAAGGAGAGCACCCGGTATTCGGCCAGGAGCGCGGCATAGCAGGTGCGGGCATGAAAGCTTGCGTGGCGGTAGTTTTTCTCCAGCAGGGCCAGCACCTGGGCGGCCAGTTGGCAGGATCCCGATTGCTCCGGCAGCTGCTCCATAGCCTCGTGAAAAGCCAGCAGCCAGCTGATTCGGCCGAGCCTGTGGCACAGCCACGCCACCTGATAGCCCAGCTCAGCCTGAGAAAGCTGATCATACGCTTCGAACAATTCCCGGAGGCGGGCAAGAAACGCTTGCTTTCGGCGGGAGAAGAGAATGTCCCGCACCCAGATCGCCAGCAGGCGCGCCAGGCAGAAGAGACCAAGCAGAGCTGTAGCGGCGCAGTAAAAGAGCAGCAGCGTATTGCACCGCATAGGCATGACCTCCCCTAAAAAATAGAATTGATTTCTTCGATTTATGCTCTTATTATACAGAGAAATCATGCATAAGTAAATCATACTTTTTATAAACAACGCATGTTATCATTTAAAATACAAAAAAATTCCGCACAGAGCGGTATAATGCGCTCTGTGCGGAGGGGAAATTCTCTTCTTTACAGCTTGCAGTAAGCAGCAGCGGTCTTGGCGGTCAGGGCAGCGTTGTTGTAAACCAGCTGGATGTTGGATGCCAGGCTGTCGCCGCCGGTGAGCTCGGCAACGCGGGCCAGCAGGAAGGGAGTGGTCTCCTTGCCCTTGATGCCCTGCTCCTTGGACTCCTTGATGGCCTGGTCGATGGCAGCATCGATGACGGCCTTGTCCATGGCGTATTCCTCAGGGATGGGGTTGGTCACCAGGAAGCCGCCCAGCTGCAGGTCGTTCTGGGCCTTGAAAGCAGCGGCCAGGTCCTCGGGGGTATCGATGCGGTAGTCCACGCCGAAGCCGGACTGACGGGTGTAGAAGGCGGGCAGCTCATCGGTGCCGTAGCCAATGACGGGCACGCCCTTGGTCTCCAGGTACTCCAGGGTCAGGCCCAGGTCCAGGATGGACTTTGCACCGGCGCAGCAGACCATGACGGGGGTGCGGCCCAGCTCTTCCAGGTCGGCGGAGATGTCCATGGTGGTCTCGGCACCGCGATGCACGCCGCCGATGCCGCCGGTGGCGAAGAAGCGGATGCCGGCCATGTGGGCAATGATCATGGTGGTGGTAACGGTGGTAGCGCCGTCCTCACCCCGGGCGCACAGCACGGCCAGGTCCCGGCGGGAAGCCTTGTGAATGGCGCGGCCCTTTTTGCCGAAGTACTCGATCTCCTCAGCGGTCAGACCGGCCTTCAGGCGGCCGCCGATGATGGCGATGGTAGCAGGCACAGCACCGTTCTCGCGGATGATCTTCTCAACGTTCAGAGCGGTTTCCACGTTCTGGGGGTAGGGCATACCGTGGGAGATGATGGTGGATTCCAGGGCAACAACGGGCTTGCCGTTGGCCAGAGCCTCAGCGACTTCGGGATTGACGTCCAGATACTTGTTCATGTTCATAGCTGTACATTCCTTTCTTTTTTGAAAAAGCCTTGTTACCGCTGCATCCGGCTGCGAAGACCGGCGGCGGACATGGCAGAATTGATGGTTTCAGAGGATTCCATGGCGATGGAACCGGCGGCGAGACCCGCCAGAGCGGTATCCCGCAGGGTCATGCCTTCCAGGTAGGCCCACACCAGGGCGGCCATGAAGGCATCGCCGCAGCCGGTGGTATTTACCACATTGCCGGGAATATTGGGGAGCAGCACCCGCTCCTCGCCCATGGCGGCATACACGCCTTCCGAGCCCATGGAAATGAAGACCCGGTGGACGCCCTTTTCCAGCAGCACATCCGCAGCCTTTTCCACATCTGCCGCGCTGTGAATGGGAACGCCGGAGAGAAGCTCGGCTTCCAGACGATTGGGCTTCAAGGTGTGGATCTTGGAGAGAATGGGCCGGATCTTCTCTGCCTTTACGGTGGAGACAGGGTCGATAAACAGCGGCGCTGTGCAGTTCTCCGCCAGGAATCGGAGAGATTCCTCGGGAATATTGGTGTCGGACACAACCACCTGCGCGTTTTGCAGCAGAGGCAGCTGGGCGGACAGATAGGCGGGGGTGATCTTTTTACAGATCTCCATATCGGAGACGGCCAGGGCCATTTCCCCATGATCGTCCGCCAGATACAGATAGGTAGAGGTGACGCCTCCGGGGATGCGAAGGGCATGGCTTAGATCGATGCCCAGCTCAGAGCAGGAGGCGGCGACCCGTTCGCCGTGGAGATCGTCTCCGTAGGCGGTGAGCATTCTCACATCGGTGCCCATGAGGCTCAGGTTGTGGGCGATGTTTCGCCCTACGCCGCCGAGACTCACGCTTACCCTGCCGGGGTTGGAATCGGAGGCTACCAGGGGGGCAAAGCTGCGCCCGCCGATATCCACGTTGACACCGCCGACGACCACCGCATAGGTGCCCGCATGGAGGACGTACCCCCGGCCGGCGATGCAGCCCTTCTTGGTCAGATTGGCAATGTGTACCGCCACGCTGGAGCGGGTAATGCCCAGCTTTGCGGCAATGTCCTGTTGTGAAATAAGGGGATCGGCTTCAATCAGCTGAAGCACCTGTCGTTCCCGCTGGGTCATGGAGCAGCCTCCTAAACATTGTGTATTTTTCTAATCAAAAGCTTATTATAGACGGGGTACACCCGTTTGTCAACTGCTATTTTTCATAAAGATCGAGGCGGGAAATTGGTAATGCTGTCAAAAGCGGTGGTGCAGATTGTGTGGTATAATTTCGAAAACAGATGTTTTGCTCCTGCGGCGCTTTTCAGCAGGCCAGAAAGATGAAGTCGTATGGGTCCAGATTGGCCTTTTCCAGGGTTTGCACCCGCTGTTGGGGCGTCATTTTCCGCAGCGCTTTTTCGCTCAAGCCTGCCTGGGCCAGCCTGCGCCGAAGGGGCCGGTATTCTGCCGAAAGGGCAGGGTCCTCCTTGTAAAGCTTCTTCCAGATGTGAATTTTCATGAATAACCCCTCCTTGTGTTCCTTGCTGGAATTATACAACGAGAACGGTCCAATAAATTGGAGTTTTTTGGAAGGACGCTGTAATATTTTTCTTGTTTCTGCGCCTATATAGGTGAAACACATGGAAAGGAGGCACGCATATGGAAGATCAGGAAATTGTGGAGCTCTATTTCCGCCGGGATGAGCAGGCGATCGTTCAGACGGACAGGAAATATGGCCCGTACTGTTATTCCGTAGCTTACAATGTTTTGTCAGATCAGGAGGATGCCCGGGAGTGCGTCAGCGATACTTACCTTGCCGCCTGGAACCGGATCCCGCCTGCCCGGCCCAGCCTGCTTGGGGCATTCCTGGGGAAAATCACCCGGCACCTGTCCATTGACCGCTGGCGCAGGCGTTCCGCCTACAAGCGTACCGGGGGCCAGATGGCGTTCGCCTTGGAGGAGCTTGGGGAGATCGCGGACCGGGGAGAGACCCCGGAAGATACTGTGGGCAGAAAAGAGCTGGTAGCAGCGGTCAACCGCTTTTTGCAAGCCCTGCCCCAGAGAGAGCGCAGTGTGTTCCTCTGCCGCTACTGGTACTTAGATTCGCTGGAGGATATCGCCGCCAAAACGGGGCTGACCAAGGGACATATCAGCACCATGCTCCACAGAACGCGGAAAAGGCTCTGCATTTGCTTGCAAAAGGAGGGACTGCTATGACACGGCTGTATTTGCTGGACGCTCTGGGGGATGTCCGGAGTGACTTTGTCCTGGAAGCCCAGGCCCTTCGCGCCGGGAAGCAGCGCCGGAAGGCTGCACCCCGGCGAAGGCTTTTGCTGATTGCTGCGGTGATCGGCCTGAGCCTGCTGCTGGTTGGCTGCGCGGTGGCTTACGCGCTGCATTTGAAGGATCTGTCCCTGGGCACCTACGCCCGGGAGACCGTGCCAACCTATTATGATGAGGCAGGAAATCCCATCCCCACAGAGCCCCAGGCTGCACCCCACAGTATCGTGAGCCTCCAGGGAACAGCCAACCGGAAGGCGTTTGCCGAATGGCAGGCATTCCTGGAGCAAAGCGATGCCAAGGGTGCCCAGGCAGACCGGAACGCTGCATTCATTCCCGAGAATTTCCGGGATATCTATTACTGCGGCACACCGGAGGAGGTTCAGGCCCTGAAGGACATTGCCCAGAAGTACGGTCTGCACCTGCTGGAAAGGGAATATGGCTGCACCTATGACTACGAGGCAGGCGTGCTGCTGCAGTCGCTGCACCTCGCAGGGGTTATGCAGGCAGATGCGGCAGGGAATTGCCGGTATCTGCACGGCTATTTCTTTGACGATGGAAGCTTCTCCATGCCTATGGAGCTGACCGTAGACCTCTGGCCCCAAACGCTGCTTGCAGAGCTGACCTATGTTCGCAAGGACTGCCTGTATCCTTATACGGCCTCGGTGGGCCTTTCGGAGCAGCTGCGGGAGTGGAACTACGTTACCCGGGACGGACAGACGCTCCTGCTGGTGCTGGACGGGGAACATGCCCATATTTTTGCGGACCGGGAAGCGGCCTCTGTTCATATCTACATGGCTTCCAACTGCCTGGAGGGAAATACCCGGCGGGAAATGGAGCCGGAGGAGCTGGAAAAAATTGCAGAGTGCTTTGACTATTCCATTGCCCCCCAGCAGCCGGTTCCGGCAGAGGTGACGAAGTTCTTTGTCCAGGCGGAAGCGGACTACCGGGCCCAGCGGGAAGAGACCCGGCAGGCCCTCTATTCCGGCGGCTATGGGGATTATGTCGCCCAACGCCTCGGGAATGCCCGCTCACCCTATGATCGGGACGCCATGCTCTATTCCCTGCGGGATCTGAACGGGGACGGGGTGGAGGAGCTGATCGACTATCGGTATCTGCGTATCCTGACCATCCGGGACGGACAGTGCACCGTGTATTTTGATGCGCAGGATGCCCCGGGGGTTGTGGGCAGTCTCTATTTCTGCCAGGATGGAACGGTTTTGATCAAAGGCTTTTTCGGTCAGGAGGCCTATTGGTTTTTCACCCCCGGCGAGCAGACCCTGGAATTTGACCGGGCCGTGATTCAGGATCAGAATGGCTGGCATTTGGATCGGGAGCTGGGCCGCCTGGAGGGGCAGCGTGTTCTGGAGCCTCAAAACAGGCAGTCCATTTCTAAGGAACAGGCCTACGCCATTGTGGATTCCTATTGCGTTATGGATATCGGTGTTCAGTCCATGAAACGCTTTGGAGAACCGATGAAAACCTATCCCTATCAGGATGACAACGCCTGGTTTATCGCCAGAATGCTGGATAAATACGAAAATTCAGACCAATTTGTCTATGCGCTGGAAGACCTGCGCGGGGATGGCAGCAAGGTGCTGATCGTCAAAACGCCCCAGGTGCAGGATTGGGAGGGGACGGTCAGCGAGGCAAAGCCCACCGTCTATTGCTTCCGAAACCGTATCAGCGGCGACAGTTTCGTCTTCGATTCCCTCTGCGAAGGCGGCGTGCTGTGCTGCCGCAGTGGGGACCACTATGAATTCTACCGCATGGAGGGGGACAGCTTCGTCAGCATTGAAAAGCTTTTTGTGAATGAAGAAGGCTATTGGGTCCGCAGAGATCCGAGTTTTGACCCCAATGCAGAGCGGGCCGACTACCAGGTCATCACCCGGCAGCAGGCCCAGGAAATCATCGCGTCCTATCCTGAAAAAACAATCAACTGGAAGCCCTTCTCCCAGTATCCCCTGCGGTAAATAAAGCGCCCGCCATTGCATCAAATGAAGTGCAATGGCGGGCGTTTTCGATTTTTTCAATTATCGAACGGTGCGGTGCCAGGTGTGGCGGGAGAAGAGGCAGAGAATGGGGAAAATTTCCAGCCTGCCCAGCAGCATATCGAAGATGAGCACCAGCTTGCTCAGAATGCTGAAGCCGCTGAAATTGCAGGTGGGGCCAACGGCCTCCAGACCGGGGCCGATGTTGTTGAAGCAGCACAGTACGGCGGAGAAATTGGTGCCTGTGGAGAATCCGTCCGGGGATAGCAGCAAAAAGCTCACGAACAGGATGAACACATAGGCGATCAGGTAGGCGTTGGTGGTTTCTACAATCTTGTCATCCACCACCTGACCGTTGTTGCGGATCATCTGAACCCGGCGGGGGTGGAGCATTTGCAAAAAGCTTCTGCGCAGGCTCTTAAAGAGCAAAATCAGCCGGGAGACCTTCATGCCGCCGCCGGTGGAGCCGGCGCTGGCGCCGATGACCATGAGACACAGCAGAATGGTTTTCGAAAAACTGGGCCACTGGTCAAAGTCCGTTGTGGCAAAGCCTGTGGTAGTGGTGATACTGGAAACCTGGAAGGCTGCGTGGCGGAAGGTTTCCTCCAAGGTGGCGTACTGCCCCCGGATGTTCCAGGCGATGAGCAGGGTGCTGCCCAGGACGATGCCGAAGTAGGCCCGCAGCTCCTCGTCCCGGAATACGGCTCCAAACTGCCTGAGCAGCAGAAAATAGTAGCAGGTGAAATTGACGCCGAACAGGAACATGAATATGGTCGTCACATTTTGCAGATAGGGGCTATAGCTGGCGAAGGAATCGTTGCGCACGCCGAAGCCGCCGGTGCCTGCGGTGCCAAAGGCGTTGCACACCGCTTCGAAGACATCCATCTTGCCCAGCACCAGGAATATAATGTCCGCAATGGTCAGGCCGATATAGAGAATGTAGAGAATGGCAGCGGTCTTCCGCATTTTGGGAACCAGCTTGCCCACGCTGGGGCCGGGGCTTTCCGCCCGGAGCAGGTGCATAGTGAAGCCCTTGCCTCTGTCTGTGCTGGGGACAATGGCCAGCAGGAACACCAGAACGCCCATGCCGCCCACCCAGTGGCTGAAGCTGCGCCAGTACATGATGCCCTTGGGCAGACTTTCCACCTCCGGAAGAATGGAAGCGCCGGTGGTGGTAAAGCCGGAGACGATTTCAAAAAGCGCATCGATAAATTTGGGGATCGCACCGGAGAGCACGAAGGGCAGGCTTCCGGCCAGGGAGAGGACGATCCAGCTCAGGGCCACGCAGACCATGCCGTCCGTTGCGTAGAAGTTGCTCTTTGCGCCCCTGCACAAAAACCGCAGCAGGCAGGAAACGACCAGCAGCAGCACCATGGTGACCAGAAACGCCTTCACAGAGGCGTTCTCGCCACAGTACAGGCTGATGAACATGGCGGGGATCATAAAGAGTGCTTCCAGCAGCAGGATCTGGGCGATGAAACGCCCCGTCATTTTGTAGTTCATAGCCGATGCCTCATGCGAAGATGTCGTTCAGCTGCCGCAGGACCACGCCGCTGTTGGTGACCACGATGATGGTGTCGCCCTGCTGATAGACGGAATCGCCGTTGGCGATTTCCGTGGCGGCATCGTGGCTGATGCTGACCACGCGGACGCTGGACTTCATCTTGATGTCCTTCAGAGGAACGCCGCAGAACCGTGTGCTCTCATCGGCCAGAAACTCCATGGCCTCGATCTGCCCGTCGGCAATGGTATGGACGGAGATGGCCGCGCCGGTCTGGTTCTGCATGGCCCGGACGTACCGGACGATGTTGCTGCAGCACAGCTCCTTGGGGCAGACCACGCTGCCCAGAGCCAGGGAGGACACAATGCCGCCCTTGTCCGCGTGGCCCAGCTTGGTGATGACCTGGGGAACGCCCTGGGAGATACCATACAGGGAGACGATCATATTCAGCTCGTCTAAGCCCGTCAGCGTCACCAGTGCATCGCACTGGGCGAGGCCCTCGCATTCCAGAAGGTCCTGGTCGGAGGCGTCCCCGTGGATGATCTCTGCCCCCGGCAGCAGGGTGCACAGCTCGCTGCACCGGGCGGCGCTGTTGTCCACAATGACGCAGCCGATACCGGCATTCAGCAGCTTGGTGGCCAGATAGTAGCTGACCCGGCCGCCGCCGCAGAGCATGACCCGCCGGACCTGCCGGGTGAGGA
>ERZ772861.3196-NODE-3196-length-10192-cov-3.916346_pt1 | contig 10192 bp, 7 predicted proteins | sample MGYA00512135_ERZ772861 | MGnify/ENA primary metagenome ERZ772861 (study PRJEB29015, sample SAMEA2737700) | human gut metagenome | biome: human gut; feature: human-associated habitat; material: faeces | place: China | collected 2012 ...
GGTCGATGGGCACCATGCGGTTGTTCACCTTGCAGCCCACCATGCGGTTGCCCACCGCCGAATGGATGGCGTAGGCAAAGTCGATGCAGGTGGCACCGGTGGGCAGGTTGATGACGTCGCCCTTGGGGGTGAAGGCGAACACTTCCTCGGGCAGCAGGTCGCTCTTGAGGTCGTGCAGCAGGTTGCCGGAATCCTCGCTGACGCGCTGGTTTTCCAGCAGTTGGCTCACCCATGCAAGGCGTTCGTCCAGCTTGTCGTGGCCGTCCAGACCTTCCTTATACTTCCAGTGGGCGGCCACGCCGTACTCGGCCTGCTCGTCCATCTTGCGGGTGCGGATCTGCACCTCGAAGGGGATGCCCTCGTGGCCGATGACCGTGGTGTGCAGGCTCTGGTAGCCGTTGGGCTTGGGGGTGGAGATATAGTCCTTGAAGCGGTTGGGCAGCGGGTGGTACATATCGTGGATGAGGCCCAGGGTGCTGTAGCACTCAGCCAGGGTGTCCAGGATGATGCGCACCGCGTAGATGTCGTAAATTTCATCGAAGGACTTGTTCTGCATGATGGTCTTGCGGTAGATGCCGTAGATGCTCTTGACTCTCCGCTTGATGGTCGCGCCCTCAATGCCGCTCTCCTCGAGGCGGCTCTTGATGACGCCCGACACGCTGGCCAGAAACTCGTCGCCCGCGCGCTCGCTGAGCATCTTGTTGATCTCCTCGTAGCCCACGGGGTCGAGGTAGTGGAGGCTGCGGTCTTCCAGCTCCTCCTTGACGTTCAGGATGCCCAGACGGTTGGCGATGGGAGCGTAGACCTCCATGGTCTCCCGGGCCTTGTCGCGGCGCTTCTGCTCCGGCCATGCGTCGCCGGTGCGCATATTGTGCAGGCGGTCACAGAGCTTGATGATCATGACGCGGACGTCACGGCTCATGGCCAGCAGCATCTTGCGCAGGTTCTCGGCCTGCAGCTCTTCGATATTGGAAAATTGGATCTTGGTCAGCTTGGTGACACCGTCCACCAGCGCGGCCACCTCTTCGCCGAAAGCGGCAGTCAGGTCGGTCAGCGTGGTGGGGGTGTCCTCCACCACATCATGGAGCAGGGCGGCGGCGATGCTTTCGCTGTCCATGCCGAGGTCCAGCACGAGGCGGGCCACAGCCAGCGGGTGGCAGATATAGGGCTCACCGCTGCGGCGGCAGACCCCCTTGTGGGCGTCGTTGGCCAGGTCGTAAGCCTTTTCTATCATGGCCATATTGTAGGCTTTGCCGCTGGCTTTGATAGCCTCCACCAGCTTCTCCCAGGTCACGATCTCGGGCCGCACCTCCGAGGGAAGGGTCCCCTCAGGGGCGTTGGCCGGCAGGGCCGTTGCGGCCACAGTAGCCATCTCCGTCACCGGCACGGGCTGGTGGAGATGGGTCTTTGCAGAGTAGCTGTCCTCTTTCGCCGCAGCCGGTGCTGCGGGCGAAGGGGCGACAGGTTTCTTTCCCTCAGGCATCTTTATCGTTCCTCCAGACATTTCAGGATGGGCGCATCGGCAAGGTTTTTCTTTCCGGTGGCAGGCACGAGTTCCCAGAACTTTGCCCCGCCCCGGTCAGCCGCTGTGATGAGGCCGACCTGTTCCAGCGCGGCGATGGCCACCAGCGTCCGACCGGTGTTCTCCTCGCCGAGTTTTGCAAACAGGGGCTGCAGGTCTTCGGCGTGCCAGCGCCGCGCCTGCAGCTCCCGATAAACGGTGATGATATGGCTGCGCTCCGGGGCGATGCTCTCCTTCTGCTCCGGCGTCAGGGGCGTACCCCGGCGCAGCGCCTGCACCAGCGCGGCCTGCTCTGCTGCTGTGTTGCCGAGGCCCGCCGGGTGCAGCTCGATGATGCGGCCCGACAGCTGTGCGCCCCGGGGCGAATCGTAGACCGAAAGGCTGATGGCTGCGTCCACGACGTCGCCCGTCGAGTAAGGCACCTGTTCCGGGTGCATCCCGAACCAGACGGCGTAGATGCTGGAATTGCCCTGCCGTAGACGCAGGCGGCAGTGCTTTCCCTCCGAGACGGCGTAGACGCCCTCCACGACAGCCATTTCCAGCACGAAGACCGGGCTGGGGTTGTCGGCACCGTAGGGTGCCAGCTGGTCGAGGCGGCGGACGCTCTCCACCGTCAGACGGTCGAGGTGGACGGACAGATCACATTCCAGCGGCGGGGTGTGCAGCACGGGACACTCCCGGGCCGCCCAGTCGTTGAGCCGCTGGCGGAGCGTCTGCAGATCCTCTTCCCGCACCGAGAGGCCCGCTGCCATGGCGTGGCCGCCGAAGCGGAGCAGGATGTCGGCGCAGGAGGCGATGCACTCGTGCAGGTTGAAGCCCTGCACGCTGCGGCCGCTGCCCTTGCCCTCGCCGTGCTCATCCACCGAGACGACGATGACGGGGCGGCCGGTCTTTTCCACCAGCCGGGAGGCCACGATGCCGATGACGCCGGGGTGCCAGTCCCGGCCCCAGATGAGGATGACCCGGTCTTCGAGGATGGCGGGTTCCGCATCCAGCTGCTCCTGCGCAGCCCGGACGATCTCCTGCTCGGTCTCCTGCCGGGCCACATTGATCTCGTTCAGCTTATGCGCCAGCTCCTCGGCGCGCTCCTCCTCCTCGCAGAGGACGAGCTGCAGCGCGGTGACGGCGTTGTCCATCCGGCCCGCCGCGTTGATGCGGGGCGCGATGGCATAGCTGACGTTCTCGGCCGTGATGGGCCTGCCCGCCAGGCCGACTTCTTCCAGCAGGGCCGAAAAGCCCGGCCGGTCGGTCTGCTGCAGCAGTTTCAGGCCCGCCTTGACGAGGGTGCGGTTCTCGCCGGTCAGCGGCATGACGTCCGCCACGGTGCCCACGGCGGCCAGGTCGCCGCAGTAGTCCAGCATCTCTTCCGGCGGGCAGCCATCCAGCGCCGCACAGAGTTTGAAGGCCACCCCCGCGCCGCACAGGCCCTTGAAGGGGCTGTGATCGTCGGCGCGGCGGGGGTCCACGACGGCCACTGCGTGGGGCAGGGTGTCGTGGGGCAGGTGGTGGTCCGTCACGATGAGGTCCACACCCAGCGAAGCCGCAAAGTCGGCTTCTTCCAGCGCAGAGATGCCGTTGTCCACCGTGACGATGAGCTGACAGCCCTTGTCGTGGATGGACTGCACGGCGTTTTTCGAAAGGCCGTAGCCGTCGCCCTCGCGGCTGGGCAGCATGCACTTGACGTTTGCGCCCATCCCCTTGAGGTGCTGGTACAGCAGGGCCGTGGCCGTCACGCCGTCCACATCATAGTCGCCGTAAACAACGATGGTCTGTTCTTTGTCGATGGCTTCGAGGATGCGGGCACAGGCTTTGTCCATGTCCGTCAGGAGCATGGGGTCGCTCAGCTCTTCCTCGCCCGCCAGCAGGGTCAGCGCCTCGGCGGGGTCGGTGATGCCGCGCGCGGCCAGCACACCCGCCAGCAGGCCCGCTTCCTTCTGTTGTGCCGCCAGCGTGGCGGCGTATTTCTGCTCGCTCCAGGGCTCGTCGTCCAGAGCGTTCTGCTCCAGTTCTTCGGTGTTCTGTTCCGCAATGGCGGCGGTCAGTTCCTTGAGGGCGGTGCGGTCAAATTCTTTCAAGGTCCATGCCCGGCAGGTCATCGCAATCCCTCCCCGGTCAGGCCGTCGTTGGCCAGCATTCCCTGCAATGCCGCGATCTCGCTGGAGACATCCAGCGCCACATCGCTCAGCAGATTATCGTAGAGGTTGTCATACGCCTGATTGAGCGTATGCAGGATGCCCGCGATGTCCCGGCGGATGCTCTCGGCATTATCGCCTTTCTGGCCCTGCACATCGTTGTAGGTGTGCAGGAGCTTGAGGGTGGTCGGGATATAGTATTCCGCGAACCGCCGTGCTTTCGGCAGGCTTTCGGGGTGGGCTTCCAGCCAGTCGCAGATGGCCTCGGTGGTCTTCTGCATGTGGGCCAGCTCCTCTACGCCCTGCGCGTCCTGCATGAGCTGCTGCTCCTGCGCCAGCACTTTGGCGAAGCGGCGGGTCGTTTCGAGGTTGAGCGGGGTCTCCTGGGGTTCCGCCTGCGGTTCGGCCTTGGGTTCCGGCTCTGCCTGCACGGCGGCTCTGGCCTCCTGCGCGGCGCGGTAATCCTCCGCCGTCAGATAGAGTGTTTCCGTTTTTTCATCCAGCCATCCGTTCAGCCAGCCTTTGCGGATGTATTTTTGCAGCTTCTTCAGCATTTTTTTCCGGTTCTGGTGGACGAGGTCGGCCAGCATCCGGACCGAAAGGCCCTTGTGGTAGTCGGTGGTATCCGCAAGATCGGCGAACTGCCCCAGCTGCTTTCCAGCTTTCACCCAGGCGGAACCACAGGCCGTCATCCAGCCAAAGCCCGCCGTGACAAGGGCCAGCACGCTGCCGACGATGCCCAGCGCGTTGTAGGCGGTGTTCATAACGTAGTCCGTGCCCGTCATCAGGATGCCGCCGCCCTCAGTAGCCGACACCACAACGTCAGCCGGCGAAATAACGCCCAACCCAATGAGGCAGCCCAGCGTCCCCAGCCCGAAGATCACCATGAAGGTGATGCCCACGGCCAGCAGGGCTGCACCGCCGTTCTGGCGCTTTTTGCCGTCTGCACGCAGCAGGTCTACGGGGGTCTGCTCCCCTTTCAGGCCAAAGATCTGTCTGGCCCACTGGGGCATCCCGCCCGCGTTCCGGGGCCCGGTTTTCTGTGCCTCCTGCTGGGCTTTGTAGTATTCGTTCCGGCTGTTCCGGAAGGCTTTTCCCGCTTCCGAGATGCCGAAGTTGGCCGCATGGACGGCTGCTTTTCCCACATCCCAGGCCCGGTCGCCGATCTCCATGCCCCGGCCCTCGAAGCCATAGCGGAATGCGTCGGACATGGTGTCGCCAAACTCACGCAGCTGGTCTTCCAGTTCCCGCTGCACCTGCTGGCCTTCGGTCTCCTTCATCCTATCGTTTTCACGATCGTTCATCAAAATCTTCTCACCCTTCTGCCGGACGATACCGGCCGATGATCACGCGGGCGACCCGCAGGCCGTCCACGGCGGCGCTCATGATGCCGCCTGCATAGCCCGCGCCTTCTCCGCAGGGGTACAACCCTGCCAGCTGGGCAGATTCCAGATCTTCTTCCCGCTTCAGCCGCACAGGGCTGCTGGTGCGGGTCTCCAGGCCGGTCAGGACCGCGTCCGGCGCGGTGTACCCGGCGATCTTGCGTTCATACGCCCGCAGACCGGCCCGCAGGGTGTCGGCCAGCTCCCCAGGCAGCAAAGCGCCCAGGTCTGCCGCCACGACGCCCCGGTCGTAGGTCGGCTCCACCGTGCCGATGTGCAGTTCTCCCCGGCCTTCGAGGAAGCTCCGGACATTTTCCGCCGGGGCCGCATAGGCTCCCCCGGCGCGGCCCGCCTGATAGGCGTTGGCTTCCAGCTCCCGCTGGAATGCGATGGCCCGGCGCGGGTCATTGCCGAAATCCTCGGCTCCCACGCTGACCACCACCGCCGCGTTGGCGTTTTTGCCGCTGCGGGCGTGGTAGCTCATGCCGTTGGTCACCACCCGGCCCGCCTCGCTGGCCGAGGCCACCACCTGCCCGCCGGGACACATGCAGAAGGTGTAGACACACCGGCTGCCCACATGCTGGGACAGCTGGTATTCCCCGCGCGGCAGCGCCGGGTGGCCCGCCGCCTCGTGGTAGAGGCTCTTTTCGATCGCACGTTGCAGATGCTCCGCCCGGAAGCCCACGCTGAACGGTTTGCACTCCAGCACAAGGCCGCTGTCCATCAGCATTTCAAAGGTATCCCGCGCCGAGTGGCCGACCGCGAACACCAGCGCCTCGCACGGGAAGCTGCCCTGCGTGGTCTGGACGCCGACGAGCCTGCCGTCCTTCCGCACAAAGCCGGTCAGAGCCGTGTTGAAATGCACCTCGCCGCCCAGAGATTCGATTTCTTTCCGGATGGAGGTGATGACGCCCCGGAGCAGGTCGGTGCCGACATGCGGCTTCTGCTTCCAGGCGATCTCCGCCGGGGCACCATGCTGCAAAAACACTTCGGTGACAAAGCCGCACAGCGCATCGCCGATGCGGGTGGTCAGCTTGCCGTCCGAAAAGGTGCCTGCGCCGCCCTCGCCGAACTGGATGTTCGCGTTCTCGTTGAGCTCGCCGGTGGCGGAAAAATGCTCCACCGCCTTCACCCGCTCATCCAGCGCCGGGCCGCGCTCCAGCACGATGGGCTTATAGCCCTGCCGGGCCAGCAGCAGCGCTGCAAACAGGCCCGCCGGGCCCAGACCGCAGACCACCGGCCGGTGGCCCAGCGGCAGGGTGCCGTTCTGCACCGAGAAATCAGCTTTCTCGTGCAGGGTCACGTCCCCGCCCCGGGCGGCAAAGGCCGCTTCGTCTGCCGGGTCCTTCAGGGTGACGGCCACGGTGTACACCAGCTTGGGCTGGCCGTGGCGGGCGTCCACCGAGAGCCGGGCGATGCCCAGATGGCTCACCTTTCCCCGGGGGATGCGGGCGAGGCGGAGGGCTTTTTCGTAGGCCTGCGGCTCCCCGGCAGAGAGGGGCAGGCGAATATCATGGATCAGGATCATATACTCAGTTACTTTCTATCTTGCACTGCACCACATAGCTGCCCAGCGCAAAAATTTTGTCGTTGGCCGGCACATAGAGGCGGCAGGCGATGTTCTGCTGGCCGATGGCGACATAGAAGTCGTCGGCGTCGATCTCAATGACCACCTGTTCCGGATTCAGTGCTTCCAGCGAACCGGCCGGGCCGCAGAGGGTGACGTTCATCAGCCGCTCCGTCTCCACGGTCAGGGTGTAGGTGGAGGGCAGGTTGATGACCTGCACACAGCTGGCGGGCAGGTTCATGGTCTTGGTTTCCAGACGGGAGCTGTCGAAGCTGACCGTGATGCTGGAGATGTTGTCCAGCAGGCGGATGCCGCTGGGCAGCTCGATGGGCATTTCGTACACCTTATCCAGTGCAAAGGTGGAAAGGTCGATGGTACCCACCGACAGGGTAGACAGACGGTCGATCTGGGACTCCGGGCCGGCCACATTGAGGGTCTTTTTGCTCAGGGAGTAGACCAGCACCGAGGGGTCAAAGTCGCGGGGCGCGTTGATAAAGCTGACTTCCACCGGCAGGGTGGCCAGCTTATACACCTGCAGCGTGACCTCGACGCTGTCCGTTTCCAGAGTAGTATACTCAAATTCCACCTCCCTGCCGCTGCGGGTGTAAAAACGCAGGCTGGTGTCCAGAGTGACGGGGCTGGTCAGCTCGCCGTTGTAGGTCACCTCGGCGGTGCAGGTCTCCACCTTGCTCAGCTCGGTGCTGGGTCCGGAGAGCGTCACCGTCTCCTTCGAGATGTCGGTGCCGTAGAGGATATAGCCGTCTGCTATCTTCAGGTAATTCGTCGTCACCTGAATGGGCAGGGTCTTTTCTTCCACCACATCGAACACCACGTCCACGGTGTTGTCGCCGTCGATGGAGACGGACACCCCGGTGAGCAGGGTGCTCTGGCTCCGCACCTGAAGGCGCAGGCTCTTTTCGCCGCTGTCGCGGACGCTGGACCAGTCGGGGTAGACGACAAAGTCGTTGGCCGACAGGCTGCCGATGGTGTAGCCGTCGCCGGAAAGTTTCAGGTTGACCGTTTTTCCTCTGTATTGACGATGCTCAGGCCCCGGGAAGTGTAGGCAGCCGAATCATAGGTAAAGTCCACCGGAACATTATAGATGGTGGTGGTGGTGCCGGGCTGCACGACGATGGTGACAGCCATCCACGCGATGACTGCACCCAGCAAAGAAAGCAGGAGCCGGATGCGGCGGTCGTTCAGCAGATTGCGCTTGGGGGGTACGGCAGGCTTGCCGTTGTTCTGCTCAGTGCTCATTGCTGCTCATCCTCCTCCTTGTTGTTCACCCAGTTCAGCAGGCGCTTGCCCCGGGCCTTCCAGCCCTCGGCAGCGCTCTTCTCGCTGGCGGTCTCCTTGGGTATCATCTCATCCACCAGCCGGGTGTAAAGGGTCTGACGGTCAAAGTGGCGCATGAGTACACCGTTTTTCGCCATCGAGATGATGCCCGTCTCCTCGCTGACCACGATGGCGATGGCGTCGGAGTTCTCGGCGATGCCGAGGCAGGCGCGGTGGCGGGTGCCCATGTCCTTGCCCAAGTCCAGGTTGTTGGAAAGGGGCAGCACACAGCCTGCGGCCTTGATGCGGCCATCCTCGATGATGGCTGCGCCGTCGTGGAGGGGGGTACCCTCGTAGAAGATGGTACCCAGCACCTCGAGGTTGACTGCGCTGTTCACGGGCGTGCCGGTGCGGACGATCTCAGAAAGGTTGGTGTTCCGTTCCAGCACGATGAGCGCGCCGGTCTTGGTCTCCGAAAAGCGCTCTGCCGCGTCGCAGATGGCGATGATGGCGCTGCGCCACGCGCCCTTGAGGCTGGTGTCGTTGTAGCGGTTTTTATTGAAGAAGCGATAGGCCCACTGGTCGGTCTGGCCCATCCGCTCCAGCGCACGCCGTATCTCGGGCTGGAACAGCACCACCAGCGTCAGCAGACCGACTTGCAGCAGCGAGTTGAGCAGCCAGGTGACGGTGCGCATATTCAGGATGTTCGCCACCAGATAGACCGCCATGACGATGAGCGCGCCCTTGGCCAGCTGCCCGGCGCGGGTGCGGTTGACGAAGCCCAGCAGCTGGTAGATGAGGAACGCGATGATGAGGATGTCCAGCAGGTCTACCAGCTTGAAGGTCTGGAAGTTTGCTACGATAGAGTTCAGAGTCATGGGTCACATTCTCCCGTTCACACTGCTTCGATGAGGGCGACGGCGTGGGCCGCGATGCCCAGCCCCTCGCCGGTAAAGCCCAGATGCTCCTCGGTGGTGGCTTTGACGCTCACGGCGTCCACCGGCATCCCGAAAGCCTCGGCCAGCTTTGCCCGCATGGCCGGGATGTGGGGGGCCAGCTTCGGGCGCTGGCAGAGGATGGTGGCGTCGATGTTCTCGATGCGCCAGCCGTGCTCGGTCATGATTTCTGCCACACGGCGGGCCAGCATGAGACTGTCGGCCCCGGCGTACTCTTCCGCCGTATCGGGGAAGTGCTGGCCGATGTCGCCCAGCGCCGCTGCGCCCAGCACGGCGTCCATGACCGCATGGGCCAGCACATCGGCGTCCGAGTGGCCCAGCAGGCCCTTTTCATACGGCACTTCCACGCCGCCCAGGATGAGCTTGCGGCCCTCCACCAGACGGTGGACGTCGTAACCATGACCAATGCGCATTTTCTTTCCTCCGTTCTCGGTCCGGGGCAGGTCCTCCCGGGTGGTTATCTTGATGTTTGCGTAGTCGCCCTGTACCAGCTCCACCGGACGGCCCGTCAGCTCGAACAGGCTGCAGTCGTCGGTGACGAGGCGGGCGCTGGCCTCGTCCAGTTCATCCAGCGCCGCCAGATAGGCTGCGCGGTCGAAGCACTGGGGCGTCTGCACCGCATAAAGGGTGCTGCGGTCGGGGGTGTTCTCCACCATGCAGCCTTCCGGCACAGTCTTGCCGTTTCCGCCCTTCGCCTGCTTGATGGTGTCCTTCACCGGCACTGCCGGGGCGGCGGCACCGCAGCGGGCAGCGGCCGCTATCGTGTCGGCGATAACGCTCTGGCTCACGAAGGGCCGGGCCGCGTCGTGGACGGCCACCAGTCTGCCGTGGGCAGCGGCCACGCCGCTGCGGGCGCTCTCGGCGCGGGTCGAGCCGCCCTTCACCAGCCGCACCGGCTTTTTGCAGCGGGCAGCGGCCCGCTGGGCATTCTCACTGGACGCGCCGGTCACGATCACCAGCTCGTCCACCTCCGGACACTCGTCAAAGGCCCGGACGCTCCGCTCCAGGACGGTCTCACCGCCCAGATCGAAGCTCAGTTTATCAAATCCCATCCGGGTGGAAGAACCCGCCGCCACCAGGACTGCCGTTACACGATGTTCCAATTTCTTACACCTGCCCCATTTTATTCCTGCCCCGTGCCGCACTGCACAGAGCATATTATTATTCATTGAATATTATAGCGTATCCACCCACAAACTGCAACTGCCCGCGCCCATCAAAAATGCCCCCGTGCAGCACTTTTGGCGCTGTACGGGGGCATAAATTTTCTATGAAATTTCTGCGTTATGCGAGGATGGGCTCGATGGCAGCGGCCAGAGCATCCTTCTGAGCCTGAGCATCGGCCAGGTCCTTGCCCA
>ERZ772861.3200-NODE-3200-length-10186-cov-2.905439_pt1 | contig 10186 bp, 8 predicted proteins | sample MGYA00512135_ERZ772861 | MGnify/ENA primary metagenome ERZ772861 (study PRJEB29015, sample SAMEA2737700) | human gut metagenome | biome: human gut; feature: human-associated habitat; material: faeces | place: China | collected 2012 ...
CTGAGAACGGACAATAACAATATCAAGGCAGACAATCTCGAAAATCTTCCCAGATATTAATTCAGGAGACGCGGGATTCTATCTCACCGCGTCTTATTTTATAAGGAGGATGAAAATGAAACACTTAAGATTATCTGAAATAGCAGAAATCAAGTTCTGTGTTGTTTCCCCTGGGCGAACCAAAACCCAAGAAATGCCTACAATGTTGTTGCAATGTGCCAATTTTTTGAGAAATAATACCGTTATATATGAAGCGACAGCAACCAATTACGCACCAGATGATGAATTGCTGATCAAGAAAGATGATATCGTGGTTAAACGTATCAGTCCTATGTTTGTGAATTACATTGATTATATACCTAATGAAATGTACGCCGGAAACAACTTGATCGTTATAACTCCTAAGCAAGAAGTATACTCCAAATACCTTGCGATGCAGCTAAATGAAAGAATTGAGTCCTTATCAGAGTCCAGCTCGGTCGGTGCGGTAATGAAATCCGTAAGCCGACAGCATCTCGAGGAAGTCATGATCCCGCTTCTCCCCTACGAAAAGCAAATATTGGTCGGAGATCTGTGGTATAGTGGCATTGAGCTTGAAAAGATGAAAAGCAGGCTGGCAGAACTTGAAAGTCAAAAACGAAACTATCAAATCAAAAAATACGTAGAAACCTTTGGAGGAAAATATAATGGCTAAGACCACGTTTGATGATATTAAAAGAGCTCTTTGGGCGGGAGCAAACACTTTCAGAGATAATATTGACGCCGCCAATTATAAGGATTATGTCCTTTCAATGTTTTTCGTTAAGTATCTTAGCGATACTTATGCCGAAAGTGTTGATGACCTTAAAGAGAAATATGAGGGTATCCGTTTGGAAAGACAGATTGAAAACCTTCCCTTTACACTCAAATACGAATATACTTTTGATTACCTGCTGGAAAATCAGTACGCCGCCGATCTTGGCAATAAGATTAGTGAAGCCTTGACTGGAATCGAAAGCACCAATGCCATTCTGAACGGTATTTTCAGAGGCATTGATTTTAACAGCGAAAGCAATCTCGGCAAGAAGGAGCAGAAGAATCCTATTCTTCGCAACTTGCTTAATGACTTTGCAAATCTCAACCTCAGACCTCGTAATATTGCGACCGAGGAAGGACAGATTCCTGCTGATGTCATCGGCGATGCATATGAGTACATGATCGGTGAATTCGCAACGATGGCAGGTAAGAAAGCCGGAAGCTTCTTTACTCCTCAGCAGGTATCCGAAATTATGGCGCAGATTGTTGCTCCCAGGGAAAATGACCGTGTATACGACCCCACGTGTGGATCCGGTTCGCTCTTGATTCGAGCAGCTCGTAAGGGTGGCTTTGATAAGGTGCAGATGTACGGTCAGGAAGTAAACAGTTCTGCTATCTCCATGGCGCGTATGAATATGTTTATTCATGGTGTTAAAGATGCGAATATCAAGTGGGGGGATACACTTGCCAATCCACAGCATCTTGATAGCGACGGTAATTTGATGAAATTTGAGTGTATCGTTGCCAATATGCCTTTCAGTAAAGGCAAGTGGGCGGAAGGTTTCAACCCGGGCGGAGAGGTCTCCGTAGACGATGACGAAGCCGATAACAGCAAGAAGAAAGCCAAGAAGAAAGAGTTCAAGATGGAAGCCAACCTTGACCGCTGGCATCGCTTTGATATGGGAATTCCCCCGGCGAGCAAAGGAGACTGGGCGTTTCTTCTTCATATGATTGCAAGTATGAGCGGTAACGGTCGAGTCGCGGCAGTTGCCCCTCACGGCGTTCTTTTCCGTGGTGCGAGCGAAGGTCGCATCCGGCAGACAGTCATAGAAAAAAATCTAATTGATGCGGTTATCGGGCTTCCCGAAAACCTTTTCTACGGAACGTCCATTCCTGCTTGTATCATCGTGTTCCGTAAAGGCAGAAATACAACTGACGTCCTCTTTGTAGACGCGTCCAAAGAGTTTAAGAAGGACAAGGCGAAGAACGTTCTTGAACCTGCCCACATCACTAAGATCGTTGAAACTTATCGGGCTTTCCGCAATGGCGAAAAACTCGATTCCGAGAAGTATGAAAAATACGCTCATGTTGCAACACTTGATGAAATTGTAGAGAATGAATACAACCTGAACATTCCCCGTTACGTTGATACATTCGAGGAGGAAGAAATCATTAATATCGACGAAGTGAACGCAGAGATCGCTGACTTGAAAACAAGAATTGCCGAAGTTGAGAAGCAGATGGCAAAATATCTTGAAGAACTTGGACTCAACTAACATCGGAGGAATTTGACATGCCATACAATGGATTAGACGTAATTTTTGACACATGGAGCTCTGCAACGGATATAAAAACTGATGTCTATGCATTGCATATTGATTCAAATCCAGAAAACAGCAAAGCAATTTGTATGCAAGGTAGCATAAATCAAGAAACCGCAGAAGCATACACACAGAAAATTACTATGTTCAAAACATTTGTTGCCAAAGAATTTTCTTTATCTGGCTATCAGAGCAAAGAATATGGAGTCGGTGATATTTCATGGGTAAAAGCCGTTTGGGATGAATACAAAAACCTTATAGATGGAGCTCAGCCAATCAAAGGAAGTGGAGAAAAGAGCATAACAGACAAGATAGAACTAACCATTACCAAGGTTGTATTAAGTTCAAAAAAAGAATATTACTTTGTCGCGACGCAAGAGCCATCAGAAAAGCTGTATAAAAAGAAGAAAGTTTATTCCGTGGGAGATACATTAGTTTCGTTGAAACCGAACGAGTTCTTTACAATGTGCGGCGATTTTGATTGTATTATTGATGAGGAGCAGAAGTGCTTTTACTCCTTAAAAAACACCCCTGTTATCAATCGCTTCAAATTGCGCGAAGCAATAAAGAACGAAGTAAAATCATCCGAATCAATTCTTGATGATTGGTCGTTTATAGATAATGTAGATGGGATAAAAGGATGCTTGGAACAACAAAATGTTTATGAGCCTTTGTTTAAAGTATTTAGGGATAAACAATATACCGAAGAACTGAAAGCTATGACAGCATCAGACTTTAAGTCGAGAATTATCCGAGTTTCAAAAGGAAAAATCACGGATAAAGATTTCAAAGAGGACAAGCTCGTCATCACGAGAAGCAACAGAGCGTTGTTTTTGGATCTTCTCGCTAAGAAAATGAAGTATAACATCGCCACTGATTCAGTAGAGGATTGATTTATGGGCAAAATTTCTTATTATATGAGTTCTATGATCCTTTTTAATGTTTTTTACATTATCAAGAATTTAAGCCTTTTGTTTCCGCATGCATCTGGAACTCCGTTTGGAATTAAAGAAATCTTTTTGCTTGTATGTATAGGTATATCCGCTATCTTTTTAATTTGGGGTTTGATTTACACCATTGTAATAATGGTAAACGACTATAATCCAAAACCATCCGAAAACGGTAACGAGTATATATTTTTAAGCAAACAAAACATAACTTCTACTGAATTTCTTGGCAAGTTCTCTTTACTTGTAATGACTGGATTGACCATTGGATCTGTACCGCTTTGGTGGGGTTTGTCGTTGTACTTGATATTCTATATTGCTATTGCAATAATCTTTATTCGTTGTGATATGTTTTATCTTAATCCCGTTATAACTCTTCTTGGGTATGAGATATACAAATGTGAGTGCACGTTGAACGGGGAAAAGAAAAATTTGTATTTCATTGCAAAAGGTATAGATTTGAATAGTAAAACATCCATAAGATCAACGTTCACCAAAAGCAAAATTATTCGCTTAAAAGGAGAACAGACATAATTGATGGAAAATTTAGATATCAATGCTTTAAAAGCCAATCTTGACAGTATAAACAGCGCTTTTGCCGCATCACTGGTTGCAAAGCAAAATGAAGATGCGTATAGAATAGCTCGTGCTGTATCAGAGCAAAATGCTCGCCGTGATTCAATAATGATGAAAGGTGCGAGAGCCAACATTGAGCAAAAAGATTTGTTGGAGCAGCAACTTGAGGCAGTGAAGACTCAGAACTCGCTTTTGGAAAAGCAGATCGGTGAGATGCAAGAAAGAAATGCGTTGTTGAATGATCTTTATGAGAATTCAAAAAAAGAAGCAGCTGACAATGCAAAAGAAGCACGGCATAATAAAATTTTCGGTTGGGTTTCTTTTGGAATCGGTGCTTTGATAGGAATTGCCGGTATCGTTTTCGGCATCATATTTTAGGAGCAAACTGTGAATGAACAAATAAAACAACGAATAGCCCAACTGAATAACGGCGAAGTGCCAAACGGTTACGAAAAGACCGAAATCGGCACTTTCCCGGTCGGTTGGGAAACAACAACGCTGGACAAACTGCTCGAATTCAAAAACGGAGTAAATGCAGACAAGGAGAAGTATAATAGCGGAGTTAAGATGATTAGCGTAATGGATATACTGACTGACAGTCCTATCTATTACGACAAAATCAAAGGTCAGGTAGATATTGACAAGAAAACGCTGGGCACGTATAGTGTGACCTATGGTGACATCTTGTTCCAGCGAAGCTCCGAGACCTTTGAAGATGCTGGAAAGTCCAATGTCTATTTGGATCAGGATAGAACCGCTACTTATAGTGGATTTGTCATTAGAGGCAAAAAGAAAGCGGACTACAATCCATATTTTCTAAACGAAGCATTACGTATAGGGCAAGTTAGAAATCAGATTATTCGCAATGCAGCCGGATCACAACATATTAATGTGGGTCAAGATTCGTTAGCAAAAATCATTGTCCCACTTGCTTCTGATGCAGAACAATCAAAAATTGCCGAAATCCTTATGAAATGGGATGAGGCGATTGAGTTACGTGAGAAACATGTATCGGCTTTGGAATCAAAAAAAGAAGCCATTCTTCAAAGGCTTGTGATTAAAAATGATGGTTGGAAAAAAGTCAAGCTGAAAGATATTCTCATTGAGAGAAGCATTTTTGCTACTAAAGACGACGGATATCCTCATGTTACTCTTTCTAAAGCAGGTGTAAATAAAAAAACTGATAGATATAACAGAGACTTCTTGGTTAAATCAGATGAAAAAAAGTATAAAATCACTTATCCAAATGATATATGCTATAATCCCGCAAACTTGAAATTTGGTGTAATTTGTGTAAACAAATTTTCAGAAGAAGCGATTTTCTCGCCCATATATGTAACATACGAAGTATCTGAAAAGTATAATGTCGATTTCATTGGCGCCATACTTTGTAGTAACAATTTTATTAACTACATTCGAAAATATGAAGAAGGTACCGTGTATGAAAGACAGGCTGTAAAATCCGAGGATTTCTTGCGTGGAGAAATTTGGGTGCCAAGCAGTAAAGCAGAGCAAGATAGAATTACGGATGTAATTCATAAAATTAACGATTACATCAATTTAGTTCAACAAGAACTTGAATCACTGAAACTTCAAAGAAAAACATTACAACAATATCTCCTTAACGGTATTGTAAGAGTCTAAAAGAAAGGAGTCTATGGAGTGAATACACAATATGAAGAACATCTTCACGAGATGTTTGAAAACAAGATTGAGGAATTTGATGACAAAAAAATGATGTCTATGCTTCAGCGTGTTCTTTCCTTTCTGCCTAACGATGGAAAGCTTTATAAGTATCGCTCCATAGACGATCCTTCGTTTGCCAATACGTATAATTCTCTGAATGATGGATACATTTGGTTGTCGGCGGCAAGCGAACTGAACGATGACGAAGATACGGTTCTGTATTATAATCCCGATGCAGAATGTGAACAGCTAAAAGAGTATCTGTTCTCGCATCCCTATTTGCTTTTGCGAATGGCGTACAAAACCAAAGATCCTGCTTTTGATTTTGGTGATGATGCGGTATCTGATTTTGCATATAGCCAAGTTCTTGAATGCTATGATAGAAACACGGGTGAGCTGATTGAAAGCAAGGCTGTCAAGGCATTATCTCGCCACGGGTATAGTGTTCCCTTATGCATTCAGTTTGTCAAGGAATTAAAAGCATTTACAGAAAAGTTCCTCAAGGAAAACGAAAGTGCTGTGATAAGCATTGTTGATGCATATTTGCACTTTAATGAAACCAATCGCAAAAATTGCTTTGTGTTCTCAATGTCAGAGTCTTATGATAATGAATTGATGTGGGCGCATTACGCCAACAGCAACAAGGGCTTTTGCATTGAATATGACTTCAACCAAGCACCTCAGTTAAAAACGGAAATTTGGCGAAAACTTATAAGCATTTATAAAGTAATCTACAAGGATGAGCAAGAGGAATTCTCATTTATGCGCATTCTTGATTTCATCATAAAGGGGCAAACAGATCAAGAGGAATACAAGAGTATCTCCTACGATATGATGCAGAAATTGATAACCAAGAAAGCATTTTGGAGCTATGAAAAGGAATGGCGTATTCTTCTTTACAACATTGAAAACAAACTGTATGCCGATCTTGTGAGCGGCATCATAATTGATGATAGAGTTGTTGAAACAGACAACGGAAAGAAGTTATTGGATTTGTGCCGACAAAGAGGTTGGAATATCACAGTTAGAACCAAAAACGTGATCCAAACAAAGCACGAGTATATATCTTATGATGAATGGGAAACAAGGAGAAAACAAGATGCCAAGTCATAAAATATTTAACGAGCGTCCCGAATGCCAAGATCGATTGATATCCTTCTTGCAGAAGATGGGCTATACATACGTTTCAAGGAGTGAAGCTGAGCAAAAGCGCGGTAGCCTTTCAAAGGTTATTTTTACCGATGAGCTTATTCGCTTTTTGAGCAAGCAAACGTACAAATATAAGGGTTATGAGTTCCTGTTCTCCGGGGACTCTGTTCAGCGCGCCGTTAACGCTCTGGACGCTTCTTTGCTTCAAGGACTTTCTATGGCAAGCAAGGAAATCTATAATCTTTTGACACTTGGTATCAGTCTCGAGGAAAACGTTATCCTTGACAAGGACGTTCCCGTCCGTCAATCCTTTGACCTTTCTTATATCGACTTTGAACATCCAGCAAACAACATTTGGCAGGTTACAGAAGAATTCAGCGTAGAACGCCCCAACGGTCAATATGCCCGTCCTGACGTTGTTTTGTTGGTAAACGGTATTCCGCTGGTTGTTATTGAATGCAAAAAATCAAGCGTTGATGTAAAGGAAGGCGTATTGCAGAATGTTCGTAATATGATGCCCGACTATATTCCTCACCTCTTCAAGTACACGCAGCTTGTTATGGCGATGAATCCTAACAAGGTGCTGTACGGCACTTGCGGAACAACAGCCGACTATTTTGTTGAGTGGCGAGAGGAAAATATTGATTGGCAAAAAGAGATATGTGATAGATGCTCCCCCGATGGACATGTCACCGAGCAAGACCGTGTATGTGCTTCTATGCTTGACCATACACGTCTTTTGACGTTGATGCGTGATTTCATTCTCTATGATAGCAATATCAAAAAAATTGCCCGTCATCAGCAGTTCTTTGCTGTTCAAAATGCGATGAACCGTATTAACGGTATTGATAACAGTGATTCGACTGGTGGCGTTATTTGGCATACTCAGGGTAGCGGAAAGAGCTTAACAATGGTTATGCTCGTGCGCAAAATCCAATTTGAGAAGGCTAAGGAGAATCCTCGATTTGTAATCGTTACAGACCGTATCAATCTTGACAAACAGATTAGAGATAACTTTGCCAATTCGCAGATGGCTCCCGTCAGAGCTGCAACAGGCAAAGGCTTGAAAGCTGTTCTCAAGGACAAGGGTAATTTGGTTATCACTACTCTTATCAACAAATTTGAAACAGTATGCAGGAATCGCTACCTTGAACCCGATAGCGATAAATTCTACGTTCTCATTGATGAGGCGCATCGTTCTCAATATAGCGCAATGTACAACTATATGAGAGAGGTGCTGCCAAATGCAACGTTGATTGCCTTTACTGGGACACCTTTGATTGCTTCTAAAAAGAAAAATACCTATGCGAAGTTCGGTGCTCCTATCCACAGTTATACGATGAAGCGCGCAATTGAGGATAAGATCACTGTTCCTCTGGTTTATGAAGGACGCAAGGTAAAGCAAAACGATCCTTCTGACACGATTAACGCGTATTTTGAAAGCTTGACGGCAAACCTCGATGAAGATCTCAAGAAAGAACTGAAAGAAAGATATAGCCGTTTCTCTAAACTTGCAGAAGCAAGTAGTCGTATCAACTTGATTGCATTTGATATTTACGATCATTTTGTCAACTATTGTTTGCCAAAGGGATTAAAAGCAATGGTTGTATGTTCATCGAGAGCAACAGCGGTTGATATGTATAACGTTTTGGTTAACCTTCCCGGAAGTAAGGTGAATCCTCGCGTAGTTATCACTTTTGGGGACAAGCGAGAGGGAGATGACGATGATAGCACACCAGCAGCTATCAAGAAGATCAAAGAATATCGTGAAAAAAGAGTTAAACCTTTGTTTGGCGATAACGATGAAAAATATGATGATGCCGTATGTAGTGATTTTAAGAACCCCGAGGGTGACATCAATATGCTCATTGTTAAAGACAAGCTGTTAACGGGATTTGATGCTCCTGTTGCAGGTGTTCTTTACGTAGATAAATCATTGCGTGAGCATAGCTTGCTTCAGGCAATCGCACGTGTAAACCGTGTATACAAGGGTAAGGATTTTGGACTTATCGTTGACTATTGGGGTATTTTTGGAAAACTCAAATCCGCAATAGACATGTATGACGATGCCGAATCTGAGATGAACAAGTTTGATCCCAATGATATTCAAGATGCTATTCTCGGTCCTATAGATGAAAAGAACACGCTTGAAGCGGCGCATCAACAGCTTTTAGATATGTTTGTGGGCATTGATAAAAACGCTCCCTCCGAGGTTTGGCAGAGCAAACTTGAAGATGAAATCACAAGAAATGAGTTTTATGATAGACTCAAGACCTTTGCAAACCTTTTGAACAGTGCTCTTACAAACAGAAGTGTGTTTGTTGAGGTTGGTCTTGATGCGATTGAAAAATATCGTGCCGATTATCTTTTCTTCAACAAGTTGAGATATGCAGTTGTTGAAAGATACGATAACGAAATCGACTTAACCAAATATGAAGCCGGCATCAAGAATCTCCTTGATACGTTTGTAAATGCTACCGAGGTAAAAATTGTTGTTGAACCTGTGTATCTCGGCGATGAAGATGCGATGGCAAAGCTTTTGGATAGCAATGATCCAGATAATGTCAAGGCAGATAAGATCAAAACGAGAATTGAATCAGAACTCAAGCAGATCAGATATGATGATCCTTTGAAATTTGAGGAATTCTCCTCGAAAATCAAAAAAACGCTTGCGGAATATGATCAGAGCAGAGATGCAGATAAATATTTGGCTACAATGGAAGCAATGGCTGACGATTTCAGACACGGAAGAATGAAACGCGATTATCCCGCGTCTATTGCCAACGACGGTGATACAAAGGCGTTTTATGGTTCAATCATTACCATCCTTCGTTCTAATACTGAACTCGAGATTACACATGAATTAGAGGAAGCTATTGCCGATAACGCAAGAATCATAAAGCAAGCGGTTTCCGATAATGCTAAGCGAGATTGGAAGCATAACGAAGTTGTTCACAAGCAAATCCACAGAGTTTTAGATGACTGCCTATTTGATATGTGTGACCAAATCGGATTTGTTATCGATAAAACCAATGTGGATGTGATTGACTTGATGATTGACGAAATAATGAAAGTTGCAATAACGAGATACTAATGGAAACGATATTATTAAATTTGGGAGCAATCAACGGACAAGTATCGGTACAGATAATACGAAAAAACATCAAAAATGTACATTTGAAGGTGTTTAGGAATTTGGATGTCGTTTTGTCTGTGCCGATGACGGTTCCTTCTGATTGGATTGATTCTTTTCTTAATAATCACATGGAGTGGATTGACGACCAGATAACAAAATACAAAAAATCAAGCGGACATAACAATCTATCAAGCATCAGAAGTGGTTCTTCAACTCAACTTTTAGGAAAAGATGTTCGCATTTATAAAGAAGCATCTTTAACCGATCAAGTAGAGCTGGATGAGAAAAAAGTATGTATTTTTTTGAGAGATATTTCTGATGAAGAACAGGCTCAAAAGTTATTTGATCAATGGTGG
>ERZ772861.3203-NODE-3203-length-10182-cov-6.029031_pt1 | contig 10182 bp, 10 predicted proteins | sample MGYA00512135_ERZ772861 | MGnify/ENA primary metagenome ERZ772861 (study PRJEB29015, sample SAMEA2737700) | human gut metagenome | biome: human gut; feature: human-associated habitat; material: faeces | place: China | collected 2012 ...
GAGACGCATCGCCGTTGGCTGTTCATAAATTATTAGTCAGGACAGTCTACTACAGGGTGTGTGCAAAAATGTTCTCGTTTGAATGTTTATATTGACTTTTATGAACGCATATGGTATAATATTTTCATCTTACAAGTACCACCGATGCACCGTTCAGAACGAAATTTGGATGCGCGTGTCGGTATTATGCCAACGATACACCCGATATACAGGCGAAATAACTTGGAAAACAACCTCCAAAACAACGGAATCAACTTCTCAAAACAACCGGTTGTTTTTGAAAACAAACCCACTATTGCTATTACAAAAGCAAAAGCAAGAGCTACTGCAAAGGCAACAGCGAAAGCTATCACGAAAGAAAATCTTTCTTCTTGTCAGGCGGGCAAGCCGCCCAGAGAGAGAAGCTTTCTTTTCTTGGACAGGATGATTCTTGTCAAGGGACGGATGGCTGTACAGGAGGCTTTTGCGTTACCTTGGGGTACACCCCCTCAGCTTCGCATTCGCTCAGCAGCTCCCCCAGAGGTGGAGCCGAGGGCGCTGCGCGCCGGGCGTGTACGCTCATCTGGGTACTGGCTGAAATCCGGGGTTGCGGGCGGATGCTATCCGTCCCTTGGTTCAAGTGGGGAAGCTGGTGACCTTCAACCAGGATGTCCCCGGATTACAGCATCGATTTTGTCACGAACCATAATCGGTTAAATTGTACCGGTTCATATTGTTTTGTCAGAGTTCTACCCTTTTAATCCCACATTTTTGGTCAACTTTTCTGTGAAATAATGGATGAATTTTCTATGAACCTGTGCTAAGATAGTGAGTCAAGAAATCAACAATCAGGAGGAATTATCGTGTACATCATTCTTTTTCTCTTCTGGCTGCTGCTGAACGGAAAGGTGACTTCCGAGATTGTGCTTCTGGGGCTGGCCATTGTTGCCGCCATGGGGCTGCTGGAATACCGGCTGTTCGGCTACACGCCGAAAATGGAGCTGCGTCTCATCCGCAAAGCGCCCATTTTCTGCGCCTACGCCCCGGTGCTGTTCTGGGAGATTATCAAAGCCGCCCTGGTGGTGGCGCGGGACATCCTGCTGCGCCGCTATGTGGTGACCCCCACCCTGGTTACCTTCCAATCCGGGCTCAAGACGGATTTTGGCCGCTTCCTGCTGGCAAACTCCATCACTCTGACCCCCGGCACCATCACCGTGCAGGTGGAAGGCGATACCTTTACCGTTCACTGCCTGGATAAATCCATGCTGGACACCTCCGAAAACGGAACCTTCCAGCGCTGGATTCGGAAATTGGAGGACTGAACATGGAAAATGCTTTTTCTTATGTGCTTATCGGCGTGATGGTCTGCCTGACCGTGGGGCTGGGCTTTGCCCTGGTGCGAGCCATCCGGGGTCCCAGAATGGCCGACCGGATTGTGGGCATCAACATGACCGGCTCCCTGACCACCGCTATCATTGCCGTTCTGGCCGTTTACCTGAAGGAAAGCTGGCTGCTGGACGTGTGCATCATCTACTGCCTGATCAGCTTTCTTGCCGTGGTGGTGCTGGCCAAAATCAATATTGTATCCCACGAGAAGGGGGAGGAATTTGACGATGTTTGAAACCATCCGCTATCTTATCGCCGCCATTCTGCTGGTGATTGGCGTAGCAGCCGCAGCGGTGAGCATCCTGGGCGTGTTCCGATTCCGGTTCGTCATGAACCGGATGCACTGCGCCGCCATTGTGGACACCCTTTCCATGGCGGCCATCTGCGGCGGCCTGATGGTTGCCACCGGCTCGATGGACTATATTCCCAAACTGCTGGTGGCGCTCATCCTATTGTGGGTAGGCAGCCCCATTGCCTCCCATCTGGTGGGTCGGATGGAGCTTTCCACCGATGATACCGCCGATTCCCATTTGAAAAAGGAGGACGATACCCATGGACATCATTGAGCTGATGCTTCTGGGACTGCTGCTGGTGTGCGGCATTGCCACCTGCCTGAGCAAGAATCTGTTGGTCTCCCTGGTCATCTACATGGCCTACAGCGTTATCATGTCCATCATCTGGGCGCTGCTGGAAGCCCCAGACCTGGCCATCACCGAGGCTGCCGTCGGTGCCGGCGTTTCCAGCGTGCTGCTGTTTCTGACCCTGAAAAAGATTCGCTCCATTCGGAAGAAGGTGCAAGATGAAAACAAATAAGTTTCTCTCCTGGCTGAAAACCTGGGATGCCGGTGAATTTGACTTCACCGCCGCGCTGCACGACCGGCAGGCGGAGCTGAACGTCAACGAGGGCAACCGTGACCATCCCTGGAAGCTGGAGCCGGTGAACCGGCTGGAAGCAGGGGAAATCCGCTCCTTCCGCAGGCTGTACCCCGCCTTTGCTGTTATCCTGTGCTGCATCCTCATCGGCTTTTTGCTGCTGACTGTAGAGCAGCTGCCCGCCTTTGGCTCTGCCGACTCCCCCGCCCACAACGAGGTGATGAAGCGCTATGTGGAAAAGGGCATGGAGGAAACCGGCGCGGTGAATGTGGTGGCCGGTGTGATTCTCGACTACCGTGCCTTTGATACCCTGGGGGAATCCCATGTGCTGTACACCGCCACCACCGCCGTGTTCATCCTGCTGCTGTCCCTCACCGGGAATAACGATGAATCCGAGGAAGACAAGAAAATCACCCAGGCTGACCCCCTGCTGCGCAGCACCGCCCGGATTGTGGTGCCCCTGGTGATTGTTTATGGAATCTACGTCATCTTCAACGGCCACCTGGGGCCCGGCGGCGGCTTCGCCGGCGGCAGCGTCATTGGCGGCGGACTGATTCTTTATGCCCTGGCCTTTGGCTTTGAGCCGCTGGATAAGGTTCTCAATCTGAAGGTCTTCCGCATTGTGGTGCTGTGTGCCCTGTGCTTCTACAGCTTTGCAAAGTGCTACTCCTTCTTCTGCGGTGCCAACCATTTGGAAACCATCTTCAAAACCGGCATTCCCGGCCGCATTTTCTCCGCCGGTCTGATTATGCCGCTGAATGTGGCAGTGGGCATCGTGGTAGCCTGCACCATGTATGGCTTCTATTCCATTTTCCAAAGGGGGAAAATCTGATGCTGGAAACGCTTTGGAACAGCCGCATCAATGTCATTGCCGTGATTCTGTTTGCCGTTGGCCTTGTCACGCTGCTGCTGCATCACAACCTGTTCAAGAAAATTCTGGGGCTGAACATCATGGATACGGCCTCCTGCCTGCTGCTGACCTCTATGGGCTATATCAAGGGGCGCACCGCTCCCATCATTGTGGACGGGGTGACCGACGTGAGTCATTATGCCAATCCCCTGCCCGCCGGACTGGTGCTGACCGGCATCGTGGTGTCCGTGTCCGTCACCGCCGTGATGCTGGCACTGACCATCCGGCTGTACCAGCGGTATCACACCCTTGACCTGGACGAAATCTATATGATGGCACGCCAGGAAGAAAAGGCCGAAACGGCCAGCAAGGAGGGGGATGCCAAATGAGCTTTGCCGCAAACCTTCCCCTGTTCTGCATTGTGGCGTGCCTGGTATGCAGCGTGGTATCTTCCGTCTTAAACGGCAAGGCTGCCCGGTATCTGTCCATGGCGCTGTGCGCCGGGTGCTGCATCTGCTCTTTCCTGGTGCTGCAAATGGTGTTGCAGCTGGGTGAGCCTGTCACTTATATCATGGGACACTTCCCCCACCCCTGGGGCAACGAAATCCGCATGGGCATTCTGGAGAGCCTGTTTTCTTCCGTCTTTTCCCTGGTGATGCTCCTGTGCCTCATGGGCGGCAAGATTCGCCTCCAGCTGGATTTGGCCGAAGACAAGCGTCATTTCTACTTCGTCATGACTGACCTGATTCAGGCCTCCCTGCTGGTGCTGTGCTACACCAACGATATTTTCACCGGCTATGTGTTCATTGAAATCTGCACGCTGGCCACTTGCAGCCTGCTGATGATTCGTCAGTTGGGCAGAACCACCCTGGCCGCCGTGCGCTATATGATTTTCAGCCTGATTGGCTCCGGTCTGTTCCTGCTGGGTGTAACCATCCTGTATAACATCACCGGTCATCTGCTGCTGCCCAGCCTCCATGACAGCGTGGCCGCCCTCTATGAAAGCGGCCAGTACCACATTCCCCTGAGCACCTCCATCTGCCTGATTACCGTGGGTCTGGCCATCAAGAGCGGCCTTTTCCCCTTCCACTATTGGATGCCGGACACCTACGGCTATTCCACCCCCTGCTCCTCCGGCATTCTGTCCGGTCTCGTGTCCAAGGGCTACATCTTCTTCCTGCTGAAGGTGATTTTCAGCGGCTTCGGTGCGGACGTGTTCTACCGCAGCGGAATGCAGAATGTATTGTTCCTTTTTGGCCTGTGCGGCATGATTTTCGGTTCCATCGGTGCCATCCAGGAAAATGACATCTTCCGAATGCTGGCAAATTCCTCCGCCGCCCAGATTGGCTATGTCTACCTGGGCATCGGCATCAGCCCGGAGGCCGGTGTCATCGGCGCACTGTACCACATTCTAGCCCACGCCATCACAAAGCCGGTGCTGTTCCTGTCCGCCTCCCGGCTCTCCGATGCCGCAGGGGGCAGCAAGCGATTCAAGGATTTGCAGGGCAGCGGTTACTGCTTCCCCATGGCAGGCTTTGCATTCAGCCTGGGGGCACTGAGCATGATTGGCATCCCCCTGACCATGGGCTTCATGTCCAAGTTCCTGCTGGCCGAGGCCGGTCTTTCTGCCGGGTGGCACACCGTGCCCACGCTGCTGGTGCTGGCACTGAGCACCATTCTGAACACCTTCTATTTCGCAAGAACCATCATCCGGCTTTACACCCCCGGCACCCCCATGGCCTCCGCTGCGGTGCGCAAAGCGCAGCCTCCCTTTGCTGTCTCGGCGCTCTGCTTCAGCCTCATGAATCTGGCGGCAGGCATTTTCGCCTCCCCGCTGCTGTCCCTGCTGCGTCAGGGTCTGACACTTTTTGGAAAGGTGGGTTAATCCTTAATGATGCTCCTTATGATTTTGCTTCCCGCGCTGGCGGGAATCCTGCTGCCCCTGGTGAAAAGCAAGCAGAACAAACACCTGGTAACCACCATCACCCTGGCGCTGGAAGCCATGCTGGCCTTTATCGTGCTGTTCTCCCCGGAGCGGGAGAGCGTGCTGCTTTCCATGACCGACAGCCTCACCGTCACCCTGGGGGTGGATAAGGTGAGCAAGCTCTTTGTGGCCATTGCCGCTTTCGGCTTCCTGCTGGTGGGTATTTACGCCTATCAGTACCTGAACCACGAAGAAAACGATGATAAATTCTTCTCCTTCTTCCTGCTGTCCCTGGCAGCGCTGGTGGGCATGGATTTCTCCCGGAACCTCATCACCATGTACCTGTTCTTTGAAATGATTACCCTGCTGAGTATGCCCCTGGTGCTCCACGACCGCACCCAGGAGGCCGTGCGGGGTGCGCTCAAGTACCTGTTCTATTCCGTGGCCGGTGCTTTCCTTGCCCTGGGCTGCATCTTCTTCCTGAGCCGTTACTGCGACAGCCTGGACTTTGTTTCCGGCGGCACCCTGAACGCCGAAAAGGCCGCCGGTCACACCACCCTGATTCAGGTGGCGGTATTTCTGGGTGTGGTGGGCTTCGGTGCGAAAGCCGGTATGTACCCCCTGCACGGCTGGCTCCCCACTGCCCACCCGGTTGCCCCCGCCCCCGCCTCCGCCGTACTCTCCGGCATCATTGCCAAGGCCGGTGTGCTGGCCATCATCCGGGTCATCTACTTCACCGTAGGTGCGGATTTCCTCATTGGCACCTGGGTGCAGAACGCCTGGCTGGGGCTGGCGCTGCTGACGGTGTTCATGGGCTCCATGATGGCTTACCGGGAGAAGGTGTTCAAAAAGCGCCTTGCCTATTCCTCCGTCAGCCAGATTTCCTATGCCCTTACCGGTCTGTTCCTGCTGACCCCGGAGGGAGCCTTGGGCGGAATGCTCCATGTGCTGTTCCACGCCACCATCAAGGTGTGTCTGTTCCTGGTAGCCGGTTCCATTATCCACAACACCGGCAAAACCAATGTGGATGAATTTGACGGCATCGGCAAGGCCATGCCCAAAACCCTGTGGGCGTTCACCTTTGCAGCCCTGGCGCTCATCGGCATCCCCCCTGCCTCCGGCTTTGTCAGCAAATGGTATCTGGCCATGGGTGCGCTGGATTCCGGCATGGCGGTTTACAGCTGGCTCACCCCTGTGGTGCTGCTGATTTCCGCCCTGCTCACCGCCGGTTACCTGCTGCCCGTCACCGTCAGAGGCTTCTTCCCCGGCAAGGATGCCGTGTTGCCCCCCAAGAACGACGAAGGCGGCTGGGGCATGGTTGCCCCCATCTGGATTCTGGCCGCGCTCACGCTGCTGCTGGGTCTGTGCGCCGGGAGTATGCTGGGTGCCATGGAAAGCCTGACCGCTTCCCTGTTCTGAGGTACGGCAATGGACGAACGATTTTTATTTCTGGCGATTCTGCTTCCCATCATCGGCGGCGTTCTGACCCCGGTGATTGGAAAGCGAAGCCAAAAAGCCCTGTATGGCTGGGTGTTTGCCGTCAGCATTGCAACCAGCCTTCTTACCTGGGCACTGATTTTAACCTGCAAAACGGATTCCTATACCATTGTAAGACTGACGGACGTGCTGACCCTCACCCTGCGCTTTGACGGACTGGGGCGGTTCTTCGCCGGAATTGTGGCAACATTGTGGCCGCTGACGGTGCTGTACGCCTCCGAGTATATGAAGCACGAGGAGCGGCAAGCAGCCTTCTTCGCCTTCTTCACCCTGACCTATGGCATCACCCTGGGCGTTGCCATGGCGGCAAACCTGTTTACCATGTACAGCTTCTATGAGCTGCTGACCCTGTCCACCGTGGCGCTGGTGATGCATCCCATGACCCGCCGTGCCGTGCGGGCAGCCAAAACCTATCTTGCCTTCTCCCTGGGCGGCGCTGCCTTTGCCTTTGTGTCCATCATGTACATCATTGGCAAGGGGCACAGCGGCAGCTTCCTCTACGGCGGATTCCTGCGGGGAGAGCCGGATAGCCTGATGCTGGTGTTCTACGTCATGGGCTTTTTGGGCTTCGGTGTCAAGGCGGCGGTGTTCCCCACCCATGTGTGGCTGCCCAAGGCTTCCGTCGCTCCCACCCCGGTAACAGCACTGCTCCACGCAGTCGCCGTGGTCAAGTCCGGCGTGTTTGCCGTGATTCGCCTGACCTGGTTTGCCTATGGCACTGAGGTACTGAAAGGCAGCTGGGCGCAGACGGTCGTGATGTGCTTTGCCGTTTTCACCATCTTCTTCGGTGCCTCCATGGCCGTGAAGGAGCAGCACTGGAAGCGCCGCCTGGCCTACTCCACCGTGGCAAACCTCTCCTATATTCTCTTTGGCGTGACCATGATGACCCAGGCCGGACTCACCGCCGCCCTGCTGCACATGGCATTCCACGCAGAAATCAAGATTCTGGCCTTCTTCTGCGCTGGTGCCGTGCTGCACAGCACCGGACGGGAGTACCTCAATCAGCTGGGCGGCCTGGGCAGAAAGATGCCCATCACCTTTGGCTGCTTCACCGTATCCGCCCTGGCGCTGACCGGCATCCCGCCTTTTTCCGGCTTCGTCAGCAAATGGCACCTGCTCACTGCGGCAGCCGATTCCCTGAATCCCGTGGCCTATGCCGGTGCGGCGGTGCTGCTGTTTGGTGCGCTGCTCACCGCCATCTATATGTTCACCGCGGTGTGCAAGGCTTTCTTCCCCGCCGCCGATTCGGTGGATGAAAAGCTGGAAAACGAGCGGGAAGTAAACTGGCGGATGACCGTGCCCATGGTGATCCTGGCCGCTGGCATCCTGCTCACCGGCATCTATGCGCAGCCCATTGTAAATGCCGCCATGGCAATTGCCCAGGGCTTGCGATAAGGAGGAACACATATGAATCTTTGGATATTTGTATTCTTCCCCATGGTGATGGCGCTGGTGTGCGCCGCCTGGAAGGAACGGGCGCAGACCATTGCCGTTGCCACCGGGCTTGTGGAATTTTTGCTGGGCATCTGGGTGGCGCTGGGCGCAGGGCAGAGCCTGCCCCTGCCTCTGCTGACGGGGCTGAACGTGACCCTGGACGGCTTCCGCCGGGTGTATGTGCTGGTCATCTGCCTGATGTGGGCGTGCACCCTGCTGCTGTCCCCGGAGTATTTCCGCCATCACCGCAACGTCACCCGTTACTATGTTTTTAACCTGCTGACCTTGGGGGCAACCCTGGGGGTATTCCTGGCTGCCGACCTGTACACCGCCTTTGTGTTCTTTGAAATCATGAGCTTCACCTCCTTCACCTGGGTCATCCAGGAGGAAACCGAAGGTGCCATCCGGGCGGCAAACACCTATCTGGCGGTGGCGGTCATCGGCGGCTTGGTTGCCCTCATGGGGCTGTTCCTGGTGGACTGGAAGCTGGGCACCACCAGCCTGGATTTGCTGTATGAGCGCGCTCAGGAGTGCCCTGACAAGGCCGTGCTGTATGCGGCGGGCGGCTGCATTCTCTTTGGCTTCGGCGCCAAGGCGGGTATGTTCCCCCTGCACATCTGGCTGCCCAAGGCTCATCCCGTCGCCCCCGCTCCCGCTTCCGCCCTGCTGTCCGGTGTGCTGACCAAGTCCGGCATCTGGGGCATTGTGGCAATCAGCGCCAACATCTTCCGCTATGACCCCAAGTGGGGCACGGTGATTCTCGTCCTGGGCACCGTCACCATGGTGCTGGGTGCGGTGCTTGCCCTGTTCAGCATCGATTTGAAGCGAACCCTGGCCTGCTCCTCCATGAGCCAGATTGGCTTTGTGCTGGTGGGCGTGGGCATGATGGGACTGCTGGGAGAAGAAAATGCTCTGGCTGCCCGGGGTGCGCTGCTGCACATGGTCAACCACTCCCTGTTTAAGCTGGTGCTGTTTGAATGCGCCGGTGTGGTGTACTTCAACCTGCATCAGCTGGATCTCAACGAAATCCGGGGCTTTGGCCGGGGCAAGTGGCTGCTGAACCTTGCCTTCCTGCTGGGCGCTGCCGGCATCGGCGGCATCCCCCTGCTCAACGGCTACGTCAGCAAAACATTGCTCCACGAGGCCATTGTGGAGGGCGTGGCAGAATACGGCTGGATGCTCAAGGGCGTGGAATGGCTGTTCCTGCTGTCCGGCGGCATGACGCTGGCCTACATGACCAAGCTCTATGTGTGCATCTTCATTGAAAAGGGCGAAAATACCTTTGAGAAGAAGCGCTATATGACCCTCCTCAGTGCCATTGCGGTGCTGCTGCCCGCCGCCGGGCTGCCCGCCCTGGGGCTGACTGCCAGCCGGAGCATGGACTACATTGCGGATGTGGGCACGGACTTTTTCCACAGCGGTGCCATGGAACACGCCGTCCACTATCTGTCCCCGGAAAACCTGAAGGGCGCGGCAATCTCCATTGTGATTGGTGCGGCGCTGTACTTCCTGTTTATCCGCAAGGTGCTGATGAAGGACGGCAAGTACGTCAACCGCTGGCCGGAAAAGCTGGATTTGGAAAACCTCCTCTACCGTCCCCTGCTGCTCCAATGGCTGCCCGGTATCTTCGGCTGGGTCAGCGCCCTGTTCGGTGAGAACAAGCTCACCGCTCCGTTGTGGAACGCCACGGTGCGTGTATCCGGCATTCTGGGACGCTTCTTCTGCGACCTGCCGGATGCCCTGGTGCTGGTAACCGCCAAAACCCTGTACCGCCCCGCCAAGGAGCAAAGCGACGACAAGGTGTATTCCTCCCTGTCCTATCGGCTGGGCAAGGACATCGACCTGTATGCCATCCGCCACGGCAAGGAAAAGAAGGGTGACCGCCGGTACGCCCATCTGCTGTACCGCAGCCTGGACACTCTGAAAAAAACCACCGCACGCATCACCGGCAATCTGTCCTTTGCATTGCTGATGCTCTGCGCCGCCATCTGCATGGTGTTCATTTACATGATTCTGCTGCACCGCTAAAACGGGCGGGCGGCTGTGCCGCCGGACAGTGACGCTTCCGGGCGTGTGCCAATACGTTGGTGCCCTGACCCGCCCGGTAACGGACTGCACGCAAAACCGTTTTTTGTATATGCCAACCGTAGGGGCGGCTCTTAGCCGCCCGCAGGCGCGAAGCGCCCTTGGCTCCCTCTCTGAGGGAGCTGTCAGCCCGAACGGGCTGACTGAGGGAGTG
>ERZ772861.3209-NODE-3209-length-10172-cov-2.494811_pt1 | contig 10172 bp, 17 predicted proteins | sample MGYA00512135_ERZ772861 | MGnify/ENA primary metagenome ERZ772861 (study PRJEB29015, sample SAMEA2737700) | human gut metagenome | biome: human gut; feature: human-associated habitat; material: faeces | place: China | collected 2012 ...
AGGAGAGCTTTGAAGTGCTCCTGAATCACTACATGTGATCCCCTGTTTGTTTCATTCATTTATTGCCTACCACCGCTTTCGGTACCCGCCGGATGAGTCACTATCGGTCAAGAGACCGCTCGCATCACCGGCACTCCCGGTCCCGCTCTCGGTCGCATCATCACAGACGATACCACGGTAATCGGCACTGTATCCCATACTATGCGTAGATTACAAAAAGCAGCTTTCCGGAGAGGTAAGATGCGTCATTCTCTCGTTTGCCCATTCTCACGTTTTTTAGCAAAAGGCAAAACGGTCGGTGATTGTATCCAATCTGCCTCCAACAATTCAAAGAGTAAGTTGTTTTTGCGCGCTCTGTAGCATTTACGCTGTGTAGAAACACATTATAGCCGGTTTTTCGGTGATCGGAAAGATACTGGAGGTGGATTTCACAGAGCACCTGTACTTGCCAATTGCGCACATCACCCATAGAGACGCTTCTTCCACCTGCGTCGTGGTGTACGAGAAGGTGGTGTCCGCGTTGCAGGCAGTGTCCTATCTGAACAACCACATGGTGAGAGGCAGTCAAATCACGGTTCAGCTGGACAACAGAATCCAGGAAAAGCCCAGAGAGGAGCTTCCGCGAGAGCGCCCAATCGAATCACGTCCTTTCAGCATTGTGATTGAATCAGCCAATCCAGCCATGACTCTTGAGTCTATCCTTGTTTGGCATGTTCTCTGTCTTCATGACTAGTCTCTCTTTGCTATTTTTGGAAGGATCGTGAAGAGCGAGTGCATTCCCTCCGATCAGAAGACGTTCAAGCTCACCTTCGAGAACAAGCAGTGCGCTCTGAAGGCCGTTTCCGTACGCACGGTAGTTTGGGCTCAGTCGCAGTCAATGAACGGTTTCTCGGTTCAGAACACTCCGTTGAAGGTGATGATGGAGGGAGAGTTCAACCTTCTCAAGAACGCGCCGAAGCCCGCTCTTCCCGAAGTGACACCTTGGAGTGGAAGTGATGTGCAGGCCGTTGGGTATGTCGACTATGGAAAGAAGAGGGAGGAAGTGCCCAAGACGATCTTGCAGGCATCTTCCTCTGCGTCCCTTGTTGAGTAGAGTTGCGTGGTTCTCCTCACGGGCTTTTCGGAAGGCGACGACGTGCGGAATCCCTCCAACATCACCGAGCTGAAGCGTTTGGCCACGGAGCAGGGAAAGGTTTGGGTGGTTCTCCGGATTGAGGTGCAGCTGAAGGACATGAAGTACATTGAGATCGGGAAGGAGAAGCGCCTCTTCCTTCAGTTCGCCAACTCCTACTCGGCGTCCATTGTAGCATTGCGCCGGTTCCTTCACTGTAGGCGGTTCGCGGGCTGAGTGGCTTGCTGTTCAACGGCAGTCGGCTCACAGCCAGACAGTACGACAGCGCGCGATACAGAGTGAAAGACTATTCGATGTAACAAACATGTTCATTATAAAACACCATTTCCATCCAACTGCATCAAACGCTGCTGCAGGTTTTGCTCCTGCATCGGGTTCTGCCGTGTAGCCGGATTCATGAGATCTACGCCGTCAATCCAACGAATTGGCTGCACCCTTCATCCTCACTCCAGCCACTTCAAACAAGACTCTGTCTTCTTCTTCGTCCACTTCATCGTCGTTCACTCCATACAACGAGTCCATCGCGTTGTTGATCATCTCATTGGTCATCTCATACTAAGGATCAATCCGCTGCATAATTGCCACATTCGCCTGCTGCTTCTCCAAGTTGGCTACAATTTGCTGCACCTCCTCCGGCTTCATCGCGCTATAAACTCAATTCCCCGCATCGAGACTACCTGTTTGCCTGCTGCATTGCATTTCCAGCGGCCTGAATTGCATTGATTTGGGTTTGCTGAGCTATGCGGTGAGTGCTTTCAACAGTGAGGAACCCTTCGCCAGTACCTGCTTCGTCCCCACCATCTGCATATTGGCTATCACGCCATCCATCTGACTAACGGACTGCTGCAGCATTGCGCGCTGCTTACACTTCGCTCTCAGTGCCGCCCTCGAAGTGGGCTAGCAATGAAAGCATCGCAGGAGAAGGAAACGTTCGCCGCCAATGCGACAATCTCCTTGTCAAGGGCAGCAATCTGTCTTTCGATACCTAAGTGTAATGTACAGAATGAAGCGCTACTTCTCTTCTCCTGTTTCAATTCTTCTACAGAACCCATAAGCTCACTTGAATTCATGTCGTCCTATTCCTCATTCAGCACAGGCAGGGGAACAGATTCCACTTTCAAATACTAAAAGAAAATGAAGGGTTCTGGTTAAACCGTTCAGTGATTGGTACTATCAAGTCTGAGCAGATTTCGCTCGTTTGAGTATTAAACTGAGTCCAGTTTATTTCCACCAAAACTTCTTCAAAACCGCATGAAATTCAAACAAAGACAAGCACTAAACGAGCATATTACACAGGAATAGTGGGAAGTGCAGACATGGAAGTGGCGGCAGCATTCATCTGCTTCTTCTCCAACTCCTTCGTTCCAGCGTCCTTGATGTCTACGGATTACCCTTCAGCTCGAATCAAACCGGCCAATCTCATTCCAGCCACTTCGTACAGAACCTTATCCACCGTCTCGTCGGCAGCCTCCTCGTCCTCCGGAGTGAGGTTGTTGAGCGCATCATCGGTCATCTCGCTGACAAGGCCGAACTACTCGTTATCCACAAACCACAATTCAACCTTCTCCATCTCCTTCATATACTGCGTCGTGATCGCAGTCACCTCCTCCGCACTCATTCCCCTACAACTCAGCAGGGAACAACACAAATACTCGTTGATCTGCTTCATCGCCTCGCATCCCTTCTGTGTGGCCATGACCTGCATGATTTGCGCTGATGATGACTCCACAATTAACGGACTCACCCTTCTGAAGACCCATCTGGGTGATCGTCGACTCCATGTTTGCGATGATGCTGTACATGCGTTCGATTCCCTTCTGCACCTGAATGCGCGTTTTGCACTTAATCTGCAGCACTGCAGTGCTGGGCTCCTATTCTTCATCACACAGTATTTGCACCACCTTCTTCTTGGCTTCCTTCTTGATGTCCAGCTCAATCTGCTTACGAGTTCTCTCCAACTCTTCCATTATCGCTCAACTCCAATCCCTACTTCGGATCTGGCTCTTTACCTCACGAATATTGGCTTTAATGCTGTCCTTCATATCTGCGTACTATTCTGTTAACAACTCGCCCTTTTCACGTACCTTCTCATCGGGAGTACGGGTATCCTTTGGCTTGAACAAATTACTGAACATGATGCTTGTTTCGTTGCTCTTTTTTCTGATACTTGATACACTGTAGAAAGCGTATAGTGGTTATCTTGATTATCAAGGACGATTGAGTATGTGAAGAATCAGTCCTTCTCACCCATCAGTCAACACCTCTCCTCCCCAGCACTTCCTTTCGAGGAAGAGAGAGTCATTCCACTTAGTCCGCCTCTTAAGTAGATAAGGTTCCACTTTCAGTTAGAGCACCTTGGCGCAGGGGAAGCGTGCAGGGCCCATAACCCTGAGGTCCGTAGATCGAAACTACGAGGTGCTATTTTTTTCTCCCAACAAACAACCCCACGCTTCGATTTGGCTCGAGCCAAACAGCAACATCATCTTCTTTTCCGTAGATAAACTGTCATGAGTGCAGTACATCTGATCCGGCTGGAATGCGTAGGTATACAAGTGAAAAGCGGGGTTCTCCGTCGAGCTCCTTCCAGCGCTGTCATCGGGTGAAGATGGGCCCAGCAGGAACCGCTCCATAAAACGCTCCTCATTCTCCTCCACCGTCCCTGTTCTAGCCACTCGCGTAGCCTCCTCCGTCTGCTGCGGAGTCGCCGCGCTCTTCCGAGCCGCTCTGAGCATCGCCTCGTAGTACAGATCGGAATGCCAGCTCACCTCCTTCGCCGTAAACTTGGTGGCACGCACGATCACATCCTCCGCAGTGCCCAGCGGGAAGATCTTCGCCTTGAACCAGCAAGTGCCGTAATTGGGATTGGCATGCTGGCATCGCGTGTAGATGGCGCGGTAGCTGCGAGCGCACAGCAGCCGGAAGAGCTGGTAGGTGTTCGCGGAGTGCGCGAAGAGGAGGAACTCGGGTGACAATAGCATGGCGAGCCGCACCGCCTATGCCTCACCCCCCGCCGCTGAAACCACCTCGATGAAACTGTCGCCGTACTGGGGCGTGAAGAAGACGGCGAGGTTGAGGCAGTAGCGCGCGCGCTGCAGCGAGAAGAGCGAGGAGCAGGGGTTCAGGAACAGGCGCGCGCCCTCGCACCACACCTCGCCCGACTTGGACACGAATTGCAGCGCGCGGAGGAACACGAACAGCGCACGCGACGGTCCGGCGGCTCTACGGGTCAGGCGGCGTCCGCACGCGCACTGGTGCACGAGTTGGATGAGCGAGGCCCAGAGGCGGCCGGCGCCCTTGTTGTTCTGCACGCACTGTGTGTTGAGGCGAATGGCCTCCAGCAGCCGGCCCTGCTTCAGCTACGCTTCAAGTGACAAGGATGGACTCACAAGCAGATACACAAGCTCCATGCCCAGCTTCCACTCCGCCGGCACCAGCGCCACGCCCGCGCGCAGCACCGCCATGCTCAGCGGCAGATCGCCCGCGTAGTCGAACAGACGCGACACCTCGAAGAACAGCGCGTGCGTGTTGCGCGTCGGCACCAGCGCCGCACTCCGAGCGAAGAACTATGATTCATACTCACACACTACTCTCACCTCCCGTGCTGCGCGCCGATTGCCTGCCAGCATGCTCGCGCGGCCCGCCAGAAGCCAGCACTTCCAGCGCAGGTTCGGCGGACACAGTGGCAACAACACGCGGAAGTACCAGCCGCAGGCGCGCTGGCCGAGCGCGGTGTTGGCGCTGTACTCGGCGAGGCGGTCGGCGCGGCGGTGGACGATGAGGCGGAGGTGGACGAGCGTGCGGAGGAGCATTTGGATGGCGACGTAAAACACCTTCCAACGCAGCTCCGCGCTGAGAGACTGCACCGCACTTGCCATCGTACTCACCAACTCGTGCGCACGGATTCGTGCGGACATGTCCGAGCCATCCCAGAGCATCATCTCCTGGTGCTCGAGGAGATAGAAGAAGGTGAACCAGAGCGGGCCGTGCTTGGGGTATTCCACCACGCAGGTGCGGAGATAGTCCACCGCCTGCGGCAGGCTCACGAACCGCGCCAAGAACTGCACCTGGAACAGCACCAGATTGCCTTGCGTCACCGCGCCCGCCGCCTGCAGCCGCGCGAATGCCTGCTGCGTGGCGAAGCTGCCGCCCAGCTTGGCGACGTGCAGCCCGCACTCCATGACCGTCTTCACGCCGCGGTAGCTGTCCCCGCGCAGCAGCGCCCACATCACGCGCTCGAGGCTCGCGCGGTCGCCTACACGCTCCTCCAGCCGCACCAGGCGCTCGAGCGCCGCCTCCGACCACGCGTCCGCCGTCTCGCGCGCCTCGAGGGCCGTACAGACCGCGCGTAGCGTCGCGCACACCTCGCGGAAGCAGCCCAGCTCCGCCTGCAGGCGCGCCAGCTCCAGCCGCACCGTGGGCTCCGCGGGAAAGATCTGCTGCAGGCGCTCCAACGCCGCCAGCGCCTTCTGTGTGTCGCCTTCCCTGCGCCAACGCAGCGCCTGCTCCACGCGCTCGCGCACCTCCGCCGACGGGCTTGGCGGGGCGGGTGGGGCTGGCGCGAGGGTCTTGGCGGGAAGGTCGGGGTGCACGCGCTCGCGGCCGCGGAAGAAGACGGGGTTGCCATAACGGCTGCGGTCGTAATCGGGTGCGTGGCGGCTCGCGTGGACGGAGTAGGTGGGCGTGTAATCACGGGAGTAAGAAGGAGTGTAATCGCGGGAATAAGAAGGAGTGTAATCGCGGGAATAGGTGGGAGTGTAGTCACGAGAGTAAATGGGGTAGTCAGAAGCATAGTCAGCAACACGCAGTGGCTGTCGGTAGGAGGACAACTCCACCTCGTGCGCTGTGAAGTCCGCGGCGAAGAAGGCGGGCTGCGCTTCCTGCCCGGCGTAATCCGGCGTGAAGTGCTCGGGCGTGAAGAAGTCCTCAGCGCGCGTGTAGGCAGCGGGAAAGGGACCCATGTCGTCTTCGGACAGGTGGGTGTGGGCGACGTAAGGACCAAAAGAGGGGGGCTCCCCTCCGTAGACGGCGAAGGGCGGCGGGTCGAGCGGCTGGTAGGAGCGGCGCGGCGGGGAGAGTGAGGCGCGCACGGGCTGGAGGCGCAAGGGCGAGGAGGACAGCCGCAGGGCCTGCGGGTTGTGGGAGTGATGCGAGTGATGGGAGTGATAGGAGGCGTCGTCGCTGTCGTCGCGCTGGAAGCTGCCGTGCGAGGACTTGTAGCAGTGCTGCGACAGCCCCGACCGCGCGTAGTCCGCGGGCGCCTGCGCGCCAGTGTAGTCGTTGTCCGAGTGGTAGACCATGTCCGGCGACTCGTAGCGGCCAGCGGCCAGCGGGGAACTCGCCTCGTCGTCGGCGTGGTTGGAGCTGGTCAGCTGGCTGGGGTTGAAGGGGTTCGTGCTGGAGACCGAGGTGTCCGACTGCGTGCTGTAACCGGAGAAGGACTGCATCGGGTTGGGGACGAAGGCGCGGGAGGACGCGTAGGGGACATCTGGGATAAAGGCGTCTACGCATGACTCCGTTGCTGCAGACGCACTTTGGTAGTCCACGTAGTCATAGTCGAAATAGTTCTGGGGTTCGGCGTAGGCGTTGTACATCCTTCGGTTACTCGGGGTCATATAGTGCTGTCCTTGGTTGTACAAGCCGCTGTGTTGTTGCTGTGGGTTAGAAAAGCGTGGAAGCACCCACTTCGGCTCCAAAGGGTAGAAAGGCATCGTTTTCCAGTGTATCGATCAGTTCATCTTCGTACTGTGGATATTGCATCGAACTGACTCGGTTGGACCTACATGTGAGGGATTCGCAGAATGCGTGCGTAAAGGAATAACCGCTATTGCGATTCTGATTCCTATTGCGAGTGAACTAGCATATTAGTGGGAGGAAGAGGAATCAGTACGTTGTGATTGCCGTTCATTCTATCCGCGATTTGGATGTGCTGCACGGTCTAAAAACCTCCACTCTCGTGGTTCTTCGTGGAAACGACTGAAGTGACGCGGTTTCTGAAACGCGAAAAGAAAGCGGAAATCGGCTGGAATTTCGGAACGGGGCAGTTGCCTTTCGTTCGGGCAGGATGAAGCGGGGCATTTGCTCAGTGCTGCTGATGCTACTGCTCCTCTCCTTCACAGCAGCGGGTTTGCAATGGATGCGATTACTACGGATTAGACTGTCTTACCTTCGCATCGCAATGCTTGTATCGAACCTCACGTATGGATGCTTTGAAGAAGTGATCCGCCAGAGATTCAGCGTTTGGGCGTGTTTCGCGATAAGAATGGGGTTCCGACCCAGTTTGTGTATACGATTACCCGTTACAACAATCAGGAGTGCACGGGTGAGCAGTACTCCATCAAATACGAGTGCGTGCTTCCTTTTTACCTCAAGAATAGAGAGTCACTGTCCTGCGCGCACAGTGAAATCAACGGATGTGATGATGACACGACTTGCCAAGTGGTCAGTGCTTTTACCTGCTCGAAGACTGTCGATGCGATTTCGATTCACTTGTACAATCTAACGGAAATGGCGCTGTATGGCTACAACTGTCCCAGCTCCATGCTGAACAGGGACGTTGCGATTAGGTAGTCAATACATGGAGAAATGATGGCACAGTAAGAACGCGTGCATGACTGGAAGCACGAAGGGGTTTGCTGAAGTCTCCCACTTGTTGGGTTCTACGGGACAATACGCCGTGTATGAGCTGGGTGGACTCTTCAGAAGTGTGTCTAAGGACTAGTGGATGGAAGTGTCCGAATTGGACACGTCGTTTTCAACAGGGAAGAGAATGAATGTGCGTGTTGATGTTTACTATCACTCCTAGTATGCGAGAAGTCCTATTTGGGATGTGGTAATCTCCTCGTTGGTCTAACGGATAGTGTCTCTTGCCATTGGTGGCTCGCTTGTTGCAGTTGTACTGGCTGTGCTCATTGTGTTCTGTCTCACGAAGCGGTATGAACGGAGGCGTTTGCGGCGACTGTCCAGAACGACTCGCATCGATGTGGGAGACAGCGATGACGAGGACGAAGAGGAGGGGAAGAGCACATCGCCCACGCCCGATGTTATAGAATAGTGTACTCTATGGCTGTCCTTGTTGAACACGCACGAAAAATGGGTGCATCCAATCGGATCGATTTCGAGTCTATCTCCCTGCACAATCTCGTTTGGCTTGGTCCGAGGAAAGGATGGAAACCTCCGGTCAGACGGTGGTGGGGAAAACGGATTGTGGGTGAGAAATAGACTGGCGATTCTGCGCTGAGGGAAGCGAAGGGAGAGGAAGAGCGTCAAGCGAGTTCGTGCGTTTGGCTTCCCTTAAAATTCAGATTGCCACTTGAAGGAAGCGTCTGTTTCTCATCCCTCCGATACTCCCATTTCATCCTGTTTACTAGTTGGATTTGCCTTACTAAGTGTTACTGTAGGATAAGTCAGAGCCATCCCATCAGATCATTGGAGACGTTGTGATGGAATGTGGGAGCGATTGTATGCATCTCATTCATAGCAACAGGCGGAGTACAGACGGAAAGTGACGTCCATTTCGGTGTGGTTGTTGAAGGATAGGAAGTGGATCTTAGCCGAAGTGTGAGAAGGAATCGGTTGAACAAGAGTCTGGGAGACCGTCCTCCTCTCGTGGACATGATTCAGCGGGGCTTGATTAGTGCGCTTGGACTCGTTTGGTGACTGGTAGACCCCGACGTGAGTCGTCCGCTGTCGGACCGTTTGCAGAAGTTGGAGCGCCATATGAAGGAGGATTCTGTGAGTCCGTCATTCCGCTCTAATTTGCAGATTAGCCGCAGTTTGCAGAACCGCTCGAACATGAGTGATCTTGTTCGGCGTGGCATTCAGAGTGAGTGTGAGGAAGGACGGTAATGCGTAGCGGATCCCAACATGACTCCGCTGCTTCGCTCGAAGATGGGCGAGCTGGAGATGAAGATGAAGAAGCACATGATGGAGCAGAAGTGCTAGACGAAGATGCGATTCATGCGTAGCCTCTTCCACCGTCCCTCGCCGAAGCAGCTGCGCCAGTCCCACCCGGGCGTGTACGCGAGCCTGAGCGAGGACGCGAAGAGATCGATGCTGGAGAAGGAGGGCACGGCGATGGTGAAGGTGTATGTCTCCTTCATCGAATCGACACTGGAGCAGATGCTGGTGAGCGGGAAGATTAGCGCGGAGCAGTACAACCGCCTGTACAGTGCGGTGAATGAGGAGGGCGGAGCGGTGCGGAAGGAGCTGCTGGAGGCGGTGGGCTGCTTCACTGTGACGTATGATGTGGAGAGTGTAGGGGAAGGAGTCGAGGGTGAGGCGTAGTATGAGAAACGAGTGCTAGCTGTTCTTCATTAGTGTGGTGTGTTTGTTTTGATAAGAATGGATACGGTGCGGTGGATCTCACTTTCAGTCGCAGTCTTTGGTACTTCTACTGAATATGGATTGTATAGGTGACTATGAGCTATTGGAGAAGGGTAATCAAGCATATGGGAGTGGATCTGGGGAATGAAGCGTAGAGGGTGTATGGACAGAATCAAAGGGATGAATACTATGATTGTGGAATGTGTGAAAAGGGTTTCTGATGGAGTATAGTGAAAACGGCGAATTGGTGTTGATGGAGATAGTGCAGAGAAATGGCATGAGTGATGAGCGGTTTATGGAAGAAAGAGGAAAGGAGAGATACTGTTGGAGAGCGGGAGTGATGTCTAGGGATGAAGGAGAGGAAGGAGAGGAACTCTTGGTATTGACGGTTTTCTTGTATTCGAACGCATATTTCTTGTCAAGACTGACCGTAGTGAGAGAGGGCATGTCTGTTTGTGAGGGTAGAGTGATAGGAAATACCCTCCAGAGTGATGATGCGAGGATAGCGGAATGAATAACTGTCTTCCCCTTCAGTAGTGAGTGATGTGAGTTTAGGCAAGTCTATTGATTAGCTCATTTCATAATCACCACTTCGCATGATCAGTTCACTTGATTCATCATTCTTGAAATAGAATGCATTCCTACCAAGTCGAATGGAAGTCAATTCAGGCAAATCTATTCATCATTCCCTCTTCAAGCCATTCACTCTCAAATACTG
>ERZ772861.3215-NODE-3215-length-10146-cov-6.430780_pt1 | contig 10146 bp, 6 predicted proteins | sample MGYA00512135_ERZ772861 | MGnify/ENA primary metagenome ERZ772861 (study PRJEB29015, sample SAMEA2737700) | human gut metagenome | biome: human gut; feature: human-associated habitat; material: faeces | place: China | collected 2012 ...
GAACGGCGATGTCGTAGTCCTCATCGCTGCCGATGACCTTGGCGTCGTAGGTCTCGCCGTTGTAAAGCGTTACCTTCACGCTGCTTGCATCAGAGATGACGTGGTGGTTCGTCAGGATGTAGCCGTCCTCCGTGATGAAAAAGCCCGTGCCGCTCGCGGCGGTCTGCACGCTCTGGCCAAAGTAGTTGGTCGTGGCGGAAACGTTGATGGACACCACACTGTTGACGTTCGAGGCGTAGACCTCCGACATCGTCATCTGTGTCTTGCCGTCCACCTTGACGGTCTGCACCTGCGCGACCTCGCGGTCGCTGATCTGTATGCTCGTGTGGTTCACCTTGGCGGCGGCGCTGCTTGCGCCCGCGCCGACAAGCCCGCCGACGAGCGCGCACACCAGCGCAAGCGCAACGATCTTGGCGGCGCCCTTCTTCTTGCCGCTGCCGCGGTTCTGATCCGACGGCTCGTCGGCATAGTTCTTTGTGTCGATGGGGACGTTGGGATCGTGCTCGTTCCCCTTGCGATAGCTGTAATGATACAGGTTGTTTTCGTCTTCGTACATGGTTCTGACCTCCTGTGAAACGGTTTCCGCGTCTGCGGTCCTTTGCCTTTCGATGCTGCTATCATAGGGGATATTTATGTATAATTCTTGAACGTTATTTGGCAATTTCTTAAATTCCGGCGCGCAAATTTTAAGTTTCTGTGATATTCACACGATTTCCCTTGCGATTTGCGCCCCGCCATACTAAAATGAGAGCCATCTGAGAAAAAGGAGACGGCGCAAGATGCTTCGCATCGACAATTTGAAGCTCCCTGTGGGTGCAGACGAGAAGGCTCTGCGCGCAGCCTGCGAGCGCGCGCTGCACGTGAGCGCGGCGGAAATTTCCTCCGTGCAGCTCCTGCGCCGCTCAATCGATGCGCGCGAGGGCGTGAAGCTCGTCTGCTCCTGCGCGGTCGAGGTCAAGAACGAAACGGCGGCCTTGAAGCGCTGCAAGAATAAAAATGTGCAGTCCTACGCGCCCAGGCGCTATGCCCCGCCCTCGCCCATTGGCGCGCCGGCGGTCTCCCCCGTCGTTGTCGGCGCGGGGCCTGCGGGACTTTTCTGCGCGCTGCTGCTTGCCCGCTGCGGTGCAAGACCCATTTTATTGGAGCGCGGGCGCGCCGTCGAGCAGCGAAAGCAGGACGTTGAGCGCTTCTGGCACACGGGAGAGCTCGACCTATCGTCGAACGTGCAGTTCGGCGAGGGCGGCGCGGGTGCATTTTCCGACGGCAAGCTCAACACCGGCACAAAAGATCTGCGCCACGGATTTATTTTAGAAGAATTTGTCCGCTTCGGCGCGAGCGAGGATATTTTAGTCGACGCCAAGCCCCATGTCGGCACCGACAAATTATATGTGGTGCTGCAAAATCTCCGCCGCGAGATCATCGACCGCGGCGGCGAGGTGCGCTTTTCCCATAGGGTTACGGATATTGACATGGACGGCGGCAGCGTCCGCGCGCTGCGCGTTTCCTCCCCAGAGGGGGACTATGTTCTCCCTGCACGCCATGTTGTCCTTGCCCCCGGCCACAGCGCGCGCGATACCTTCGAGATGCTGCGCGAGCGGGGCGTACCGATGGAGCCGAAACCCTTCGCTGTCGGCGTGCGCATCGAGCACCGCCAGCGCGACATGGACGCAGCGCAGTATAAGGCGGCGGCGGGCACGCCCGGCCTTCCGCCCACATCGTATAAGCTCTCCTGCCACACAGGGAAAGGACGCGGCGTGTTCTCCTTCTGCGTCTGTCCCGGCGGCGAGGTCGTTGCCGCGGCGTCGGAAGAAAACCGCGTCGTGACGAACGGCATGAGCGAGTTCGCGCGCGACGGCGTGAACATCAACGGCGGCCTTCTTGTTTCCGTCACGCCCGAGGATTTCCCCTCGGACGATACCCTTGCGGGCGTTTCCTTCCAGCGCGCGCTGGAGGAGGCGGCCTACCGCCTTGGCGGAGGCGGCTATCGCGCGCCCGCGCAGCGGGTGGAGGATTTTCTTGCCCACCGTCCGTCCACGGGCGCGGGAAGCGTTGCGCCGACCTATCGGCCCGATGTTCGCTGGTGCGACCTGCACGACTGTCTCCCGCCCTTTGTCTGCGAGGCGCTTGAGGAGGGGATCCCCCTGCTGGGGAAAAAGCTCCGGGGCTTTGATTCTCCCGACGCCGTGCTGACGGCGGTGGAGACGCGCTCTTCGTCCCCCGTGCGCATCGTGCGCGAAAGCGAAAGCTATCAGTCCGCTCTGCGCGGGCTCTATCCCTGCGGCGAGGGCGCGGGCTACGCCGGCGGCATCATGAGCGCCGCGGCCGACGGCCTGCGCGTTGCGGAACGAATTTTGGAGGAATTGCAGCATGAGTGAAAAAATCGGCGTCATCATCGACTTTCTGACCCCCGCATACGAAAAGACCCTGCGCGACACTGCAGCGCGCTGCGGCTATGACATCGTATTCTTCCCCTCGTCCAAGGCGGCGGCGGGCAACGTGGACGACTGCACCATTCTCTACGGACACCCTTCGCAGAGGGTCATCGCGGGGGCAAAGAATCTCAAGTGGTACGCAAGCTGCTGGGCGGGCATCGACCGTTTCTGCCGCGACGAGCTCTATCAGAATCCCGACTGCCTGCTTACCAACGCCTCGGGCGCTTACGGTACGACCATCGCCGAGCACTCGGTCATGGTCTCGCTGATGCTGCTGCGCCGCGAGCTTGAATACACCGAGGTGATCCGCGAGGGTGACTGGCGCGTGCTGCCCGGCGGTATCCGCTCGCTCCACGGCGCGCGCGTCACCTGCCTCGGCGCGGGCGACATCGGCACGGAATTTGCCCGCCGTGTGCGTGCGTTCCACCCGGCAAGCCTCATCGGCGTGAGCCGCAGCGGCCGCGCAAACGAGGACTTTGACAAGGTCTATCCCGTCACGGAGCTTGATAAGCTCCTGCCGGAGACCGACCTTCTCTTCATGTCGCTGCCCTCGGTGAGCGACACGGTGAATATCCTGGACGCAGCGCGCATGGCGCTGCTGCCCGAGGGCGCGTACGTCGTCAATGTCGGGCGCGGCACGGCGATCGATCAGGACGCGCTCATCGCAGCCCTCGATTCCGGCCACCTTGCCGGCGCGGCGCTTGATGTGGTCGTGCCCGAGCCGCTGCCCGCCGATCACCCGCTGCGAAAGGCAAAAAATCTCCTGCTTACGCCGCACGTCGCGGGCAATATGACGCTTGGCTACACCTGCGAGCGCAATGTCGCGCTCTTCTGCGAGAACCTCGAGAATTACGCCGCGGGCCGTCCGCTGCACCACCTTGTCGACCGCAAAAAGGGCTACTGAGCCGCGCTGCATTTTTCCAAATGCTCCCTTGAGCGCAGAAACGAAACAGACGATCTTATGAAAAATACCCAGACAAAAAACTGCATTCTCCGCGTGCTGCAAGGCGCCATCATCGGCGCGGGCGCGATCCTGCCGGGCATTTCCGGCGGGGTGCTCGCGGTCATCTTCGGCATCTACCGCCCCGCGATGGAGCTTCTCACGCACCCGAAGCGCGCTTTTCCGCGCTACTGGCGCATGCTCCTCGCCGTCGGCATCGGATGGGTGCTCGGCTTCTTAGGCGGCGGGGGCGCGATCCTCGCGCTGTTTCACCAGTCGGAAACCGTCGCGACCTGCCTGTTCATCGGCCTCATTCTCGGCACGCTGCCCGAGCTTTGGCGCGAGGCGGGCGCGCAGGGTCGGCGCAGGGGGGCGTATCTGTCGCTCTCGGTCAGCTTTCTCGCGCTCTTTGCCGTGCTGATGGCCGTCCGCTTCGGCTCCTTTTCCGAGCTGCCGGCGAATTTCGGCGGCTTCCTCTTCTGCGGCGTGCTGTGGGGCTTCAGCTTCATCATCCCCGGCATGACCTCGTCCTCTATTTTAATGGCCGTGGGGCTGCTCACGCCGATGGTCGACGGCATCACGCACTTTGATCTTTCCGTTCTCCTTCCGTGGACGATCGGCATGTGCGGCGTGGTCGCGCTGTTTGCGCGCCTTGTGAGCAAGCTCTTCGATGCGCACTATCCCCTCGCCTATCACGCCGTCATCGGCGTTGTGCTTGCCTCCACGCTTGCCATTATTCCGACGGGCTTTGCCTCTTCGGGGGAGATGATCTGGAGCGCGGTGTGCGCCGTCTTAGGCGCGGTGCTTGCCGCTCTCGGCGGTAAGATCCGCCCGCAGGAGGAGACATCAGAGTCGTAAACATGATAAAAAGGGTTCAGGTTTTTACCTGAACCCTTTTTTTATTCGCTTGCATCGCCGGCGAGCTGCACCGTGTCCTTGAGCTTCCGCTTGTAGTGATACATCATCTGGTCGGCGCGTGCGATCACATCTTCGATGCTGTCGCGCTCGGGGTGATAGCAGGCATAGCCCACCGATACATGCGGCAGGCGCGGGCTTTGCTCGCGCTGCGCCGCCAGTTCGCGCAGGAATTCAGAGAGCTGGGCTTCCGCGGCCATGTCGGAAATGCGCGCAATGACGCAGAATTCGTCGCCGCCGATGCGGTAGCAGTGTCCCACGTGGGAAAACGACGCATAGATCACGCCACCCACCTCGGAGAGCATGCTGTCGCCCTCACCGTGGCCGTAGGTGTCGTTGATGCTCTTGAATTCGTCCACATCAAAGTAGTAGATCACAGCATGCTCGCGCAGCGCGGCGAGCCTGCTTTCATAGCTGCTGCGGTTCAGAAGATGCGTCAGCGCGTCGGTCTTTTGCCTCAGCTCGGAATAGAGAATGTAGACCATCAAGATCGCCACCGATGCGCACAGCCATGTGATACGCACCGTCACGGTGTGATACTCAATGAGAAGTCCGCAGAAGAAAAACAGCGGCAGAATGGCGACGAGCGTGCGGTGTGTGCCGTAGTGGCGCGTGCTCTCGCTCAGGAGCAGCGCTGTGAAAAACAGCATGCCGCCGATATACGCCAGCGCATAGGCCCAATAAAACGCCCCGCGGTGATAGCAGCTCTGCTCGTCCACCCAGAAGATGTAATCCAGACCCCAGAATGCGAACAGGATCTCAAGCAGCACATGGATCGCGAGCAGACTGTAAATGGCTTTTTTATGGCGCATGGGGCGGATAAGGGAGCTGCACAGCACGGGAATGACAGGCGCTGTGGATAACTCGATGGTCTTGATGATCACATGCAGGAGCCGCAGCGACGGGTCTGCCCCGTCCATCCACACGCCGAGCCATTCTGATACCGCGCCGGCGATCACCAGCACAGAAATGGTGTAAATGGTCTGCTTTTCGCTGTACTCCACCAGATCGTTGCTCCGCACCAGCAGAACCATGATGATCATAATAAAAGCGGAAAGAAAGACGATTGCTGAGTAAAAATCTGACATTGCACAGTCCCTCCCTTTCCGATGATCGTTCTTCTATCATACCATAGCTCGGAAAAACTGCAACTGAGAAATGTCGAATTTTGCTGGTTTTACCCCCTTTTTACGCCATCTGCGCAAAAAATTCGCCGTAATGCAGAATCGCCTGATCGGCTTCCTTCTGCATGGCGTCCCAGTCGGCGGCGCCGGTGCTGCCATATACCGCCACCGTGCGGAAGCCTGCCGCCTTGGCCTGTTCAATGCCCGCAAGCGTGCCGGAAAAGACGACCGTGTCCTCCTTCCGTGCGTGCAGACGCTTCATCGCGCGCTCAAACATCGTGCCGCTGTAAACGCCGCACAGGGCGACAGATTCCGTCAGCACAAAGCGGAAATAGGACGAAAGTCCCGCTTGTTCGAGCGCCCTTTGCGCGTCCTCGGCGCGCATGGCCGTCACCGCGCCGAGCCACACACCCTCCATCTTGAAAAGAGAGAGCGCCTTGTCCAGCCCCTCGCGCGCCGCGCCGCCCGGCGCGAAGAGCGTATCCTCCAAAGTAAAAACAGCGCTTTGCAGCCGCATGCCCTACCCCTCCTGACGATTGATCGTAGTTTTTTTATTATAGCGCGCGGCCGTTTGTTTTTCAATCTTTCTCCGATGTCCACAAAACGCATAAACTCTCTTTCTGACGAACGAAAATGAGAGAAAATACAAGATTTCTTGGCCGTCAAAATGCTACACTGCACAAAATAAATGGAACAATATTCGCTTTTATAAAAACATTTGAGGATTATGCGCAAAATAAACGATTGACTTGATATTTTTATTGAGATACACTATGTACAATCTCTCTCCGCCGAGGCTGTATGCGGCGGAAAAACAATACAGGAGGAAGAATTATGACGAAGCATTCCTATGCCGCAAAAGCGTTTTCGCTTTTACTGGCGCTGGTGCTGACACTTTCGCTCGCGGTCAATTCCGCGGCGGCAGTCAGCTTCCAGGACATGAACCCCAAGGACGATGCGCTCCTTGGCACCAAGTTCAATGTGGACGCGACCATCACGCTCGTCACGGGCAAGGATGGGAAGGACGTTTCCCTTTCCATTCCCGTTTCCGGCATGAGCAAAGAAGCGCTTGCCGCGGCGATCACTGCCGGGACGGTCACGCTCGCGCTGGAGCGTGACGATTCCCGCCCCTATGTCAACGAAGAGCTGTTCCCCTACGCCTATGCGGGCGGAGATCTTAACAGCTGGATGATCGAGGGCAAGGACGAACACCAGTTCACAGACATCAAGCTGACGGCGAACGAGAAAAACGGCAAGGCCGTGCTCGATGTCTCCTTCCATGTGAACAACTACTTCTATTCCACCAACCGCAGAACCGGCGAGACGACACCCGACTACAGCGTGCCCCATGTGAACGGCAGCTACTACATCGACCTTTGCGGCTACTTTGACCTGACGGCCAAAAATAGCGGCAAGGCGATCGGCTCCGCACCTGTCAAGGTCGCGCCGTATGAGAACTTCAACACTATGTGGGAGATCTACAAGGAGCTCGATACGATCGCGGCGAACGGTACGAAGAACGGCCTGTATGTTGAAAGATTCTCCATGGGCCAGTCCACCGCGGGGCGCGATATGCCCTATCTGATCGTCGCCGACTCCAAGGCGAGCGTGACGAAGTGGCTCGCCCTCGCCGAGCGGGCCGAGACGGAGCCTGACGCCGTGCTCGCCGACATCAAGTCCGGCAAGCTCGACGAGATCCGCGTGCCCGTGATGTACTCCAACATCCACCCCGACGAGGTCGCCGCGACCGACGGCGTGCTCGATTTCGCCAAGATGATCACGAGCGAGAAGACCATCGACTATAAGACGCTCACCGGCTTCACCGCCGCGGGCGAAAAAGAACTCAAGGAGGAAATGGGTCCTGTCGGCGCGGAGGGCAGCGTTGCCGTTCCCGACCTCGTCAAGGATACGGCCAGCTACCTCGGCTACCTGTCCGCTGACAACAACGGCAAGTCCGGCAAGGTCGACCTTGAAAAGTATTACACCGTGAAGAGCAACACTGTAAACGTCAAGGACGAGCTCCTGTCCGACGTGTTCTTTATCCTTGTTCCCGAGGAAAATGTCGACGGACGTACCTATCTGACGAGACACTCCACCAACGGCTACGACCTCAACCGCGACAACTCCTTCCAGACCACGAGTGAGACGGCCAACATGCAGCAGCTCATCGGCACGTTCAACCCCATATCGCTCGCCGAGTTCCACGGCCGCGTGCAGTCCTTCCAGTGCGAGCCCTGCGATCCCCCGCACGAGCCGAACTTCGAGTATGACCTGCTCGCCAATCACCTCATCACCGGCGGCGAGGCGCTCGGCATCGCGGCGGTCGCCAACAACAATGGCTACAACAGCTATGTGATTCCCCAGCGCGATTACCTCACCTATACCGGCAGCGGCACGGAGACCTACTGGGAAGACCCGTGGGACGATATGTCCACGAGCTACACCCCCCAGTTCGCCATGCTGCAGGGCACCGTTGCCTATACCGTTGAGCTGCCCGCCTACAACGACGATACCGCTCAGGCGGCGCAGTACGGTATCCTCGGCAACGCCGCTTACGTTGCCGCGGAGAAGCTTTCCTATCTGGAATCCCAGGTCACCATCTTCCAGCGCGGCGTGAAGAACTTTAACTCCGATGCCTTTGAGATGGTCGGCCAGTGGCTGTGCGACCAGAACGATGTCGAGGGCGCGGAGATGGATCTCTTCCGTCCCGAGTACACCGGTAAGGGGCAGAACGGCAACTTCTATCCCGAGTGCTACATCATTCCGCTCGACGGCAAAAATCAGAAGAACCTGCATGCTGCGGCCGACATGATGGAGTGGCTCACGAGAAACGACGTCAAGGTCAACGTGACAGAGAAGCCCTTCACCTATGATGGCGTCACCTATCCCGCCGGTACGATGATCGTCTCGATGTATCAGGCCAAGCGCTCTGTCGCCAACGGCGCGCTCTATGACGGCACGCTCATCAACAGCTGGACGATCCTCTACTCCGAGGGTATCACCTCCTTCAATGAAACGCGCGGCTTCGACATGGTCACCGTGGCCGAGCCTGCCGCCTACAAGACCATCTCTGCCGTTTGCGGCAGTCCCATGGATCACGATGACGCCCTCGCCTATACGAAGGGCCTGACCTCTTACTTCGCGGGCGAGAAGGATAAGGACGTCATCATCTCCAACGCCTCCGAGGATTCCACCGCCGCCGTCAACGAGCTTCTGAAGGCCGGCAAGACCGTCGGTATGGTCACCTCCGGCGACTGCATGGGCGACTTCATCTGCTCCTACACCGATTATCAGACCGTCGCGGGCAAGTATCTGCTCTCTGCCACAGGCATCGACAAGACGAGCGTGAAGGCGAAGATCATCACCAAGTCCCCGACCGTCTACGTCCCCGGCACGCCTGCTGAAAGCGAGAAGGGCTTTGTCTACACGCCGCAGATCAGCCAGAGCGCAAGCTGGAACTACGACACCGCCGCGATGAACCTCATGGGCTTTACCACGACCTCCGACGTGGCCAAGGCAGATGCCGCTGCGGGCGCTTCGAAGCTGGATTCCGCCGCAAAGACCGCCGTGAAGAACGGCCTTTCCTACATCGGTTACAGCTATTCCGCGGCGTCCTCCGCCTCCGACCTCATCGCCGGTGTGGAATACACCGAGCTGGACGGCGCAATGGATTGCCTGACGCCTGTCGTCTATCCCAACAAGACCCTTGTGAACGCGAGCTACATTGCTGACGGCGACGGCATTCTCTATGCCTACGGCCTCGGCTACTTCTCCCAGATCCCCGCTGGCGCAGCGGTGCTCGTCAAGAGCGACAAGACCAGAACGCCGACCGAGGGCTTCGTTCCCACGAATACGGCCGAGCGCGCAGCCGGCTTCAAGGCCTACTTAAACGGTGGCGTGCAGGGCTTTGCCTACAAGGAAAACGGCATGAACGTTGTCCTCTTCGCCAACTCCCTCACCCACAAGGTGCACCAGAGAGATGAGTATGCCTACATCAGCAACTTCCTCTTCTCTTCCGTCCTGAGCGACAAGAACTACGACGGCTCCGAATCCGTTGCGCTTCCGTTCACCGACGTTGCAGAGGGCGCTTACTACGCCGATGCCGTCGCTTGGGCGATCCAGAACAAGGTCACCTCCGGCGTGAGCGCGACGACCTTCGCCCCGAACGCAAGCTGCACGCGCGGCCAGATGGTCACCTTCCTGTGGAAGGCTGCCGGCAGCCCCGAGCCGAAGTCCCTGACCACGGCCTTTACCGATGTGAAGAGCGGTGCCTATTATGAAAAGGCGGTTGCCTGGGCAGTGGAAAACAAGGTGACCACCGGCACGAGCGCGACGACCTTCTCCCCTGACGCGACCGTCACGCGCGGCCAGAGCGTTACCTTCCTCTGGAAGGCGAACAACAGTCCGGCCGCGGCTTCCGCGAGCGCGTTTACTGACGTCGCCGCGAGCGCCTACTATGCCTCCGCCGTCAACTGGGCGGTGGAAAAGGGCGTGACCTCCGGCATGAGCGCGACGACCTTCTCCCCCAACAGCAACTGCACGAGAGCGCAGATCGTCACCTTCCTCTACCGTGCAGCGAGCGCCAAGTAAGCAACCACTATCTGATGGAAAAAGAGGGAACGGTTTTTCCGTTCCCTCTTTTTGTTTTTTCCCGAGAAAGACACGATGTCTTTCTTTTGCGCGAAACAAAAAAACCTCACTTCCGAAGAAGTGAGGTTTTGGTGGAGACTGCTGG
>ERZ772861.3221-NODE-3221-length-10125-cov-2.362959_pt1 | contig 10125 bp, 2 predicted proteins | sample MGYA00512135_ERZ772861 | MGnify/ENA primary metagenome ERZ772861 (study PRJEB29015, sample SAMEA2737700) | human gut metagenome | biome: human gut; feature: human-associated habitat; material: faeces | place: China | collected 2012 ...
TGCCAGAGTGTCACTTACATCGTAAATAACGCAGCGCTTTTGGACGGAATTTCGCTTGTAGCCGAAGGCTGTTGTGTCGGTGTAGGTTGAGTTTGCACAGTAGAGTGGAACAAAAAATTCATGCAGGTATAGCTTCTCCCTTTCCGGTGGAACTATGTCGGTTCTGCTTAAATCAGGGTTGGTATCGTATGCAGGGAGTATGAATTTCTTTATGGAGCCGAAGTCGGCGGACACATTGTCCACATAGCCGAAAACATATATTCTTAGCTGCCCCTTGTGGCCACCCATAAATGTTGTACCCGAAGCCTTGTAGGAAATGTTTTCAATATATGCCTCAACGCGGAAATAGTCACGGATATATTTATATGATGTGGAAAGTAGATGGGATGAAGCATCGGGAATGTCGGAAAGCTCCCTGTACCCTATATCCTCCGCACGTATAGCCGCCCCGGTCTGCAGGGTTCCGAAATCATACCGTGTTATCGGGATGGTCGCTTCATTGCCAAGCTTGTCCGTGGCTGTTATCTGAAGCTGTACCTTTTCGATGTCCTCTGCGCCGGGAAGGCTGTCATAGAGGTTGAAGCGGCAGATATAGGTTCCTGAACCGTCATCAGGTGTGAAAGCAAGGTCAACGCTGTTTGACGGGTCGGCGGCATCGCTTATCCGGAGAACATATCCTTCTATGCCTGCTATGTCATCATGCGGGTCATGTATGGTCATCACTGCATAAGGCGAATCAGTGATCGTGTCATTGTAAAGACCGAGGGTAAGGTTATTCTCTGTGTATTCTGTCTTTCCGGACGGGGCGGTGTTGTCAAATACATATATGCCGTACACATGGCAGCTGTTGACGGTTGCGAGTGCGGAAGGGCTTACGGAGAGGCTGCCGCTGTTATCCATCACCTGGCGCACCCACAGGTAGTAATAGCCGTCCATTGAGGCACCAAGGTCCGGAAGTGAAGTGGTGAAGCCTGAAGGTGAGGAGGCGCTGCCATAGCTTTCCCATTCCGAAGGCAGGGCTGAGGCAGAAGCGGAAAAGCCGTACTCATAGGAATTATCCGTCCTCAGTCCTGAGCCGTGCTCCGTCACGGTTATGGTTATGTCGATGCTCCTTACAGCATCATTGTCCGCATCAGGATTTACGGTATGTGCCGGGGTAACATCTATCACGGGCGCGGAGGTGTCACGCCATGATGGATACAGGTCAATTACAACTCCGTCCGCTGCTGAGAGGTTCCATTTCCTGGTTTCACCGCCGCCTGTATAGTCGGAGAGAAGACTGTTTTTGTACCAGCCGCTTATGGCATATTCCGTGGTGTCCTGTCCGCCAGCGGTGTAGACAATTGAGTATGTGTCCGGTGCGGCAGGAAGAAGGCTTTCTGTATCGTAGGTAAACACTGCACTGTAGTACTCATTTTCCTTCCATGTCCACACTGAAGAAGTCAGTTCCCTGTCAGAAGGCTTAACAAGTGTTCCAAGAGCTTCCGCCGGCACGCTGCTGTGGAGTCTCACCTCGTATTTGACAGGTGTCCATTTTGCGGCAGCTGTCTTGCCGGAGGTATAATGCCAGATTTCATTGTCACCTATCTTTACGGATGTCCCATCTGCATTCTCTATATACCACCCCTCAAATGTCCAGCCGGTAAGCTTCGGCTCGGGAAGCCTGCCTATACCTGCATCAAACGTGACTGTCCGTGACGCTTCGTCTGAATCCCTGAGAGTTCCGGTTGCATTGCCGGGTTTGTTATAATTGAATGTAAGTGTATAACTGCACGGTTTCCACTGTGCATGCAGTGTAACCAGACCATTCGGTATGAGGGTAAGGTTTTTTACAGCCGCACGGTCCGGATAGTTTCTTCCATTATCAGCTGTGCCGTCCGCACTCTCATTCCATCCGTCAAAATAATAGCCCGTCCTTGAAAAGCCGTTTGCCGGAAGGGTTTCACTCTTATCGTATGTAAACGTAACATCAGACATGCTTCCTGCCGCTCTTGTGCTGCCGCTGTCATTGTCATTCTTTTCAAAATGAACTGTGTAGCTGTTGGCGCTCCAGTGTGCAAACAGTGCAAGATTCCCAAGTCCTTTCCATACTGCATTGTCCGGGATGACCTCTCCTTTTGAATCTATCTTCACAATAAAAAGCTTCTTTGCCGTGTTTCCCATGTTGTCGGTCACGGTGAGGCAGTAGAAGGCAGGACCTTCGGAGCCGAAATAGTACTGTCTGCCTGATGTTATGTCACCGTTATCAAGCTGAATGCCGTTAAAGTCCGTAAGCACTGCACTTTTTATGCCGGAGTGCGCATCTGATATGTCAAAAGGGACGGCTGTTCCTTCGGGATACCAGCCGTAGGAACTTAACACTCCGCCCAAATCAGGGGCAGTGTTGTCAAAATAGTATGGCCCGAACCGGTGATAGTCAGCGTTAGGCGATGACACGGACGTGTTGCCGGCTGCATCCTTCACATGCTTTACCCACAGATAGCAGGCTCCCGAAAGCGTGCTTCCTATGGTTACCGGAACACCATTCCGGTAGCTGCTCCATGAAGCACCTGAGGGCGGGGCGCTGCTGTCCGTGCCCAGGCAGTATTCATAGGCGTTATCAGTAGAAAGCAGTTCATTGTCTGTCACGGTTACGGTCACACCCAGTGACGTGGTGTACGATGAAGTGCTTTCCGGTGTGACATTTACTGCCGGAGGCGTGGCATCCTTCCATACCGCGTGGACCGTAATGCTGCCGGCATGGATCCATGCTGTGCTGTTTCCGCTTATGCTCCAGTAACTTCCGTCCACTGCATGTCCATCCGCGTTCCACACAGTGCCCCGGCTTCCCGCGGCATCAGATACCCAGCCTGCAAATATATAGCCTGTTCTCACGGCTTTCACATTTCCTGAGATATCGTTATAGTCCGGTGAACCGTAGGTCACCGTGACGGACTGCACTGCCTGTCCGGAACCGTCCACGCAGCTTCCGCCGTTCGCATCAAATGTCACGGTGTACTTATTCGGCACCGCATTTGCCGTGAATGATACATCTGAGGCAGGCATGTTGAAGCGGTAGCTGTTAGAGGAAGTCTCAGCATAGCCTGTCCACTTATCCCATGAGTAGCCCTTTTTCACGGCGGCACTTATGGCCACGCTTTCGTTATAGGCATGGCTGCCGCCGCCTGATACACTGTCTATTCCGGTTCCGGCAATGAGCGTAACGCTCCACCTGTCCGCCTTCCACTGTGCAAAAAGCTTCAGCGTATTGCCGTGGGCTGAGGGCTTCGAGACAAATGTGGAGCCTGCCGGGTAAGAGGTTCCTGTCCCATCAGCAGATGTGTTCCATCCGTTAAAGGAATGCCCTGTTTTCGTAAAGCCGTTCCCGGCAATGGTTACGGTGCTGCCATATTTTACTGAGGAACCGTCTGTTGAGCCGCCCGTGTTTCCGTTTCCTTCATACATCACATTCAGCTCATTGGTTTCATAATACACACTGGCATAAGTCCCTTCATCGGGCACCTTCCATGATGTCCGGTCAACAGACACATAATGGCAGTTGTCGAAGGTGGAATCCGCCGCATGGTCTGCAGCATTGAAGCTGCTGCCGTTCTTTACGGAGTAGGTCTTTGTCTTTGAATCATCCTTCACTCCGTCTTTATAAAAGTAGAGGGTCACATCCGTGTCTGCCGCTGTCCAGTATGCGTACACACTGATATTCGTTGTTCCTTTCCATACAGCCGTGCTTCCGTTTCCGCTCCAGTATGTTCCGTTTACGGCTTTTCCGTCTTTGTCATACACCTGCTCGCCTGTGCCGTTGGCGCCTGTATACCATCCGCCGAAGCTGTAACCGGAGTATGAAGGAACCTGTCCGTCAACCATATTACAGCTGCCGGTGTCATAGGTCACTGTTCCGGTGTACGCGTTTTCGCCGTTATTGGGATTGTAGGTGATGGTATAGCTGTTTGGGAGCCAGGCAGTAAAGGTGATGGTTTTCCCTTCATCCTCTAACTCATTCGCATGCCCATGGCGGCAGTCCGTATAGCCCCATGAACATCCTCCGCAATGACAACAATTATGTATATCATACACATATATGGTGCCATCGTCTGCTATAACCCCCCAGTAAGATGTGTAACTTTTCATCCCGGCTCCACAGCGATTACATATTTTATCAGCAGAGGTTCTGGTCAATCTGTAAATTTTCTGTGTCGCTGATACTTTTGTATATCCGGGTTCATTGGCATGTGGCAGCATATTATCATCTGTCACTTTACTGATATCTACATAATCTGTAAGAGGACTGCTGCCAAAAATATATTCTCCTTCATATCCGCTTCCATCAAACCACGCATATACACTTATGCCGGAAAGAATGGCAGCTGCTGAACCGACAACCATAACCGTTAGCACAAAAACCATCACATACGATATGAGTTTTTTAATTCCTTTCCTGATATTAAGCATGGAAAATCTCCTTTATATATTATGTACACAGACAGGATATCCGGAAATCTGTCCGCAGTTTTTAATGGCATGTTTCCATGGATATCCTGTGTTATTATGTTTTCTATTTCCTGTAATTCTCCGACCAGTAGCCGCCTTCATCCGTGTTGTATCCGTTGATGTCATACACCGCATGGCCTGTTCCATTCGGATTTGTTCCCCATCCGGTAAAGGTGTAGCCGGGACGGTACAGGTCTGTCTGTCCGTAAGCTTTGTTGTTCTTCGTGCTGTCATAGGTCACGCCAAGGCTCCTGCTGTCCTGAAGGCTGTCGGACGTCCAGTATCCGCCGTTTGTATTGAACGTGACTGTATAGCTGTCCGGGATAAACTGTGCGTACAGGATAAGGCTTGGTCCAATCCACCTGCTGTCATCATCCCAGTAAAGCCCGGACTCTTTCGCATAGGTGCTGCCGTAAACCCTGTTGCCTCCGGAGAGGGAATCGTAATAGCCGGAGAAAGTATAACCTGTCTTTGACACTGCCGGGACATCTGTCCCCCAGGTGGTGTCATACTCATACTTGCCAAAGAATGCGGTGCTGCCGAAGTTTATGAACCTCAGCGTCCAGTCATCTGTGACATCCTTCATGCTGCCGTCGGTCATCGTGCCGCCGTTGCCGAAGAATGCAAGCTGCCTTGAATCATGCACCCATGCAGCCTTAAATGTTACCGTGCCGGAGCTGTATCTCAGGTTGCCGTAGGCAAGTGCCATGCCGTCAGCCTTTCCCGTGCCGACACCCGATTTTGTCTCAGCATAGGTATCACCGCTCGGAAGATAATGAAGTCCCTTGTCCATTCCTGATATTGTCCAGCCCGCGAAGGTGCAGCCGTTTCTGACAGGGTTATTTATTTCAAACACAGTGTATGTTTCTGCAGAAGCCGGGTAGCTGCCGCCGCTGTAAAAGCTGCCGCCGTTAAGCTCATAGCGTATGTCATATACTGCGTGGCTCCACTTTGCAGTAAAGAGCACCTTCTCAGCACTGTTGCACCTTAAGTTCATAAAGCTGGTTTCCCTGACTTCGGATGCGCCTGTTCCTGTAATGATGCTGTTTCCCGCTTTGTGGTCACAGTCATCACACATCCTTGTTATCTCCCATCCGGCAAAGTCACAGCCTTCCATTACAGGGTGGCTTACCGTGAAGCTTCTGTTATATTTCGCACTGTCCGGATGGCTTGCCCCTGCACCCCATGAGCCTCCCGAAAGCTCGTATAAGATTTCATATTCGGCAGGCATAAAGTATGCCGTGTACCTCCTGTTCCCGGAGCTGCCCTGCTGTATGGTGACGGACGGAAGCCTTTCCTGCAGCCCGGTGCCGCCCCATGAAGTGAAGTGGTAACCCTTTACGTCAGGATTATTGAGCGTAAATGCCGGAGTGTTCCTGTCATATCCGAAAGGATTACCCGGGTCGCTTGCAGGCGTGAGCACGGCATTGCTCTCACTGTCCCTGTAATCGTATGCAATGCTGTAGCGGGTATCCTGCCAGAGTGCGGTGAGAGTCACCGTGCCGGTGTCGGCTCTTAATCCCGTGACTTTGATGTACTCTTTGTCTTTTCCCGTACCGCTGCAGTCTGTAAGTCCTGTATCAGTGAGCTCTTCGTCAATGATGTGCCTGTTGCCGTCCATGTCCGTCATGCTCCAGCCAAGGAAAGTGCTTCCCTCCCGTGACGGACTGTATATGGTTATCTCCTTGTAATAGTTGGCTTCCGCAGGATTACTCTTTGATACCCAGCCGCCGTCAAGGTCATATCTTATGCTGTAGTAGACAGGCTGCCACTGCGCATAGAGGGTGCTGTACGAACCGTCATAAATGGTCTGTGCCGTCACAGGGTTTTCAACCTGCGTGCCGTCACTGCGGTTCGGGAATTTCGACCAGCCGTCCGATATATCGTAGACACTCAGTTCGTAACCGGTAAGTGTTGGGTGCGGCAGCTCTCCAAGAGGGCTGTCATACCGGACTGTCTTTGATTTTACGTCATCGCCTGAGAGGACATACCCGAGGCGGCTCTTTGCCGCTGTGTCCGGGACATTGTAATCGAATGCAAGGCTTAGGTCCGCCTTTGCCCATTTTGCATAGAGCATAACACTCACCGTATCCGGCGATGTGCTGATTGTAAGCTTATCGCCTGCGCCTCCGGCATATCCGTCAAAGGTCTGCGTATTCCCATCATACGAGGTATACCATCCCTCAAACGTATATCCCCCACGGCATGATGTGGCCGGAAGTGTCAGCTCGATATTTCCATACACTGCCGTGGCTGTGAGGGTATCTCCCTTTGCCGCATTGGGGTTAGAATACGTGTCGCCGCTGTCATACAGCGTGCCACCAATCCTCCACCCGGAGAATGGAAAGCGTCCGGTCACCGGCTGGATAATGCCGGCAGCCTGGTTTCCGTTGTTGGTGTATACTTTAAAGTCAACAATGTAGTCACTGCCTGTGATGTATGAGCTGTCGGCAAGCACTGTGTGCCCGGTGTTCACAGTAATCTCATCGTCTTCCGGCATGCTTATGTAATTGTTGGATTCACCCTTATCATAGTGCAGGGTGTAAAATCCAGCCTCCTCCCACTTTGCGCAGGCTGTGACATTGCCCTTGTAAATCCATCTGCCGTTACTGTCAAAGTAAGGCGAGGCTTTCGTCTGTCCGCTGCTGTCCGTGTAGGTAAGGACAGCCCTGCCGTCCGTGTCATAGACCGGGACATCGGAGAGCTTTATTGTGCCGTCACTCTTGTAAACGAAGTTTCCGGAGCTGTCAAGCTCTGGGGCATACCAGCCTAGGAAAGAGTAGCCCGGTCGGATCGGAGCTTTGACTGAGGCAGTACCGTATGATGTGGCTGCCTGTGGTGCAGCAGCATCAATATCTGAGTACCATCTGCTTTTGTCGAGATTACTGTACCACGGAATAAGCTTGCCTTTACTACTGCCGTTATATACCTGCATATTATAGACAGAACCATCTGCAAGCGTTCCTCCGTTTGCATCAAATTCAAGCGAATGGTAGAACACAAGACCGATGAGCGCATAGACATGTGTACCATAACCATTCGGCACACCGGTGGCCTGCTGGTTCCTGTGGTTATTTGCTGCGGCTGACTTATCATTCTTTGTTATATCATAGAACCCTCCGTCTGCCCCCACCATCTTTGTTCCCTCTATCAGGTAAAGAAACTGCTGTCCATTCTCGCCATATTTCTGGGTCATGACAAAAGACTTCTTATCCTGGAATGCTTCATGGTCACCGACTGTCTCCCACGTCTGCTGGCTGAGCGCATGATTTATGGTCGGATAACACATACCTTTGAAGTCAAACCAGCCAATGTCACCATCCGTTCCGGGTATCACATGTCCACTATCATTCGGGTCTTCGATGTACGCATCCTTAAGCTTCGTAATGGACTTATCGTACTCACCTACCCAGTACATTCTGACATGATCCTCTCTAAGCCCCGGGTATCTGGCACGCTCACTGTCGCTGTAGTGTGTAATCTCCGGCTGTGTGATGACAGCGTAATCAACCTGCTCGCTCTCGTCATAGGACATCTCGTATTCATAGATGTACTTGTTGGCGTCGATGAGTGCGGTACCGGCGGCGGTGTCATTGTTGACACGGGGACTTCTGGTAATCGTCTTTACAGCAGACGACCCATTTTTATTATTTTCACTATCATCCCTCCATTCTTCTCTATCCTGCTTAATCGCCTCACTGCTTAGAACATGATTACCATTACTATCATAATGCTTTGAATACTCAGGATCTTTTTTGTCTTTGTGGTAGCATTTCATAAGTTCAATGGTTATCGTTGCAGCTGGTCGATATGTTCCATCTTCAGGGTTGTCAGTATTCCAGAATGCTGAAACATTCTCAATGCCAATACCTGTCACCATAAGTACTACTGTAAGAAACAATGCGAGTATTCTTATTGTTGTTTTTCTTTTCCTTTTCATTGAATTATTCCTCCTTACTTTGAAATTTTTTGTTTGTCGTATAAAGTTTGTCATATAAGATATGACAGAAGTGTTTGACGCATAATAAAAAGACGTGTGTAAACTATTTACATACGTCTTAAATACAAAAGAGCTATTTGATTTATTTAACTATTTATACAGATAGCCATGATATATGTGTCCTTCTGCATAAATTCCTACATACTCCATAGTAGCATTATAATGTAAACCCCAACAGCCATCTGTATATGAATCCCAATTAAATTGTCCCGGGTCAAAGTACGCCTCCAGCGACCCATCAATCTGATTTCCCGTAGCCACATTAAGTGGTATCCCCGGGTGCTCGTCATACCAGCTAGGCAGTGTCTTCTTGGTTCCCTCAGCGGTAACGGTATCAGTCGCACCGCATACGGAGCATGTGGCTGTCTTGGTGCCGTCCTTCTCGGTAGTGGCATCGTCATTGTAGACATACTCACCGAAGCTGTGCGCAATGACAGGAACCGCCTCGGTGTAGGAACTGCCGCATGAGCAGGTGTAGGTCTTAACACCTTCCTCTGCACAGGTGGCTGCCTTTGTGACTGCTGCTGTGTAATTATGTACGTGCGCTATCTTGGTTCCGGCTGCCGTCCTTGTGTCCTTTGCACCGCATATAGTGCAGACTGCTGTCTCTGTGCCGTCCGCAGCTTCCGTTGCATCGTTGTTATAAACGTATGCTCCGAAGACATGTCCTGCTGCAGAAATTGCTTCTGTATATGAATCACCACAGGAACACCTGAAGGTCTTAACTCCCTCTGCCGTGCAGGTTGGCTGCTTGGTGACTGTGGCGGTGTAGTTATGGGTGTGCGCCTGTGTGGCAGGTTCGGTCGGCTTCTGGGCTGGGTGCTCGGTTGGCTTCTCCGTCTGCTTCTCTGTCGCTTTCTCAGTAGGCGCCGGTGTTGCTTTCTCAGTTGGTGCCTGGGTTGCGGCTGTTGTGGACTCCGTTACCTTTGATGTTGTGGTCTCGGTTATGGTTGCAGCTGCCTTTGAGGTCTCGGCATTAGTTGTTGTGGCTGTTGTCACTGAGCTGTCGCTGCCTGCCTTTGTAGCTGCTTCACTGTCCTTAGAGGCTTCGCCTGATACGTCACCTTCGCCGGACTTTTCGGTGGCATCAGATTCCTTTGTGCCGGTATCCTTGCCTGTACCGGTATCCTTTGAGGCATTGCCACTTTCCTTTGTAGGCCCAGTTTCCTTAGTATTGCCGCCCTTATTTGTGGTGCTGTCCTGCTTTGTGGATGCCGCCTCAGTGCTTGTCGATGTGTCGGCTGGCAGCTCCGTACCCACCGGAAGGGTATCTACAGGGGCGAATGTTTTGCTGCAGGCAGTGGCTGTGAGCAGTGTGGACGCTATCACGGCGGCTGTCATAAAGCTGTTAAATCTATGTTTTCTCATATATCTTTTCTCCGTTTCCAGGCTGTCCGGTGCAGAACATGCAGGCGGTTGACCTGATTAGTGCACTTACAGCTCATCATTTGTTTTTTAATATAGATATATTATAACCGATATTCTTATTTACAACAATATGCATTTATGTATGAATTTAAATTTTTCATTAATTCGGGTTAGTGCATGTGGCATAAAATGAAATAGGTTTAATATCTTGACGTATTATTGTGATGTGGGGTTAAAACACGCCAGCTTAATATAATATGTTATACACGCTA
>ERZ772861.3222-NODE-3222-length-10119-cov-6.203895_pt1 | contig 10119 bp, 10 predicted proteins | sample MGYA00512135_ERZ772861 | MGnify/ENA primary metagenome ERZ772861 (study PRJEB29015, sample SAMEA2737700) | human gut metagenome | biome: human gut; feature: human-associated habitat; material: faeces | place: China | collected 2012 ...
CCGGGTGGAACAGGCGGTTGGCGCGCTTATACGGGGCCGACACACGGGTCACGTTGTCGATCCAGGGGTTGGCGAGCACATCGCGCTCGTCGATTTTGGTGGTGTCGCCCACCAGACCGAAGACGTTGTAGTCCTTGCCGGTGATCAGGGTGACATCGAGGCCCTGCTTTTCAAAGCGGTCCACGATCTTTTCCAGTTCTTCCTTCGGGGTGCCTTTTTTCGTCGAAATGATCATCTTCTTGCATTCCTTTCCCTTTTATCAACGTGTCAACCTCTCAGTCTGCTTCGCAGACAGCTCCCCTGATAGGGGAGCCTCTGGCGAGTCGGTGAGGACTGTGCTGGATGAGCGAAGTTTTTCGTTCCCGGAAACGGCCGGGCTCCGCTGCCGAGATTCACAGCAGCAATACAAATGCCGCTGCCAATGAGGACAGGGCCCGCCGCTTTGCGCCCCATCGGGGCTACGCGGACAGCAGAGCTTGCCCGGACTGCCAATGGCTCCCCTACCAGGGGAGCTGGCGGGCGTAAGCCCGACTGAGAGGTTTCTTTCCTTACTGCACCATATGCGATTGTGCGCCGCCGTCCAGCCGGAGCAGCTGCACCAGATAACTGCATGCGTGGAGATAGCCGCCGATGCCCTCGCCCGCAAAGCGGCCCTGACAGCCGAACGAGACGACGTCCGTGTTCCGGAACGGCTCCCGGCCGCTGGGTTCGCTCATGAGCACCTCCACGGCGGGCACACCGCAAAGCTGCAGCGCTTCCAGAATGGCCACGCTGTAATAGGCATAGCCGCCCGGATTGAGGATGATGCCGTCGGCGCGGCCTGCAGCCGACTGGATCTCATCAATGATGTCGCCCTCGTGGTTGGACTGGAAGAAATCCGGCTCGATGCCCATCTGCTGGCAGCAGACGTCCAGATAATCCAGCAGGCCGTTGTAGTCCACTTCGCCCTCCACACCGGGCTCGGTGAAGCGGGTAATGTTGACGTTTGGCCCGTTAATGAACAAAAATCGCATCCAATGCCTCCAGTGCCGCCGCAACGGCGTCTGCAACGGTCGTTTCGTTCGGGATGACCGCATCGGCTGCGGCCAGATAAAGCGGGCGGCGCTGGGCTTCCATGGTCTTCAGCGCCTCGGTGCTGGTGGAAAGCGGACGCCCGCCGCCCACGGTCAGGGCGTCCAGCGGGCGGTCGATGAAGAGCACCACGCCGTTCTGCCGCAGGGCCCGCAGGTTTTCGGGCCGCTTGACGACTCCGCCCCCGCAGGAGAGCACCTGACGGCCCTCTCTGGCAAAGCGGGCGGTCTGCTCGGCCTCCCATGCCCGGAAGCCGTCCTCGCCCTCTGCGGCGAAGAGATCCGGGATGCTGCAGCCTGCGGCCCGGACGATCTCCTCATCCAGGTCCACGAACCGCTTGCCCAACCGGTCGGCCAGCGCACGGCCGATGGTCGTTTTGCCGCAGGAGGGCATCCCGATGAGCGCCACGTTCAGCTGCTCTTTCCGGAGCTGGGCGGTGATGGCGCGGATCTCGGCCGGGGCATCGTCGAACTTGCGGTCCAGGAAGTATTCCGCCGCATACACGGCCTGAGCCACCAGCATTTCGAGGCCGCCCACGGCCACCGGCACACCCGCCTCCTCGGCGCGCAGGATTAGTTCCGTTTTGTCCGGATTGTAGACCACGTCGAGGACGGCTTCCAGCCCCGGCATCGCGGCTACATCCAGATGGCAGACCCCCACGTTCGGGTACATGCCCGCCGGGGTGGTGTTGATGACAATGTCGGCCCCGCTGTGGACGGCTTCCGCATAGGAAAGCTCGCCCTTTTCGGGGTCCGGATGCCGGCTGACGGTCAGCACTCTGGCCGCGCCCTTATCTTTTGCCACGGCGCTCGTGGTGTTGTGGGTGCCGCCGGTGCCCAGAATAAGGACGGTCCGGCCCGCGAACTCCACGCCGTGGGCATCGGCCAGGTAGGCAAAGCCGAGATAGTCGGTGTTGTAGCCGTAGAGCAGGCCGTTCCGGTTCACGACCGTGTTCACGGCCCCGATGGCCTTGGCGCGCGGGTCGATGTAGGAGCAGGATTCCATGACCAGCCGCTTATACGGGATGGTCACATTGATCGCCTTGAAGGCCCGCCGGGTCAGAAAGGCCCGCGCCTCCTCCTCGGTGGGCAGCGGGCACAGGTCGTACCGGTAGCCGCAGAGCATCTCGTGGATGATCTTCGAGTACGAGTGCCCCAGTTTGGAGCCGATGAGTCCGTATTCCATTTACAGCTCCTCCTTGCGGTAAGCGGTGGGCTGTTCCATCCAGGCCATGCCGTACTTCGCGGTCAGCAGGTCGCCGACGGCCAGCGCCGCTGCGCAGGTCTGCACGATGGCCGCACGGGGCACGATGCAGGGGTCGTGACGGCCCTGGATGGAAAGTTCCGCGTTCTGTTTTGCAATGTAATCCACGGTATCCTGTGGTTTGTAGATGCTGGGCGTGGGCTTGACCACGGTGCGGAAGACGACCGGCATCCCGTTGGAGATGCCGCCGTTCAGGCCCGCGTTGTGGTTGGTGGCCGTCACGATGCGGCCCCCCTGCATCCGGAAGGCATCGTTCGCCTCGCTGCCCTTCAGGTCGGCGAAGCCGAAGCCGGTGCCGAACTCGATGCCCTTGACGGCCGGGACCGAGAAGGCCATGTGGGCCAGCTCGCTTTCCACGCTGTCAAAATAGGGTTCGCCGATGCCTGCGGGCAGGCCGAGGATGGCGGTCTCCAGCGTACCGCCCACACTGTCGCCTGCGCTGCCTGCGGCGCGGATGGCCGCTTTCATCGGCTCTTCGGCCTCCTCGTTCAGCAGGGCGAAGCCATCGCCCCGGCTCAGCAGCGCTTCGGCCTGCGCCCCCAGTGCCGCCGGGTCATCCAGCGCAAAGGGGGTGTCTGCAACGCCCGCGCACCGCCCGATGTGGGTCACGATGTTGATGCCGGCCCGGTCGAGGGCACCCAGCACCACCGCACCGCCTGCCACCAGCGCCGCCGTGATGCGGCCGGAAAAGTGTCCGCCGCCCCGCGCATCCTGAAAGCCGTGGTATTTGGCATAGGCTGTGTAATCCGCATGGCCGGGGCGGAGCAGGTCGGCGGTCCTGGCATAGTCGCCGCTGCGGGTGTTCAGGTTCTCGATCATCAGGGCGATGGCGGTGCCGGTCGTCCGGCCGTTCACAACGCCGGAGAGGAACTGCACCCGGTCCGCCTCCACGCGGGGGGTGGACAGGCCGTCGCCCCGCGCCCGGCGCTTGTCCATGCAGGCGGCGAGGAACGCCTCATCCACCGGCACCCCCGCCGCCATGCCGTCCAGCACGGCGCCGATGGCGCGGCCATGGCTCTCGCCGAAGATGGTCAGGGAGAGGGCAGACCCGAACGTGTTCTTCATGGTCATTCCTCCATGCCCAGCAGGGGGCGCAGGCCCTCCACCGGGATGGTCTCAGCGCGCCAGCAGCCCAGACCCGGCACCTTGATGATGGTGATCTGACCGCCCTGCGCCTTTTTGTCGTGCAGCATCTCGGCCAGCACCTTTTCTTTGTTGTAGGTGGTGCGCAGGGGCAGGCCCAGGCGGCGGTAGACCGCCCGCACCCGCTTTTGCAGCGCCTTGGATTCGATCATGGGCAGCATCCCCAGCGCCACGCACTCGCCGTGGAACAGGCCCACGGTGCGGCGGCCCTTGATGCCCTTGACGGCCTCGATGCCGTGGCCGATGGTGTGGCCGAAGTTGAGGGCCTTGCGCATCCCGCGCTCGGTCTCGTCCTGCTCGACGATGTTTTTCTTGAACCGCAGGCTGCGGTAGATGATCTCGTTGATCTGGCCGTCGATGTCGCCTTTTTCAAAGATGCCGAACAGCTCCGGGTCGGCCAGCAGGCTGGCCTTGACCGCCTCGGCCAGGCCGTTGATGTAGTGGCGGCGGGGGAGGGTGGCCAGCGTATCCGGGTCCACGATGACCAGTTTAGGCTGCCAGAAGGCACCCACGATGTTCTTGGTATCGCCCAGATCCACCGCCGTCTTGCCGCCGATGGAGGAATCGATCATCGAGAGGGTGGTGGTGGGGCAGTTGATGAAGTCGATGCCCCGCATATAGATGGAAGCAGCAAATCCGGCCAGGTCGCCCACGACGCCGCCGCCCACCGCCACGACCAGGTCGCTGCGGCCCATGTTGAAATCGAGCATCTGCTGTAAAACGCTCTCCAGGATCTTGAAGCTCTTGCTGGCCTCGCCCTGGGGCACCATGATGATCCGGGCCTCGCGGCACTGGTCGGCCACCCGCTGGGCATACTGGGCCGGGACGCCGCTGTCGGTGACGACGGCCACCCTGCGGTCCAGCCGGGCGAACTGGTACAGGTTCTCCAGTGCGCCGTTCTTCAGGATGATGTCATAACTGCGCTCGCCCAGATTCATGGTGAGCTTGGTTCCGATAAAATCGCTCATTTGTTGTACACTCCTAACAGCCGTACCGTGCGGCAGACATGGTTCAGCGCGCGCAGCAGCGCGGCGGTCTCTTCGGCGGTGGGGTCGCCCACCAGCTCAACGTAAAAATAGTAATCGAAGGGGACATGGGGCAGCGGGCGGCTCTTGATGGACTCCATATCGTAGCCGCTGGCACCGATGATCTGGATGACCTCGGCCAGCTTGCCGGGCTTGTTGTCCACCGTGAACAGCAGCGAGAAGCGATTGCCCGCCGTGGGCTTTTCGCGGCTGAGGACGATGAACCGGGTGGTGTTGTCGCCATCGGTGTTGATGCTGGGCACCAGAACTTCCAGCCCGTACAGTGCCGCCGTTTCCACGCTGGCGATGGCCGCCTGCGTCCGGTCGCCGCTCTCGGCCACGAACTTGGCCGCCATGGCCGTGTTGGGCATGGCCGTGGCCGGCAGACGGAACTGCTTTAAGAAGGTCTCGCTCTGGGCAATGGCCTGCTGGTGGCTGTACACATGCTTCAGCTCGCTCAGCGGGGTGCCGGGCAGGACCAGCAGGTTCTGCGAGATGGGCAGGTCGTACACATCCACGACCCACAGGGCGGGGTGGTTGTAGCACAGGTCCAGCACGGCGGACACATCGCCCGCGTGGCTGTTCTCAAAGGGGACCACGCCATGGGCAGCATCGCCGCGTTCCACCGCGTCGAAGACCTCGTCCCAGGTGGGGTAGCTGACCGCCTCCGCATGGGGGAAGAGCGCCTTGAGCGCGATGTGCGCAAAGGCTCCCTCCACGCCCTGATAGGCGGCGCGGTTCCGGCCCAGCACCTCGGCCTCGTACTGCTTGGCCACATCCATCATGTGCTGTACGTGGTCGCGGTAATAGGGGCGCAGGGCGGGGTCCTGAATGCGCGCTTCGGCTTTGTCCAGCACCACGGCTTCCCGCGCGGCATCGAAGATCGGCAGGCCGTGGGCCTTTTTGTATTCGGCGACCGCCAGCACAGCCGCCATCCGCCGCTCGAACAGCGCGGCCAGCGCAGCGTCCACCGTGTCGATCTCCCGGCGGGCTTTGTCCAGTGCGTCCATGGGTTCCACATCCTTTGTTTTCATGATACCGGAGATGATACGGAATGAGTATACCATAACCCGGACACAGAAACAACAAACCCCGCCCCGGTTCTGTGCGGAGTTTTTTTCAGATTTTGCTTTGGAAAAACGAAAGAGTCTCATCTGCCATCGGGCGGATGAGACTCTTCGATCGGGTCATTTTCGCAGGTCTTCCCGACTCCGCGCCTTCCCGTAATACCGGCCATAGGGGTTGTCGAGGTCGGCAGCACGGGGCGGGGCGCGTTCTGGCTCCGGGGGCGGCGGGGCGGGCAGGCGGCGGGGGGCACCGACCTCCCGCTTGATCAGGCGGAACCGCATGGTGTCAGTCCTCCGCGCTGGCGGTGGAGACGGCCCCGGCAGTCAGCGCCTGCCAGAACGCTTCGCCGCCCTTGAGGTTGTCGGCGGTGCCGGAGTTCCAGGCACCGCGCATCCCGACGTAGAACTGCGCCATGTATTCCTGGCTGTCGCCGCCCTGAGCGTGGGTGGTGTCGGCCTGATATTCACCAAGGTCCAGCCCGGTCAGGGCGGGGCAGTCGGTCCATCGGTAGACCATGTTCCACCAGTCGCCGTCGCTGCCGGGTTCAGGCAGGCTGCCGTCGAGGTAGCGCAGGGTACCGGTGCTCTCTTCAAAGCCCGCCGGGTCGTACAGCAGGAAGACCGCGCTCAGACCGCCCTGCACATCGGCGGCCAGCTTGGTGGTGCCCGCCATGGTCAGGTAGGCCGCGCTCTCGGTCTGGGTCTCCTCGTCAGAATAGTCCAGCGTATAGACGTTCAGGGTCACGACCACCTTGCCGTCGCCGTTCCGGTCTTCGCCGAATTGGGCAAGCTGGGTCTGGAGCGCGTTCACGGTATCCTCCGGCAGGTAGTAGGGAGCCACCACGGCCACATTGTAGTCGGCCTTGGTGGTAAAGAAATACTGCCCGATGAAGTTGTACGCCACAAAGGCCGCGGCGATGCCGATGAGGATCACCCACTTCAGGTTATAATCCCACCAGTTGGCCCAGCGTTCTTTCCGGGTATACTGTTTTTCCCGGCGGGGTTTGAGGTCGCCGGGCTGGATGTCGCGTTCGTAACGATAGCTTGCCATAGTTCTCCTTAAAGCTGTGCGAGGATGGTCTGGCGGACGGCTTCGGGCAGCTGTTTCTGCTCTGCCTTGCTCATGCCGACCGTCCGGATGGGCGGCAGGATGCGGATGTGGATGGAACCGGGGGTCGCGCGGTTGCCGTGGGCCTCGAACAGGCCGCGGGCACCGGAGATGGCCACCGGCACCACCGGGGCACCGGTCTTGATGGCGATGCGGAACGCACCGGCCTTGAACTCGCCTGCGCCGCCTTCTTCGCCCTTATAGCGGGTGCCTTCGGGGAAGATGACGAAGCTCTTGCCGCTCTCCACGATGGCCGTGGCATCGTTCAGCGCCTTGACGGACGCACGGATGTCGTCGCGCTTGACGAAAACGCAGCCCAGCAGCTTCATCCAGCGGTTGAGCAGGGGGATCTTTTCCAGCTCCTCTTTCGCCAGGATGCCGTGGGGCGCATCCAGCGCCACCAGAAGTAGCGGGATGTCGTAGTAGCTGCGGTGGTTGCCCACGAAGACGCAGGGGCCGTCCCTTGGGATGTTCTCCTGCCCTTCCACCACCAGCTGTGCGCCGGTCACCTTCAGGATGCCCCGGCTCCAGTGCGGGATATGCTTGTTGATGATCTGCTCCACGGTATCCATGTCCCCGGCGGCGAGGGCGCGCTCGGCCCGGCGGAGCACACCGTAGTGGACGATCATATAGCCAAACAGATATACAAACATCGCGATCGTGCGAAGAATGCTCATGATACGTTCCTCCTTCTGGCCTGAAAAGCCTGTTTCATTGTACCACACTTTGGGCGAAAATGGGAGCCGAAACACTTTTTTTACAAATGAAGGGCCGGATGGCTTGCAAAATTCACAAAATCCGGGTATATTTATAGAAAGAAAGGTAGCACAATGGGCAGTTCCTTTTCCTTCTGCCCCGCGGCACCGAGCCAAACCAGAAAGGGTTCGAAACAAAATGGGTCTTTTTCCTTCTGCAAATGATTTCCGCAAGGCCGGGCCGGGCGTCGAGAAGGACGCCCCCCGCAAAACGGGCATCGGCCGCTTTTTTGAGCTGGTCGGGCGCGACATGTCCGGCATGTTCCTGGCCAATCTGCTCACCTGCATCGGCTTTCTGCCGGTCATCTGCCTGGTGTATGTCGGTTTTCTGATGAACAACCTCACCGTCATGGTGGTCAGCGCCATCGCGGGCGGCATCCTGGCCGGCCCCGCACTGGCGGGCATGTACGACACCGTGCTCCGCGCCCTGCGCGATGAAGCGGGCTACTGGTGGACCACCTACCGCCGCGCGTTCAAGCGGAACTTCAAAGCCGCCATCCTGCCCGGCATCGTCTACTGCACCGTCATCACCATCCAGATCTTCCTCGTCTATTTCTGCTTCAACATGCTGTACCATGGCACCAACGTCGGCCTGCCCATGTGGGTGGCCACGGTGCTGAATCTGGTGCTGTTCCACATGCTGTTCGCCTACATGTGGCCGCAGGTGGTCCTGCTGGACCAGCCCTTCCACCAGACGCTGAAGAACTGCCTGAACTGCATGATCGCCTTCCTGCCCCACGCGCTGGCGTCCGCCATCGTGACCATCCTGTTCTGGGGCGTCGTCATCCTGTGCATGCCGCTGGGCATCTTCCTGATGCTCATCTTCGGCTTCTGGTTCCAGACCGAGGTCTGCTGCCAGATCGTCTACGGCGACGTGAACCGCGTCTTCCACATCGAGGAGAGCCTCCAGAAGCTGCACGACGCCGCGCTGGATGCCGCCCTCCGGGAGGAATACGGTGAAGACGAGCCGGACGGCACCGAACACTGATCTTTCACCGATGCGCAAAGGAGAACCGTGCGATGGAACAACGAAATAACCTCGTGTTGCAGGGCACCGAGACCTTCTCCCGCGGCGCGCTGGACAATGTCGCGCTGGAAAGCGGCGCTTTGGTGCTGGACAGCTCCGCCGGGCGGTATCTGCCCTACGGCAGCTACACCACGCCGGAGTTCGCGATGCCGGCTTTCTGCAACCTGAACGTCAGCTGGAACGCCAGCGCCCCTCATAACACGATGGTGGAGGTGCGCTGCCGGGTCTATGCCGGGAACACCTGGACCGGCTGGATGAGCTTTGGCAAGTGGGCCCCGGATTACCCCCGCTGCAGCATCAACGCCCAGAGCGAGGACGGGATGATCTTCCTGCTGGGGGACACCGTCACCGTGGCCACGCCGGGCGGCGGCACCGGCATCCAATTGCAGGTCAACCTCTCGACCAACGACGACAAATCCACCCCCGCTGTGCGGCTGCTGGCCGCCGCCGTCCGCCCCCTGACCTGGGAAAAACACGAGGGCAGGCCGCTGAACCGGCGGCTCTATCTGCCGGAATACTGCTTCTCTGCCCACGACCCCAGCTTTGGCCGGGAGATGGATCTGCCCCTCGTCATGGCGGCTCTGATGAACCGCTGGGGTGAGGACATCCTGCCCGAAGAGGTGGCCTACGCCATGGAGGACAACGCCACCCGGAGCACCGGCAACGCCGCCTTTGCAGCGGCTGCTGCGGGCTGCTGCGGCTTTCCCTGCTGGCAGGCCTGGATGGACCTGCAGGACCTGCGCACCCAGATCCACGACGACTGCCCCGTTGCCGTCCGGGTCGAGCGCCGCATCCGGGGCCAGCGTGACCCGGTGGGCATCTGGATGGGGCTGCGGGGCTTTGGCCACGACGACGCCGTGATGGCTGATTATGTCCTGCTCAACGACCCCACCGCCGACAGCGACGGCTCCGTCAACTGCACCATGGCGCTGTCGGATTTCCTGCGCTACTTCACAGGCCGGGCCATCGCCCTGCGGCGCAAGCCCAGAGATGCAGCCGCCGACCTGCCCGACCGCGTCCGCTGCGAACTGGCCCGCAGCGAGGATGGCCGCTGCTATTACTTCGAGCAGCGGGGCCAGCGCGACCCGCTGCCGGACGATTTCTCCGGCTGGACCGCCTACACCCTGCACGACGGCATCGCCCATGCCACCACGGCCCACCGGACGTTCCGCCGGATGGAGCGCACCCCGGACGGAGGCCTGTGCTTCCCGCCCGAACAGCTGGCCGCAGGCGGGCGGTGCAGCGTTTACGCCGTAGACCAGACCGGCCGGATGCGGGTCGCGGAAGTCCGCCTGCCCGCGCCGCCCAGACCCCCGGCAGCACCGCCTGCCGCACCTCAGAATGACCCCCAGAGCACCGGGCAGCCGGGCCGCTAGGCCCGCCCACGCCAAACGCTTTCCGGGGATAAAAACTGTTACATAGGAGGAACACATTATGGCAAAGACGATCATCACCATTGGCCGTGAGTACTGCACCGGCGGCAACTACATCGCAGAGGATGTTGCAAATGCTCTGGGCATCAAGCTCTACGACAAGGAGCTGATCACCATGGCAGCCAAACACTCCGGCCTGTCCGAGGAGGCTGTTGCCGCCAGCGAGAAACGCCACACCCACAGCCTGCTGTACAGCCTGTACACCATGGGCAACGAGCTGCCGCTGG
>ERZ772861.3229-NODE-3229-length-10105-cov-3.480000_pt1 | contig 10105 bp, 10 predicted proteins | sample MGYA00512135_ERZ772861 | MGnify/ENA primary metagenome ERZ772861 (study PRJEB29015, sample SAMEA2737700) | human gut metagenome | biome: human gut; feature: human-associated habitat; material: faeces | place: China | collected 2012 ...
TATTCAGAGCCATGCAAATTGAGGCAGAATATGCTTGTTTACAAGCATATTTGACTCGATTTATATGGCGAAGTAACCACATGAACAAAAGGAAAGCTGTGAAACAGCGATTTTGTGAATGGGGTTCTGAATAGTTACATGAATTTCAAAAAACTTGTAAAATTCTTGTGGAAAAACTGCAAATTTTATTATATACTGTAACAAAAAACCAAAGTATTTTTTTAGGAGGACGAAAGAAATGGCAGTAGTGGAAGAATTACTACGCTCCGAAAGCAACGGAAATATCAGTTTTGGTAATCATATGCTGAAACAGAAAGCGAAGCTTGAAGATTTTGAGCATGCAGGGGATATTTATAAAGTAAAGACATATGATGCAATGACCAAGCTGGAGAAGAATGGAATGTTTCTATATGAATCAGTTCCTGGTACATCCGTATTTGATTTTGCTGAAAATAGCACAGGAATTGCATTTACAGTAGAAGGAGAAGAGGATGCGCAGATAACAATCGGCCTGGAAGATGACTCCGAATATGAAGTATTTATTGATGATGCCAGTGTAGGCACCATGAAGACTAATCTGGCTGGAAAGATCAATGTCAGCGTAGAATTAGCCGGTATTGGTAAGGCGCAGGTAAAGCTGTTAAAGCGCGGATAAATAAGAATTAATATAAGCCTTCTCGTATGAGGAGGCTTTTTAAAGTTTAAAAGGAGGTATATATGGCAAAAGCCAGGACGGCAACAGTGTTTTTCTGCCAGAACTGCGGGTACGAATCTGCCAAGTGGATGGGGCAGTGTCCTGCATGTAAGCAGTGGAATACACTGGTTGAGGAGAAGGTAAGTGTTACGGGAAGCGGTATAGGGGGAAGTGCGAAGATCACCCCGGCAAAGGATAGACCCAAACCTGTAGCAATCAGTACCATAGATATGAAAGAGGAAGACAGGGTGTCTACAGGACTTGCAGAGCTGGATCGTGTATTGGGAGGCGGCATTATGGCTGGCTCACTGACTCTGGTGGGCGGCGGAATCGGTAAATCTACACTGTTATTGCAGGTATGCAGGAATCTTGTAAATGCAGGACATAAGGTACTCTATATATCCGGTGAGGAATCTCTCAAACAGATCAAGCTTAGAGCAAATCGAATCGGTGAATTTAAAGATACGATGCTTCTGTTGTGTGAGACTAATCTGGAGCTGGTTGAAGATGCCATAAAACAGGCTCAACCGGAAGTAGTAATCATAGATTCCATTCAGACGATGTATCAGGAGTCTGTATCCTCAGCACCGGGCAGTGTTTCTCAGGTCAGAGAAGCAACGAATATCTTTTTACAGCTGGCAAAAGGCATGGGAATCTCCATTTTTATCGTGGGTCATGTAACAAAAGAAGGAACTGTGGCAGGACCACGAGTGCTGGAGCACATGGTAGATACTGTGCTGTATTTTGAGGGTGACAGACATGCTTCCTATCGAATACTGCGAGGCGTAAAGAACAGGTTCGGTTCTACCAATGAAATCGGAGTTTTTGAAATGCGCAAGGATGGACTTGCAGAAGTGGCGAATCCTTCCGAATTCATGTTAAATGGTAAACCGGAAGGCGCCAGTGGTTCTGTAGTAGTGTGCTCCGTAGAGGGAACAAGACCTATTCTGATCGAGATTCAGGCACTGGTGTGCAGAACGAATTTCGGGATTCCAAGACGTCAGACGACAGGAACGGATTTTAACAGGGTGAACCTGCTTATGGCTGTTCTTGAGAAAAGACTGGGAATACAGATCGGTGACTGTGATGCCTATGTGAATATCGCCGGTGGAATGAAGATCAATGAACCGGCAATAGATCTTGGAATCATTATGGCGATTGTATCCAGTTACAAGAATCGCCCGATTGATGAGAAAACAATTGTATTTGGTGAGGTCGGATTAAGCGGTGAAGTCAGGGCTGTCAGTCAGGCACAGCAGCGAGTCCAGGAAGCCAGAAAGCTTGGCTATGAGACAGTAATCATGCCAAAAGTCAGCGCAGAAGGACTGGAAAATATAAAAGGAATCAAAATAATCGGCGTATCCGGCATTGGAGAGGCGATTGACATTATATAATGAAGGAGATTAAGAATCAAAATGGAAAAAATACAGCAAAATTCAGAAATTCAGAACTTAATGAAATTCCTTGATAAAAGTGTAACAAACTATCATGCAGTACAGGAAGTGTGCACACAATTAGACGAACAGGGATTTGTACAATTAAGTGAAAAAGAACTGTGGAGATTAGAAGAGGGTGGGGCATATTATGTGACCAGAAATGACTCATCTGTAATGGCATTTCGAGTGCCTGACTGCACAGTTGAGGAGATTAAGGGTTTTCATATCTATGCAGCACATTCTGATTCTCCGGCTTTTAAGGTTAAGGAACACCCGGAAATGGAGAAAGAAGGGTGCTATGTCAGCATCAACACAGAGAAGTATGGTGGAATGATCCTGAATACCTGGCTGGACAGACCACTTACAATTGCAGGAAGAGTATGTGCGGAAGAGGACGGAGAGATTATAACTTATCCTGTGAAACTGAAGGATAATGCGTGTATGATTCCTAATCTGGCAATCCACATGAATCGTGAGATGAACAATGGTGTGGCATTGAATCCACAGGTTGACATGCTTCCGCTTATCACCATGACAGAGGAAGGACAGGAGAAGTTCTCTCTCAATAAGGCTTTGGCAGAGGCGTTGTCCAGACAGAATGGTGTAACCTACAAAGCAGAAGATATTCTATCTGGAGATCTGTATGTAGTCAACTGTGAAAAGGCAGTACTGGCAGGAGCAGAGGATGAATTTCTCATGACAGGCAGATATGATGACCTGGGATGTGTGTATGGAGGGCTGCAGGCGCTGCTTCAGACAAAGCCTGGTAATTATATAGATATATTGGCAGTATTTGACAATGAAGAGGTGGGCAGCCTGACCAGACAAGGGGCTGATTCTACGTTCCTACCAGACACATTGCACAATATTTCAGATGGATTGAAGGTCAGTAATGCAGTGATGCGAACCTGGATCGCTGACAGTTTTCTACTGAGTGCAGACAATGCACATGCCTGCCATCCCAATCAGTCAGGTAAGGCAGATCCTACCAACAGACCTTATCTCAATCATGGAATTGTATTGAAGTTCCATGGCAGTCAGAAGTACTCCACAGACGCATATTCTGCGGCTTTTGTAAAGAAATTGTGCAAAGAATGTGAAGTACCGGTGCAGACCTATGCGAACCGTTCTGATATAGCTGGTGGATCTACACTGGGTAATCTCGCTATGGCACAGGTATCCATGCCGGCAGCTGATATTGGTCTGCCACAGCTGGCAATGCACTCTGCATATGAAACAGCTGGGGCGAAGGATATTGCATATTTAATTACTTTGACGAATAAATTCTTTGAATAAGTAATAAAAATGGACTATTTTTGTGCATTTTCACGGTTGTTTTTTTCTTTTTCAATGTTATAATAATGACTTGTGTTTCAAAAATGTTACTAATTTATTAACAGAGTATGGAGGCAAGTAATTATATGTTAAAAAAAGTTGTGGGAGCCATTGCCACGCTATCGTTCATGATAGGTACACTTGGTATGGGATATCCACATGAAGTTGAGAGTCAACAGGAAAATGCGTATCTGGTATACTCAGAAGCAGTCACGAGCCGGATGTCAGAAGAAACACGTTCTTCGGCCCAGACAGTATCAAGAGTACAGGCGCAGGGGGCAAGAAGCATTGCAAGATATGCTAAAGAAGAGGCCCGCATACAGGAAGCAGCTATGCCACTTGTTATGAGCAGGATAGAGGCATCCAAGAGGAAAACTTCTCTGACAGAAGAGGAAATACAGCTTCTGCAGAAGGTAGTATCCGCAGAATCAAGGGGAGAAAGCAGCGAGACACAGTACACAGTAGCATGTGTTGTGCTTAACCGTATCGAATCTGATATCTTCCCTGATACACTGGCAGAAGTTATTGTTCAGAGTGGACAGTTTGCCTGTGTAGAGAATGGTGCAATCTACAGCGCTCCTATCACAGAGAGTGTTGCAGAGGCAGTAAATAAGGCACTGGATAATAATACAGTCGATGAGAATGTATTGTGGTTCCGCAGTGGACATTACCACGGATTCCATAACAGGGCATTCCGGCTAGACAGGATGTATTTTTCCCAGATGTAAGCAAAACGGACAGGTCGAAGGATCTGTCCGTTTTCTATGTTGACGGATGAAGAGGATGTTGCTATACTAATGTATATGTATTTAAGAAAGGCAGACATTATGAGTTGTTTTAATGAAGACCGTGCAACATTAAATGAACAGGCAGCGAAGCTGGATATGGCATTACAGACATGTGGATTTGATGCAGTATTACAGAAAGCTTTTGAAGATGGCATGAATCTGGATGAAATCAGCTATGTACTGAATACACATACTGAGAGAACCGTTCGCCGTTATATTGTTCAGGCTCAGTTAAAGAGAGCTGCGAATAAAGATAAATAATGAATGAAAAAGCCCCCCTGCTAATTATGGCAGGGGGTTACTGGTTTAGTAACTAAATAATATATAAAACAAAAGACCATATTTTAGAATATATTCTTAAATACGGTCTTTTTAAAAATAACAGGGGTAGTAAGAATCGAACTCACGTTGACGGTTTTGGAGACCGCTGTTCTACCGCTGAACTATACCCCTATATCAAATAATTATGTAACTCTTTCTCACTGACGAATGTTATTATAGCATATATATCTTCCAGAATGCAAGTATTATTTTAAATTATTTTAAATTATTCTGTTTCCTATTACAAATTGTTTCTGAATTAAAGAAAGGGGATGAGATACACATTGTTACAGCTTACTTAGTTAGACATTAATTTATCAATGCTTGTGTTTTCCAAGAATCCAGTGTACAATTCGTGTAAGCGGTTACATATCATGGCGGAGAATGATATGAAGAAAAGAGGATGAACATGACACTGCAGGAAATACAGGAAACACTGAAGATTTTGGATTCACTTGATATTGAAGAATGTCTGGGGCTTATGCAGGAGAGAATGCAGCCTAAGCTGACAGACATGGAGATAGAGTTATTACAATCCTGCGGGATGGTAACATCAGAGAATATTTATGCCCGGATGTCAGTGCCGCCTTTTCCAAAATCAGCCATGGATGGCTATGCAGTGTGTGCGGAGGATATAGAGGAAGCATCACATGACACGCCTGTCATTTTGAAAGTACAGGGTGAGATTCTTGCCGGAGATTATAAAGAGTTCCCATATCACAAAAATACAGCAGTCCGTGTGATGACAGGTGCAATGATACCGCAGGGCTACGATGCTGTAGTCAGACAGGAAGATACAGACTATGGGGAAGAACAGGTACAGATATATGCATCAGTAAGACCTTATATGAATTACTGTAAGGCAGGAGAGGATATCCGGAAAGGACAGCTTCTGGCAGCGAAGGACACCAGAATAGAGCCTGTACATATCGGGCTTCTGGCTAGTGTCGGTATAGATAAGGTCAGAGTGTATGAACCTGTAAAGGTTGCCATATTATCTACAGGAACAGAGCTGTGTACCATCGGACAGCCACTCTCAGAGGGCAAGATTTACAACAATATAGCATATCTTCTGGCTGCTGCCATGCAAAAGCAGGGTGTGCAGATCAGTTTCATGGAGACCTGTGCAGATGAAGAAAGTCTTCTTGCACAGAAAATACAGGATGCACTGGAGGTATCAGATCTGTTGATCACCACAGGGGCAGTCAGTGTAGGGAAGAAGGATATTGTACCCGCCGTATTAGGGCAGATAGGAGCGCAGATCCTGTTCCGCCGGGCGAATATACAGCCGGGAACACCTACGACAGCCAGTGTATATCAGGACAAGCTGATTTTGAGTCTGTCCGGTAATCCTTATGCAGCCTATGCCAATTTTGAACTTTATTTCTGGCCATTATTGGCGTCAATGCTGCACAATGCAGCATATGATGTGAAGGTGGATACAGCCATATTACAGAGCGAATACACGAAGGTCAACAAAATGCGAAGGCTGATTCGTGCAAGAGCGCAGGATGGGTATGTGTATCTGCCGGCCCAGGTACATGCTTCCTCAGTCATCAACAATCTGCTGGAATGCAATTGTATGATAGATCTGGAAGCAAACAGGAAAGTTTCAATTGGAGATACGGTGAAGATCCGGTATTTTAAATAAAGATATGAAGAAGATAGCAGTTGGTGTCCTGGCGGGTGGTAAGAGTACCCGCATGGGTGAAAATAAAGCATTATTACAGATAAATGGCAAAAGATTCCTGAATCAGATCTGTGGGGAGCTGGGTGATTTCTCACAGGTCATTATTTCTGCTGCCCGTAAAGGAGATTATGAAGATCTTGGACTGGACGTTGTCTATGATGAACATCAGGATATCGGTCCCATAGAGGGAATCTATCAGGTCTTATCCCATGCACAGGAAGAGTATGTGTTTATCTGTGCTGCGGATATGCCTTTTATTACAAAAGAGCTGGTGGCATACATGACAGAGTTCATCAGCTCTGATTATGACTGCTACTGCATGATGGATGAGGATCACATTCATCCTCTGTGTGCCATCTATTCCGGAAAAATGCTGCCGGTCATCAAAGAGCTGATTGATAAGGGGCAGTATCGCCTGATGAATATACTGCATGCAGGCAGAACCAAATACATCAGGCTGGAGACCTCCTGCTTTGATAAGCGTGTTGTAAAGAATATCAACACAAAGGAAGAGTATGTCCGTCTGGTGCTTCCTGTTGTCTTTTGCGTCAGCGGAGTAAAAGACAGTGGTAAGACAGGGTTGATCGTTAAGCTGATCAATGAATTTATTACGCAGGACTACACAGTTGCCGTAATCAAGCATGATGGTCATGAATACGAGATGGATCACGAAGGAACAGATACCTGGTGTTTTACAAGAGCTGGCGCAAAATGCAGTGCCATTTTTTCTGATACACAATATTCTCTGAATGGACAGGGCAGGACAGATGCAGATACGATCAGACAGATGATTGGCTGCCAGCAGGGGATAGATGTGTATATCATAGAAGGTATGAAATATTCGCCATATCCCAAAGTGGAAGTAGTGAGGCAGGAGATATCCGACAAAAGTGTATGTGATGAGAATTCGTTGATCTGTATAGCAACTGATGTAGTATCCCAGAAAGATGTGAAGTGTCCGGTGTATGACATGGATGATGTTTCCGGGATTTTTTTATGCATTAAAGGATACTTTGGATTAAACTGAAAGGCAAGGTTATTTCATATGAAGCTGATTAGAACAGAAGATGCAGTAGGACAGGTGCTTTGTCATGATATTACGCAGATCATACCGGGAGTGGTCAAGGATGCGGTATTCCGTAAGGGACATATCGTGACGAAAGAGGATATCCCCGTGTTGTTATCTGTAGGAAAGGAACACCTCTACGTGTGGGAGAAGAAGGAGGGTATCCTGCATGAAGATGAGGGCGCTGCGATTCTTAGAGATATCTGTATCAATGAAAATATGTCTGCCTCAGAGCCAAAGGAAGGTAAAATAGAGATAAAAGCACAAATAGATGGTCTGTTAAAAGTGCGTACAGAACAGCTTGGCAGGGTCAATGCGCTGGGTGAGATGATGATCGCGACAATCCATGGTAATTTCCCGGTCAGAAAGGGAGATAAAATCGCAGCAACAAGAATCATTCCTCTGGTCATAGAAGAAGAGAAGATGAATCGTGCCAGAGAGGCAGCTGGAGAACAGCCATTACTGGAGATTCTGCCTTTTGCCAAAATGAAAGCAGGCATTGTGACAACCGGCAGTGAGGTGTTCAAGGGCAGAATCCGGGATGCATTTGGACCTGCCATACGTGCCAAGCTGGAGGAATATGCAGTAGAGGTCACAGGACAGAAGATTGTGGATGATAAGCAGGAGGATATCGTGGCTGCGATACAGTCCTATCTGGATATGGATGTGGATCTGGTGTTGTGCACAGGCGGTATGAGTGTTGACCCGGATGACAGAACACCGGGAGCAATCAAGGCAGTAGGTGCGGATATCGTATCCTATGGTGCGCCGGTGCTTCCTGGGGCGATGTTTCTGATTTCGTATTACAATAATGTAAACAACAAGACAATACCTGTATTGGGACTTCCGGGGTGTGTCATGTATGCGAAGCGCACCGTGTTCGATCTGGTTCTGCCAAGAATTCTGGCAGGCGAGAGACTGACACCACAGGATATCAGCACTTATGGAGAAGGAGGCTTGTGTCTGAACTGCGAAGTCTGTCATTTCCCCAATTGTGGTTTTGGGAAATAATGTGAAAGGAAAGATTGTTATGGCAGGGTTTACGCATTTTGATCAGAATGGGAATGCAATTATGGTAGATGTGACAGCGAAGGCAGACACGGAGCGTATTGCAGTTGCTACGGGATATATTCAGGTGAATGAAGAAGTATTTAACGTAATACAGAATCAGACAGCGAAGAAGGGGGATGTGCTGGGAACAGCAAGGATTGCAGGCATTATGGCGGCAAAGAAGACCTCAGATCTGATTCCCATGTGCCACCCACTTATGCTGACCAAGGTCACGGTAGATTTTGAAATGAAAGAAGAGGATCATACCATTCACTGTTATTGTACCACGAAGCTGTGTGGTAAGACCGGCGTTGAAATGGAAGCACTTACAGGTGTGAATGTGGCACTTCTGACCATCTATGATATGTGCAAGGCAATGGATAGAAGCATGGAGATGTCAGGCATTCACTTAGTAGAGAAGATGGGTGGGAAAAGCGGACATTTCATCAATCGCAAATAAGAGGAGCAATGGATGAAAAAGAAAATAGCAGCAATGATTTTGACAGTCGCTTTAGTGGCAGCATCTTTAGCAGGTTGTGGTACACAAAAGGCAGATACAGCACAGGAGACAACCGTTACACTGTTTGCAGCCAAGAGTCTGAATACAGTTATGGAAGAGCTGATTGCCGCATATCAGGAGAAACATCCCAATGTAAAAATTGTAGGAAGCTATGACAGCTCAGGTACATTGATGACACAGATTGAAGAAGGCGCAGCCTGTGATATTTTCTTCTCTGCGGCACAGAAGCAAATGAATCAGCTTGAACAGGATGGACTGCTGGTGGATGAAACCAGACATAACGTCGTAAATAATCAGGTATGCGTGGTTACCTATAAGGGAAGTAATACAAAAGTGACAGGACTGTCAGATTTATCGGCAGCGTCCAGCCTGGCACTGGCAGATGGTTCTGTACCGGTAGGGAAATATACAAGACAGGCGCTGGTCAAGGCAGGAATCTTAAATGAGGCAGAGGATGTGTCCAAAATCACCATACAGGAAGTCTCCGAAGCTCTTGGTGGAATAGAGATCAATGAGTGTGCCAATGTTGGTGCAGTAACCTCTGCTGTAGTAGAAGCAGCCAATGAAGTAGGAACCGTATATTATTCAGATACTTATGGATTTGAAGACAAGCTGGAGATTCTGGAGAAAGTGCCTTATGACCTTACAGGCAATGTCATCTATCCGATTGCACAGGTGGTAAATAAGGAAGCAGATGAATCACAGCAGCAGGCAGCGAAAGAATTTGTGGAATATCTGGTGTCAGAGGATGCCAAGACTGTTTTTGACAAGTACTACTTCGATACAAATGTTGAGGATTAATCTGAAATGAAAGAAATAGGACAATACATAGCGGGGCTGGATTTTAGCCCCCTTCTCATATCATTAAAGACTGGTGTGGTGGCAACGGTATTTTCCTTCTTCCTGGGGATATTCACGGCGCAGAAGGTAGTCCGGGCCAACACCAGGGTAAAAGCCATTGCAGATGGCATTCTGACACTTCCTATGGTACTTCCGCCTACTGTGGCAGGTTTTTTCCTGTTGCTGATATTCAGTCTGAGACGACCTTTTGGTGCATACTTATATGATACTTTTCAGATCAAAGTCGTACAGACCTGGCTGGGATGTGTCCTTGCGGCTACAGTAATTGCTTTTCCCCTGATGTATCGTAACGCAAGGGCGGCATTTGAACACGCCCTCTCTTCCGTCAAGGTGGGCGTGCAGGC
>ERZ772861.3233-NODE-3233-length-10101-cov-9.578638_pt1 | contig 10101 bp, 7 predicted proteins | sample MGYA00512135_ERZ772861 | MGnify/ENA primary metagenome ERZ772861 (study PRJEB29015, sample SAMEA2737700) | human gut metagenome | biome: human gut; feature: human-associated habitat; material: faeces | place: China | collected 2012 ...
GACAGAGAGGACTATATCGTCATCGGTCAGGGCGGGCAGGTCACTGCGGCGGTAAGAGCGGAGGATCTTACGAAAATTTAGCATAAAAATAACGCACAGGCGAACAGCCTGTGCGTTTGTGCTTTTAAAAAGTGCTATTATGCTTATCTGTAGGTTGTGAATTCCTGTACCCAGTAATACTTATAAGCATCGTTATATGTGCCGAATGCTACGGCGAGATTTTCAAAATCGGGATTGAGTATATTTTCACGGTGACCCTTGGTGGAAGCCATCCAGCTGTCGACTACTCTCTGTGCGGTGGGCTGACCCGAGCCGAGATTTTCTCCGACGGAGCAGAACTTATACCAAAGTTCTTCATCGCTGTAGCCGTATATGGTTTTGAAGTTTGAGCCGTCCGGCCGCAGATGGCTGAACTGCTGCTCAATTTCACTGCAACGTGCCTTTGCCGCCTTGTATGCGTTTGTATCCCACTTATAAGGCTTAAGTCCGTAGGAAACACGAATCTCATTCACGATACGGAAAACCTCCGCCTCTTCTGCGGAGCAGTTTACGGGGGTGTCGGTAATAACAGACGAGGATATCTGCGAATCGCTCTTAGACGGTGTTGCCTGCTTCGGAGCAGAGGTCGTGACTGTTGTTGTCGTTTCGGCGGGTTTTGTTTTTGAAAGATAGTCGCTGTGGATATATGTGCCGTCATCGAGTTTATAGTAGCCGGTGTCAGTCAGTGCGGCGATATTTACCGCATCTCCGTAATATTTATAGGAAACGACCTTTGATCCTTGTAAGCCCTCTTTTCTTGCGGAGCAGCTTGAAATGTTTATGTACATTGTGCCACTGCACTTCTTTTCTGTCCATGCGGGCTTTGGTGCGGCGGTTGTCGCAGGTGTTGTAGCTTTGGTTGTCGCCGCTGTGGTCTGAGTGGTTTTTGCTGTTGTGGTTACCGATGTTGCCTTGGCGGTTGTAGTTGTCGATGTAGCAACGGTGGTTTCCTGTGCCTCGTTATGCTTGTTGGCTTTGGTGGGAACCTTTTGTTCCTCGACAGGCGCAGTAGTGGAATATGATGACGCTAAACCGTTGTTGTAGCTGATACCCTCGTCATCGGCTTTGACTCCGAACCATGAGTAACGGCTTGACAGGACGCAAAGAGCGACTACGGCGACAAAACCGCATGACGCACAGCCGATTTTCAGAAAATTGCCGTGTGACTTCTTTTTCCTGTCGTATGTCTGAATCCCGCTTTCCGGGTTTTCGGTTTTATTTTCTTCGTTCATGTTCATGGGTATCACCTGCCTTTTGCCTGAACTTAACGGTAAGCATAATTTCACACCTATATTTTAGCACAAATGCGTTGAGCGTGTCAACTGATACTGAAATTACCAAAAAATATTTGTAAGGGTTGCACAAATTAATGTGTAGCGTTTATGTAAAATCACAATAAAAATACGCCTGTTAAAAATGCACTGTTATAAAAGCAAAAGTAGATGTATTTTTGTACAAAAGGGCGAAATGGTTACAAAACGGTAACAAAATGGTTACAAATTGTTGCGGCTTTGTAATCTTTTATGTTATAATGGCGGTGACGGAAAAGATTGCTGTCTTTCATGACGGAAGGAAAAGCAACCTTAAAGGTGTGGAGCGGGCGTTATGCCCGTTCCTGCTTTTAACGGAAAAAGCGTTGATTTATCACCTGTCGTTCACAACGGCGGGTTATTATATAAATATATTGATTGTTTGGGGCGTATGCCCGTTTGATTTGGTTTATACGGAAAAGGATTGATAATGGGAAAACTGATGATACCCGATTATCGTGACGATATTGAGGAAACTATACTTCCTGACAGCGACAGTGAAAAGGAAGCGCAGGAGACTGATGTAAAGTCTGCGGTTGCCGATACGTCGGAGAATCGGAATGAAGAAAACAACGAAGAAAAAGATAAAGGCAAAAACGGTATATCTGCTGTTGCCGACAGGATCTTTGATTTTCTGGTTATGGCAGGGCAGTATTTCTGCCATATCATAGCCGATGTATTTTCAAAGCCTGCTGTATATGTGGCTTATGCCGCCGTGTTTATATGGAAGCATACGGCGCTGTTCAGGGACGCAGTAAAGAGGACGTTCTGCGAAATAGGCAGCTTCTTCTTTGCGCCTTTGTTAAAGTCAAAGCGTGTGCTTCAGCGTACAAACAGGCAGATAAGGACCGCAAAGGAGCAGGGCGACAACAAGAAAGCGGCAAAGCTGTACGGAAGTATAGCAAAGGACGCAGTATTCGGCAAGCAGGGTCTTGCGGTAACGCTGTTCAACTATGCCGCACCGATCATAGCAATAGTATTTCTTATGAGCGTTGTCGGATATGCGACGGGTACGGACTATGCGATAAAGCTGACGGTTGACGGAAAGTTTGTAGGATATGTCGAAAGCGAGCAGGTGTTCAATGACGCAGAGCGCATAATGCAGGAGCGTATCACATATATCGGCAACGAGAAGAAGATAAGCATGGAGCCGGGATATTCACTCGAAATGCTCGGCGACCAGGAATATCTGACGAAATATCAGCTTGCAAACAAGCTGCTTGAGCTTAGTGATACTCCTATCGAGTATGCATACGGAATGTACATAGGCGGAAAGTTCTATGGTGCGCTTGTTGACAACACAGCGGTTGAGGCTGAGCTTGAGAAGATACTTGACGGCTACCGCACAAATGCAAAGGACGAGGACGTTGCCTTTGAGAAGGATATAGAGTATGTTCCCGGTCTTTATCTGTCGGACAGTATTGTGTCGAGTGACGAGATCATCAAGCTGATAAATTCCAAAAAGGAAGAAGCGTCCTATTACACTGTGGTTGACGGCGACAGCCATTCGGGAATATGCTCAAAGCTCGGAATAAGCATAGAAGAGCTTGAGACGTTGAATCCCGGTATTATGGATGAGGACTATGTGCTGAGAGCCGGTGAAAAGCTGCTCAAAACGCAGGAGGTGCCTTTCCTGTCGGTAAGTATTTCAAGAACGGAAACATACAATGTTGATGTTCCGTATGAAACGAAATATGAGGACGACGATACACGCTATGAGGGTGTTGAAACGGTTTACCAGGAGGGCGAGACCGGTACGAACAAAATCACGGCAAAGGTGTATTATGTAAACGGCGAAGAGGTCAAGCGCACCATAAAGAAAACCGAAAGAGTGAAAGAGCCTGTAACGGAGATAATCCTTCAGGGCACTCTGCCTCCGCAGTCATCGCATTATTCAGATGCTTCTGCCGATACGGGCAAGAAGTATATATGGCCTGTTGACGGCGGCACATTCTGGGAGTGGGGCTGGTGGGACGGCGGTTATGCCGGACACAGAGGCGTTGATATAGGCGCACCTTACGGTACGGATGTATATGCCGGAGCAAGCGGTACTGTAATATTCGCAGGCTGGGACAACGGCGGACTCGGAAATGCTGTGATGATACTTCATCCCGACGGATACACAACGGTATATGCCCACAACAGTGAGATATTCGTCAGTGCAGGTCAGGAGGTAAATCAGGGCGAGTGCATAGCCGCAGTAGGTGAAACCGGACTTGCGTACGGCTGTCACTGCCACTTTGAAGTAAGGTACGGTTCGGAAAGACTGAACCCGAGATATTATCTCAGCGGTCTGCCGGATCCCGGATATTATTAATATGAAATTTAACGGATAACAGGAAACAACCGCTGTGCTGAGGCATGGCGGTTGTGTTTTATTGCGATTCGGTCATAAATTTTCTTCTCATTTCATAGATTTACTGTAGAGTACCCGAAAGGAAAGGACGTGCAGTATGAACGAAATTATGACAAGGGAAGAATTTTTAAAGGAACGAAATGCGGTGTGCGAGCCTGACGCTGTGGCGGGCGGGGACGCAGTTTTTAAGGAACAGGATGCGGATACGGCGGTTATGACGGAGGAAAACGGGAAGCTGAGTGCCGACGGTATAACCGTATCGGAAGTAGTGGTTAAAGGCAGGCACAACATGCAGTATGCAGGGCTGATACTCTTTATAACGGCAGTTATCGGGGCTGTTGTCGGGGCGGTGTTTTACGGAAAGGCAACGGTGACTGTGCCTGATGAGATGCTGGAAGGCTTTCTCGAAGGAAGGATACACGGCGGATTTTTCGGGAATGCCGCCGCTTCGTTCATATCGGCGCTGATATGGTGCATTGTACCGTTTTTAGCAGGGCTTTGCGCTGTGGGACAGCCTGTGGGTTCGCTTATCCCTGCATTCAAGGGTATAGGCGTGGGAATGACGTTTGCGGCGCTTGTGAATACATACGGGGCAAACGGGATACCGGCTTTTGCGGTGTTTGTTCTTCCGTCCGCATTTATAGGAACGGTAATCTGCTGTTATCAGTGCCGTCTGTCCGTATCTTGCTCAAACAGTGTGTTGGCTGTGCTTAAGGGCAGACGTGACGAGGCTCCGCACTATTATAAGATATATCTTGAGCGGTTTGCGGTATGCTGTATCGGGTGCTTTCTGCTGGGGATAGCGGACGCTGTTATAACTTTTTTGTTCCGCCCGATATTCGTTATATGAAACACTTGAAATTTTCGTTTCACGGGTGTATAATGTTAACAGTAAAAATTGCCTTTGGCATGAAAGAAGGATAACATTATGGAAAAAATGGAAGTATTACTGGAAACCTCCGCACGTCACATCCACGTTACGCAGGAGGCACTCGAAACACTGTTCGGCAAGGGTCACGAGCTTACAAAGAAGAAGGATCTTTCTCAGCCCGGTCAGTTCGCCTGCGAGGAAAGAGTTACAATAACAGGCCCTAAGAGATCTCTTGCAAACGTATCTATTTTAGGCCCTGTACGTCCTGCTACACAGGTTGAGCTTTCGGCTACGGACGCACGTTCTATCGGATGTCCTATATTCGTAAGAGAATCGGGCGATATTGCAGGCACACCCGGCTGTAAGATAACAGGTCCTGAGGGCGAGATCGAAATCAGCGAGGGCGTTATCGTTGCAAAGCGTCACATCCACCTTGTTCCCGAAACCGCTGAAAAGTGGGGCGTAAAGAACAAGGACGTTGTAAGCGTAAAGGTCGATTCTGACGGAAGAAAGGCAATTCTCGGTGATGTTGTTATCAGAGTAAGCGAGAATTTTGCAGACGCTATGCACATTGATACAGACGAATCAAACGCTGTAATGGCCGCTCCCGGCATGATGGTCGAGGTAATCAAGTAATACGGCGTTACATATGACGGTTTTATCTCCGTGGCTTTGGGCTGCGGAGATTTTTTTGTAAAATATATTGAAACTTCACAAAAAATACTGTATAATACTATTATTACAATTACTGTATTACAAGTTAATAACAGACTGAAAAAGGAGGAAATATGAAAAATCTTTTCAAAAGAATTGTTGCGGCATTAACAGCCGCTACGCTTGCGGCAGGAAGCGTGCCGCTTAATATGACAGCATCGGCACAGCTTGCGCCTGTGAAGGCTAACGGTCACGGTATGCTTTCATCGGTGTCGGAAGAATATATAGGATATATTGATTCCGGTGAGGGCGACAAAGTGGGGGTTGCGCCGTCTATGCTTGATATGTCGTATCTTGGCGAAAGCTACGCACAGCTTACACAGACGGCAAATAAAAAATTCCCGTCATCGTATGACCTGAGGGATTACGGCAGGGTGTCGCCGGTTGAGAATCAGTCGCCGTACGGTACCTGCTGGTCGTTTGCGTCGCTTGGCACGATAGAGTCACAGCTTATAACGCAGTTTACCGATATTTCCTTTTCTAAAAAACACCTTGTCTGGAACTCATACGAAAACGAATATATGCGTGAATTCTTCAACGGGGTAAGAAGCAAAGAGGATTTCGCCGATCCCTATAATATGGGTGGCTTTGACAGCCTTGCAACGGCTACGCTGGCGGAGTGGAACGGTCCTGTTTATTCCTACAGATTGCCGTATGACAAGGACGATACCGATGAGCATCTGACGGGGGAAAGCGATTTTCATCTTACAGATGTGTACTTTGCAACGGCAAATACCTATATTACGGACGGGTATGATAATATTTTAGAAAAAGAAGTTTCCGAAAATATCATAAAGGAGCTTGTAAGCGAATATGGCACATCGACAATTTCGTTTTGCAGTGATGACGCTTACTACAACAATGAATATTACACTTTCTTTTGTTATGACGAGAATAAAGTTTCCGACCATGCGGTTTCGGTTGTCGGATGGGATGATGATTTTTCAAGAGAAAAATTCGGCACAAGCGATGACACACGTCCCGAAAAAGACGGCGCATGGCTCATAAAGAACAGCTGGGGTGCAGACTGGGGAGATGACGGATATTTCTGGCTGTCGTATGAAGACCCGACTATAGGCTCGGCGGCAACATATATCGTTGACAGCAAGGATAACTACAGCAATTATTACGGTGTCGGAAAGATGTGGTCGCTGAACGCTTCGGCGGATACGTTCTATAAAGACGAAGACGCCAAGAAATACGGCTATATGTCGAATATATTCACGGCAAAGGGCGATGAACAGCTTGAAGCGGTTTCGTTCTATACGACCGATGTAAATACGCAGTATGAGATAACTGTCTATACCGGTACGGACAAGGAAAACCCCGTAAGCGGCAGTATAGCTTCAAGCGGTCTTACGGGAACGGAGAAATATCCCGGTTATCATACAGTGGAGCTTGATAAGGCGGTCGCACTGACAAGCGGCGAGAATTTTTCGATAGTGATAAAGCTGACTAATCCGCAGTATGAATATCCGCTGCCGATTGAAACGTATTTTAACGGCTTTTACAATTCTTCACCGAAGTATTCCGATGACGGCAGAGTATCAATGTACAGTGAAAACGGCAAGGATTGGAATGACGTGTCGGAGCTGTCCTATGTAACCGACGGATATACATTATGCGCTACCGGCTTTTGTCTTAGTGCGTTTACAAATCCTCTGCCGGAGAGCAGGATTGCATCGGAAAATGTGAGGTTTTCGATAATTGAAGGCCCTGTTGCACTCGGAAGCAAGCTGGAGCTTAGCGGAGCGGATGAAATATGGTACAGCATAGACGGAGGTGCGGCGATACGCTACACGAAGCCGATAATTCTTGAAAAAGCCTGCACTGTTTCGGCGTGGAGCAAGACGAACGGCAGCGGCGGAAACATTGTCAGCCGTACATATACAAAGGCGAAATCGGCGCTTACGGAGTATGCGATAAGATACGGGGATAAAAAGATATTTGTAACGCCCGATGACTATGCTAATGAGAACGTGATAGCCCTTCCTGTCGGAGTGAGCGGTATTTCGATACGTCCGAGAGGATGCGATGAAATAACCGTTGACGGCAAAAGAGTTATGTCTGATGAGTGGTCTGAGGAAATCACTTTAGCCCCCGGCGAAAGCCGTGATATAGTAATAAAATCGTCTGCAAGCGGAAAGGACGCTTCGGAATATACCGTAAAGGCAACAAAGAGGTATATCGGCTATGATAAGGACAAGGAAACGATACAGTATGATGAAAGCAGATTTACCGTAAAGGATAAAGACGGAAATATACTTGCAGACGGTGACCCGGTGGCTGACTTTACAAAGCAGGAGATAAGCGTTTATGATATGAACGGCGAACTGCTTGCAACGGAAACAACGCCGAAGAGATACACGATTAATCCCGCTGTAAAGGCTCTTGTTTATAGCAAGGAAGCTACTCTTTACACATTCTCAAAGAATTTCGTATACTCGTATTCTTCCGATATGAGCAATGCGGCAGCACTCGATGAGGAAACAATACCGCTTACACCCGGAAAGAATATCTACCTTCAGCGCATAGCTGATTTAAACGGTTTTGCAAGCGAGGTGCTTTGTATAGAAGTGCCTGAAAGACCTGCCGCTCCTGAAAATGTAAAGGCAAAGCCGGGACCGGATTATATCGGCATTGACGGAAACGGAGTATATGAATACCGCATAAAAGGTCAGGACAATTGGGTAAGCGACAGCGACTATATTATGGGGCTTGACAGTGACACGGAATATACGGTTGAGGTAAGAAAGAAAGCTACCGACAGCGAATTTACTTCCGATATTGCGACTGTCACGGTAAGAACGGTAAAGGGCGTTATCGTACCCGTATATTTTACTTACTACGCAACGGTTGTTTTATCCGATGAGAAAGAGTTTACGACGCTTGGTGAAAACGTAATCGAATATGACGAGAAGGATCTTGAAAAATTCGGATATGTATTCACACGAGCAAGCAAGGCGACCGTCAATATCACAGAAGAAAACGGCAAGTATGTTTCGGATAAAAATTATGTGATATTTGATGTAACGCCTGCCGTTGATAACTCAGACAAGACAACTCGTGTTGTTTACTGTGACGCATTCACCGGAGATGTAGTGGATGAGGGCATAGTAACTTATGCTTATCACACAATATTCAACATAGATAACCTTGATTGCCCTGAGGGATATGATCATTATCAGTATGAGCTGAAAAGCAGGAATGACGCTATCACGAAGCTGCTTTATATAGACGGCAAATGGTATCCTGCCGACAGCGAGATTGTACTGCTTATTGAAAAGCTCCCTGTAATCAAAGTAAAGATCGTTGACGAAAACAGAAATACGGTTTATGAGTACAATGAATACGCACCTTACGGCGAACATGAAGCTGAGGCTGATATTCCTGAGGGATATACGGCTGTAAGTGACGAGAATTTTGCCGTAAGCGTAACGAGAGATGAAAACGGCAGACTGATAAGCGATATATCGGAATTTGTTGTGACGGTAAAAAAAGATTCCGAAAAGCCCGAAGAGCCGGACAAACCGGAGAAGCCGGAAGAACCTGCAAAGCCTGAAGAGCCGGATAAACCGGAAGAACCTGAACAGCCTGTAAAGCCCGAAGAGCCGAATAAACCGGAAGAACCTGAACAGCCTGCAAAGCCGGAAAATCCTGCAAAGCCGGAAAATCCTGCTAAGCCCGAACAGCCTGTAGAGCCGGATAAACCGACAAATCCGAATACATGCGGAGATATACCGTTTGCGGCGGCAGCTGCCCCTGTTGTTGCGGTTGCGGTGATGGTAAGTGCAGTTACGGCAAGAAAACGCAAAAAGTAAATATTACGGAAAAAGTCAGGTGTAACGCTTGGCTTTTTCTTTTGTTTGTGGTAAAATATAAGTGGTAAGTCTAAACTAACTTATATTGAGGTGACGCAATTGGAGATATTTCTGATACTGATGATACCGCTTATGGGAACAACGCTCGGCTCGCTTATGGTGTTCCTTATGCGTGATAAGGTGAGGGCCCAGACGGAGAAGCTGCTGCTTGGGTTTGCATCGGGAGTTATGATAGCGGCTTCGGTATGGTCGCTTCTGATACCGTCAATGGAGCTGTCCGAGCAGGGCTGCGGGAAAATGAACTGGGTGCCTGCTGTGGTCGGCTTTGCGGCGGGGATACTGTTCCTGCTTGGGATAGACAGCTTTGTGCCGCATCTGCATCTTGACAGCGATAAGCCTGAGGGCATGCGCTCGGGGCTTTCAAAAACTACTATGATGCTGCTTGCGGTGACTATCCATAATGTACCTGAGGGAATGGCTGTCGGTGCGGCTGTAGCCGGGTCAACAGGCACGGGCGGCGACAGCGTTACTCTTGCAAGCACATTTGCGTTGGCGCTGGGTATTGCAATACAGAACTTTCCCGAAGGAGCGGTGGTTTCAATGCCGCTTAAAAGCGAGGGAATGAAAAAGGGAAAAGCGTTTGTGATGGGAGTGCTGTCGGGAGTTGTCGAGCCGATAGGTGCGGCGGTGATGATACTGCTCGCTTCATTCATCGCTCCGCTTTTGCCGTATATGCTGTCGTTTGCGGCAGGGGCTATGATGTATGTTGTGATAGAAGAGCTTATACCTGAGGCACAGGGCAAAGAGCATAGCAACATAGGAACGATAGGTGCGGCGGCAGGGTTTGTTGTTATGATGGTGCTTGATTGTACGTTGGGGTGAGAAAATGTTTTTTTGTTTAATGTGCTTCGATTATATCATTCAGCTTAGACCACGATAGCAAGCTACCGATAGTGCTATTTGTCGGACAGCACTTCTCGGGTTCGCTAT
>ERZ772861.3237-NODE-3237-length-10089-cov-6.164640_pt1 | contig 10089 bp, 9 predicted proteins | sample MGYA00512135_ERZ772861 | MGnify/ENA primary metagenome ERZ772861 (study PRJEB29015, sample SAMEA2737700) | human gut metagenome | biome: human gut; feature: human-associated habitat; material: faeces | place: China | collected 2012 ...
AACGACCGCACAATTCAGCCGCAACGACCGCACAATTCAGCCGCAACGACCGCACAATTCAGCCGCAACGACCGCACAATTCAGCCGCAACGACCGCACGATCAAGCTGCAACGAAAGTAAATTTATCTCTTTAGCTATTATTAACTACAAAGATTAGTTTATCAACTAAAAACTTTCGTTATTTGCAGAAAAAGAAAAAAATCATGAAAGGACTGACTGCAAAAGAAGAAGAAATCATGGGCTTTTTCTGGGAAAAAGGCCCGCTGTTTGTGAAAGAAATGCTCGCTTTCTATGACGATCCGAAACCGCATTTCAATACCCTGTCCACCATCGTACGCGGCCTGGAAGAGAAAGGCTACCTCTCCCACAAAGCATATGGCAACACTTATCAGTACTATGCCACCGTGAGCCGTGATGATTTCAGCCGCCGTACGCTCCGGAGTGTCATCAGCAAATACTTCAACAATTCCTACCGGGATGCCGTTTCATCGCTGGTGAAAGAGGAGGACATTTCGCTGAAAGAGCTCAAGGAGCTGATACATAAGGTAGAGGAGGGACGGTTATGAATCGGAAACAAATCAGAAAAACCAGATAACGATATGGGAACCTTTTTAGTCTACATACTGAAATCCGCCGCCTGCCTGGCCGTATTCTACCTGTTCTACAAGCTGCTGATGAGCCGCGACACATTCCACCGTTTCAACCGTTTTGCCCTGCTGGGAGTGCTGGTGTTGTCTTCCCTGCTTCCACTGGTCGAAGCCAGTGTAAACAGTCCGGCAGCTGTACAGGAAACAATGCTCACACTGGAGCAGCTTCTCCTGCTGGCCGATATACAGCCGGAAGGCGAAAGCATGGCAGCTGCAACACCGTCTGCCACAGTCTTGTGGTTACGTGCGGCCCTGCTGGTCTATCTGACAGGTATCGTATTCTTCATCGTACGCAACCTCTGTTCACTGGCCAGGCTGGGCAGACTGATCCGTCAGGGCAAACGGGAAGCTCTGGATAGTTATCTCCCTGACCGGAAAGAGAAAAATGTACGGCTGGTGGTACACGATCACGACATTGCTCCTTTCAGCTGGATGCACTGGATCGTGATTGCCCGAAAGGATTTGGAAGAAAACGGACGCGAGATACTCATCCACGAACTGGCCCACATCCGCAACCGCCACTCATGGGATCTGCTGCTGGCCGACCTCTGCATCTTCGTACAGTGGTTCAATCCGGCTGCATGGCTGCTGAAACAGGAATTGCAGAATATCCATGAATATGAAGCCGACGAAACCGTTCTGCGCGAAGGCGTAAACGCCAGAAATTACCAGATGCTATTAATAAAAAAAGCTGTCGGCACAAGGCTCTACTCTATGGCCAACAGCTTTAATCACAGTTCACTGAAAAAACGTATCACTATGATGTTAAAAGAAAAATCCAATCCGTGGGCACGGGCCAAGTATCTCTATATACTTCCATTGGCCGCACTGGCTGTTACGGCCTTTGCCCGTCCTGAGGTCTCAGCCGTAGCTGATGAGATTTCAGCCGTCAAAGTAATTGCTCCGGCCGTACACGACAGCATACAGCCCAATGTACAGACAGCAGTCGCAGCACCCTCTTCGGCTCTGGACCAGATGCCTGAATTTCCAGGTGGCATGGAAGCGCTGAATACCTATCTCCGGAACAACATACGATATCCGCAGGAAGCCCAGAAAGCCGGAATACAGGGCCGGGTAATCATACAGTTCATCGTCAGCAAAGACGGCAGCATCACCGATGCAGAAGTGGTAGAAAGTGTGGATCCGCAACTTGATGCTGAAGGTTTGAGACTCATAAAAAACATGCCCCGATGGAAACCTGGCATGCGGAAAGGACAGGCTATCAGAGTGAAACAGACGCTACCGATCAGATTTGCTTTCACGAAAACATCCGACAAACCCGAAAACAGCAATTCCATCTTCCTGAAAAATGGAAGCTACAATTCTTCCCTCAAGGATGTCATTCTCCTGGTCAATGGGCAGGAGGTCAGTCCGGAGATTTTCCGCGCCATCGATCCGCAGCGCATCCAGTCAGTTACCGTCCTGAAAGATCAGGCTTCTCTGGCCAAATACACGACCGACAAGAGCAAGACAGGAATCATTCAAGTCAAACTGAAAAAAGAAGAGCAGGCTTCGGACATAAATATCCCGACCATCCGGTTTGACTCCCAGACATCTAAGGCCCTGGTCATCATAGACGGAAAAGCTGCTGATGCAACAGCTGTACAAGCTCTCTCACCCAGCCAGATCAAATCCATCAAAGTGCTGAAAGGCCAGCAGGCTGTTGATCTTTTTGGAGAAGCGGCGAAAAACGGGGCAATCTGTGTTTCAACCCGATCTGCAGAATCCGAAACTGACAAATAAAACCTGACCATACATAAACCTTTTATACACATGAAAACAAGAACAACCACAACCGTATCCTTGACCGATAAACGGCAGACACCATGGCAAAACCTCAGACAGCTGCTCCTATGCCTGCTGATCCTGCTTCCAGGAATACTGACAGCACAAACAATTGAAAATCCGACATTCAAGGCCCGCAACGGAAGTATCCGCAACATTACCCGGATCGAGCGTACCCCCGAATGTACAAAAGTCTACATCCACGCGATTTTCCGGCCACACTGGTGGATCAAGGAAGATGGAGAGAATTATCTGGAAGATACTGCCACCGGAATACGCTACAAGCAAACGGGAGCTGAAGGCATTGAACTGAAAAAGGAAACTTATCTTCCTGATTCGGGAGAAATGGACTTCGTACTGCTGTTCGAACCTCTGCCCCAGGAAACTCGGAAAATACATTTCATAGATCCCAATGGAAGAGAAGGAAATACTTTCGATATCTCACTGGTGGCTGATGCCTCTGAGCCCCGTTCTCTTCTGGAACCGGTAGAGGGAAACTGGTTTAGCGAAGATGCACAGAGCCGCTGGACTTACGGTATCTATGATTCCATCGTCATCCTGAACAACCGGCTGTACACTCCCGTGGAATGCAGAAAAAAGGGGAAACGCATCCTGATGACTGCCAGCGACCGCAAGGACGGAAACACCGTCACCCTGAAACTGACTGCCCGGAAAGACGGTTCCTGCCTCATTGCCCTTAACGACGGAGAGGAACAACGCTACGTACGCACCCGCAAAGAGCCGGCAATACCGGATGCAGACAACGGATATGGCACGGACTTTTTCCGCCGGGACAGCGTTTACCTGCAAGGCTATCTGAAAGGTTATGATCCGAGACTGGGATTCGACAGCGGTATTCTTTATCTGAGCAATGAAATTACCCGCAAGGACTATCCCACAGTAGTCCCCATCAATCCCGACGGAAGTTTTGAATGCAAATTTATCCTGTCATATCCCGTTTGCCAGAACCTGACCCTGAACAACCAGTGGATTCCATTCTATGCCGAACCGGGTGACACAGTCACGATGTATCTGGACTGGGAAGACATCATGGCACGAAGCCGGGCACGCGACAACAAATATCCGCTCATTCACACGGCTTATATGGGAAAGACAGCCGCATTGTCTTATCTGGCCGTCACCCTGAATGACCTGATCGATTATCCTTACGAGAAGCTGAATAAAGCCCAGAAGACACTGACACCGGCACAGTTTCAGAAACAACTGGAACCGTACACTGCCCGGTGGCAGCAGCAAGCCGATTCACTTTGCCGGCTTTATGCAACTTCACAAAAAGCAGTTTCGCTGATCCGCAACCATACAGCCATCAAAGCAGGAGAGATTTATTTTGACTATCAGATGCCCCGGAGCTATTATGCCCGGCAAGACACGGCCAATCAGGTATTGCAGGTGCAGCCGGATGCTTCCTATTACGACTTTCTGAAACAAATGCCTTTGGACGAAATGTCAGCACTGGCCTGTTCCCGGATAAGTGTTTTCATCAACCGTTTTGAATACATGGGCCCATTCGAAGCAGCCAATAATGCTTACAAGAGTCTGGCAGGTGAAGAAGACTTCAAAAAACTTCCGGATAATGAGAAACTGATCCGGATATATGCAAAGAAGTATGAGATACAGGACAGTATCATTCAGGCGTTGTGTAATGAACGCTCTCCCCTGCTCTGGCAGATAGCCCGTGTACGCGACCTGCGTGCCATCGTTGCACAACAGACCAGCCGGAAAGATGCAGAATGCCTCATCGGAAAGACACAGGCAATCATTACCCATCCCTATATGCAGACTGCAGTCAAGGATATGATTGACGAACTGCATCCGGCAGGACGGACAGCATCCTACCAGCTTCCTGCGGGGAAAGCTACCGATATTTTCCGCCGTATCATTACTCCTCATGCCGGCAAAGTACTCTTCATTGACTTCTGGGGAATCTATTGTGGTCCCTGCCGGAGTGGCATACAGGCTACGGCCGCCCTGCGCAGACAATACCGCAACCATCCCGATTTTCAGTTCGTCTATATAACCAGCGAAAAAGAATCTCCGGGAAAGGCCTACACGGACTATGTAGAGAAGAACCTGAAAGGAGAAGCCTGTTACCGGCTCACAGACACTGAATACAAATATATGCGCCAACTTTTCCAGTTCAACGGAATTCCGCACTATGTAATCGTAGAGAAAGACGGAAGTATCTCAACAGAAGATGTCGGTACCCACAATCTGAAAGAGTTCCTGCAAAAGCGCTTCGGCTCTGTTCCGGAAACCCAATCCACAGACGGACATTCCATACAATAAAACTGACTAGAAAATGAAAAGAAATCTCGCTATCCAGATCTTGTGTCCCCTTTTCCTGCTCATTGGAGCAGGAAACATTTGTCAAGCTCAAGAATCAGAAGGAAAATTCCGGATTCGTTGCGCAGTTTTCGTCCTGTTTTCCAGCAGTTGTATGCACGTATGCCGGCCGAATGGCAGGAAACGCAGAAAGGAAAACTCATTGAGTCATATGCCTTCCCTGCTCCGACTGTGGAAGAAGGAGACGATATGGCTGATGGTTTACTATATGACGCTGAAGGAAAATCCCGTCATTTATCAGAATTGCAAGGCCGATACATCTTGTTGGATTTCTGGAGTATCTACTGCGGCCCTTGCCGCATGTCTGAACCGGAAATGGAAGAGATTGTCCATCTATATGGCGATAAATTGACCTTGGTAGGAATATCCAATGATGAAAAAATCTCCTGGAACAAATTCCTGAAGGAACACAAGATGCCGGGTTATCAATGGAATGAACCGAAAAATGGAGGACGAAGTCTGGCTTCGCGCTATAAAGTCGGAAGCATCCCGCATTTCGTATTGATTTCACCGGAAGGTAAAATCCTAAAGATGTGGACAGGCTATCGGAAAGGTATACTCAAATCCAAACTAAAAAAGTTTATATCAGAAGATACCATACATTCTACCAGATAGAAGGTATAAATTATTCTCTTTTTAAGCCCAAGATTCCACCCATAGCGATAAAGCAATCTTAATCCAACCAGCCTTATCCCTGAAGACTTCTGAAGAGAACCTAAATTCGCAAACAAACTTAACTCTCATGTCACAAATGAATATTTGGTTAAATTTCCCCTTTTATATGATTACTTTATAGCATAAGAACTGTTGTACATCTTTCGAGTACATCTTCTTACCCCATTAAGCAAATTGAAACAATACGCTTAAATCCAATAAAACAACAAATATTAAATCACTCCCCACCTTAAAGGCTTTTTCACAAGTAAGAATATTAATATAACGTGAGTTCCTTAGCCAGTTCAAGACAGAAGCGGATGTGAGCAAGTTTCTGAAACAGTTGCATGCCCAAGTGCTGGAGAAGATGCTTGAAGGCAAAATGGATGCCCATTTGGCTATGAAAAGAACTCTGCGACAGGGAACAATACCGGCAACTCCCGGAATGGCAATTATCCGAAGAAAATCCAGACCGAACATGGAGAGTCTGTCATTTCGGTAAGAATAAATTTACAGCTGAATCTTGTTTCCATTTACACAAAAATTTGAGAATATGGAAGAACTTCTACTACGTAATTAGAGACAAAATCTCATCAAACTTGTTCCGAATCGACTACGAATAGCACTGATTCGGAACTAATTCACAAAATTTGCAACGTGGTTTACCGAATGCTTACTGCTAATCTAGGACATATTGAAATTCTATTTTTTTATCATGTAACACCCAATCAATGTAACATTTTTTTAGACGCATATATGTCTTACGTTCTTTGTTTGATAAACCTTCTACAGATATTCCTATTTTTTCATTAAATAAATCTGTCATGAACTCTTGATACTTTTGCTGTATTTCTTTTAAATCTGTTCCTTTATACATGAATATTTGTATATTTTATTTGTTAGATAAGTTTGTAAGTAACAAATTATTCCATAAGGATATTTTTCTAGCAACAATCGAAACTTCGTTAGTTTCTTGGACATACCAGTTTTTTAAGAATATATCTACTATAATATTTGACCTATCTGAAAATACTGGTCTGTGTTTTATTTATAAAATCAGCCACATTACGCATCATATCATCAATTTTTTGTACATCAGAGATTCTGGCAGCGGGATGCCAGCTATTGATAAGTAATAAATCCTGTTCTTCAGAGAAAAAACACCAATTATTTATAGGTTTGAATGTCAAATCTGGATAGATGTATTGTTTGGCTATATCTAATACACTCCCGTTTCCTCCTCCACATACGACAATATTAGGTTGCAAAATGTCCCGAACTTGTCTTCTGAGAAAAGGAGCATCTCGTTTAGCATAATCGTAAAGAGTATTGTTTAGGACAGATGAACTTCCGGAAATTTTTTTCACATTGACAATAGCCAATGGATATTTCAAAACAACTTGGTTTGCAGGATCAAGATAAGAATCATTCTCCAATAATGGAATATAATCAGGAGTTATCTCACTTAGTCCTTGTAGCCAGTTGAAAATTACCTTGAAAAATTTGGCTGTAATCTCACGCCAATGCCATTCTCGATAATCTTCTCCAGGGTTTGAATTGGGGTCTTTCATCAAAAAAAGAATCTTTCGCTTAGCTGTTGCCCATAATTCCTCCTCATTACCGGAATATGAATTTCTGCTTTCATTGTACAATACACCATTATGGCATAATCCATCAATAACAATTTTTTCTCTAACATCAGAGGGATAACTATTTTTCCACTCTTCAAAAAGGATATCTTCCTGTTCATGTAAATACATATCAGAATTACAATTAGAATTAAACATTATTATTACTTAATTGAATATTACACTCTCATATGAAATAGTCATTCATAGAAAATTTATGTGTGCAATAAGAACTGGCATTTCTTAATATGATTTTTTATATTACGCACTTATAATTTCATATATTTTTTTTGAAACATTCATTAGCAAATTCTTACCTAGAAGATTCTCTATGTAATAAGGAGGTATAGACTTATATCCATACTTTGCTCCCAATAAACTGCAAGCTACAGCAGCATTTGTATCAGCATCTCCTCCTGCATTTACTACCGCCAATAATCCTTCCAGAAAACTTTCCACATGATATAAACACCAGACAGCAGCAGACAAAGTTTTTAATGTATAGCCCATGGCTGATTCATCATCCAGATTTAAATCTTGTATTTGTTCGGCTTCCATAGCCGCTATCAAGTAAGGTGCTATTCTTTCATCATATTTGTTTCCAATCTTTATGATGGTCTCAAAGTCCAGTTCCTTATCATGCCAAACAAAACTATGTACTAATTCTGATAATATAACACAAGAGCCTACACACCTGGGATCTGCATGCGTCAGTTTACAGATATTCTCTGAATAATACGAAACATCTTTCTTCCAAAGGCCGATGACTGAAGTCCTCATGAGGCCTCCATTTGCAGCACTTTTCTCACCGGACAATTTCCATACAAGACTGGCAGCTCTTATTGGATCTTTTGTATAATCTGAAATCGCCAGTACATTATTTGTATACTGACCGATACCCATGGGGGTTCCTCTAAACCATTGCTTAAAGTTTTGAGCAACACGATTCAGACAGATATCTTTGTCTTCAATCATGGCATCAGCTATACATAGCATCATATCTGTATCATCAGTCCATTCTCCTGCTTTCCATCTTATACGATGTCTATCTTGTAAGATTTGATTGTATGATGTAAGTTTTTGAGGATAATACTTTAAAACTTCATTATATGACATGAATTCAGTTCCAAGTCCCAAAGCATCTCCTATTGCCTGTCCAAAAATAACGCCACAAACCTTATCATACAAATCAAAGTAAGTTCTGTTAGTTTGATTGCTAATATAATTCTTACATTGTTTTATATACATAGTTATTTTTATTAATAATCAAGCGAACATATTACCAACATATTTGCAAAGTTATAGAAACTTTTTATTGGACGGATGATTTTTAAAGAAATCTTTAGTCAGTATTGATTTTCTTCAAGTTGTGCCCTTATATGGCATAAGCTGTTACTATATTTGTATTTATAAATATAATTAATCGGAATATGATTGGAAATCTTTTATCTAAATATATTTGGTTAACTAAAACCATTTATTCTGCTGATAATGGGATTACATTTGCAGAAATAAATCAAAAATGGCTTGACAATGATTTAAGTGAAGGAATAGATTTGTCTAAACGAACATTCCACAAATGGAGGATAGCTATTGAAGAATTATTTGGACTCATTATTGAATGTGAACGAAAAAATGAATATCGCTTTATTATTCAAAATAAGGAACAATTAAAACAGAATGATCTTACAGGATGGTTATTCAATACTCTATCAATAAGTTGTAATTTACAACAATACAAGTCTATTCAAAGCAAAATATTATTAGAAGATGTATTTACTGATAGAGAATTGATATTTTCGATCTTAGATGCAATACGTACTCAAAAAACACTTCACATAACATATCAGAGCTTTTTTCGCAATAATGCAATATCTTTTGAAGCAACCCCATATTGTGTAAAAATGTTTCGTCAAAGATGGTATCTAGTTGCAAAAAGTTCCGGTTATGATCATCCAAGAGTTTATGCATTGGACAGAATTATTGATTTAAAAATTACTGAGAATACATATAAATATCTAGAAGATTTCTCACCTGAAGCTTATTTCTCTTCTTTTTATGGGATTATCGTCGATGAAACTATGGATGCTGAATATGTCGACATTAAAGTTCATCATTCTCAAGTCGGATATTTGCATTCCCTTCCTTTACACCCATCTCAACAAGAGGTAGAGCAAACGAATGAATATAGCATTTTCAGGTTATTTATAGCTCCAACTTTCGACTTTGAGCAATATATTCTCAGTATGGGAGAATACATTGAAGTAATTTCTCCCGAATGGTTCAGACAACGTCTAATAAACAGAATAAATAAAGTAATAAGTATTTATAAATAACTTATTGATATATATAGCTTATCTACATATTTAAAGTAAAAAAGAAAAAGTATTTCTGAATAATTTATAGGTGAATATGGGCTGCAATATCCTGTGGTAAAGATTTGGCAGTTAGTAAATATGCTTATTCCTATTTTATACTAATATCTAAAATAATACGATGATGAATGTATTTAATAAAAAACTAGAACAATTGTATTTGTCTCAAACAGACAATATATTTAAAATGTACAAAGAATTAAACCAATTGGGAATGACTAACTTTTCCTATCCACTACTCTTGCATGTTTGGGAAGAGGAATATTCCAAAGCCCCTATAAAGCTTATGATTATAGGACAAGAAACTAATGGATGGGGAGCTGTATTAGAAACTCCAGATGATGTAATTTCATCAATGAAAATGTATGAAGATTTTAATCTAGGGCGTAACTATAATTCTACATTCTGGCAATGGGTACACAAAATAAACTACATGTTAGGTAATCCGGATATCAATTGTTTTGTGTGGAATAATATTTTGAAATTCGGAAAAGAATGCGATAAAGGTCATCCTGATCGGCAAGTTACAGAACATGAACACAAATACTTTAATGTCATTTCAGATGAAATAGATATTCTAAATGCATATTCCGGCGGATACCCGTTCAGCATTTCCGGTGATATCCGTTCAGTCC
>ERZ772861.3238-NODE-3238-length-10083-cov-5.701935_pt1 | contig 10083 bp, 8 predicted proteins | sample MGYA00512135_ERZ772861 | MGnify/ENA primary metagenome ERZ772861 (study PRJEB29015, sample SAMEA2737700) | human gut metagenome | biome: human gut; feature: human-associated habitat; material: faeces | place: China | collected 2012 ...
GATCTGCGGGACATCGACGGGATACGGAAATGGTTTACAGCCTCGCTGACCGGTATGGGCAATCTGCTGGATCTGATAACGGAAAGCCCCGCCTTGACCGGCGCAGCAGAATAAGGAGAAGCATATGGAAGGAAAGAACATAACCATGACAGATGAACAGCTGGCGCAGGAGCTGCGCAAGAGCAAGGGCGGCAAGCTCGGCGGCAAACTTCTCTCGCTGCTGGGCGGCGCGGTTGCCATCGCGGGTATCCTTCTGGGCGGCAACATCGTGCTCACCCTGCTGGGCGGCGTGGTGCTCGCGCTGGGGCAGGCGGTGCAGGGGAAATCCAAGGCGCACGCGGACGGGCGGGCCTTCAATGCCATTGCGCCAGAGATCATAGGCGCTTGCTTTGAAAACGTACAGATGAACCCCGCCTCTCCCCTTTTGAACGCAGACGATACCAACATTCCCCTGCCAAGCCACAGCTATTGCAGCGGCAGCGGGTATGTCCGGGGGACCTATCAAAGTCTGACCACGGAGCTTTGCACCGTCAGGCTGACGGAGGTGGACGAATTCCAGCGCGAGGAAAGCGCTCAGTGGGAGAAAAGCGAGCACGAGGTCTACGCCGGGCAGTGGGTGCTCTGCGAGCTTGACCGGGAGTTCCCAACATGGCTGACCATCTGGCCGAGGGATACACTGGGCAAGCTGCTTCGCGTCAAAACCATCAAAACAGAAAATGACGACTTTGACAAGCGCTTCAACCTGACAAGCGGCAATGAAGCGGCTGCCCTTCGTATTCTGACCCCCAAACGGATCGAACGCGTCCTGACGCTGGCGGACGCCTCCTTTGGAAAATTCGCCGTAAATCTCAATCCGGACGGCAGGGTGTATCTTGCCGTTCACAGCGGGCATGGCTTTTTTGATAGCGGCAAGGGGCGCGAAGATCCCGCGCGGCTGCGGGCGCGCTTCACCCGCGAGCTGAAGTGGTTTACGGATATGATCGACGCATTCCGCGGCGCTTAAAGGAGGTGGCGCGTATGCCTCTTTGGCTCGCTGTGGTGCTGCTGATTCTGACCGGTGCCGGCCTTGCGCTGTGCCGCAGCTATCTGCGCGGCAACAAAACCGCATGCATTCTCTGTACGCTCTTCTGCGTGCTGTTGGCGCTGGCCTGCATCGTTTATATCGGGCTGACTCTTCTCTTTGTCGATGCAGTGCAGAATCAGCCGCCCGCATTGTGATCTTCCGCCGCTCACGCCACGCATCAAAGCAGCACCGTTTTCGGCTGTTAACAGCCGAAAACGGTGCTGCTTTTTGTATTCTTGCAATGCTCTTTTCTAACGTTTCCCCGTTTTGACTTGTTCGTACACAAAAAAAGGGAAAAACATCGTTGAACCCTCGGGACAAATCTGCCATAATAGATGCAATACGAACATATAAAAAGGCAGCTTTTACTATGAAACATATTTGCATCGGCATTCTTGCCCACGTCGACTCCGGAAAAACGACCCTCTCCGAGGGGCTTTTATATGCTTCCGGCGCGCTGCGGAAGCTCGGGCGCGTGGACCATGGCGACGCTTTTCTCGATACCGATGCGCTTGAGCGCGAGCGCGGCATCACGATCTTTGCAAAGCAGGCCATGCTCACCGTGGGCGAGCGCGAGTTCACGCTGCTCGATACGCCGGGACACGTTGACTTTTCCGCCGAGATGGAGCGCACGCTGTCGGTGCTTGACTACGCGGTGCTCGTCATCAGCGGCAGCAACGGCGTGCAGAGCCATACGCGCACCCTCTGGCGCCTGCTGACGCGCTATGAGGTGCCGACGTTCCTCTTCATCAACAAGATGGATCTTGCGGGAACAGATAAAAGCGCCCTGATGGAACGGCTCACGCAAACGCTGAGCGCGGAATGCGTCGATTTTTCCGCGCCGCCGCAGGAGCGTGATGAAGCGCTTGCCCTGTGTGATGAAGCGGCGCTTGAATCGCTTTTGGAGCGCGGCTCGATCGACGATTCCCTGATCTCCGAAATGATCAAAAGCCGCAAGGTTTTCCCCTGCTTTTTCGGCTCGGCGCTCAAGATGGACGGTGTGGAGGATTTTCTCTCCGCGCTTGCGCGTTTCACGGTCGCGCCGGAATATCCCAGCGAATTTGGCGCGAAGGTCTTTAAGATCTCGCGCGACGCGCAGGGCGGGAGGCTCACGTGGCTCAAGGTCACAGGCGGAGCGCTGCGCGTGAAGGCACCTCTCACCTATCGCGCGCAGAATCAGGACTACAATGAAAAGGCCGATCAGCTGCGGCTTTACTCCGGCGTCAAATTCCGCGCGCTCGAAGAGGCAGGCGCAGGCAGCGTCGTCGCCGTCACGGGCCTCAGCCACAGCTATGTTGGACTCGGTCTCGGCACAGAGGCTGAGGCGTCCGCGCCGCTTTTGCAGCCGGTTTTGACCTATCAGCTTGTCCTGCCGGACGGCGCAGACGCGCACAGCGCGCTCACGAAGCTGCGAGAACTGGAGGAAGAGGACCCAATGCTGCGCATCGTCTGGGACGAACGCTACGGCCAGATCCACGTACAGCTCATGGGCAGGATCCAGCTTGAGATCCTGCGGCGGCGCATTCTCGACCGCTTCGGCCTTGCCGTGACCTTTGGCGAGGGCAGCATCGTTTACCGCGAGACCATCGCATCTCCGGTGCTCGGCATGGGACACTTCGAGCCTCTGCGCCACTATGCAGAGGTGCAGCTTCTTATCGAGCCGCTTCCGCGCGGGACGGGTATCCAGCTTGCGTCAAACCTTGCAACAGATGCGCTCGATCTCAACTGGCAGAGGCTCATCTTTACCCATCTTTTGGAGCGAGAGCACGCTGGCGTGCTGACCGGCTCGGCGCTGACAGATGTGCGCTTCACGCTCGTCGCAGGCCGGGCGCACCTAAAGCACACCGAGGGCGGCGATTTTCGTCAGGCAACCTATCGCGCCGTGCGGCAGGGGCTCATGCAGGCGGAAAGCCTGCTTCTTGAACCTTACTATGACTTCCGCCTTGAAGTTCCCGCCGAGTGTGTCGGCCGCGCGATGACCGACCTCCAGAACATGGGCGGAACGATCGATCCCCCGCAAAGCGTGGGGGAAAACACCGTACTCACGGGTTATGCGCCGGTGCGCACGCTGCGCGACTATTTCACCGACGTTGCAGCCTATACCCGCGGCCGCGGACAGCTCTCCTGCGCCGTGCGCGGGTACGAGACCTGCCAAAATCAGGACGAGATCGTCGCCTTACTCGGCTATGACGCCGAGCGCGACACAGATAATCCCGCCTCCTCCGTTTTCTGCGACCACGGCGGCAGCATCACCATTCCTTGGAATGAAGTCGCGCAGCATGTTCACTGCGACAGCGGCATTCACTTTGACAAAGAGGAAACCGAGGAGAAATCCGCTCCCCCGCCGCGCCGCGGCGTTGGCGCAGGCAGCGCGTATGCAGCGGACAAGGAGTTGCAGGAGATCTTCGAGCGCACCTACGGCAAGGTAGAGCGCCGCGCGTTCGAGCCTGCGAAAAAGCCCGCGCGCACCTCGCTTGCCGACCACTACGACGTGACGATCCACTCCGAGGACACGGAATATCTGCTCGTTGACGGCTACAACATTATTTTTGCCTGGGACGAGCTGCAGCGCCTTGCCGCGCAGGACATTGCCGCTGCGCGCGGTGCGCTCATCGACATTCTTGCAAACTATCAGGGCTTTCGCAAATGCCGCGTCATCGTGGTGTTCGATGCCTACAAGGTCAAGGGCAATCCCGGCAGCGTGCAGACGGTACACGGCATCAAAGTCGTTTACACCAAGGAAGCAGAGACCGCCGACACCTACATCGAACGTGCGACCTACGAGCTGCGCCGCGAGCGGCGCGTGCGCGTGGCAACATCGGACGGCCCCGAGCAGGTCATCATCCTCGGCCACGGGGCGCTGCGCGTCTCCGCCCGCGCGTTTCATGCCGAGGTCGAGGCTGCCGAGGGGCAGATCAGCGCCGTGCTGCAACGCCTGACGAACCGTCCGCGCAGCGAACGCACCATCAGAAACAATGTAAAACTCAAGCAATAACAGAAGGCCCGCGCCGTCTTTTCCGGCGCGGGCCTTGCTCGTGATTCTGGCTCATTTTTGGCCTTCATTTTTGTCAAAGTGCCAGATTTTTTGTGGAATTCAAATTTTTCTTGCCATTTTCCTGTCTTTATGCCATGCTGTTGATGTAAGCATTCCCGTCAGCGATCAAAAATCAGCATAGGAGGACGATACCATGAAACGGCTCCCTTCCCTGTTGTTGTCACTGGTCCTTTCGCTTGCGCTGCTCGTCCCCGTTTTTGCGGCAGACGCCTGTACGGAAGTCAGCTACACCGCCTTTACCTGCGGCAAGGAAATGCACTTCACGGAGCATTATTGCCGCAACGGCGACAAAACCATCCGCGTCGAAAGCGCGGACGCATGCGCCGTCAGCCATCTGGATGCGGCTGCGCAGACCCTAACGGTCGAAAGCGCCGTGGATGGTAAGACGAGCACTGTCTCGTTTCCCTTTTCACCTCCTGCGGGATCCAAACCACCCTCTTATTACAAACTTATCGCTGAGGGCGCCAAACCGACCTCTTACAGACTTATCGCGCGGCATTCCTCATTCATATTTTCCTAAAACGGCAGTGAAAAGCTGCCGTTTTTTTGCGCTCTTTTTGCGCATTTTCCTCTTGCAATTCGTTTTTAATTGTTGTATCCTAAGCACTGTCAATTCAAAGTGATAGTCAATTTAAGTTGACTATCTAAGCATTTTCAAGAAAGGAGAACCACATGCAGACCAACGAGATCCAGGAGCTGCTGCTCGACACGATCCCCGCATGGCACTACTGGTTCGCCCGCCCGTTCAAGCGCATGCTCAACGACGGCGTGAGCCTCGATATGTACTACTGCATTCAATCGATGCGCCGCAGCGGCCACACGATGACGATGACAGAGCTTGCAAACTTCGCCCGCATGCCCAAGCAGCAGATGAGCAAGCTCGTTGACCGGCTTGTAGACGGCGGCTTTGCCGAGCGGCTGAGCGACCCGGACGACCGCCGGGTTATCCGTCTGCGCGCCACGGCGAAGGCGGACGAATACATCGCCGCCTTCTTTGAAAAGGACGCGGCGGAGTACCGCGAATTCTTCGAGCAGCTCGATAAGGAGGAACTTGATCCGTTCTGTGAGGCGCTGCGCACCATTCACGATACGTTTGACGAGCAGCGCAAGCGCATGATCGCGCAGGGGAAAATGCCCGAATGTCCCCCGCCGCGCAAGAGAGGAGGCAAATGCCAATGAAAATGATCCGCCGCTTCATGGGCTGTATCCGCGAATACAAAAAGCCTACCGTTCTGACGCTTCTGTGCATGGTCGGCGAGGTCGCGATTGAGGTGCTGATCCCGTTTTTCACAGCCAATCTCGTCAATGAGATCAAAAACGGCGCAGCGCTCGGCGGCGTTGTCCGCGTGGGTCTTGTGCTCATTCTGATGTCCCTTGTGTCGCTTGGCTGCGGTGCGCTCGGCGGCCTGTTCGGCTCGCGCGCGAGCGCCGGGTTTGCCAAAAACGTCCGTCACGACGTCTTCACCCGCGTGCAGGGCTTCGCCTTTGAAAATATCGACAAGTTTTCCTCCGCTTCGCTCGTCACGCGCATGACCACCGACGTGAGCAACGTGCAGATGGCGTTCATGATGTGCATCCGCATCGCCGTGCGCGCCCCGCTGATGTTCCTCTTTGCCGTCATCATGGCCTATATCATGGGCGGTGCGCTCGCAACGACCTTTCTTATCATCATTCCCGTGCTGGTGATCGGCCTTCTTCTCATCGCGCGCAAGGCCATGCCCGCCTTCCGCGCGGTGTTCCGCAAGTACGACCGTCTCAACGAATCCGTGGAGGAAAACGTCCGCGCGATGCGCGTGGTCAAAGGCTTTGCCCGTGAACAGTATGAAAAGGAGAAGTTCGCCGCTGCCTCGCACGACATTGCCAAGGACTTCACCTTCGCCGAGCGTGTGGTCGCGCTCAACGGTCCGCTGATGCAGTTCTGCGTCTACTTCAACATGGTCTTTGTGCTCTTTATCGGTTCGAATCTCATTATCACGGGCGGCGGCACGACCATCGACGTCGGTCAGCTCTCCGCCATGCTGACCTACGGCATGCAGATCTTAATGTCGCTGATGATGATCTCGATGATCTATGTGATGCTCACGATGTCCTACGAATCCTTCCTCCGCATCTGCGAGGTGCTTGAGGAAGAGCCTGCCTTCGCCGCCCCTTCCTCCCCCGCCACAGACGTGAAGGACGGCTCCATCGACTTTGAAAACGTCAGCTTCAAGTATTCCGCACAGGCAAAGAAATTTGCCTTGCAGGGCATCAATCTGCACATCGCCTCGGGCACGACCGTCGGCATTCTCGGCGGCACGGGCTCGAGCAAATCAACGCTCGTGCAGCTCATTCCCCGCCTTTATGACGCAACCGAAGGCAGCGTGAAGGTCGGCGGCGTGGATGTTCGCAATTACGACCTTGACGCGCTGCGCGGCGCGGTCAGCGTGGTGCTGCAAAAGAACGTTCTCTTCTCCGGCACGATCAAGGATAACCTCCGCTGGGGCAACGAGCACGCAAGCGACGAAGAAATGATCGAGGCCTGCCGTCTTGCGCAGGCAGATGAGTTCGTCCGCTCCTTCCCCGACGGGTACGACACCTACATCGAGCAGGGCGGTACGAACGTCTCCGGCGGCCAGAAGCAGCGCCTGTGCATTGCCCGCGCGCTGCTCAAAAAGCCCAAAATTCTGATTCTCGACGACTCGACCAGTGCGGTCGACACGCGCACCGACGCGCTGATCCGCGAGGGCTTCCGCACCTACATTCCCGAGACGACGAAGATCATCATTGCCCAGCGCGTCGCGTCCGTGCAGGACGCCGATCTCATTCTCGTGATGAATAACGGCCGCATCGCGGATATGGGCACGCACGAGCAGCTTCTTATCTCGAGCGCGATTTACCGCGAGGTCTACGAATCCCAGACGAACGGAGGTGACAGCAATGAGGCATAATTCCAGAGCGCCTGGCCGCCCCAACGACGGCGCCGCTAATCTTGCCATGCTGAAGCGCACGGTGAAAAAGCTTTTCTCCTACTATCCCGTGCTCGCTCCTGTCACATTTGCCTGCATTCTGTTCTCAGCGATCGTTTCATCGATTCCGTCCCTTTTCGTGCAGAACGTTATTCAGATCATTCAGAAGTGGTACGTTTCGCGCGACTGGGCATCTGCCAAGGCAGAGCTCGTCCCCATTCTGTCGCTGCTCATTTCGCTCTATGTGCTCTCGATCATTGCGATCCTCGTCTACAAGCAGCTCATGGCCTATATGACACAGGGCTTTCTTGATAAGCTCCGTCAGGAGATGTTCGGCGGCATGCAGGATCTTCCCATTCGCTACTTTGACACGCATCAGCACGGCGATATCATGAGCTTTTACACCAACGATATCGACACGCTGCGCCAGCTTGTCTCCGAGGCCATTCCCGCCTTTCTCCAGTCGGGCGCGATCGTGCTGGCAGTATTTGCCATCATGCTCTACTTCAGCCTCTGGCTGACGCTCGTGCTGATCCTCGGCATCGTTCTGATGATTTCTGTCACCAAGCGCGTCGGCGGCGGCAGCGCCAAGTTTTTCCTGCGCCAACAGAAAGCTGTCGCCAAGACCGAGGGCTTCATTCAGGAGACGATGACCGGCCAGAAGGTCGTCAAGGTTTTCTGCCACGAGCAGCGCTCCATCGAGGAATTTGACAAACTCAACAACGCCCTCTACGAAGACAGCTACCGTGCCAACGCCTACGCGAGCGTGCTTGGCCCCATCATCGGCAACATCGGCAACTTCCTCTACGTTGGGCTTGCGCTGGTGGGCGGCGTGTTCCTGCTCATTGGTCTTCCGAACGTCAGTCTTTCCGGCAAGGCGCTTGATATCTCCATTCTGGTACCGTTTCTTAACATGACCAAGCAGTTCACGGGCAACATCAATCAGCTCTCCCAGCAGATCAACTCCATCGTCATGGCGGGCGCGGGCGCGCATCGCGTGTTCTCCCTCATTGACGAACAGGCCGAGACAGATGACGGCTTTGTCACGCTCGTCAACGCCGACATTGCCCCTGACGGCACGATCACCGAGAGCGCCGACCACACCGGCCACTGGGCATGGAAGAACCCGAACGACAACGGCAAGGTCTCCTACCGCGAGCTGCGCGGCGACGTGCGCCTCATCGACGTGGACTTTGGCTACGAGCCGAACAAAGAGGTCCTGCACGACGTCTCCGTCTACGCAGAGCCTGGGCAGAAGGTCGCCTTCGTCGGCGCGACGGGCGCAGGCAAAACGACCATCACCAACCTCATCAACCGCTTTTACGACATTTCCGACGGTCAGATCCTCTACGACGGCATCGACGTCAGCAAGATCAAAAAGGCAGACCTGCGCCGCTCGCTCGGCATCGTTTTGCAGGACGTCAACCTCTTCACCGGCACGGTGATGGACAATATCCGTTATGGTAAACTCAACGCGACGGATGAAGAGTGCATCGCCGCGGCAAAGCTCGCCGGCGCGGACGATTTCATTACGCGTCTTCCGCAGGGTTACGCAACCGAGCTTTCCAACAACGGTGCAAACCTCTCGCAGGGCCAGCGCCAGCTCATCTCCATCGCCCGCGCGGCGGTGGCAGACCCCCCGGTGATGATCCTCGACGAGGCAACGTCTTCCATCGACACGCGCACCGAGGCCATCGTCCAGCGCGGCATGGATAAGCTGATGGAAGGCCGCACGGTGTTCGTCATCGCCCACCGTCTCTCCACCGTCAAGAATTCCGACGTCATCATGGTGCTTGACCATGGCCGCATCATCGAGCGCGGCAATCATGCAAAGCTCATTGCGGAAAAGGGCGTCTATTATCAGCTCTATACCGGTGCATTCGAGCTGGAATAACGCGGGTCTTGCAAGCAAAGAACGCGTGCGGTATAATGACCGCAGTGCATTTCATTTGTCAGGAGGCAGAGCCATGGAGTACAGAAGATTTGACAACACCATCGTCGCCCGCATCGACCGCGGGGAAGAAGTGCTCGAGCAGGTCGCGGCCATTGCACAGGCCGAGCAGATCAAGCTTGCGAGCGTGCAGGCGCTTGGTGCGCTCGGCAGCTTTACCGTCGGCGTGTACAAGGTCGACGAGAAGAAGTATTACGCCAATTCGTTCGAGGGCAGCTTTGAAATCGTCTCGCTGACCGGCACGATCGACACGATGAACGACGGATTTTACTGCCATCTGCACCTGAGCGCGGGCAATGAGCGGGGACAGGTGTTCGGCGGACACCTCAACCGCGCGGTCGTCAGCGCAACCTGCGAGATGGTAATCCGGCTGATCGACGGCAAGATCGACCGTAAATATGATGATGTGACCGGGCTCAATCTGTTCCATTTTGCATAAGCTGTCGCGAAACTACAGTTTCGCCGACAAGCAGGAACGGACCGTGGGCCGTTCCAAAGTCGTCCGAAAGTTCCTATACAGAAACTTTCTCCCTCCTAAAGTATAAAAACGGTGATACATGCTCCCCGTTTGCTCTCATTAAAACACTTTAAGGATAGAGGCCTACGGGCTATGAATTTGCTTTGCAAATTCTATTTCATGCGTGCTGCCGCACGGAAGCCAAGCATTTTGGCGGTTTTCAATATGTCAAATTAAAAAATATATCATAAGATGGAGGAGATCCCAATGAAGCTCAAAAGAATTATCGCACTTTCCCTGTCCGCCGCAGGTCTCGCGCTCGCTCTGACCGCATGCGGCTCTTCGAGCAGCGCTTCCGATGATGCCGCACAGGCATCCGGCAGCAGCGACGCACAGACCACCGTAAAGCTCGGCGTTGTCGGCGCGATCTACGAGGATATCTGGGCACCGGCGAAGGAGAAGCTCGCGGACGAGGGCATCGACCTCGAGTTCGTACAGTTCTCCGATTATGTAACCCCGAACAATGCCCTCGCCAACGGCGAGATCGACCTCAACGCCTTCCAGCACCGCATCTATCTCCAGAGCGAGATCGACAGCTACGGCTACGAGATC
>ERZ772861.3248-NODE-3248-length-10045-cov-10.993493_pt1 | contig 10045 bp, 8 predicted proteins | sample MGYA00512135_ERZ772861 | MGnify/ENA primary metagenome ERZ772861 (study PRJEB29015, sample SAMEA2737700) | human gut metagenome | biome: human gut; feature: human-associated habitat; material: faeces | place: China | collected 2012 ...
TGAACATGACCATGCTCTGTGACTTCTATGAGCTGACCATGGGCAACGGCTACTTCGAGGCCGGCTGCAAGGATCGCATCACCTATTTCGACGTGTTCTTCCGCAAGGTGCCCGACGGCGGCGGCTTCGCCATTGCAGCGGGACTGGAGCAGCTGATCGACTACATCGAGAACCTGCATTTCACCGAGGAGGACATCGCTTATCTCCGCAGCCGGAACCTGTTCTGCGAGGAGTTTCTGGACTATCTCCGAAATTTCCGCTTTACCGGCGATATCTACGCCATTCCCGAGGGCACACCGGTGTTCCCCAAGGAGCCGCTGGTGGTGGTGCGTGCCCCGGCCATCGAAGCCCAGCTGATCGAGACATTCACGCTGCTGACCATCAACCACCAGAGCCTGATCGCCACCAAAGCCAACCGCATCGTCCGCGCCGCCAAGGGACGCACCGTGCTGGAGTTCGGCTCCCGCCGGGCGCAGGGCGCTGACGCGGCCATCGTGGGCGCACGCGCTGCCTATATCGGCGGCTGCGCCGGCACCGCCTGCACCATCTCCGATGAGATTTACGGCGTGCCCGCCGGCGGCACCATGGCGCACGCGTGGGTGCAGATGTTCGACAGCGAATACGAGGCCTTCAAGACCTACTGCCAGACATACCCCACCAACGCCACGCTGCTGGTGGATACCTACAACACGCTGAAATCCGGTATTCCCAACGCCATCCGCGCCTTTAACGACGTGCTCAAGCCGCTGGGCATCACCAAATGCGGCATCCGGCTGGACTCCGGCGACCTGGCGTATCTGACCCGCAAGGCGCGCCAGATGCTGGACGAGGCCGGCTGGACAGAGTGCAAGATCTCCGTGTCCAACTCGCTGGACGAGTACCTCATTCAGGACATGCTGCTGCAGGGCGCGCAGATCGACCTGTTCGGCGTAGGCGAGCGGATGATCACCGCCAAGTCCGAGCCGGTGTTCGGCGGCGTGTACAAGCTGGTGGCCATCGAGGAGCCGGACGGCACCGTGATCCCAAAGATCAAGGTCAGCGAGAACGTGGAGAAGATCACCATTCCCCACTTCAAGAAGGTGTATCGCCTGTACGGGCGCGACACCGGCAAGGCCATCGCGGACTACATCACCGTGCATGACGAGACGGTGGACGACACCAAGGGGCTGACCATCTTCGACCCCATGGCCACATGGAAACGCAAGGGCGTGTACAATTTCGAGGCGCGGCAGCTGCTGGTGCCCATCTTCAAGGACGGCAAGAGAGTGTACGACAGCCCCTCGCTGGAGGAGATCAAGGCCTACTGCGCCCAGCAGGTGGACACGCTGTGGGACGAGGTGAAGCGCTTCGACTATCCCCACAAGTACTATGTGGATCTGTCCGATAAGCTGTGGGACATCCAGCAGTGCCTGCTGCGCACGTCCCAGATGTAATCAGAAAGAAAATCAGCAATAGAACCGCCGAGGAGAGGAGGAGCCCCCGTGAGAAAGCCGAAGGTACAGCAGAGAACAGAGCGCCGCATATCCGCCGCACTGCGGCTGGTGATGGTGGTGGTGCTGCTGCTGGCGCAGATCGCGCTGGTGGTCGGCCTAAGCGACCTTCTGAAGCAGCGCATGGCGCTGGCCTACACCGTGCTGCAATTGCTGGCGGGCGTGGTGGCCATGCGGATATGGGCGCGCCCCGGCGCCACCAGCTACAAAATGGGCTGGATCATTCTGATACTCTTTGTGCCGGTGGTGGGGCTGATCCTCTACCTGCTGTGGAACGGCGACCGGCCGTCCAAGCGCCTGAGCCTGAGGAAGCCGGTGCCCATCGAGGAGCCTGTGGCGCAGCAGGAGCTCGCCCGCACCAATCTGGAGAAGCTGCGGCAGACCGCGCCCCAGTGGTATCCTGTGGCCGCTTACCTCGATAAAAAGGGGTTCCCCCTGTACCGGAACACGCAGCTGCACTATCTTCCCACCGGCGAGGCGTATCTCAACGATATGCTGACGGTGCTGGACACCGCCCAGCGGTTCATTTTTGTGGAGTATTTCATCATGGCCGAGGGGCAGATATGGGATCGCCTGTCGGAGATCCTCTGCCGCAAGAGCCGGCAAGGAGTGGAGGTCAAGCTCATTTTCGACGACTTCGGCAGCATGATGCGTATGCCCAACGAGAAGGTGGAGGAGCTGCAGGACGCCGGCGTGGAGGTGAAGGTATTCAACCCCGTTCACCACTATGTCAACCGCCTGTACTTCAACTACCGCGACCACAGGAAGATCACCTGTGTGGACGGCGACGTGGCCTATACCGGCGGCGCCAATATCGCCGACGAATACGCCAATCTCATCGAGCGCTTCGGCTACTGGAAGGATTGCGGCGTGCGGCTGGAGGGTGAGGGTGCCTGGGGCCTGACCCGGGAGTTTTTACAGATGTGGGAGCGCATGGGCGGCGAGGCGCAGCACGAGTACGACTACTACCGCCCGCTGCACCATCCCACGGCGCAGGGCGTCTGCCAGACGGTGGTGGACGGCCCCGACGACAATCCCAGCAACGCGGCGGAGGATCTGTTCCTGCAGCTCATCAGCCGGGCGCGGCACACGGTCTATATCACCACGCCGTATCTGGCCATCGACGAGCCCATGCTCAAGGCACTCTGCCTGGCCGCTGACAGCGGCGTGGACGTGCGTCTCATCATGCCCGGCATCCCCGACCACAAGTTTGCCTATCTGGTGGCGGAGAGCTACTTCTCCGAGCTGATGGAGCACCATGTGAAGATATATACCTTTACACCTGGCTTGATACACGGAAAAACCGTGCTGGCTGACCGGGAGGTGGGCTTCGCCGGATCGGTGAACATGGACTACCGCAGCTTCCAGCTGCACTTCGAATGCGGCGAGGTGTTCTACGGCGTGCCCGCCATCGAAGCGTTGCTGGAGGACATGGACAACACCATGTCACGCTCTGCACTGATGACGCCGGAGCGCATGGCGCAGCGGCCTGTGTGGAGAAGGGTGATGGGGACGGTATTAAGGCTCTTCGCCATGTGGATGTAACCCCCGTCGGGGTTATTTTCGTCCCAGCTGCGTCGAATCCGCTTGCCATACACAAAGTATGGCGGCACGGCTTCGCCATCGCCGGGACGAAAATCTCCACCGACGGGAACGGGTATATTTCCGCCCGCCTGCGGCGATATATCGGTTGAATTTGCAGAACAGAAAGGAACCATCATGGCCTGCTTTATTATCGGCGCAGGCAGCTTTTATGGGCTGCCAGTGCCTGTCAGGGATACGGATACGGTCATCGCCGCCGATGGCGGCTGGCGGGTCTGCCGGGAGCTGTCCCTTACGCCGTCGCTGCTGGTGGCGGATTTCGACTCGCTGGACGCGGTGCCGGAGTTTGGCCACATTCTCCGGCTGCCGGTGGAAAAGGACGACACCGACATGATCCGCGCCGTCAAGGAGGGCTTTGCCCGGGGGGAGACGGAATTTCACCTGTTTGGCGGTATGGGCGGGCGGCGCACCGATCACACGCTGGCCAACATGCAGACGCTGGCCTACATCGCCCGCCACGGCGGGCGCGGCTGGCTGTATGGCAGCGGCGAGCGGTTCACCGCCATCTGCGATGGCGGCGAGATCATGCTTCCGGCGAAAAAGAGCGGCATTTTGTCGGTGTTTTGCCTGGGAGCGGACGCGGAGGGCGTGACCATTCAGGGAGCGCAGTATCCGCTGGCGGACGCGGCGCTGACGGCGGATTTCCCGCTGGGCGTCAGCAACCACTTCATAGGACAGGCGGTGCGCGTCGCGGTGCGGCGGGGCTGCCTGCTGATAGGAATTTGTGACAAGGAGTGACGGAAAATGAAGAATACTGTGAAAAAGCTTATGGCGCTGCTGCTGGCGGCGGTCATGCTGCTGGCGCTGGCCGCCTGCGGTCAGAAGGACGCAAAGGACGATGGCAAGGTGGAGCTGCCTGTGGCGGATGGCGCCGTTATCGGCACAGGCGCTACGGCCATCACCGTGGAGGTGCAGGGTGCCGACGGCAAGAGCGTGACCTTCACCGTCAACACCGATGAGGAAACGGTGGGCGCGGCGCTGCTGAAGCTGGGCGTGATCGCCGGCGAGGACTCCGATTACGGTCTGTACGTCAAGACCGTGAACGGCGAGACGGCGGACTATGACAAGGATGGTGCGTACTGGGCGTTCTACGTGAACGGGGAGTACGCCATGACTGGCGTGGACTACACGGCGCCGGAGGCGGGTACTACCTACGGCTTCCACGTGGAAAAGGCCGAGGGCTGACAAGCAAAAAAAGAGACGGCGCAGCCGTCTCTTTTTTTATAGCTTTTCCAGCGCCTGCGCCACGTCGCCCAGCAGGTACAGGGAGCCGCAGCAGACGGCTGCGCCGTCAGGCGGCGTGTTTTCCAGCAGCTGTGCCACGGCCTGCGGGATATCGGCGCAGGCCGTCACCGGCTTGCCGTATCGCCGAAGGAAGGCGGCCAGCTCGCCGGCATCCAGCGCACGGGGGTTAGGGGGCGTTACGGTGATGAAGCGGGCGGCCAGCGGCGCGAGGGCATCGTACATCTGCCCGAAGTCCTTGTCTGCCAGTACGCCAGTGAGCACCGTCACCGGCTGACCCGGCAGGTACTCGCGGATGGCCGCCGCCAGCGATTCCATGCACTGGGGATTGTGCCCGCCGTCCAGGATCACCGTGGGGCGGCGGCGCACCACCTGGAACCGACCCGGCCATGTGACAGAGGCCAAGCCCCGCCGCACAGCGTCCTCGCTGATGTGCCAGCCCCGCCGCCGCAGAACCTCCACGGTGGTGAGAGCCACCGCCGCGTTGCGCAGCTGGTGTGCGCCCAGCAGGGGGAGGTGCAGTGACCGGTATGCGCCGAAGTGAAACACCTGACCGTCCAGCGAATCGCTGACGGACTGGATGGCGCCAAAATCCACCACGGTCAGCGGCGCGCCTGCGGCGCGGCAGCGCGCCGCAACCACCTCCCGCACGGAGGGCGCGCAGGGGTACAGAACGGCGTGGCAGCCGGGCTTGATGATGCCGGACTTGGTGGCGGCGATCTGCTCCACCGTATCGCCCAGCACCGCTGTGTGATCCAGACCGATGTTGGTGAGCACCGCCGCCTCCGGGGAGGGGATCACGTTGGTGGCGTCGAATTCGCCGCCCATGCCCACCTCGCACACCACGATATCGCATTTTTCCCGGGCAAACCATGTGAGTGCCATGGCCGTTACCAGCTCAAATTCCGTTGGATGGTCGGCCATGCTGTCCGCCAGCGGTTGTAATTCCTCCACCAGCGCGCACAGCGCATCGTCAGAAATGGGCGTGCCGTTGATCTGCATCCGCTCGTTGAAGCGGAAGATGTAGGGGGAGGTGTACAGACCGGTCTTGTACCCGGCCTGCCGCAGGATGGCGGCCAGCATCGCGCAGGTGCTGCCTTTTCCGTTGGTTCCTGTAATGTGAATATACTTTACAGCTTGTTCGGGATGACCCAGCATGCCCAGCAGCGTGTCGATGCGGCTCAGACCCGGTATGCTGCCCCGCCAGTCAACCCTGTGGATGTAGGAGAGGGCGTCCTCAAGCGTCACGGTGCTCACTTCCTTTCGTTTTTATGCGGCGCAACACCGGAGACAGGGCGTTCCGCCGCGCCAGCAGCCACACCAGCACCGTGTCGATGCAGCCGGTGACGGCGAACTGCACGCTGCGCGCCGCCAATCGAGTCAGGAAATACGGCCATCTGGCCGCGCCGCCGTATACCAGCGCCAGCGCCATGCTCTGCCACAGGACGGAGCCCAGCGCGGCGGCGGGGAACACCGCCAGAGCCACCCGCCATACGGTGGGTCTGCGCCACACATACCGGCGCAGCAAACCCGCCCACAGCCCGTACAGGATGGGCGGCAGGCAGAAGATGGGGTTGTAGCCGAAGGGGGAGAACAGGCAGCCGATCAGGTCGGCGGCAAAGCCCACCAGCGCGCCGGGAACTGCTCCGAACAGCAGACCCGACAGGATGATGGGCACCGCTTCCAACGAAAAGCGGCTGACCTCGCTGGGGATCACCGTCAGGAGCCGCGCCAGCACCACGCTCAGCGCCGTCAGCAGCGCGCAGACGGACAGGGCGTAGACGTCGAAAACAGGCGATCGGGAGCATACAAGTTCATTTTTGCGCATAAAAAATACCTCCTTATCACTGGGATGGGAGGTATCACCATGATAGATACATAAAATCTTGCCGTGGAAGCTGGAATGGTATCGCGGAGCAGCGCTCCTTCGTCCGGCGGCAGCCTCCCATCCGTCCGGCACTTAACGCACCATCCCTACACGGCTGAGGACAGTATACAGCCGGACGGGCGAAATTGCAAGGAAAATTATTGTACGGATATGCCAGAGTGCTGTTGACTACCAACCACAGCATGATGTATAATTGTAACTGATAAGCACCAAGATATATGAAAACTATATGGAAACACCGCAGGGAGGACAGGGCATGGAGATTGCATTTGAAAACGGCGCTTATACGGACGGCACAGGCAGGACGATGCTCGACCCCACCGTCTATCAGGACTGGCAGATCGGCGCGGCGGCGGAGCGTGCCCTGCCCGGTGTGGAGCACTTCCGGGAAAAGCTGGGACTGCTGCCCGGCGAGCTGCTGCCCTACGGCAAGACGCCCAAGCTGGACTTCCTGCGCATTATGGAGCGGCTGAAGGACAGGCCGGACGGGAAATATATCGAGGTGACAGCCATCACGCCCACGCCGCTGGGCGAGGGGAAATCCACCACGTCGCTGGGACTGATCGAGGGTCTGGGACGGCTGGGCGCCAACGTAGGCGGCTGCCTGCGGCAGCCCTCCGGCGGCCCCACCATGAACGTGAAGGGCACCGCCGCCGGCGGCGGCAACGCGCTGCTGATCCCCATGACCGAGTTCTCGCTGGGACTGACGGGGGACATCAACGACATCATGAACGCCCACAATCTGGCCATGACGGCGCTGAACGCCCGTATGCAGCACGAGCGGAACTACGACGATGCCAAGCTGGCCCAGCGCGGCCTGCGCCGTCTGGACATCGATCCGGAGCGGGTACAGTGGAGCTTTGTGCTGGACTTCTGCTGCCAGGCGCTGCGGAGGATGCGTATCGGCCTGGGCGAGGGAAAGATGGACGGCTACCCCATGGACACCTGTGCCAACATCGCCGTTAGCTCCGAGCTGATGGCCATTCTGGCGGTGGCGCGGGATCTGCCGGATCTGCGCCGCCGCATTGGCGACATCGTGCTGGCCTACGACCGGCAGGGCCGCCCTGTCACCACCGAGGATCTGGAGGTGGCGGGTGCCATGACGGCCTGGATGCGCAATACGATAAATCCCACTCTGTGCTACACCGTGGAGCACCAGCCGGTGCTGGTCCACGCGGGGCCCTTCGCCAACATCGCCATCGGCCAGTCCTCGGTGATCGGGGACCGGCTGGGCACAAAGCTGTTCGACTATCACGTCACCGAGTCCGGCTTCGCCGCCGACATCGGGTTCGAGAAGTTCTGGAACGTGAAGTGCCGTCTGTCCGGCCTGAAGCCGGACGTGTCGGTGCTGGTGGCTACCGTCCGCGCCCTGAAGATGCACGGCGGCGGCCCGGAGGTAGTGCCCGGCCGCCCCCTGCCGGAGGCGTATACACGGGAGGATCTCGCCCTGCTGGAGGCAGGCTGCGCCAATCTGCTGCACCACGCGGCCACCATCCGCAAATCCGGCGTCACCCCTGTGGTGTGCATCAACAAGTTCTGTACCGATACCGACGCGGAGCTGGAGTTGGTGCGCCGTATCTGCGCGGAGAACGGCCTGCGCTGCGCCGTGTCCGATCACTGGCGCTATGGCGGTGCTGGCGCCGAAGAGCTGGCCCGCGCGGTCATGGCTGCCTGCGACGAGCCCTCGGCGCTGCAATTCCTCTACCCGGACGATATGCCTCTGCGTGAGAGGGTGGAGCGCATCGCCCGGGAGGTCTACGGTGCCGACGGGGTGGACTGGTCGCCGCTGGCGCTGGAAAAGGCGGTGCGGTTCGAGTCCGACCCCAGGTACGCCGACTACTGCACCATGATGGTCAAGACGCACCTGTCCCTGTCCCACGACCCGGCCCGAAAGGGCGTGCCTACCGGATGGCGTCTGCCGGTGCGGGATGTGCTGGAGTACAGCGGCGCCCGGTTCCTTTGCCCCGTGGCCGGCAGCATCTCTATGATGCCCGGTACCGGCTCCGACCCGGCCTACCGCCGCATCGACGTGGACACCGCCACCGGCGCTGTCCGCGGTCTGTTTTAAGGAGGGCGCTATGGACGATACCAACAAGACCTGCCGCGAATTTGTGGCCGCGCTTGCCTCGTCAGCACCGACGCCCGGCGGCGGCGGTGCCGCCGCACTGTGCGGCGCTGTCGGCGCGGCCCTGTGCGGCATGGTAGCCAGCCTGACCACCGGAAAAAAGAAGTACGCCGACGTGGAAAGCGAGATACAGCAATTGCTGAAAAGCACAAACACTTTACATGACAAACTGCTGGACCAGGTCCGCGCGGACGCGGAGGGCTTTCAGCCTCTCAGCCGCGCCTACGCCATTCCCAGGGAGGATCCCACCCGTGCGGCGGTGCTGCAAAGCGCTGCTGAGACGGCCTGCACCGCGCCGCTGGAGATCATGGCTCTGTGTGCCGCGGGACGTCTGGCGGAGATCGGATCCCGGCTGGCGGTGTCCGATGCCGGCTGTGCCGCCGCCATACTGCGCGGTGCGCTGGAGGCCGCGGCCCTGAACGTGCTGGTCAATACAAAGACTATGACTGATCGGTCGGCGGCCGACCATCTGAACGCCCGGTGCTTCGCCCTGCTGGATCAGGGCAGGATCGACGGCGAACGTGTTTTCTGCGCGGTGCGCGATCAACTTGTCTGATAAGGAGGGACGTGCATGGCCGTTCTGCTGACCGGAAAGCCTGTGGCGGATGCGATCTCCGCCGATATCCGTGCCCGGGCCGAGGCGCTGCTGTCAAAGGGTGTCCAGCCCCGTTTGGTTCTCCTGCGCTGCGGCGATAACGAGGCCGACGGTGCGTACATACGCGGCGCCGTGAAGCGCGCTGCGCTTTGCGGTGTGGCCGCGGAGCTACGCACCCTGCCCGCGGATGCCTCCGCCGATGTGGTGGCGGAAGCTATCGACGCCGTCAACCGTGACCCTGCCGTTCACGGCTGCCTGCTGCTGCGGCCTCTGCCGCCCCATCTGCGAGGGGAGGAGAGCGATCTCTGTGCCCGCCTGGCGCCGGACAAGGACGTGGACGGTATGACGCCCGAGAGCGCTGCCGCCGTGTTCACCGGACAGGGGAGAGGTTTCGCCCCCTGCACCGCCCAGGCCTGTATGGCGCTGCTGCGCCACTACGGCATTGCCCCCTGCGGCAGGCACGCTGTGGTCATCGGCCGTTCCCCGGTGGTAGGCCGTCCGGTGTCCATGCTGCTCCTGCGGGAGAACGCCACCGTCACCGTTTGCCATACAAAGACACCGGATACGGCGGCGCTGACCCGCCAGGCGGATATTATCATCACCGCCGCCGGTGCGGTCAACAGCCTGACCGCCGCCCATGTCCGACCAGGCCAGACCGTGCTGGATGTGTCCATGAACTGGAACGGTACCGCCCTCTGCGGCGACGCGGACTTTCCGGCGGTGTCGTCCATCGTGGATGCCATCACGCCTGTGCCCGGCGGCGTAGGGGCTGTCACCTCCGCGGTGCTGATGGCCCATACCGTCCGCGCGGCGGAATATCTGACAGGGGAGGGCGGCGCATGAACGTCTTTACTCCCGCCGAGACAGCGGCCAACTATGCTGCCGCCGGTGTCCTCAAGACCCGGCAGCCCTTTTTGAAGCTACTGCTTTTGGGCATTGCCGCCGGAGCGCTGATCGGGTTTCCGGTCTGCGTCACCAATATGGCTACCTATGCCATCACCAACGCCAGCGCGGTCCGTATCATCGCCGGCATCCTATTTGCCTTCGGCCTGGGCATCGTGGTGCTCACCGGTGCCGAGCTGTTTACCGGCAATACCCTCCTG
>ERZ772861.3250-NODE-3250-length-10044-cov-6.033136_pt1 | contig 10044 bp, 7 predicted proteins | sample MGYA00512135_ERZ772861 | MGnify/ENA primary metagenome ERZ772861 (study PRJEB29015, sample SAMEA2737700) | human gut metagenome | biome: human gut; feature: human-associated habitat; material: faeces | place: China | collected 2012 ...
CGGTTCCGAAGTGCCGCTTGTCAAAAAATCCAGCTTCCCCCCGGGGGAAGCCAAGAACTCAGAAACCTTTGGCAATTTCCAATCACAGACCCGCTCTGTTGTGTGAGCTTCTGGAGGCTAAGAGCCTCCCCTACATGGCGTGTGCGATTTTGCAACGGCTCCCCAATTTTGAGGCGTACCGGTAGGGTTGCGCAAGATTTTGGCCTATTCTGGGCATAATGGGTGCTTGACAAATTCCCCAAGATGGAGTATACTCGCTTCGTAACTTCATAGGACAGTTCGTGACCATCCTGTCGGTAAACAAAACTAGGGAAATGAGATTTTCGGATGGGCGCATTTTTGCGCCCATTTGTTTTTCTGTGGTCACGTCTGCTGTGACCACTTTTTTTATGCAAAGGAGCAGAATATGAAAAACACATCCAGAACCACCCGCATCATCACCCAGGCAGCGGTGATTGCGGCGCTCAATACCGTGCTGACCTATGCCCAGTATCTGCTGTGGCCGGAATCCACCAGCATGGCAATTCAGGTGCGCATCAGCGAGGCAATGCTGGTGCTGGCATTCTTCACCCCCGCCGCCGTGCCGGGCATGACCATTGGCTGCCTGCTGTTCAATCTGACCTACGCAGGAACCTTGCCCCTGGATTGGCTGGTGGGCACGCTGGCAACCCTGCTGGCGGTGTGGGGAATGCGGATGACCCGGAACATTACCGTCAAGGGGTATCCCATTCTCGGAATGCTGCTGCCCGCGGTGACCAATGGCCTGCTGGTGGGCTGGGAGCTGACCTATTACATCGGAGAAGCCAGCTTCTGGTATAACGCCCTGTTTGTGGCACTGGGAGAAGTGATTGCGCTGCTGGTGGTGGGCACTGTTTTGTTTTATGCCATCACTCGCCGTGGCCTGGATCAGAAAATCATGCAAATCGGGTAACAAGCCATCCATAAGAAAACGTGCCTTCTATCGTTCAAGCGCCACGGCAGATTTTACTGCTGTGGCGCTTGTGTCTTGTTTGGGCGTATGATAAAATGAAATTGAAAAATAGACTAAAGGAACACATGGATTTTTGTCATGTACCATATGACGACTGTATAAAATAGAGGACGGTGGACGATGAAGATGGAAAATGAAATTGTACTATTTGAAACAAAGGATAAAGAAATCAGTCTTCGAGTACCGATTATTGGAGAGACAGTTTGGCTGACGCAAACGCAAATGACAGATTTATTTCATGTAGATAGATCTGTTATTACCAGACATATCAATAACGTTTTTAAGGAAAATGAACTCTGTAAAGAGAGCAATGTGCAAAAAATGCACATTGCAAATTCAGATAAACCAGTTCAGTTTTATAGTTTGGAGGTTATTATCTCGGTTGGCTATCGGGTAAAATCTCACAGGGGTGTGGAATTCAGACAATGGGCAAACGGTGTTTTGAAGCGCTATATTATTCAAGGCTATGCAATCAATGAAAAACGGATGGAAGCATTGGAAAAAACAGTGGACATTCAAACAAAAATGCTGGCCTCCGTGCTGGATGTTGAGATGCGGGATGTATTGCGAGCTGTAAATTTATACACAGATGCGTTAACACTATTGGATCGCTATGATCACCAGTCACTTGAGAAACCAAATGGACACAGGCCTGTTTATCGAATTACATATGAAGATTGCTGCCGCATGGTATCCTCGATGGAAGATACATTCCAATCAGATGTTTTTGGAATCGAAAAAGAAGATGGAAAGGTAGAAGGGATTCTTGCTGCTGTTTATCAGAATGTGTTTGGCGGTGATGTTTATCCATCATTAGAGGAAAAGGCTGCGAATTTACTGTATTTTATGATAAAAGACCATCCATATGCAGATGGATGTAAGCGAATTGCAGCATCCTTGTTTTTGGAGTTTTTGGACAGAAATCAGTATCTTTACAAGGAAAAGGGAGAAAAAAGAATCAGCGACGGGGCGTTGGTGGCAATTACATTGATGGTTGCGGAGTCAGCCCCGGCAGAAAAAGATGTTATGGTAAAATTGATTATGAATCTGTTGACACTATAGCAATAATACAAAGGAATCGGAATCCAACAGCGAATTGACGTAAGAGGCGTGACCCATGCGGTCACGCCTCTGTTGCTATTTACTTAAAATACTTTACAGCATTCCGGAACAGATGGATGTCATATTCCCCGGGGACATTGCGATACAGGCTCTTGCCGATTCGCTCGCTGTGACCCATCTTGCCCAGCACACGACCGTCGGGGGAGGTGATGCCCTCGATGGCGAACACAGAGCCGTTGGGGTTGAATTCGGTGTCCATGGTGGGGTTGCCTGCCAGGTCAACATACTGGGTGGCAATCTGCCCGTTGGCTGCCAGCTGCTGCACCAGCTCGTCGCTGGCGTAGAACCGACCCTCGCCGTGGGAGATGGGCACGGTGCAGATGCTGCCAACGGCGGCATCGGACAGCCAGGGGGACTTGTTGGAGCAGATGCGGGTGCGCACCATCTTGGACTGGTGACGACCGATGATGTTGTAGGTCAGGGTGGGGCAGGTGCTGTCGGTGTCGATAATCTTGCCGTAGGGCACCAGACCCAGCTTAATCAGCGCCTGGAAGCCGTTGCAGATGCCCAGCATCAGACCGTCCCGGTTTTCCAGCAGCGCCGTTACCTGCTCCCGGATGGCGGGATTGCGGAAGAAGGCGGTGATGAATTTGGCAGAACCGTCCGGCTCGTCGCCGCCGGAGAAGCCGCCGGGCAGGAAAATCATCTGGGCGGAGGCTGCCTTCTTGGCAAATTCCTCGGCGCTGCGCTGCACATCGGCGGAGGTCAGGTTGCGAATCACTGCAATCTCAGCCTCAGCACCGGCATCCATCATGGCACGGGCGGAGTCATATTCGCAGTTGGTGCCGGGGAACACGGGAATCAGCACCTTGGGGCGGGCAGTCTTGATGGCAGGGGCGGGGTAGGCGCTTGCCTCAAAGCGGAAGGGGAGAATTTCTTCCCCTGCTTCGGTGACCTTGGTGGGATAAACGTCCGCCAGGGTGCTTTCGTTCAGGCTCCGCAGCTCCTCGATGGAAGCCTCGTCCTGTCCCAGCCGGATGACCGGTGCCTCGGTGGTGTAGCCAATCTTCACAACGCCGGGGAGGAACACATCGCCGCTGAGCTCGGCAATCAGACAGCCGGCTCCCTGGGTGTACCAGTCGGAGAAGTTTTCACCGGTGAAGCCAATCTCGTTGCCGAAGCTCATCTTCATCACAGCCTCGGCCGCGCCGTTTTCCACAGCCCAGGCGGCGCAGACCTTGCCCTGGTGATGCAGGTGCAGGAAGGTATCCCAGCTGGCCTTGATGGCATCCTGAGTGCCGTCGGTGGGAGCAATCAGGTAGACGGGGTGGTTGGCAGCTTTAAATTCAGGGGAGAGCACCTTGGAAGCGTCCACCGGCGCAATGGCAAAGGAAATCACCGTGGGGGGCACGTCCCGGTCCAGGAAGGAGCCGCTCATGGAGTCCTTGCCGCCAATGGCAGCGGCACTCAGCTCCAGCTGGGCATCCAGCGCGCCCAGCAGGGCGGCAAAGGGCTTGCCCCAGCGCTGAGGCTCATTTCTCAGCTTCTCGAAGAACTCTTGCAGCGTCAGATAGGCATCGTGGTAATCTGCACCCGCAGCCACCAGCTTTGCCATGGAATTATACACGGCATCATGGGCGCCCACATAGGGGTCGATGCTCAGCCGGTCAGGGTCACAGCCCCAGGTCATGACGCTGGCCTGGGTGGTGTGCTGACCGGGCAGCACCGGGAACAGGGCTGCCATGGCCTGTGCCGGGGTGGTCTGGGTTCTGCCGCCGAAGGGCATCAGCACAGAACCGGCACCGATGGAGCCGTCAAAGCGCTCGGTCAGACCACGGCGGCTGGCGGTTTTCAGGCTGGAAGCCATCTGGCGCAGGGAGGAGAACAGGGGGGCATCCAGCTGCTGCCGCTGCTTGGCGGCAACCTCCACGCTGGTGTGCTTCACAGCACCGTTGGTGTCCAGGAAGGCACGGCTCAGGTTGGCAATCTCGTTGCCCTTCCACTGCATGACCATCCGCTCCTCCTCGGTGACCACAGCCACCTGGTAGGCTTCCAGGTTTTCTGCCTGGGCAGCGGCGATGAAATCATCGGCATCGGCAGGGTCTACCACCACTGCCATACGCTCCTGGGATTCGGAAATGGCCAGCTCGGTGCCGTCCAGACCCTCGTATTTCTTCCGCACGGCATCCAGGTCAATCCGCAGACCGGCAGCCAGCTCGCCAATGGCAACGGACACGCCGCCGGCACCAAAGTCGTTGCAGCGCTTGATCAGCCGGGTGACCTCGCCGTTGCGGAACAGGCGCTGAATCTTCCGCTCCTCGGGGGCATTGCCCTTCTGTACCTCGGATGCCATGGTTTGCAGGGACTTCATGTTGTGGCTCTTGGAGGAGCCGGTGGCACCGCCGATGCCGTCACGACCGGTGCGTCCGCCCAGCAGAATCACCACATCCCCGGGGACGGGGACTTCCCGGCGCACGTTGGAGGCGGGGGCAGCGGCAACCACAGCGCCGCATTCCAGCCGCTTGGCAATATAGCCCTCATGGTACAGTTCAGCCACGTGACCGGTGGCAAGGCCAATCTGGTTGCCATAGGAGGAGTATCCGGCAGCAGCGGTGGTTGCCAGCTTCCGCTGGGGGAGCTTACCCTTGACGGTGTCCTTCAGGCTGACCCGGGGATCGCCGCCGCCGGTGACTCGCATGGCCTGATGCACATAAGCACGTCCCGACAGGGGGTCACGGATGCAGCCGCCGATGCAGGTGGCAGCGCCCCCGAAGGGCTCAATCTCGGTGGGATGGTTGTGGGTTTCGTTCTTGAACATCAGCAGCCAGTCCTCCTGGTTGCCGTCGATGGTGGTGGGCACATGGATGGAGCAGGCGTTAATCTCCTCGCTCTCGTCCAGCTCCGGCAGCAGTCCCCGCTTTTTCAGGGTCTTGGTGCCGATGGTGGCAATGTCCATCAGGGTCTGGGGGCGGGCGGCAGCCTTCTCGGCTCCGTAAACCTCCACCCGGGCATCCAGATACCGCTGGTAGGCGGCCTTCACCGCCTCATCCTGGATGCGGGCATCATCAATGTGGGTGGAGAAGGTGGTGTGGCGGCAGTGGTCGGACCAATAGGTATCCACCACCCGCACCTCGGTGATGGTGGGGTCCCGGTGCTCCTGGTCCCGGAAATAGGCTTGCAGGAACCGCAGGTCGTCCAAATCCATGGCAAGCCCCAGCTTGTCCAGCAGCTTTTGCAGGGCGGCATCCTTCATCTTGATGAAGCCCTTTACCGTCTCCACGGTTTCGGGGGCGGCGTATTCCACCTTCAGGGTTTCCGGCTTTTCCAGAGAAGCTTCCCGTGCTTCCACGGCATTGATGACGTAGTGCTTGATGGCCTCCACGTCCTTTTTGGTCAGCTTGCCATACAGGGCATACACTTTGGCGCTGCGGACGGTGGGGCGCTCGCCCTGGCTTTGCAGCTGAATGCACTGGGCGGCGGAGTCGGCACGCTGGTCAAACTGACCGGGCAGCGGCTCCACGGCAAACACCACGCTGGCATCGCTCAGGTCAGCCGAAGCGGAGACAAGATCCAGCTGCGGTTCGGAGAATACGGTGGTGCGGGCATAGTCAAACAGGGCTTCGTCGATGTTTTCCACATCGTAGCGGTTGAGAATGCGGACATTTTCCAGCTTCTTAATGCCCAGGAAGGAGCGGCAGTCGCTGAGCAGTCCTGCTGCCTCGGGGGCGAGGCCGGGCTTCTTTTCCACAAATACGCGGTATACCATTTTTTGTTTTCCCTCCCAATCAGTTGGATGCTTGCAGGGCACGCTGCCCAATGTCGCAGCGGCGATAGGCGTTTTCAAACTGAACCCCATCACTGAGCCGGTAGGCTTCCCGGATGGCTTCTTCCAGGCTGTCTGCCACGGCGGTGGTGCCGGTGACCCGTCCGCCGGAAGTGACCAGCTTCCCGTCTTGCAGCTTTGCACCTGCCACATAGGTGTGGGCGGCGGCCTCCGGGGTCATGGTGATGGGGAAGCCCTTTTCGTAGTGAACCGGGTAGCCTTTGGAGGCAAGAATCACGCAGCAAGCATATTTATCGGCAAATTTCACTTCGGTTTCGGCAAGGGTTCCGTTGGTGGTGGCTTGCATGACGGTCAGCAAATCGCTTTCCAGCAGGGGCAGCACCACCTGGGTCTCCGGGTCGCCGAAGCGGCAGTTGTATTCAATCACCTTGGGACCGTTGGGGGTGAGCATCAGGCCGAAATACAGGCATCCGGTGAAGCTGCGTCCCTCGGCGTTCATGGCAGCGATGGTGGGCAGGAAGATTTCTTCCATGCACCGCTGGGCGATGGCGGGGGTATAGTAGGGGTTGGGGGCAATGGTGCCCATGCCGCCGGTGTTCAGACCGGTATCGCCGTCTCCGGCACGCTTATGATCCATGCTGGAGACCATGGGCTTTACCACCTTGCCGTCGGTGAATGCCAGCACGGACACCTCGGGGCCGGTGAGAAATTCCTCAATGACAATGTGGTCGCCGCTTTTGCCGAACACCTTGTCCTCCATCATGGACTTGACGGCATCCATGGCTTCCTGGCGGGTCTGAGCGATAATCACGCCTTTGCCCAGTGCCAGACCGTCCGCCTTGATGACGGTGGGGATGGGAGCGGATTCCAGGTAGTGCAGGGCAGCTTCCATGTTGTCGAACACCTCATATTCGGCGGTGGGAATATGGTATTTCTTCATGAGGTTTTTGGAGAAGACCTTGCTGCCCTCGATGATGGCGGCGTTGGCTCTGGGGCCGAAGCAGGGGATACCGGCTTCATTCAGGGCATCCACCGCACCCAGCACCAGGGGGTCGTCCGGCGCTACCACGGCGTAGTCAATGCGGTTTTCCGTGGCAAAGGACACCAGCGCCGGGATGTCCGTTGCGCCGATGCTGACGCAGGTGGCATCTGCAGCAATGCCGCCGTTGCCGGGCAGAGCGTAAATTTCGGTAATCGTTTTATTTTCTTTCAGTTTCTTGATGATGGCGTGCTCTCGCCCGCCGCCACCGACAACCATGATTTTCATAGAATCCTCCGTTTCGGAATGTAGACATCCAAATGTAGGGAATACAGTTTCGTTAAGAATCAGCCCCGGCACGCAGAGCGATTAGTGGTGGAACAGGCGCATACCGGTGAACGCCATGACAACGCCCCGCTTGTTGCATTCCTCGATGACCAGGTCATCCCGGATGGAGCCGCCGGGCTGGGCAATGTAGGAAACGCCGGAGGCACAGGCACGCTTGATGTTATCGGCAAAGGGGAAGAAAGCATCGGAGCCCAGGGAAACGCCGGTAATCTGATCCAGATATTCCCGCTTTTCGCTTTCGGTCAGGCGCTGGGGCTGGGTGGTGAAATAGTTCTGCCAGATGCCCTCGGCGCACACGTCTTCCTCGTTGCCGTTGATGTAGCCGTCAATCACATTGTCCCGGTTGGGGCGGCCCAGGTCTTCCCGGAAGGGCAGCGCCAGGGTCTTGGGATGCTGCCGCAGGAACCAGGTGTCGGCCTTGGAGCCAGCCAGACGGGTGCAGTGAATGCGGGACTGCTGACCGGCACCCACGCCGATGGCCTGCCCGTCATAGGCAAAGCAGACGGAGTTGGACTGAGTGTATTTCAGGGTAATCAGAGACACAATCAGGTCGATTTTGGCGCTTTCGGGCAGCTCCTTTTTCTCGGTAACGATGTTATGGAGCAGGCTCTCGTCAATCTTAAAATTGTTGCGTCCCTGCTGGAAGGTAACGCCGTATACCATCTTGGTTTCCTGCTCGGCGGGAACATAGCCCGGGTCGATGGCAACCACGTTATAGCTGCCCTTGCGCTTGGCTTTCAGGATTTCCAGTGCCTCCGGGCTGTAGCCGGGGGCAATCACGCCGTCGGAAACCTCCCGGGCAATGAGCTTGGCGGTGGTCACGTCGCATTCGTCGGACAGTGCCACCCAGTCACCGAAAGAGCACATCCGGTCGGTGCCCCGGGCACGGGCATAGGCACAGGCCAGGGGGCTATCGTCCAGCTCCGGCACATCGTCCACGAAGCAGGCCTTTTTCAGCTGGGCAGACAGGGGCTTGCCCACGGCGGCGGAGGTGGGAGAGACGTGCTTGAAGGAGGTGACGGCGCACAGCCCGGTGGCGGCTTTCAGCTCCTTGACCAGCTGCCAGGAGTTCAGAGCGTCCAGGAAATTGATGTAGCCGGGGCGGCCGTTCAGGATGGTGATGGGCAGCTCGGAGCCGTCTGCCATGTAGATCTTCGCGGGCTTCTGGTTGGGGTTGCAGCCGTATTTCAGTTCAAATTCTTTCATGTTCATTCCCTCCACGCGGTGTCACTTTACGTGCTTATTGAGAATTCGCTGCCGGTACTCATGGGTTTCCAGGTTGGTGTAGCGCACAAACAGGGAAATTTTATTGTCGGGGTTCAGGTTCTCCCACAGCTCCCGGGTGAAATCGTCGATGTCCGCGGGGATGCTGACCCGTTCCGGCTCTCCCTGAAAGGTGGGAATTACGGGATTGCCGTCGCAGACGTAGGTGTGGAGGAAATGCCCCAGACCGGGGGTGGCGGGGTACTCGTAGAAGAACCGGGCGCATGCTGCGCCCTCCGGGTCGGCGGCTTTCAGGATGGACAGCTTATAGCTGCCGTCCCCCGCCTGCAGGCCGGAAATGCGGGGCGTCCAGTTGGGGCCGTCGTCCTCAAACTGACGGGTGCGCAGGGCGGCTTCCCAGCTCTCGCCCTTGGAGAGATATTCCCAGACGGTGTCCGTCTGGTCGCCGTTGGTGACGATGAGACCCTGACCGGCCTCCCGCACGGGATGGTAGATGATCAGATGGGGGTCTTTCATGAGACTGGGGTCAAAGGCTTCCGTGCGGATGCCGTCCGGCTCCTGAACGAAGACCCGGTTCCGGGAATTGACGCTGCGTCCCATGATGAAATAGGCGGCCACGGCGGTCTTGCCGTCGGGGGTGACGCCCAGCACAATGCCCCGGCCGGGGTAGGTGTTGCCGCTGAGGCGCTCGGCCATGGACTTTATTTCGTAAACATTCATAGCGTTTTCACTCCTGTTCGATGATAACGGTGCGGCCTTCCACCCGGAGCCTGCCCTCACAGAACAGGCGCACGGCTTCCGGCAGCAGCTTCCATTCGGCTTGCTCCATAATGCGTTTTTGAAGGGTTTCGGGGGTATCTCCGGGGAGAACGGGGACGGCCTTCTGGGCGATGATGGGGCCGCCGTCGCATTCCGCGCTGACAAAATGCACAGTCGCGCCGGAGAGCTTGACGCCGTAGGCCAGCGCCGCTTCATGGACATGCAGTCCGTAGAAGCCCTGTCCGCAGAAGGACGGGATCAGGGCGGGGTGGACGTTCATAATGGCGTTGGGGTAGGCCTGCACCAGCTCTTCGGTGAAGATGACCATGCAGCCCGCCAGAACCACTAAATCAATGTCCAGCGCCCTCAGCTTTTCCACCAGCGCCAGCGTCATGGCGCGGTTGGAGTCGAAGCTTTTCCGGGGCAGCACATAGCCGGGGATACCCGCTTTCCGCGCCCGCTCCAGAGCGTAAGCCCCCTCTTTGGAGGAAATCACGGCGGTGATCTCTCCGCCGCCCAGCTCGCTCTGCTGCTGAGCATCGATCAGCGCCTGCAAATTGGTGCCGCCGCCGGAGACCAGAACTGCGATTTTGGCCGTCATTCCAGAATCACCTTTTCCTCGTCGTTTTTGGTGATGGTGCCGATGACGTAGGCGTCCTCGCCGTGGGCGGTGAGGATGTCCAGCGCGGTCTGCACCTGCGCAGCGGGAACAACGATGCTCATGCCCACGCCCATGTTGTAGGTGTTGAACATGTCCCGCTCGGGAATATTGCCGGTCTTTGCAATTAAATCGAAGATGGGCAGCACCCTGACGGCGCTCTTGTCGATCTTCGCGCACAGGCCGTCGGGGATGGAGCGGGGAATATTCTCATAGAAGCCGCCGCCGGTGATGTGGCT
>ERZ772861.3251-NODE-3251-length-10043-cov-16.728274_pt1 | contig 10043 bp, 10 predicted proteins | sample MGYA00512135_ERZ772861 | MGnify/ENA primary metagenome ERZ772861 (study PRJEB29015, sample SAMEA2737700) | human gut metagenome | biome: human gut; feature: human-associated habitat; material: faeces | place: China | collected 2012 ...
GGCAGATCGGCGAGCTGGAGCCCATCGAGCTGGTGCTGACGCTGCTGATCTCCGATCTGGCCTCCGTTCCCATGCAGGACTTCGCCCTGCCGCTGTTCAACGGGGTGATCCCCATTGTCACGCTGATCGCCCTGTCCGCGCTGTTCAGCGCCATCAGCCTGCGCTGCGTGCGGTTCCGGGATCTGGTCTGCGGCACGCCGGCGCTGGTGATACAGGACGGCAAGCTGCACCAGGAGACCATGCGGCGCACGCGGCTGACGCTGGACGAGCTGCTGGAGCAGCTGCGCGCGCAGGGCGTCACCGATCTGAACGATGTGAAATACGCCGTGATGGAGACAAGCGGCAAGCTGTCTGTCCTGCTGCGCAGCGACTGCCAGCCGCTAACGCCCCGGCAGCTGGCGCTGACGGTGGAGGACGACACGTTCCTGCCCACGGTCATCATCAACGACGGGCGGGTGCTGGCGGACAATCTGCGCCAGTGCGGAAGGGATGAGCGGTGGCTGGAAAAGGAGCTGCACCGGCAGGGGATCAAGCGCAGCGAGGACGTGTTCCTGCTGACCGTAGACCAGCAGGGCACCGTGGTATGTCTGCGGAAGGAGGGAGCGCGATGAGAGCCACCCGTCTTTCGCTTATGGTGCTGCTGGCGGTGCTGGCGTTCGTGCTGTGGAACGCCGCGTGGGTCACAGATCGCTGCGAGGAATGGACGGCGGCGCTGGACGAGGCCGAGGCCGCGCTGGCGCAGGGCGGCAGCGGACAGCAGCAGCTGGACGCCCTGAACGCCCTGTGGCAGGAGCCGCAGGGCTATCTGCACATCGTGGTCTCCCACGAGGAGCTGGATGAGGCCGAGGCGCTGCTGGCACAGGCGGAGGCCATGGCCGCCCAGGGCGACAGCCAGAGCCTGTACCCGGTGCTGGCGGAGCTGCGCGGTCAGTTCCGGCTCATCGCGGAGACGCAGCGCGTCAGCGCCAAGAATATCTTTTAGCCGTCCTCTACTTCTCGCTGAGCAGCTTGTTCAGCTCGGACATGAACGTATTGATGTCCTTGAACTGCCGGTAAACGGAGGCAAAGCGGACATAGGCCACCTCATCGGCCTTCTTCAGCTTCTCCATGACCTTCTCGCCGATGGCCTCGGTGCTGACCTCCCGCTCCAGCGAGTTCTGCAGCTCCTGCTCGATCTCCATGGCCATGCGCTCCATATCCGCCACGGGCACCGGGCGCTTTTCGCAGGAGCGCTGGATGCCGCGCAGCACCTTGCTCCTGTCGAAGCTCTGGCGGGAGCCGTCCTTTTTGATGACCACCATGGGCAAACTCTCCACCGTCTCATAGGTGGTGAAGCGCTTCTCGCATTGCAGACATTCGCGGCGGCGGCGGATGCTGCTGCCCTCGTCGGCGGGGCGGGAATCCACGACCTTGCTCTCTTTATAACCGCAATAGGGGCATCTCATCTCTCTTGCTCCTCCTTATCTCTATGGCCGCGGCCATATAGTCGGAGTCATTATAGCACATCTCCACAAGATATGGTAGTGTTTTTTCAAAATTTCGGCATGACAGGCTGTCCCGCGCCGTCAAACAGGTAGGTGACGTTACCCCGTCCCGGGCGGGCGAAGCAGAACAGCTCCTCCAGCGGGAACGGCTGCCCCTCCCGCCACGGGATCGTCACCTCCGTGCGTCCGCCGCGCCGCACGGTGTGCGCCTCCGGCGGCAGACGCGCCAGCAGGCCGGGGCGCGAAGCGTCTCCGCCGCAGCGCCGCAGCACGGCGCAGCGCACGTCCCCCGCCGGAGCCAGCAGCGCCGGGGAGAACACCCGGTGCAGGCAGCCGTCCTCCGTGACGCCCAGAGATACCTCGCCTCCGCCGCCCCGCAGATACAGGCGATACAGCCCTTTTTCCGCGCCGCGGCACACGGCGCGCAGGTCCGTGTCGCTGCCGGCGGCGCTTACATACAGCGTACCCACCCGGCGGTCGTCCATGCAGACGGGATATTCCACGGCGCTCCCCTCCCCTCACACAACTGACACAGAAACCAACGGCTCTGCCCACCTCCGCAAACGGCAGCGCTCCGCGCAAAAACGGCCTACCCATACCGCAAGGGTATGCGCAGGCCGCTTTGTTTATGCCGGGCGACACTATACCAGATGGCGGCCTGTCAGCCCAAAGCTGACGGCGATGGCCGCGTCCACCTTTTCCATCACCGCGCCGTCCACACGCCCCATCCGCTCCCGCAGCCGCTTTTTGTCCAGCGTGCGTATCTGCTCCAGCAGGATCACGGAATCCCTGGGCAGTCCGCTGCCCTGCGCCGCCAGCGCGATGTGTGTGGGCAGCTTCGCCTTGCCCAGCTGGGAGGTGATGGCCGCCGCGATAACGGTGGGGCTGTGGCGGTTGCCGGTGTCGTTCTGGACGATCAGCACCGGGCGCACGCCGCCCTGCTCGCTGCCCACCACGGGGCTCAGATCCGCATAGTAAATGTCGCCGCGTCTGACAGTCGTATCCACACAGTTCACACTCCGAGGCAGAAGTACCGGTGGGACATGCATCCCAAGGTCACTTCCATTGTCCCACGCGGCCGCGGAATTTATACGCCGCCGCGCCGGTAAATTCCTTTTCTCCCGCCCGGTCTATCCTATGCATCGGCTGTGTCCTGTGTTCAGTACCGCAGCAGCAGCTCCTTCTCCGTCTCCTGTCCGTTTTTGTAGTAGACGCGCGGCACGCGGCGGCTGACGGCGCAGGTCAGCTCATAAGGGATGGTGCCGGCGGCATCCGCCAGCACGTCCACCCGCTGGTTCCGCCCGAATATCTCCACCTCGTCGCCCACCTGCACAGAGGGCAGATCGGTCAGGTCGATCATGCACATATCCATGCATATCCGCCCCCGCTGGGGCGCCATGCCCGCCGCCGTCACAAAGCCGCACCGGTCGGACAGGCAGCGGAAGAAGCCGTCGGCGTAGCCGTAGGGCACCACGCCCATGCGGGTGACGCGGGGGGTGGTGAACAGGCGGCCGTAGCTGACGTCCGTGCCCGGCTCATAGGTCTTGATGGTGCTGACGGTGGTCTTGAGGGTCATCACCGGCCGCAGCCCCAGTCCCTCGGCCAGCGAGCCGCAGCCGTACAGCAGAATACCGGGGCGCACCATGTCCATGTACGTCTCCGGATAGCAGGCCACGCCGCCGGAGTTGGCGCAGTGGCGGATGGCGAAGCGCTGTCCGCGCTTTTCCTCCACGGCGGCGATGACCCGGCGGAACAGCGCCAGCTGCCTTTCCGTATAGGCGCGGCTGTCCGCGTCCGGCTCGTCCGACACGGAGAAGTGGGTGAAGATGCCCTCTGCCCGCAGTCCCGGCAGGTCGCAGGCATCGCAGATGTCCGCCGTGCCGGTATCGAAGTGCTTTTCGTCCACCAGATAGCCCAGCCGGGACATGCCGGTGTCCACCTTGATGTGTACCGTCAGCTCCCCGCCGTGGCGCACGGCCTCGCGGCTGTACTCCAGCGCCTTGGCCTGACAGGTGACGGCCTGTGTGATGTGCAGGTCGATGAGCCGTCCCACCTGCTCGCCGGGGGTGTGCCCCAGAATGAGGATGGGCATGGTGATGCCGCCGGAGCGCAGCTCCGCCGCCTCGTCGATGCTGGACACAGCCAGATAGTCCGCGCCCAGCTCCTGTAAGGTGCGGCTCACCTGCACCGCGCCGTGACCGTAGGCGTCGGCCTTCACCACGCCCAGAAACTTCACGTCCGCGCCCACCCGCTGCCGCAGCGCACGGTAGTTGTAGGCCAGCGCGTCCAGATCGATCTCCGCCCATGTTCTCCTAAGTGTAGATTCCATTTGTTATTCCTCCATTGCCGTGGTGCAGGAGAAGGCCGTCATTCTGGCCGTCAGCACCACCTGTCCGTCCTGTGAAAATTCCGCATACCGTGGGATCAGCGTCTCCTGATCCAGCCACACGGCGCACTGCACCGCCGCGCCGCTGTGCCCGGTGGTGTCCAGCGCCATGCGCAGACACGGCACGTCCTCCAGCGTCTCCGCCCCCTGCTCCGTCAGATACCCCTCCGCCAGCGCGCCCAGCAGATAGGGCAGGCAGTTGGCCGGGCAGATATCCGTGGCCGCGCCCGCCGGAAGCAGCTGGCCGTTGCTCTTCAGCGACAGCTGTCCGTCCACCAGCACGGCGGTCAGTCCCTTCAGCTCCTGCGGCTCCTTTACCGTGGTGATGGACTGCCCCTCCGTGTCGTACTGGCACGTCAGCACGAAGCGGCGGTCGTCCGTGGCCGTGTGGCTGACCACCTCCGCCTCCATGTCCGCCGTGCGCACCGTGCGGTACTGCTCCTGCACCGCCAGCGTTTTCTCCCCGCCGCCGCAGCCGCACAGCAGTGCGGCGCACACCAGCAGGGGCATGATCGTCTTTTTCACCCCAAGTCCCTCCTTTTTCGGAATGCCATTGTGAGACAACTCCTGTCATTGCGAACCAGTGCGCGCCGCGAAGCAAGTGCCCTTGGGGTACACACTGGTGCGGCAATCCGTCCCTTTTTCATGGAAACGGATTCCCACGCCAGTGACATCGGTCACTGGCTCGGAATGACAAATTTCGCTCTATGCCACAGCATTGTCCTTTTTCAGAAGGGCTTTCCGGCTATTCCACCTCTTTCAGCGCATAGGGAAGCATCTCTATGATATCCAGCGGGGTCATGCCCCGGCGTCCCTTTTCCTCCGCCGCCAGATCACCGGCGCGTCCGTGGAGCCACACCGCCGCGCAGCAGGCGGCGAACGGCTCCATGCCCTGCGCCAGCAGGCCGGTCAGCAGCCCGGTGAGGATATCGCCGCTGCCTCCCTTGGCCATGCCGTCGTTGCCGGTGGTGTTCACCGCCAGCCGTCCGTCCGGCGCGGCCACCAGCGTGCGGTGCCCCTTGCGCACCAGATAGACGCCGTGGGCGGCGGCAAAGGCGGCGGCGGACGACTCCCTTGGCGCGGTCATATCGCCGCCGATGCGCGCCAGCTCGCCGTCATGGGGCGTGAGCACCGTGGCGCAGGGGCGGCGGGACAATGTATCTATATGCCCCTCCAGCGCGTTTATGCCGTCGGCGTCCAGCACCAGCGGCTTTTCCACCGTCAGAAGGCGGCGGAGCAGCAGGTCGCTCTCCTCGCCCCGTCCCATGCCGCAGCCCATGGCCACGGCGTCGCAGCCGGCGGCGCGGCGGCGTATCTCCTCCTCGGCGTCGGGCGACAGCCGTCCGTCCCGCTCCGGCAGCGGATGGGGCATGGCGCCCCAGCACTTCACCGCCGCCGCAGGCCACACGCTCTCCGGCACGCCCAGAAGCACCAGCCCGCAGCCGCTGCGCTCCGCGGCGGCGGCGCACAGCACCGGTGCGCCGGTATAGCCCACGCTGCCGCCCAGCAGGTAGACCTTTCCGAACGTGCCCTTGTGTCCCGCCGGATCGCGGCGAGGCATCAGGCTCCTCACATATTCCCTGTCGATGGGCCGCATGGCGCACCTCCTCCGGCTTTTTTGTACAGTATAGCACATGTGTCAATCATAAAAGCTGCTTTTTTCGTCTCCCGGCGCGAAAAAAGTGCTTGCATCTTTTGTTTCGTTGTGATATAAATGTTGCATCACGAAAAAAGCTGTGAGCGGGAAGATCTGCGGCACACGCATTCATCAGAGAGAGTCGGCCACCGGCTGAAAGCCGGCTCGGAATGCAGCGCAGTGTTCGCCCGGGAGCTGCCGCGAGGAAATGCGCGGACGGATACCCTCCGTTACAGGGCAACGAGTGCGCAGGCCGCATGGTCTGCGAAGCTGGGTGGTACCACGGAAGTTCGCCTTTCGTCCCAAGACATGGGATGAAAGGTGTTTTTTATTGCACTTTATCCCAATAAACAACTCTCAAAAGGAGGAAGCGATACACATGAAAGAAAAACTGGAACAGCTGCTGGCCGAGGGTCGGCAGCGCATCGAGTCCGTCGTCAGCGAGACGGAGCTGCAGGACGTCAAGGCGGCGCTGCTGGGCAAGCAGGGCAGCCTGACGGAGCTGATGAAGGAGCTGCCCAAGCTGGACGTATCCCTGCGCCCGGAGATGGGCAAGGCCGTCAATCAGGTGAAGGGGCAGCTGTCCGCCCTGCTGGACGCGCGGCGTGACGAGCTGAAAATGAAGGCGTCCGAGGTGGATCCCGACTTCGACATCTCCGTGCCGGGCACCATGCCCCTCAGCGGCGGCCTGCACCCCATCACCCAGATGTGCTACGACCTGAACGACGCCTTCCGCTCCATGGGCTTCGAGATCTTCGAGGAGGACGACATCACCAGCGAGCTGTACGGCTTCGACAACCTGAACTTCCCTCCCAACCATCCCGCCCGGGAGAGCATGGACACCTACTGGCTGGCCGGCCACGACAAGGGCGAATGCTGGGACAAGCTGTGCCTGCGTCCCCATCTGACCGGCGGCTCCGTGCGGTATCTGCAGACCCACAAGGCGCCCTACCGGTTCGTGTACCCCGGCAAGGTGTACCGCAACGAGACGACGGACGCCCGCCACGAGCGCGCCTTCTTCCAGTATGAGGCGCTGATCGTGGACAAGGACTTCACCTTCGCCTCCGGCAAGGTGATGATCAAGAGCATCCTCTCCAAGGTGTTCGGCCGGGATGTACCGGTGCGCATGCGGGCGGGCTTCTTCCCCTTCGTGGAGCCGGGCTTCGAGATCGACATGGGCTGCCTGGTGTGCGGCGGCAAGGGCTGCAGCGTCTGCAAGCATGTGGGCTGGATCGAGGTCATGCCCGGCGGCACGCCCCATCCCAACGTGCTGAAGGCCGCCGGCCTGGACCCCAACGAGTACACCGGCTTCTATGTGAACATCGGCCTTGACCGTCTGGTGATGATGCGCTACGGCGTGGACGACGTCCGTCTGTTCCACAGCGCCGACCTGCGTTTCCTCAAGCAATTCCATTGATAGAGGAGGACTGCTGAAATGAAAGTATCTTTGAATTGGATCCGGGATTACGTCCAGCTGCCGGCGGACGCCGACCTGAAAAAGCTGGCGTATGACCTGACGATGTCCACCGTGGAGGTGGAGGACACCATAGAGCTGGCCAAGCAGTTCGACCACATGGTGGTGGGCGTTATCAACACCATCGAGCAGCACCCCAACGCCGACAAGCTGCGCGTCTGCATGACCGACATCGGCGGCCGGGTGGAGAGCATCGTATGCGGCGGCTCCAACCTGCGCGAGGGCATGAAGGTGGCCGTGGCGCTGCCCGGCGCCGTATGCCGCTGGCACGGCGAGGGGGAGCCGGTGGAGATCAAAAAGAGCAAGCTCCGGGGCGTGGACAGCTACGGCATGATCTGCGGCGCCGTGGAGATCGGCCTTGCCGACCTGTTCCCCACGAAAGCGGAAGCGCATATCCTCGACCTCAGCGACTTTGACGCGCCCGCCGGCACACCGCTGGCCGACGCGCTGGATCTGAACGACATCATCCTGGAGATCGACAACAAGTCCATGACCAACCGCCCCGACCTGTGGGGTCACTACGGCATCGCCCGGGAGATCGCGGCGCTGTACGACCTGCCCATGAAGGCGTTCCCCCGCTTCGACCGGAACGTGGCAAACACCGCCGGGTTCCACGTCACCGTGGAGGACGCGGAGCGTTGCCCACGGTATCTGTCCGCCCAGATCGAGGGGCTGAGCGTCAAGCCCGCGCCCTACCAGATGCAGAGCCGTATCTGGAAGGTGGGCATGCGCCCCATCAACGCGCTGGTGGATATCACCAACTACGTGATGCTGGCCACCGGACAGCCCACCCACGCCTTCGACTCCGACCATATCGCCGGTCACGTGATCGTGCGCCGCGCCGGTGAGGGCGAGAAGCTGCTGCTGCTCAACGGCAAGGAGCTGGCGCTGTCCGGCGACGATCTGGTCATCGCTGACGACGCGGGCGTGGTGGGTCTGGCAGGCGTCATGGGCGGCGCCAAGGACTCCATTCTGCCGGAGACGGATAAGGTCATTCTGGAGGTCGCCAACTTCGATGCCAAGGGCATCCGCCGCACCGCCCTGCGGTACGACAACCGCACCGAGGCCTCCGCCCGCTACGAAAAGGCCATCGACCCGGAGCGCTGCGATCAGGCTCTGGATCTGTCCATGCAGCTGTTCTCCGACCTGTACCCGGAGATGAAGGTCACCGGTCTGGTGGACGAGTATCCCCAGCATCTGAAGCAGGCGGAGATCGACGTGCCGCTCAGCTGGCTGGAGCGCCGGCTGGGTAAGCGCCTGCCCCCGGAGGAGATCAGGCACAAGATGGAGCTGCTGGGCTACGGCATCTCCTTCGACGGCGACAACATGCACGTTGTGGTTCCCACATGGCGCTCCACCGGCGATGTGTCCATCCAGGCGGACATCATGGAGGAGGTCGCCCGGATGTACGGCTACGAGAACTTCGAGGCCGAGCCCATCACCACCACCTTCGACGGCGCCATCAACCAGCTGGACAAGGATCTGGAACGGCGCATCAAGGAGTATCTGGCCATCCGCTGCGGCATGCAGGAGATCTTCACCTATCCGTGGATGGAGGAATCCTACGTCAACGCGGTGCTGCAGAGCACGGAGGGCATCCTGTCCCTGTCCACACCGCCGTCTCCCGCCGAGCGGTTCGTGCGCTCCTCCCTGCTTCCCAACCTGTGCAAGGCCGTGGTGAAGAACGAGCGCTACTTCGACGAATTCTCCATTTTCGAGACGGCGCAGGTGTTCCGTGACGAGAACTACACCTCCCCCTACGATCCCCGTGAGAAGCTGCCCTCCCAGCGCAAAAACGTGGCAGGCGCCTTCGCCTCCGCCGATAAGGATATCACCGCCCTGTTCCGCAAGGCCAAGGGCGTGGTGGAGATGATGGCGCGGTACGTCCACATGGAGGCGCTGACCTTCCGCCAGACGGAGAAGCCCGTGTGGGCGGACAACGTGGTGTGGCTGAACATCTGCCGCGGCGAGGAAAAGGTGGGCGATCTGGCTCTGCTGAGCAAGAAGGTGTCCATGGCCTGCGGCATCAAGAACCTGAACGTGATGCTGTTCCAGCTGGATCAGGACTCCCTGGTGCCCCTGAAATCCCGCACCAACACCTTCACCCACATGGCCGAGTATCCCATGACGGACTACGACATCTCCCTGCTGCTGGACGGCTCCGTCCAGTGGAAGGACGTGCTTCAGACCGTCGGCGGCATCAAGAGCGAGCTGCTCCACGGCGCGTCCTTCGTGGACGAATACCGGGGCAAGCAGGTGCCGGCAGGCAAGAAGTCCCTGACTCTGCGGCTGTCCATCGGCTCCAAGGAAAAGACGCTGACCTCCTCCGAGATCGAGGAGGTGGCCTCCAACGTCCTGAACAAGATCGCCAAGCGCTTCGGCGCGGAGCTGCGCCGCTGAGCGCCGCAGAATTCCCGTACCGTGATCGCACTTTTTCCTCTTTACAGCGGCGGAAAAATGGCGTATACTAAAGGCGTTATAGGGAAACTGGGAAAGGTGGTGCTTCCATGGACGAGTTTACCCGCAAATTTGACGCGGCGCAGGACAAGGAGCAGCAGGTGCATTATATCCTCACCTCCGTGTACGAGTCGCTGAAGGAGAAGGGCTACGACCCCATCAACCAGATCGTGGGCTATATTCTCTCCGAGGATCCCACCTATATCACCAACCACAACTCCGCCCGCTCACTGATCTGCAAGATCGACCGGGACGAGCTGCTGCAGGTGCTGGTAAAGAGCTACCTGGAGCTGTAAAATATTGAACATGTAAAAAGAGCGCCCAGTCGGGCGCTCTTTTTTTGTGTACGGGACGGCGGGGCGATGTGGGCATCGCCCCTACGGGTGATTTGCCGCACCCCTCTGTGGGGCGGGGCCCGCGTGCCCCGCCGAGAGCAAGTCGTATCGCGCGGCGGGACACATGGGTCCCGCCCTACGAATCATACTGCGCCCCCTTTCGGTGCAGAGCATCACCGACAGGCGGACGTAGGGGTGGACGACCCTGTCCGCCCGAACAGCGCGAAGCGCTGTCATTCCGAGCCAGTGACCGTGTCACTGGCGTGGGAAT
>ERZ772861.3252-NODE-3252-length-10043-cov-4.403384_pt1 | contig 10043 bp, 9 predicted proteins | sample MGYA00512135_ERZ772861 | MGnify/ENA primary metagenome ERZ772861 (study PRJEB29015, sample SAMEA2737700) | human gut metagenome | biome: human gut; feature: human-associated habitat; material: faeces | place: China | collected 2012 ...
TGATAATTGGGATGGATTCCTTCCTTCATTGCTCGTGTTCACCTCTTTCCGATCCGAGAGTGCTTTCGTCAAAAAGCCAAAAAGGATAATATCACGCTTTTCGCCAAATTGCAAGCACAAATTTTGTACTTTTCGATAAAATCATCAAGAGTTGCCGCAGCGCGTACAATTTTCAGCGAAAAACGTTCCCCTCTGTATCGTAAATTTCCGTGCGGCGCACACGGACGAAGTCCGGCTTGAGCGACGGAAGCTCGCGCTCGATCGCCTGTGCGAGATAGGCGGGGTTCAGCCCCGGGTTCTGCGCGGCGACCACGGCGTCGGCAAGGATGCTGCCGTCCTGCTCGGTGAGGGTCAATTCGCGGATCAGCGGAGCAATGTCGATCTGCGCAAGCTCCTTGTGCTTGGTGCGCTTTTCGATCATCAGCGTTTCGCGCGCGAACAGCGCGCGCAGCGCGTCCGCCGTGCCGGCGGGCACGCCGTTATCATAGAGCAGCTCCAGCTGCGCGCGCAGGAACGTGAACTCGCGCACGGGGCGCGTGACCGGATAGCACTCCCGCACGCGCAAGCCCGCGGGCAGACCTGTGTTGAGCTTTTCGGCGATGCCCGCGCCGTCGGTCTCCTCCACCGTTTCAAAGTCGAGCAGCTCGCAGTCGCTCGACTGCCCCACCGGCAGCGGCAGGACGATGGAGATGATGGGGTGCGGGTGAAAGCCGTTGGAGTGCTTGAGGTGCAGTTCCGCACGGGGAAACACACGTTGGAAGGTTCGCATCGTGTCGAGGTGCGAGATGTAGGAGGCCTGCGCCTCCTTGGTGAAAAGAAGTCTCAGCTTAGCCATCGCAGGGCCTCCCCAATAAGAGATTCGCGCCGCAGCCGTTGCAGTGTGTGCGGCAGTCCGGCGTGGTGACGGACTGGTAGCACCGCTCATGCTCGCGCCAGAGGTACTGCTCCGTCACGCCGCTCGAGATCATCGCCCAGGGCATCAGCTCGTCCTTTTCGCGCTTGCGGTTGGCGTAAAAGTGCGGGTCAAGACCGCACTCCTCGAAAGCCTCGAGCCAGCGGTCGAGGGAGAAATACTCCTCCCACGCGGAGAGGTGCTCGCCCTTGCGCCACGCCGTTTCGATCACCCTGCAAAGGCGCCGGTCGCCGCGGGAAATGACGGCCTCCATATAGCTCGTGTCGGAATCGTGCCAGTTGTAGGTGACGGATTTCGTCAGCATATTCTCGCGCAGCAGCTTCACGCGGCGCTCGTACTCCTCCTTGGGGATCTGCGGCTCCCACTGAAACGCCGTGTGCGCCTTGGGCACGAACCACGAGGTCGAGACCGTGATGCGCACGCCGCGGTTCTTGTTGCTCGCGCTCTCGCGCCAGGCGTGCATGACGTGGGACGCGACCTCGGCAATGCCGAGCACGTCTTCGTCCGTCTCAGTCGGGAGGCCCAGCATGAAGTAGAGCTTGACCGCGCTGTAGCCGCCGGCAAAGGCGCGGCGGCAGGAGGCCAGCAGGTCCTCCTCGGTGAGATTCTTGTTGATGGCGTCGCGCAGGCGCTGCGTGCCGGCCTCGGGCGCAAAGGTCAGGCCGGTCTTTCTTCCCTTTTGCAGCCGCTCCATGAGCGCCATGGAAAAGTTGTCGGCGCGCAGGCTCGGGAGCGAAAGATTCACATGACGCTGCGCGCAGAACTCCTCCAGATCGTCGCAGAGCTCAACGAGCGGGCGGAAGTCCGAGGTTGAGAGCGAGGAGAGCGTCATCTCCTCGTAGCCGGAATCCTCGATGGCCTCCTTGGCGTATTCGACCAGCAGCTTTTCCGAGCGGTTGCGCACGGGGCGGTAGACATAGCCCGCCTGGCAGAAGCGGCAGCCGCGGATGCAGCCGCGGAAAAGCTCGAGTGTGGTGCGATCCTGCACGATCTCGGTGGAGGGCACGATGGTCTTGGCGGGATACCATGCCTTGTCCATGTCGCGCATGATGCGCTTGGTGACGACCTTCGGCGCGCCGTCCTTCGGCGTGATCGACTTCACCGTGCCGTCGGCGTTGTAGTCCACCTCGTAGAGACCGGGAACATAAATGCCGTCCAGCTGCGCGGCGGCACGGAGAAACTGCTGCTTCGTCCAGCCCTCGCGCCGCGCCCTGCGGTGCAGCTCGATCAGCTCGGCGTTCATCTCCTCGCCCTCGCCGATCTCGGCAATGTCAATAAAATCCGCGATCGGCTCACAGTTGAACATCGCCGTGCCGCCCGCGACAACGAGCGGTGTAAGCGCCGTGCGTTCGCTCGCGTGCAGCGGCACGCCTGCTAAGTCCAGCATGTCGACCATCGCAGGGAACGCCATCTCATAGCCGATGGAAAAGGCGATGATGTCAAAATCCTTGATCGGGTCAAACGATTCGAGCGCGTAGAGCGGGATGTTCGCATTTCGCATCTCCTGCTCCATGTCGCCCCAGGGGGCGAAGCAGCGCTCGCACCACACGCCCTCCATGTTGTTCATCACGCCATAGAGGATGCGCATGCCGAGGTTCGACATGCCGATCTCATACGTGTCGGGAAAGCAGAAGGCGACGCGCGTGTCGACCTTGCTCTTGTCCTTCATGATCGCGTTGAATTCCCCGCCGACATAGCGTGCGGGCTTCTGCACGCGGGGCAAAATGCGTTCCAATCTCTTATCCACAAAAGTTCTCCTCTGAAGTAAGCAAAAATAAAAAGCCGAAAATGGGCACAAACATCCATTTTCGGCTATTCTACACTTTTATTGCGCGACGCGCAAGTCTCAGTTCTTTGAGCGCGCTTAAAAGCAGTGCCAGTGCGGCAAAAACGACGAGCGCGCCGCCGCGCGTCTGCACATAGAGATACACCGCCCCGCCCAGCAGCGCGAGTGAACAGAGAACGCCCGCAAGCGCCGCGACCGCGTCGCCCACGAGCGGGCCAAGCAACGCCGAGACCGCAAGGTCCAGCGCGTGTGAACCGTCGAGCGGCGGGATAGGCAGCAGGTTGAACGCGCAGAGCAGAATGTGCGCGCCAGCGAAGACGAAGCCCTCCACCCACACATAGTGCAGCGAAAACCACGCCGTTAGAACGCCGCAGACGAGGTTCATGCCGCAGCCCGCGAGCGTGACGACAAGCTCACGCCCGTAAGAGAGCCTTTGCGCTCCGCGCGCGTGCAGCACCGCGCCAAACGCGCTGAGACGCAGCCCCTCGATGGGCACGTGGAATGCCCGCAGCGCCAGAAGATGCCCGCACTCGTGCAGCGCGGCGGCCAGCAAAATCGAGAGCACGATCGTGATCGGACTGACGATGGCCGCGAGCAGAATGAGCAGCCAGAAGCTCCACGAAACGTGGAGCCCGCATTCAGGGAACCGCATAGTAAACGGGGTTCAGATACTCTTCCCCGTCGTGCACCTCAAAGTGGAGGTGCGAGCCCGTGGCGTTGCCGGTCGAGCCAACTTTAGCGATCGCATCGCCCTTTTTGACACTCTGTCCCGCGCTCGCGGTGATGGCGCTGCAATGGGCGTAGAGCGTTGAAAATCCGCCCTCGTGGTTGACCGTCACATAGTTGCCGAGAATATTGCTCTCCCCCACCGTACCGACGGTGCCGTCGGCAAAGCAGGCGACAGGGGCGCCCTCCTCGCCCGCGATGTCCATGCCGTAATGGAAGCACTCGCCCGCGCCGTTCGGGTCGTCGCGCCAGCCGAACGGCGATGTCACCGTGCCGGACAGCGGCGTCGTGTACGAAAAGCCTAAAATGCGCTGCTCGCCCACGGCAAGTGCGGGCAGCTCCCGCGCGCTCGTGAGGTCGGAGACGTCCTGCTCCGAGACCGTCATGCCGATCAGATTGCCCGAGACCTCCTGCGCCTTGCTCTCGCCGCCAAACACCGCGACATAGGCCTCCGACAGCGAATCGCCCCAGTCCTGCTCGCCGGATGCCGCACGCCCGACCGCGGAAAACGCCGAGATGAAGTCCGCGTCGCGCACCAGCCACTGCCCCAGCGTCCCGCGCAGCGCGCTTAAGTTCCCCGGCATCAGCAGCTTGAGACCAATGAGCGCCACAAACAGCGCCCCGCAGACGATGAGCTGCACCCAAAGCCGCGGCACTCCCATCTCCTTGCCGCGAGACACGCGCGATGTGCGCGTTCGCGGCGCAACGCGCTTCCCGCTCCCGCTGTATGTTGTCCACTGCCGCCGCTTCTTCATGCCGCCCGCCTCCCGTCCATTTCTGCCATAGCCTATGTGGACGAGGAGGAAAAAATACCTCCGCCATGTAGCGGAGGTACTTGAGGCCATTTTATTCTTCCATTTTATACGCCGCGTAGACGTTTCTTCTTGTAAAGTCAGTTGCCTTGTCGAACATGGTGTCCGGCAGTCTTGTGACGGCGTCCTCGGCCTTGGTGCTCGCGTCGATGAGACCGTTTTCGCGGCAGTAGGAGATTGCGCCGTCGTAAGGGCCGGCCTTGCCGGTCTTTCGCAGCTGGGCGACGCGGCGGGAGATGGCCTCGTCGCGCGGCGCGAGCAGCATCGCGAGCTCGCCGACGGTCATTTTATCGTCGAGGCGCAGCTTGTTGTCCGTGAAGACGATGGCTTGCGTCTTTGCAAGCGCGACGAGCTTTTCAAACAGCAGATCGTCGCGCCCGACATCCGTAAACGGGCTCTCCTCCATCAGCTCGCCCACGCTGACAACGCGGTAGCCGTACTCCTTGAGGAGCTCGAGCTGCTTGCCCAGCGCGAACGCGACCGGCGTGCGCTTGGCCATGTTGTAGCCGTCCTTCTGGAAGATGATCTGTCCGCAGAAGAAGTCCGGGTCCTTTTCGAGCGCCTTGCGCATCGGCTCGACCATCGCGTCGATCTCCGCCTGAAGCGCCGCCTCAGGGTCCTCGTGCGTCGAGGGCAGCCAGCCCGCGCCGTCGAACGACGCGGCCATATACTGGTACCCCATGCGCTCGTAGACGTCGTAACTCGTGAAGCCGCCCGCCATCTTGTCGACATAGTGCGGCGGGCGCGCGAGCGTGAGCGTATAGCCGTAGCACTCACGCATCAGCGTGTCAAGGCGCGTGAGGTCCGCGACCGCGGCGTCAAAGCCAGGCAGGTACTCGCGCGCGCCGTAGACAAACGGCTTTTTGCCGAAGATGATGTGGCGGTAGCCGTGGTTTGTGATCTGATGGCCCTCGTCGAGCATGCGGCGGATCAGGCGGTCGTTGTGCACGGCTCCGCCCTTGTCGTCGCAGTGGATATCGGGGTAGTGGTCGAATTTGACGCCGCCCCACGCCGCGCTGCCGAGCTTGCCCGCCTCGTCGGGGTAGTTCTCGCTCGTGTCGCCGATGACGTCGAAGCTGCCCTTTGCGCCGTACTGCGCGAGCGTGTCGAGCAGCACATCCGTCAGCGTTTTGCCCTCAAATCGGTCGGGCGATGCAGAAAGGCCCATCGGTCCGTCATCGAACGTCATCGCGCAGATGCGCTCGCCCGTCTTCACGCGCTCGATGCGGCGCGTGTAGCCGACGTAGTGCTTTTCCGCGGGCGTGATGATCTTCTTGACGATCTTCTTTCCCTTTTTGCCGAGTTTAACGATCCATGACATGCCATCCATCCTCCCTGGTGGTAAAGTCCTGCAAGGCGCATTTTACTGTAAAGAGCATTCCATTTACTCGTCTTTTTACGCCTGCGTTTGTCTTCTCTCTTTTGGTCTTCTGGCTTCTCGCTACGCACATTGCGCGGCCACGGCGGCCTTTGACCTGCTTCGCGCCCCGCAGGAGCGCTGCCTTGACGGCGGAAAGCGACAGCTCGTCCGCTTCCAGCACCGTCACGCCGCCGCCGACCTCTTCTGGCACATGCGCGTCGCTGCCCGCAGTGACAGGCTTTTTCCATTTTTGCGCCAGCTCGCGCGCCATGGCGTTGGCGCTTTTGTTCTTGCGGTCGGCACGGCTGTTCCAGATCTCGACGCCATCAAGCCGGCTCATCACATCGTCGAGCCGGTTCGCGTCTGTGCTGTGCTCAAAGGGATGCGCGATGACCGCCAGCCCGCTCTGTGCGTGAATGGCCGTGACCGACTCGGAAAACTTCCTCGTTTCGATGGGTTCTCTCACAAAGAGACCCAGCAGATGCCCGCGCTCGGTCGAAACCTCGGTCGCGGGGATGACGAGAAAATCGTCGAATTCCGGAACCTCGTCCAGCACGCGGTCGTGGTCGCAGATGGCGACACCGTTCAACCCGCGCTCGCGCGCAAGCGCAACGATCTCGCTCAGGCTCATGCAGCCGTCGAACGACCGCTCGGAATGAATGTGCAGATCGAGCCGCAGCTCCATGATCCTCTCCCCCTTCTCAGCGCTCAAACAGGCTCTTTTTAAGGTATGCGCGCATGACCTTGCCATCGCCCTTGGCGCTCAAGGCTTCTTTCGCCGTGAAGAAATCGCCGAGACCGCGCAGGCCCTCCTTGACGCGGCCCGCCTTCAGATAGCTCAGTGCAGCGACCGTGTCGTTGAGGAAAAAGCGCATTTTTACACCCGTCCGGTAGTCCTTCGCCATGTAGGTGACTTGCCCGCCCTGCGCGGCCTGCGCGTAGTGCGCGACGATGGGACTTTGCGCCGCCTCCGTCATCGGGAAACTGCCCCACACGCGGGGGTTGACCTCTAAAATGCAGTCGCCCTTAAATTCAACCATCGCAAGGCCTGTAAAGTGAAACGACTTGAGAAGTTTGTACGCCTCGTCGATCATCTTTTCATCATAAAAGCTCTCGCAGCAGGTCGACGGCCCGCCTGTGATCGGATACTCGCGCACGCGGCGGTGGCACAGCGCGCCGAGCAGCACGCTCTCGCGGCCGAGCAGCAGGCTCACGCCCGCGCCCGCGCCCGTGATCTTCTGCTGCACGATGGGGCTCGGGTCGTAGCGCTGCATCTTTTCCATGATGGCGTCGAATTCCGCCTCGTTGTTCGCCACGGCGTAGCGGTCGGCAGCCTTGAGGCCGAACTTTTCTCCGCAGTGCGGCTTGACGACGACGGGATAGCTCTCCGGCGTGCCGTCGTACTCGCGCGGCACAGGAATGCCAAGCTCCAGCGCGCGCTGATGCACGCTCTCCTTGTCGTTGAGCGCGTCGAGCGTCTCCTTCGGCGCGATGAGGAAGTTCGCCAGCGCGGCAAACTCCTCCCGACGGGCGGCGACGGTGTTGAGCGTCACCGCGCCGACGCAGAAGAGCACTGGATGCTCATACTCTTTGAGTACGCTCAGCAGCTTTTCGGCGTAATCCGCATCCGCGCACGCGCCGTCGATCCAGCGGAAATCATCGCAGGACTTCGACACCGACACTGCGGGTGCGCTCTTGACGTCCGCCCTTGTCTGCGTCACGACCACGCGGTAGCCCGCGCGGTGCAGCGCACGCACCGCCGCGATGGACGAGCGGTATTTTCCATCCGTCACAAGCGCTGTTTTCATCTTATCATCACCGCCGTTTTTCTTTTGATCTGCCTGCCATGATACCAAACTCCCCCGCAAATTGCAAGAGCGCACGATCCATCGCCTGTATTTCATAAAATACAGTTTATCATTGAAAAAAGCGATGAAACGCCTTGCTTTTTTCGTCCTCTCATATTATTCTTTTCAAAGTAGAACGACATTCCGGAGGAAACCCGTCTTATGAACGATATCAGCCTCAAGCAGCTTGAAATTTTTGTCGCCGTTGTGGAATACGGCGGCTTCACCCGTGCGGCGGAGGAGCTGTTCTTCAACCAGTCCACCGTGAGCGCGCACATTTCTCTTTTAGAGCAGGCGCTCGGCAAGGAGCTCTTCGTGCGCTCCAACCGCCGCCATGTTCGCTTGACGAAGGAGGGCGAACAGGTCTACCCCATCGCAAGGCGCATTCTGAATGACTGCGCCGCGCTGCGCACGCTGTTCTCCGACGCGGACAGCGCCCCCGTGGTCGCGCTCGGCGCGTCCACCGTGCCGGGGCAATATCTGGTGCCGGGCTACCTCGCCGCGTTTTTGAAGCGCGAGCCGGAGTTCCGTTATTCCCTGCGCCGCGGCGACAGCGAGCAGGTGCACCGGATGCTTAAATCCGGCCAGATCGCCGTCGGCTTTGTCGGCGCGGTCAGTGAGCCGGAAAATGTGGACTACTTCCCCCTCTACGACGACAGGCTCGTGCTCGCCGCGCTGAACAACGAGCACTATCGCATGCTCAGAGAGCGCGGCGTCTACGGCCGCGAGCTACTGCTCGAAGAGCCGTTCGTCTCGCGCGAAGAGGGCTCCGGCACGGACACGAGCCTGCAAAACTATCTGCGCACGCTCGGCCTCTCCCACGATATGCTGCATGTCGTGGCGCGTGTGGACGATCCCGAGGCCATCAAGCAGATGGTCTCCGGCGGCGTGGGCGTTGCCGTGCTCTCGGCGCTCGCCGTGGAGCAGGAGGTCCAAAACGGCACGCTGCTCACCTTCGAGATGGACAAAAGCGCGCTCAAGCGCACGATCTATCTCATCACGCTCAAATCGCAGCAGCTCTCCCGCATGGAGCAAAAGCTCGTCGACTTTTTGAAAAGCCCGCACCGCAGGAAGCGCGCCGAAGCGCAGAACTAAGTCAAAAAAGGCACGGTTAAAGCCGTGCCTTTCATTTTGTCTTTTACTTCTTCAGAAAGCCGAACAGGCCGTGCTTTTCATACGGCTTGCTCGTCATGGAGACGAAGTCATAGCCGGTCTTGGTGATGGTCTCGCGCAGCTTCGCCTCGTCGATGGGCTCTTCGCTGATGATGTCCGCTTCGCCCTTGGAGTGGGAGGCGGAGACTTTCTTCACGGAGAACGCGTTGCGGATGGCGTCGTTGATGTGCGATTCGCACATGCCGCACATCATGCCGTCGATCTTCACTTTGGTTTCGTACATGTTAAGATCATTTCCTTTCATACGGCGCAGGAGACGCGGGTGGATAAGTCCCGCGTCTCCTGTGCTATTTAATGCTGCTTACTGTGACAAGTGCCGTGCATAGCGCAGTGTGCACAGTTACAGCCACAGGAGTTTCTTCCCCTCTTTCTCTGCCGGATAAGATAGGTGGAGATAGCAATGATTATGGCAAGCAGGATAGCAGAGACGATGATCGTCGACAGGTTTGCGGTAACCCAGTTCAACATGGAAATCACTCCTTTCGCAGGGTATCGGTGTTAAGGGATCAGTGCTTATCGCTCAGCTTGGTAGCTTCCTTGTAGGGCTTGAAGAGCATGTAGATCATACCGGCGAGGACAACGATGGCCGCGATCAGTCCGATGACGTTCAGGCTGCCGGTGAAGGCGTTGCCGAACTGGTTGATCATCAGGGCAATGAGGTAAGCAAAGCCGCACTGATAGCCGACGGCGAACCACGTCCACTTCGCGTTGTTCATCTCGCGCTTGATCGCGCCGATGGCCGCGAAGCACGGAGCGCACAGCAGGTTGAACACCAGGAAGGAATAACCGGTGATGCCGGTGAAGGCCACCGCGATGTTCTGGTACACGTTCAGGTCACCGCCGCCGTAGAGGATACCGAGCGTACCGACGATGTTCTCCTTGGCGACAAGGCCGGTGATGGAGGCGACGGTCGCCTGCCAGTTGCCCCAGCCGAGTGGGATAAAGATCCAGGCGATCAGGTTGCCGATCTTAGCGAGGATAGAGTAGTCGATCTGATCCTCGGAAAGCATCTGGAACGTGCCGTCGACCCATCCGAAGTAGGTGGTGAACCACACGAAGATGGTCGACAGCAGGATAATCGTACCGGCCTTCTTGATGAACGACCAGCCGCGCTCCCACATGCTGCGCAGCACGTTGCCGAGGGTCGGCCAGTGGTAGGCAGGCAGCTCCATGACGAACGGAGCGGGATCACCGGAGAACATCTTGGTCTTCTTCAGCATGATACCGGAGATGATGATGGCTGCCATACCGATGAAGTAAGCGGAGGTGGAGACCCAGGCACTGCCGCCGAAGAGGGCGCCGGCGATCATGCCGATGAACGGAACCTTGGCGCCGCAGGGGATGAACGTGGTGGTCATGATCGTCATACGGCGGTCACGCTCGTTTTCGATGGTACGGGAAGCCATGATGCCCGGAACGCCGCAGC
>ERZ772861.3254-NODE-3254-length-10041-cov-3.050471_pt1 | contig 10041 bp, 11 predicted proteins | sample MGYA00512135_ERZ772861 | MGnify/ENA primary metagenome ERZ772861 (study PRJEB29015, sample SAMEA2737700) | human gut metagenome | biome: human gut; feature: human-associated habitat; material: faeces | place: China | collected 2012 ...
ATACCGCGATCGGCAGGGACGGCGCTACAGCAAATACCGCGTTCCGCTCGGGCATTTGACAGTCAGCCTTGAAAAATAGAGAAAAATCGTGCATTGTGCATCGAAAATATGAAAATATTCTCACATTTTTACTATTTACTGACTTTCTTTGACCATGGTATAATGACGCCGTCGAAAGACAGAAGATCAATGCTTCAAGGGGCGTAATTCAGCCGCCCCTGAATATAAAGGAGGATGATTTGGATGGATACGAACCGCTTCACCCAAAAATCCCTGGAGGCCCTGCAGGCCGCTCAGCAGCTTGCGCAGCTCGTCATCGCTGTACAGCACGCCGCGGTCCAGGATCTCCACCGCCGTCATCAGAAAGCCCGGGATGCAGAAGCCGCACTGGATGGCCGTCTCCTCCATGAAAGCCTGCTGGATGTCGGACAGCTCGCCGTTGGGGCCCATCAGGCCCTCCAGCGTGGTGATGTGCTTGCCCTCGGCCCACACCGCCAGATAGAGACAGGAGTTGAAGCACTCGCCGTCGATGAGCACGTTGCACGCGCCGCACTCGCCCACCTCACAGCCCTTCTTCACGCTGGTCAGGTGGAAATCGTTGCGGAGCATATCGGTCAGCGATGCACGCACGTCCACCATCTGCTCCACTTCCCTGCCGTTGATGGTGCAGGTCACCAGCTGATACTGCCTTTTCGCCATTACAGCACACCTCCCGCCAGCTTTACAGATTCGATGAGGCACCGCTTGGCGCTCTCCACGGCAATATGGCTGCGGAACGCCTTGCTGGCGCGCCAGGAGTCGCGGGGATGGATATCCTCCAGCACCTTGCGGCCGAAGGCCTCGATATTCTCCAGCGTTACGGCCTTGCCGTTGATGAACGCCTCCGCGTTCACCGCCCGCATGGGCACGGGACCCGCCACGCCGAAGGCGATGCGCACCCGCTCAAACGTCTTTCCGTCGGGGCTGAGCCGCGCATTGACGGAGGTACCCAGCGTGGCGATATCCATGGCGTTGCGCATGGCGTATTTGATGTAGTGTCCCCACGTCCGGTCGTAGGACGTCTTGGGGATGAGGATGGCGGTCTGGATCTCGCCGTCCTCCACCCGCAGATCCACGGTACCCGCCTTGATGTAGAACTCCTTGATGGGTACGCGGCGCACGCCGTTTTTGCCGGTGATCTCCACGATGGCCTCCCACGCGTGAAGCGTGGAGGCGGAGTCGGCGGAGGTCACGCCGTTGCAGGTGTTGCCGCCGATGGTGCCGGCGTTGCGGATCTGGGGGCCGCCCACCATGTCCACCGCCTCGCCCAGTACGTTGATGTACTTCTGGATGATGGGATCGTTGGTGATGTGGGTAAAGCTGGTAAGGCTGCCGATACGGATGTTCTCCTCGTCATCGATGGAGATGCCCCGCATCTCGCCGCACTTCTGGATGGAGATCAGCGCCTTACCGGCCCGCTTGCCCTCCCGCATCTGCACCAGCACGTCCGTGCCGCCGGCGATGACCTGCGCCTCTGGGTGCTCCAGCCGCAGGCGCACCGCATCCTGTACGTTCTTGGCCTCGTACAGTGCCAACATATCATACATAGCTTGTCCCTCCTCAGTCCTGAATGAGCCCCTCTTCGCTGAAGCGCTTGAAGAGGATGTGGGCATTCATGGGGTTCTGGTCGATGGCCACGCCGGTGGCGTTGAGAATGGCGTTGCGGATGGCCGGTGCGCCGGAGCAGGCCGGCGGCTCGCCCAGCGCCTTGGTGCCGAAGGCCGAGGTAGGCTCGGCGTTTTCGATGAACTGCGCCTCCAGATGGGGGTGATCCATAATGGTGCTGAGCTTGTAGTCCAGCAGGTTGTTGTTCAGGGGCTTGCCGTTCTTCTCATCGAACAGCAGCTGCTCACCCATGCCGTAGCCGATGGCCATGGACATGCCGCCATGTACCTGTGCCTCGGCCAGCGCCGGATTGATGAGCTTGCCGCAGTCGTGGACATTGACGATGTCCCGCAGCGTCACCTTGCACATGGGGATATCCACCTCGATGTCCACGAAGGTGCAGCCGAAGGAGTAGGCGTTGTTGCGGATGGTAAACGTGGACTCGGCGGTAATGTGCTCGCTCTTGGCGGCGTTGTACTGGGCGGTCATGGCCAGCTCCTTCAGGCTCATCAGCACCTTGCCGTCGGTGCTGCGGATGATGTTGCCGTCCACGATATCCATGTTGTATACCGCCTGACGGGTCAGATCGGTGGAGAGTGCAGCTCAAGCTGTGTTCTTCCCATCAACATGCAGTGCAAAACAAGCTGCACTGTACATTTTGCGGCCACGGGGGGATGGCTCCTCTTTTGAGACCGGTCAGGGTGTGCATTGGTTTTTGGATGTGGTTTCGGGATACGTACACCGCTGGCTCGAAGTACATACTTAAAGCGGCAAGAACTTCCTTTATTGTGTGATCGATAATGAAGCAATAAAAAAGGCAGATGTAACCGCCGAGCCGCTCTCTGATAATCAGAGCACAACACCGACTGCATCTGCCAGTATCAGTATAGCGAAGGTCTTGGCAAAGATCAATAGTCCGGATGTTTTTAAATATGTTCCGGCTGCAGGCGATACGCCATTGTCGGTTCTTGCGCTTCTGTTGCGGGTGTGGTAGGATAAACCAAATATACGTTGGGGGGTGCGAAGGATGGACATCACAATACGAAGGATGCGCAGCGACGACGCTGACGAGCTGTATCGGCTGCTGTCAGATCCCATGGTGATGCGCTATCTGGAGCCGCCCTATGACCGTGTGCAGACGGAAGCATTCCTGCACGATGCGGGGTTGTCCGAACCGCCTCTTGTGTACGCCGTCCAGGAGGACGAGCGCTTTATCGGATATGTCATCTATCACGAATATGATGCGGACAGTATGGAAATCGGCTGGGTACTGTTTCCGGAGTACTGGGGGCGCGGCTACGCGTCGGAGCTGACGGACCGGCTCATTGACCGGGCGCGGCAGGCACAGAGGGACGTTGTCATCGAGTGTGTGCCGGAGCAGACGGCGACAATGCACCTTGCCGGCAAGAAGGGCTTCCGCAACGACGGAGTTTCCGATGGGCTGGCGGTATACCGGCTTGCAGATCGGCGCTGAATGTGGAAAGGAGCGCGGTATGGCGTTTGATTTTAAGAAGGAGTATCGGGAGTTTTATCTGCCGAAGGATCGGCCGGAGATCGTGGCGGTGCCCGCCATGCACTACATGGCGGTGCGGGGACAGGGTGACCCGAATCAGCCGGAGGGTGCGTACCAGCAGGCGATACAGATGCTGTATACCGTGGCGTACACGCTGAAAATGAGCGGGCGGGCCGGTCATGAGATCGACGGCTTCTTCGACTATGTGGTGCCGCCGCTGGAGGGCTTCTGGCAGCAGGGGCAGACCGGCACTGCGGACAAGGCGGCGTTCCGGTGGGTCTCGGTCATCCGGCTGCCGGATTTCGTGACAGAGGAGGAGCTGTGCTGGGCGAAGCAGGCCGCGTGGGAGAAGAAAAAGCTGGACTGCGGCGCGGTGGAGTTCCTGACGGTGGAGGAGGGGCTGTGCGTGCAGTGCATGCACCTGGGGCCCTTCGACACGGAGGCGGAGACGGTGGCAAGGATGGACAGCTTTCTGGCGGAAAAAGGATATGTGAACGACCTGTCAGAGACACGTATGCACCACGAGATCTACTTGTCGGACGCGCGGCGCGTGATACCGGAGAAGTGGAAAACGGTGATACGGCACCCCATCCGCAGGGGATGAGATACATAAGCAGCCATATACAAAGGAGATCCGGAACATGACAGAAAAATGCGGAGAAGTGGTGATCCGTGACGCGGTGCTGACGGACGTGGAGCGGATACGGGAAATATACGACCACTACGTGCGGCACACGGCCATCAGCTTCGAGTATGAGACGCCGACGCGGGAGGAGATGCGGGAGCGGATGCACCGGACCATGGCGCGGTTCCCCTACCTGGCGGCGGAGCGAGACGGTGTGGTGCAAGGCTACGCCTACGCGGGGGCCTTCAAGGAGAGGGCGGCCTATGACTGGTGCTGCGAGCTGTCCATTTATCTGGCGCAGGACGCCCGGAAGTGCGGTATGGGGCGGCGTCTCTACGCCGCCATGGAGGAGCGGCTGCGGGACATGGGGGTGCTGAACCTCTACGCCTGCATCACCTGTCCGGACCGGGAGGATGAGTACGTGACGCGGAACAGCATGGAGTTCCACAGTCATCTTGTCTTCCGGCAGGTGGCGGAGTTCCGCAGCTGCGGCTACAAGTTCGGGCGTTGGTACAACATGATCTGGATGGAGAAAATGATCGGAGAGCACCGGCCGGATCAGCCGCCGGTGGTGCCGTATCCGGAGACAAGGGGCGGGACGGTCCAGACGGTGCGCGGCTGGAGCTGATGCACCGGCCAGAGTTGGCCGATGCAGGCAGCGCGGCTACGCCCATACGGCGTTTTCTCCGGAGAGCCGCGAGGCGGTGGATGCGTTGACCCAGCGACTCCGCGGAGACGGCTATGCGGTGGCCAGCATCAGCCGCAGGTCACGGGGGACGGCTATTATGAGGGCTGTGTCGCCGGACCGGAGGGACTCCTTGTGGAACTGACGGTGTAAGAAAAAGAGCTGTATATAACCGCGAAAGCGGTCATGTACAGCTCTTTCTGCATCAATGAGGGCCATGAGACGGCGGGGGCATCAGGCGTGACGGCGCAGGGAAAGAATACCGGCACAGGGGGAGAGCGGTTCGAACTGCATTTGTGGGAAGAAGCATTTCATTTCATCGAAAACGAAATAGGTCTCATCGGCATCCCACAGGTCACCAGCATGGAGACGGCACACCTCCAGCGCGGCTCTGGAAGGGAAAGCCACATCACCGATATAGAGGCAGCCGCCCTCCCGCAGCAGGGAAAGAAGGCTGCGGATAAAATCCACTTTTTGCCGGTCCGTCAGGTGATGCAGCGAGTAGGTGGCAACGATGGCATCGTAGGTGCGCTGTGTCAGTGGTGTGGACAGCCCCTGTGAGAAGTCGCCGCAGAAAAGAGTGGCCTTCGGCATTCTGTCTTGCGCCAGGCGGAGCATCTGCGCGGAAAAGTCCTGCCCATAGATGCGGCAGCCCTGGGCATAGAGCGCGGCGCTCAGCGTGCCGGTGCCAAAGCCAATGTCCAACACATCCTTTGCACCCTGAGAGAGAACATTGCGGCAGATCGTATCCAGAATGTCACGATATCCCGCGAAGGGATAGCGATCGTCGGCATCTGAGAGAGCAACGCTCTGCTCGTAGTCCTCTGCCCATTGGTCAAAGCCTTTTTCGTTCAGCATGGTTTCTCCTTTTTCAGATGGGTCATTCCGCAGAAAGCGGCATGCCGCCGTTAGCGTCGATCTTGGCCTTCGTCTCATCGCGGACCGCTTCCCGCAGGGCGGTGAGGTAGGGGGAAAAGGCCACATTTTCGTCGGCATAGGTCAGGTTCAGGGCGTACTCGCGGGGCAGCCAGGTGGAGATAGGGGCCTCGTTGTGCTGGATGACCGCCTCCAGTTTGTCCAGCGCCTTGTAGAGGCGGGCTTCGTCGGTCTCCAGGGCGTCCATCTCGGCGTACAGCGCCGCCATCTCGGCGCAGTAGGGGGCGGGGAGGGAGGATACCCACTGAGCCAGCAGGGAATCCTCACGGGTCGTATCGGCATCGGTTTTCAGGAAGGAGGGGATGTCGCCGGTGAAGCACTCGCCCAGATCGTGGATCAGGCACATTTGCAGCACCTTGTCCATGTCCAGCCGGGGGAACTCATCCCGCAGGAAAAATGCCATCAGCGCGATGCGCCAGCTGTGTTCCGCCACGCTTTCGCGGCGGCCGCCGGAGGTGTCGCAGTGACGGGTGGTGTCCTTCAGCTTTTCCGCGGTGTGCAGGATATTCAGAAGCTCGGTGGGGTGCATGGTACGTGTCCTCCTGTGCTGTTTCCTTCAGTATAGCAAAACCGCGGCGGCGGGTCAACGGTTGCGCAGAAAAAGAAAAGCGTGTATAATAGCGGCACAGGCCGCTCTGGCGGCGGAAAGGACGGGACAGCATGAAGCTACTATACGCGCTGGAGTCCATTCGGACGCCGCTGCTGGACACGATACTGGGCGCTGTGACCCACATGGGCGGAGAGCTTTTCTTCATGGTCATCGCCGTGACGGTGTTCTGGTGCGTCAGCAAGCGGATGGGCTACTACCTCATGACGGTGGGCTTTTTCGGCACCATTCTCAATCAATTTCTGAAGATCCTGTGCTGCGTGCCGCGGCCATGGGTGAAGGACCCTGACTTTACCATCGTGGAGAGCGCACGGGCCGAGGCCACGGGATACTCCTTTCCCAGCGGCCACACCCAGAACGCGGTGGCCACCTACGGCGGCATCGCACGGTACACCAGGCGGCGGTGGCTGCGGGGGGTGTGCATCGCGCTGACGCTGGTCATCTGCTTCAGCCGCATGTATCTGGGTGTCCACACGCCGCTGGACGTGGGGGTGTCCTTCGTTATCGCTGCGGCGCTGGTGCTGCTGGTGTACCCGCTGATGGAGGAGGCGGACCGCCGCCCCCGTGTGCTGACGGCGATGATCGGCGTCATGGTGCTGTGCAGTGCGGCGTTCATCGTTTATCTGTACCTGCGGGGCGACACGGGGACCACGGCGGAGGACACCGCCAACTATGTCAGCGCTTTGCAGAACGCCTGGAAGCTGACAGGCGCTACGCTGGGAATGCTGGCGGCCAACATTCTGGACCGGCGGTACATCCGTTTCGAGACGCAGGCGGTGTGGTGGGCCCAGATCATCAAGCTGGTGGTGGGCTTCGGGCTGCTGCTGGCCATCCGGGCGGGGCTGAAAGCGCCGCTCATCGCGCTGTGCGGCGGGGCGGCGGAGATCGCCGGCGGTATCCGCTATCTGCTGGTGGTGCTGTTCGCCGGATGCGTATGGCCCCTGACGTTCTGGGGCTTCAGCCGGTTAGGGAAGAAATAAGACGATAAAAAACCCCCTCCGTGCAGACGCACGGAGGGTGTTTTTTATCGGGTGGCGAGGTTACACATCCGCCGCTTTTTCGCCGGCAGGCTTTTTCAGAGCCACAATGACGCCAGCGGTGATAAGTACGGCGCCCACCACGCTCATGACGGTGATCTGCTCGTCCAGCAGAAGGAAGCCCACCACCAGTGTGACGAAGGGGGAGGCATACAGGTAGTTGTTGGTGATGACAACGCCCAGACGCTGGAAAGCAATGTTCCAGATGGCAAAGCACACGGCGTTGCCGAACACGCCCAGAAACAGCCAGCTCAGCAGCATGGACGGCGTGGTGAACAGAGGGCGCAGGTCGGGCATGCCGTCCGTCAGCAGCATCAGGGGCAGGGAGGTCAGGAACGCCCAGAGCATGACGCGGCGGGTCACCAGGAAGTTGTCGTACTGCTCGGTGTACTTCTTGATGAGGATGGAGTACACGGCCCACATCAGGGCGGCGGCCAGCGCGATCAGATCGCCCAGCGGGTTCAGGTGGAAGGACATCTGGCCGTTGAGCACCACCAGCACCACACCGGCGATGGCGATGACCGCGCCGATGTACACGAATTTACCCAGGCGTTCGCCATTGCGGGAGAACAACTGGGCCAAAATGACCGTCAGGATGGGGGACAGGGCGATGATGATGCTGACATTGGCGGCGAAGGTGTAGGTCAGCGCTGTATTCTGCAGGAAGAAGTAGAAGCTGCCGCCGGTAACGCCGATGAGGATGAACATCAGCTCGTCCCTCCAGGGGAGCTTCAGAGTCTTGGGCCGCAGCGCCCACAGCGTGATATAGGCCAGGCCCATCCGCAGGGGGATGATCTGGATAGCGGTATAGGCGGTGAGCATCTGCTTGGTCAGCACGAAGCAGCTGCCCCACACCAGAATGGTGAAAATGGCGTACACATGGCCCATGACTTTTTGGGTGGCGGACATGGCGGTTCTCTCCTTATGACTCTATTTCTCTCATCTCACGCGGCAGCTGGCCGCAAAAAATCATTATACACGGCGGAAAAGGAAAAATCCAGTAGTTCCCGGGTATTTTCTTCCAAATGCCTTAACTTTCTATTAAGACGCTTGAAATGCGCTTGTTTTTTTTGCCATCCGTGGTATGATGGTAGCTATGAAAAATCAAGGAGGAAAGACTATGCACGCAGCGCTGGTCATCATGGCGGCGGGGATCGGTTCCCGCTACGGCGGCAGCAAGCAGACCGACGGCGTGGGGCCCCACGGAGAGATACTGATGGAGTACGGTGTGTACGACGCGGTGCGGGCGGGCTTTGACAAGGTCGTGTTCATCATCAAGCCGGATATGCGGGAGCTGATGGAGCGCCTGTGCGGCAATATGGCGTCCCGGCTGCACACGGCGGACGGGCGGCCCGTGGAGGTCCGTTACGCCTATCAGGACGACACGACACTGCCGGCGTGGTATACAAAGCCGGCGGGGCGGACAAAGCCCTTCGGCACGGCCCACGCGGTGCTGTGTACCCGCGATATCGTACACGAGCCCTTCTGCGTCATCAACGCCGACGATTTCTACGGCGCGGACGCTTACCGCACCATATATGCGGAGCTGCAGCGCCTGCCGAAGGCGGGTGCTGCAGCCATGGTGGGCTATCTGCTGAAGAACACCGTCACTGCCCATGGCACCGTGTCCCGGGGTGTGTGCCATGTGAAGGACGGGTATCTCAGCGACATCCGCGAGACGCTGAAGATCGCCCTGCTGCAGGACGGCGTCATCCGGGACGAGGATACCGGAGCGGTGCTGGACGGCGACACGGTGGTGTCCATGAACTTCTGGGGCTTTGCCCCCTCCGTCTTCGACGCGTTGGAGACGTATTTCCACGACTTTCTCCGCAGCGAGGCGGGGCAGTCGGTGAAAGCCGAGTGCCTGCTGCCCACCATGGTGGGCGACCTGCTGGCGGCGGGAGAGCTGCGTGTCAGCGTGCTGAAGTCGGCGGACCGCTGGTTCGGCATGACGTATCATGAGGACCGCGCCCGGGTGGCGCAGGCGCTCAGCAAACTGCACGAGACGGGGGCATACCCCGAGAAATTGAGGTAACAGAATGGATTACGAAAGAGAACGCCGCCGGCAGAAGCGCTACCGGGAGGCCATGCGGAACCGCATCATCGCCGCCGTGTTGCTGGCCGGCATCATCGTGGGTGCGATATTCATCATCAAGGGCTGCAAAAAGGACGATGCTCCGGCGGACGACGCCCAGAACACGAATCAGTCCGTGGACAATGTAGGCGACACTACGACACCGGATAACGTCATCGTGGACGACGAGCTGCTGACACTGGTGAACCCCTGGAACCCCCTGCCCGATGACTGGACGGTGGACCTGGTGACACTGGATGACGGCCACCGGGTGGACAGCCGCTGCTATGAGGCGTATATGGAGATGATCAACGCCTGCAAGGCGGCGGGCTACAGCCCGGTCAACTGCTCCAGTTACCGCACGCAGGAGACGCAGCAGAGCCTGTACGACAACAAGGTGCAGCGGCTCATCAGCAGCGGCATGAGTGAAGAGGAGGCCAAAACCGAGGCGGCCAAGGCCGTGGCCATCCCCGGCACCAGCGAGCATCAGCTGGGCCTGGCGGTGGACCTGGTGGACGCCAATATGCAGGACCTGACCTCTGCTCAGGAGAGCACGGAGACCCAGAAGTGGCTCATGGCCAATTCCTGGCGGTACGGCTTCATCCACCGCTACCCCAACGGAAAGACCGATATCACCGGTATCATCTATGAGCCGTGGCACTACCGCTATGTGGGCAAGGACGCGGCACAGGAGATCTTCAACCGGGATATCACACTGGAGGAGTATCTGGGCAAGACGGAGCATTGATGGATATAAAGGGAGAGGCCGTCCGGCCCCTCCCTTTATACGAAGACATGAAGAAGTTATTTGCAGTTTTTCGCGTTCTTGGCGTTCTTGGTATTGGTGTTTTCCGTGTTGTCGGTGGTGTTGGTGTTCTTGGTGTTTTTGGTGTTCTTCGTGTTATCCATGAGATATACCT
>ERZ772861.3257-NODE-3257-length-10036-cov-93.395351_pt1 | contig 10036 bp, 6 predicted proteins | sample MGYA00512135_ERZ772861 | MGnify/ENA primary metagenome ERZ772861 (study PRJEB29015, sample SAMEA2737700) | human gut metagenome | biome: human gut; feature: human-associated habitat; material: faeces | place: China | collected 2012 ...
CCTTGTCAGGAGATGCGGAAGCCGTTCCGTTGCCGTCCGGGCTGATGACCTTCACATGGTGCCTCCTGTATATTCTGACTGTCGCCGTAGTTTCGTTTCCCGCGTTGTCAGTCGCGACCACGGTATATTCCGCTCCTGCGTCATTGTTGCCGCCGTCGGGTGCGGGGAGAGAATAGGTGGGACCGTCTTGTGGCTCGCCGTTGATGGTCACCGACTTGATGCCGGAGGATGTCTCTCCCGATGCAGCCGGGTCGCTCACGGTGAAGGTGTACGCGACGGGATTTCCATCGATGTTATCCTCGACGGTGTAGCTTTCGCCGTCCGTCAGAGTTTCCATAACTGGGGCTTTCGTGTCCCTCACAAGCACATGACCGCACACAGTGCAGAGCTGCTTCTGATTGCTCCAGTCGCCGGGAATGTGTTTGTCGTTTTGTTTGGACATTTCCGCGGCGGGGTCCCGCGCGCCGCATTTCTTACAGGCCCAGATGTGGCAGCCGTCCCTGTCTGTCCAGCCCAATTCATGGCTGCATGTGCTTTCATAGCAGCGCAACTCCAGCTTGCCGGTCACACGGCCGTAATTGCAGGCATACGGCAGGCTCAGCCGCTGCAGGTCCACGCGCCCGTTTTCGTTGGGGATGAGAAGCTCCGTCGTGGTTCCCCAGCCCCATTCATACTGTCCCTGACTGCGGCGCCACTGCCACCCTGTCGCGCTCAGCTGCACGGTCTTCCCGTCCGAGGCTCCGATTTTGACGTTCTCTTCATGAAGCAGTCCAAACTCCGGGTTGAACAGCACCGACGTCCAGCCTAAACGGTTTGAGCCTCTTCCGACCGCGACTGCAGGACCACCGCTAATGGCTGCGTCTTCATACTGGGGGTTCGGATAAAGCGGGAGGGACTGCGCAGTAAGCGTTGTGTCCTTGATCAGAATGTCCCCGCTGTCGCCGTTCATGCCCCCGCCGATGCCCGCGCCCCACCAGCCTTGCGCCATCACTTCGCCGCCGGTGATGGAAATGTCACGGCCCGAACCATTTCTTCCGCCGCCGATGCCCGCGCCGGCATAGTTACTCCAAGCGTTGACCGTTCCACCGGAAATCTCGATATGATACGCATCTTCCGAGTTGTTCTGTCCGTCTTGATCGCCGCTGCCGATTCCGGCTCCGCATGTCGAGCTGCCGGCATTCACCGTGCCGCCCTTGATATAAATATAGCGTCCGACGCCGCCCTGACCGCCGCCGATACCTGCGCCTTGCGAAACGGATCTCGCCGTCAGCTTGCCGGAATACACATAAATCCACTCGCCGACGCCGCCGCCCTGACCGCCGCCGATACCCGCACCGAAAGCGCCGCTGGTCGCAAGAATCTCACCGCCATAGATATCCGTCGCCAGAGAGCCGAAATGAAGGTTCATGCCATGTCCCTGCGAGAAATTCTTGATTCCGACCTTTGAGCCTCCGATGCCGGCGCCATAAGTGCCGCCCTGACACGTGAGCTTTGTCCCCGTCTGCACCAAAACCCGGAGATAACCATCGGTTTTGTTTTTCTGCAGTGCGGCGAAGTTCTCCGCGCCGATCAACTCGCTGTCGTTGCCGATAAAGTACAGACAGGCAGAGGCACCGCCGTAAAGCTCGATGGCAGGGCCGTCCTCGGGTGCCTGAATGCGGACGCCGTCCAGAAAGATGTGCGGTGTATTGTTCTTGCCATCAATTTTGATCCGGTATTGAAAATACCAGTTCGGATCTGTGGAGCCCTTGATCAGATATGTCTTGCTGTCCTTGATTTTCAATTCTTTGTTCTGCTCCGTAAGGTCCACTATCTTGTCAAACGTCGTTGGGACGGAAAGCTTGACATCCGGTAGCTCATCCGCAGCAAAGGCTGCTGTCGGCAGCAGTGTCAGCACCATGCAGCATAGGAGCAGGATGCTAAGTATTCGTTTCTTCATTTCTTGCTACCTCCGTTTTCGTATATGTCGGCTCAGTCAAGAGCGGTGATCGTAATGGTGCCGCTGAACTCCACAAGAAGTGTATTGTATTCCGATTGCTCAAATAAAAATTTCAATGTTATATCTCGGGCTGATGCGTCATACATTCTGTTGAAGTTAAAGGAATGATAGTCGTTACTATACGGAAGTTTTGCTCCATCTCGTTTTATGCGTGTGATATTCCTGCAAAAATCTGCATCCTCACTGCTGTCTGTCATTTGGATGCAATAATAACCGGTTTTGTCGGAAGCGTTCGAGCCGACTCCGAGAGAGCCGCTTATGATGACGTTGTATATATGCCCCTTTTTCAGCGTAATTTCATTTGGGGAAGCTGAAATCAGACCGCCTCTGTTTATTTTTTCAGTAAATCCAATTCTTGCGGAACAGTTTTGAAGAAGAGCCGTCCCTACTGACGCTTTTGCATGAAAATACCCGGAGCTTCCGCCGTTCTGACCAGCGTCGCCCTTGTCTCCCTTTTCGCCGTCTTTTCCGTCGGTACCCGCCGCCTTCACGCCGGTGTCGGTTTCTCCGATCCACCAGTTGCCGTTTTCACCGATAAAAGGTGTTTTACCGTCTTTGCCGTCAGAGCCGTTTTGTCCGTTTGTTCCATCCTTGCCGTCGGCTCCGTCTTTACCGTTTATACCGTCGACTCCGTCCTTGCCGTCAAGACCTTTCAAAACCGAAAGGTCGTACAGGTTCAGCCATATTTCGTCGCCGACATAACGCCATTGCAGGGTGTTTTCGTTCACGCGGAACTCCGGTGTTTTTCCGTTTGCTCCGTCCTTACCGTTCTGTCCGGTAGGACCTGTGATGTCGACTATCGCAACAAGATTCTGCCACTCATCGCCCTCGTAACGCCACTGTATGTGGGTTGCGGCTCGCTGTACTTCTATGCTTTTGCCGTTAATGCCTTCTTTGCCGTTTGTACCGTTTATTCCGTTTATTCCGTTTTTACCGTCGATGCCATTCTTTCCGTTGACTCCGTCCTTGCCGTCAGAACCGTTGATGCCGTCTTTACCGGCTTCTCCGGCAGCACCCCTCAGCTCATCAAGAGCCACAAGGTTCTGCCAGTCGGTTTCATCGCTGTATTTCCATTGGATCGCCGTGCCGTTATTGCGCACCTCCGGCAGTGCGGTGTCGGCTTTAGCCGCCTTGCTCCATCCTATGGCAAGCACGATGCAAAGTGACATAAGTACAGCGCAAAGGGCCAAAAGTGTACCTGTGAGTAGTTTTTTCCCTGTTTTCATCTTCTTTCCTCCGTTCGGAATTGTTTATCACGGCGAAGCTTTGCACCGCTACCCACGCCGTAAATGAGCGGCGGCTGACCGGCTTATGCTTGGTCTGCTTTGTACTTATCCACAAACAGGGCGACGCCCTGCTTTAAGACCTCCATCTGGGTTTTTAGGTAATATTCGTCCTCAAACATCGCGTAGTGAACGCAGGCACGGACGAATATAAAGATCAGCGGCGTGATGACCGTATAGGGAATGCCGATCTTCGGCTCCAGCCGCTTGGCATACTCGGTATAGCGCTCGTTGACACCTTCAAAAAATTTCTTACCGTGCTCGATATACTTCGGGTGAGTATAGATCTGATACATCAGCCGATATTTCTTGCCATGCTTCTTTGCAGTCCAATAAGGTACTTCCTTCACAAACCGGACGACATCCTTTAGGTCGGTAGGTGCCATCTCCATAAAGTCATCCTCGACTTTTTCCATACAGTATGCCGTTGATTCAATGATCAGTTCGTCAAGGTTTTTGAAATATGAATAAAGATTTGCTTTTGTGCAGCCGCAAGCATCGGCCAGTGCTTTGATTCCCGTGCCCGTCAGCCCGTTTTCAGCATAGCACTCGAAGCACTTTTCCATTAGTTCACGCTTGCGCGCGTCGTGCTGTTGCTCAGTTGTTTTCATGTTGATTTGCTCCTTTTATATATACCGACCGTTCGGTTATAATTAATATAACATAGAATTGTGCCGATTACAAGAACTGTTCGAGAAAAAACGAAGAAAATCAAAATTCAATATAAACCCATAAAAAGTCCTTACAGTAAAAAAATAGTGTCTTACCTCAACGTTCAAAACCGTACTAATAAAAATATCTTTGTTATCCCGGGCTTTTTTAACCTGAAACCTCTGTGTCTTTTTATTCTGCTTTCAGCCGGAATAGCAGACTGCTCTTGCCACCTTTCTTGTGTTAACACTGATTGATTTCAAGGAGCCTCTTTTTTTTGAAGCCACGAATTCTGGGCTAAAGTATTTGCAGATGAGTTTTTTCCTGTTGTTGATGAAGAACGATATTATTCCTTAGCCTATACCGACCATAGCCGCTGACCTCAAGCTCTCGGCGGACATCGCCCGCCGCGGAATTCATCAAGAGTTTTCTTTTATCTTTCATTTAAAGACAATAAGCTTTCGTCAAATTTTAATTGCTGGCAATCATTCGATTTAAAATACATATGTTTACCACCTTTTCAAGCCTATAATAATTATAACTCTTGTCAAACAAAAATGAGGTATTACTCAGTACAATATTAAATTTTCAATGTACTATGAGGTCACATTTTGCCCACTGTATCATGACATTGAGGTTGTGAACCAGTGGTGGGGTTCTCTACCTTTTTCCGGGTTTTTCGCTGTTTGGGGTAGAGATTTCTGAAAAGAAGGCTCGGGAATCTCTACCTTTTTCGCCTGTTTCCCGCTGTTTGGGTAGAGATTTTTGAAAAGCAAGCCTGGAATTCTCTACCTTTTTCGGTCGCTTTCCGCTGTTTGGGTAGAGATTTCCGAAAAGCAGACCTGGGGTTCTCTACTTTTTTCGCCTGTTTTCCGCTGTTTGGGTAGAGATTTCCAATAAGCAGGCTCGGGATTCTCTACCTTTTTCCGGGTTTTTCGCTGTTTGGGTAGAGATTTCCGGACGGCAGCTCTGGGGTTTTCTACCTTTTCGACCGATTTCCGCCTTTTGGGTAGAGATTCCCGACCGGCAGCAATTGGACCGGTAGAGATTCCCGACCGGCAGCTATGAGAATCCAGCACTTTATTTCACCAATCCAGTTTTATAATTACCTGCACCGTTTTAATGTTTTTAAAGCCGATTATTTGCACCCAAAAAGCATCTAAACATAAAAAAGTGGTGTCCCCTGACAATTCTGTGTGTCATGCCCCGGAATTCCGGGAACACATTACAGGGTACACCACTTTTATATTATTAACCTATGACTTCTTTCATTGTGTAATGTCCTGCAGGCTGTCCTTTAAGGAACTTAGCTGCTTCAACAGCACCTTTGGCAAATACACTCTTTGAATATGCAGTATGAGAGAATGTTATTACTTCGTCTTCGCCTGCGAAAATAACATCATGCTCGCCTACTATTGTTCCGCCTCTTACAGAAGAAAAACCGATTTCGTTCTTAGGCCTTGGAATTCTGTCCTGACTTCTGTCGAATTTGTATTCATATTTCTCAGGGAGGCTTTCATTAATAGCATCACCTAAAGCAAGTGCTGTGCCACTTGGTGCATCAACCTTGAAATGATGATGTTTCTCAACGATTTCAATATCAAAACCTGCTTCTGCAAGTAATGGCGATACTGATTTAAGCACCTTAAATAAAGTATTAATTCCTAAAGACATATTAGCTGATTTAAGGACAGCTACCTTCTTTGATACCTCTTCAACTCTTGCAAGCTGTTCTTCAGATAATCCTGTTGTGCATAATACTACAGGAATTTTCCTTGTCTCAACATAATCAAGCAATTTGTCAATTGCCTTTGCTGATGCAAAATCAATGATTACATCTGCTTCAACATTGCAGTCATCAATATTGGTAAAAACAGGGTATGGATTCTGTCTGTTATCGACAATATCTATTCCCGCAACAATTTCTGCGTCTTTGTCAGCAGCAACAATTCCTGTGATAACCTGACCCATCTTACCGTTGCAGCCGTGCATAATTATCTTAACCATTTTCTGTACCTTCTTTTATATTAATCCGAAATTTTTCATTGCATTTTTGAGAACTTCAAGGTTCTTTGGCTCCATTGGAGAAAGCGGTCCTCTGAGTGGTCCTACTTCAAATCCCATAAGATTAAGGGCATGTTTTACAGGAATAGGATTAACTTCAACAAAAAGTGCCTTGATAAGCTCTATTGACTTAAGCTGGAGTTCACATGCTTTCTTGACATCACCGTTAAGGAATAATGTAGGAATGTCGTGGGCAACCTTAGGTGCAACGTTTGAAAGAACTGAGATAACGCCCTTTCCACCAAGTGACATAATAGGAACTATCTGGTCATCATTGCCTGAATATATGTCCATCCTGCCTTCTGTCAAAGCTGCAAGTTCTGCAACCTGTGAAAGATTTCCTGATGCTTCCTTGATACCTACGATGTTATCCACTTCTTTAAATAATTTAGCTGCTGTAGCAGGTAAAATATTACATCCTGTTCTGCTTGGAACATTGTAAAGAATGATAGGGATTTTAACCGAACCCGCAACCTTGGTAAAGTGTGCGATAAGTCCTGACTGTGTTGCCTTGTTGTAATAAGGTGTTACAACAAGAAGTCCGTCTGCTCCTGCTTCTTCTGCTTCTTTTGATAATTTAACTGCTGTCTCAGTACAGTTAGAACCGGTTCCCGCAATAACAGGTATTCTGTGATTAACTGTCTTAATGCAGAATCTTATAACCTCTGAATGTTCTTCCTCGCTTAATGTTGCTGATTCACCTGTTGTTCCGCAGATAATGATTGCATCTGTCTCATTTGCAATCTGGAACTCAAGAAGCTCAGCTAACTTCTCATAATTAACGCTTCCGTCAGCGTTCATTGGTGTAACAATGGCAACACCGGCACCTGTAAATAATGACATAATATGTCTCCTTCCATATATAAAAGTTATACTGATGTGAACAATGAATGTCCGCTTAACAGACATTCTGTTATTTTAAATAAAAAAAGAGTTCCAAAAGGAACTCTTAAAGTCATAAGCTATAATTTAACTTTAGGTAGCTCCCCATCTTACGATGACAGTCATATACATATTATATATATGCCCAGCTTGCATCAATACAGGTTAATACAGCTTCGGCACCGACTCCTTTCCATTGTCATCATCTATTCCTGTCATATCAGACAATGTACTGTTAATCAGTGCAACCTCTACACTCTTTTTTATTTAGTGATAGTGTATCACTTAATATATACTATGTCAAATAAATAATTTTATGCCTGTAAGTCCGGCACCCGGCAGGAAAAATCTTGCTGCCTTCGGAACAAATTCTGATAGAATATAGGTAAAAAGAACCAGTCCCGCTCCGGCAAGAAAAACATAGTATGTATTTTTAAGCACTCTGCTTATTCCGATTAATATAAATGAAAAGATTATCATATAAATAAATTTTGTAATGTTAATCAATAATATTGCATTACCGACAGAAATATCAAATGTAAATCCTGACATTTCCATAATTGATTTAATGGAATAATTATAATAATTAATATCAAAAAGCCTTGATTTAATCAGATAGTCAAGCAGCAATGACACAATGGAAAGCACTACAACCACACTCATTGTAATTAACATACGGCATCCAAACAGTTTTTTTCTGCCATTATATGAAGTTTTAACAAGGACATCCGTCCTGCACCTGTAATCATTACAAAATATATTGCATATAATATACGCAATAAAAATAATTGCGGTAAATTCCATTCCAATGGATGCAATGTATTTCTGCACATCTAAATCATAAAAAAGCCTGCCATCAGGGTATTTCTCGTAGTAATAATTATATTTTTCTCTTATATATGAGTACACCGGTATCATTTTTTCTGCAATAAGACTGTCATTCTTAATCTCCCTGTACTCTTCATCAGTATATTTACCAAGGTAATAATTATACTCAATAGTTTTCTCGTCTTTTATATCCGAAAAATACTCAAGTCTTTCTTCTACAAAATCTCTCTTCTCCTGTGTATATCCACCCGGCATTTCACTGATTACTTTTTTATAAAGATTTTCATTGATATTTCTTCCTGTCTGGGGAATATTAACGAACGCGAGTATTACTTTCAGCAATAACATTACTACCAAAAAAATCAAAGCCTTGATATTCAATATGCTCTTTTTAAGTTCAAATTTTAATATTTTATTCACTTTTATTCATCTTCCTCAAACAATGTCATATATTCATCCTCAAGATTGTGACTTCCGTCATTATCAATCTCGCCCGCTATTACACCTTCTTTTATCAGCAGAATCTTATCTGCAATCATATCAAGGTCCGAAACTATATGGGAAGAAATGATAATTACCTTATCCTTTTTATTATTAAGGATCAACTCTCTGAAACGGATGCGTTCTTTAGGATCAAGTCCAACTGTCGGCTCATCAAATATAAGTATCTCCGGGTCTGCAATAAAAGTTACCGCAATTGCTGCACGTCTTTTCATTCCTCCGGAAAATGTTTTGATTTTATCATCTTTTTTCGATAAAAGATTAGTGCCGGTAAGGACTTTTTCCATCATCTCCGGTATTTTAGACTTATCAAGGCCTCGAAGATAAGCAAAATATTCTAACATTTCCGTAAGGGTAAACTCCGGATACAATCCTGTATTCTGTGGAAGATATCCTATATGTTTTCTGTATTCAGCTTTCATATTTTTAATGTTTTTTCCCATATATTCAACAGAACCTTCACTGCTGTCAATCACATCGGAAATTATATTCATAAGAGTTGATTTTCCTGCACCGTTAGGCCCTAACAATCCGTATATTCCCGGTGTAAATAAATAATTCATGTTATTAAGCACGCATTTTTTTCCGTACTTTTTATAAAGATTTTTAACTTCTAACATCTTATCTCCTGCCCTTTTTCACATATATATATCTGCCTGTAAAATACATCGCAATAATTAACGGAATGGTACATATCATATATACGGTTACAGGCTTAAACGGAATATTTCCCATTCTCACAAATTCCAGTTTGTTAAAATAACTTCTTGGATAATAAAGCGCATGTGGTGACCCGATGTATCTTGACACAAATGTGTACCATTTATTTTCAATGCCCGGTGTGCCAAACCTGATTGCAACTATGTAATGATATAATAACCATGTTCCACCCGTAATCACCACAGCTATAAGTGAATTAACTATCTTCTGTGAACTTACCGATACAATTACAATTATCATTCCATAAAACATATATGAACTTAATGTAAAAAGTATCTGTATGATAAAAAATGTCAATATACTGATATTATATGGTGAATCCGGTTCAAGGCACTGTATCGGATTGAGCCAGTCTCCTGCCGAACCATAGATTATCTGCGGGAGAAAATTTATTACATTCTTTAATATTGAAAGAACCGCTGCAGTAATCAAAAGAATAATTAATTTGTTATTATATACTTTGTTCTGTCCCCTGTATGTTGACCTTATATACATAACAAGCTCTGAATTAACATCGGCATAAAATATTCTTACAACTGCTATTCCAAATAAAATCAGGATAACAACAGCGGACAGATATCCACTGTTAATATCGCTCCTATTAAAGAATTGAATGTTAAAAACAGACTTAAATTCCAACGGAGATTTACAAAGGTTGTATGTTTTTATATTAACTTTTGAAAGATACTCATCATTGACTTTACTTAGTCTTTCTGCCTTTTTTGCAGTCCGGCTTCTGCTGTCGGCAATGCTGCGGTACTCTTTGATTTTATCGTTGTAGGCTTCACTTGTATCATAATTATACTGTTCCATGACGTACTTCGTCTGGCTGTCAGGCTGCGACTTTTCCACTGACATAAACACAGTTATTATGAGACAGGCTGTCAATGATATTAAAAAAGCTTTGTCTTTTAATAATTTTAAAAATTCATATTTCATAAATGTTACTCTATCACTATCTTTGCATATCTTGAACGTGAACACATATCACTATCATCATCTTTATTATTAACAGTTATGGTAAACACAATATGTTCTCCCTTTGGCAATCCCGATAAATCAAGTTCTGTCCTGATTCCTCCGTTACTTGGTATAACATATTTAAGGA
>ERZ772861.3259-NODE-3259-length-10029-cov-2.676760_pt1 | contig 10029 bp, 9 predicted proteins | sample MGYA00512135_ERZ772861 | MGnify/ENA primary metagenome ERZ772861 (study PRJEB29015, sample SAMEA2737700) | human gut metagenome | biome: human gut; feature: human-associated habitat; material: faeces | place: China | collected 2012 ...
GGCTCTCTCCCTCCAAGGTCTTTCCCTTCCCCTCACCCCCCGAAAATTGCCCGAAGCCCGGAAGAGCCGGCGTAGAAGATCAGGGTCATGACAGTGCAGGCAATGAGAACGCCGAGCACCACCGCAGGGAAAGCCTTCTTCGGTCTCTGCTCCAAAGCGGCGGAGATCAGAGAACCCGTCCAACCGCCCGTGCCCGGGAGAGGAACGGCAACAAAGAGCGTGACCCCCCAGTAACCGTACTTCTCAATCGAGCCCTTGTGCTTCTCCACCTTGCGATCCAGCCATGCCGCAATGCTGCGGAAAAACTTTACGCGACTGCCTCGCATCAGGGAGAGAATCTTCCGAATCAGTAATAAAATGAACGGAACAGGCAGAATGTTCCCCGCAAACGCCAGCAGGAAGGTCTGCCACCACGGAAGCCCGAGCGCCCAACCGAGCGGAATCGCCCCGCGACACTCGATGATCGGCAGCATCGCACAGAAGAATACGCAAAGCTCCCGCCCTACCGTATCCAAAAAAAAGGATTTGATCGCCTCGACCACAGCCACACCCTCCGATTTCACAATTGAGAACAGTATACCATAAAGAACTTGATTTGTCAACCGATTTGCCCAAAAGACTTGCATTTTGCGGGAAAATCTGCTATACTGGAGCAGGAAAGAAACGAGGGATGAGGATATGTATTGTAAGGAAGAAGAAAAACGCTCCGCCCGCCTGCTCGGGAACGCCGCCATGGAAAAACTTCACCGCGCGCACGTCGCCGTGTTCGGGGTCGGCGGGGTCGGCGGCTACGTCTGCGAAGCGCTCGCCCGCATGGGGGTCGGCGCGCTGACCGTCATCGACGCCGATACCGTGGCGGAATCCAATATCAACCGCCAACTGGTCGCCCTGCACTCCACCGTCGGCAGACGGAAGGTCGACGTTATGGCGGAGCGTATCCGCGACATCAACCCCGACTGCCGCGTGACAACGGTCGCAAAATTTTACCTGCCCGAGAACGCCGGGGAATTCCCGCTTGCGGAGTACGATTTCGTAGTCGACGCCATTGACACCGTGAAAGCCAAAATCGACCTCGCCGTCCGCGCAACAGCCGAGGACGTGCCGCTCCTCTCCGCCATGGGCGCGGGGAATAAGCTTGACCCCTCCCGCTTTGTCATCACCGACCTTGCCAAAACGAGCGGATGCCCGTTGGCGCGGGTTATGCGGGTCGAGTTGCGCAAGCGCGGCATTCACCACCTGACCGTCGCCTATTCCAACGAACCTGCGGCAGAGCCTGCCCCGGACGTGCCCGATGCGGACGCGAAAGGCACAGCCGGCAGACCCGCTCCCGGGTCTCTCCCCTACGTCGTGGGCGCAGAAGGACTGCTCATCGCGGGCGAGGTGGTCAGGAGGCTGACCCAAAACGCGGGAAAGACGGAGGCGCACACATGACTTACGGAAGGATCAAAGACCTGCGGGAGGACAACGACAAAACGCAGGCAGAAGTTGCCGCCGACATCGGGCTGTATACAACCACCTACCAACGCTACGAGCGCGGAGAACGGGAGATTCCGCTTGATATCGCCGTCTGCCTTGCGAAATATTACAATGTCTCGCTCGACTACCTCGCCGGGCTGATTCCGAATCCCCGACCGCTGTTTGAGAGAGTATAAGCAAATAATGATCTCATACTACAGGAAACATAGAAACCGATTGCGATTAACCACAAAGTCATTTTAATTTTTTCGTTATAAGAAATTTATCTTACACATCACAGCGATCAAAACAGACAAGTAGGACTTTATCAAAAATCAAAAGAAGGCATAGGTGAACTCATGGCAAGAAAATATACTTCTAAAGAAACCAAGAGTTTAATAGATAAGCATAAGGAAAACCTCAAAAGCCTTGAGAATTCTTTTTCGCTACCGTCAAAATTCGGGAATCAGATTCAAGACCATGTACATTATATGTATTCATCCGGCATTTTTTCAACAGAGGTTATGAACTCGTTGAAGGAAGAGCAATCAGATTTCCAAGAACAATTTGATAAACTGATTAAACTTCTTTATCTCTACAAAAGAGCCCTCCGACAATTTCACACCAGCCAAGCTATCCTTTTCAATAATAAGAGCCGAATTGTAAGTATGATCAAAGAAGCCTCTGCGGGATCAAACAATATCACATGGCTCTTTGCTTCATCAAAGAAAAAACAAAATTCCGAAGATGCGTATAACAGATTAACCGAGGAAATCAGCAATAGCAACTACTGGGTATCATCACAGGAAGTCCTTTCTTATATAGCCGAAAATGATAGCATCACCGCATCGGAAGGGTGGAATGACTTCAATTCAAACATTGAAGAATATCATGAACTTCTCAAAGAAAACATCCCGCCAAGTCTCAAGTATTCGGAATTGATCCGTGATCTGGAACAGCTTATCAGAAAATTTGGAGATATCGCAACCGATCTTGAAAAAGAAACATACAAAACCAATGCAATCAAGGATGAGATTAAGACTGCCGCTGAACGAATGGTTATGGCGACCGTTTTAGATATCCTGAGATCCGTCCCTGTTGAAGAAATCAACAGGAATAAAAAGGGCTTTCGGGTAAAAGCGCTTCGAGATGCCGGATTCACTACGATGGCAGATTTATATGCCGCATCTTCATACCAATTGGCAACCGTATACGGTATCAGCGAAGATGCTTCATATTCAATAAAAAATATCGCAAAAAACTTTGCCGTTGAAGCAAAGCATAATGCAAAAATCAAGCTAAGTGTTGATAACAAAACAAAAGAAGCAACAAAACTGGTTACAGAGCTATTCAAATACAGGCAATATACAACGGCACTGGATGCTCTGAATAAACTCAAATCCGATTACGATCACCCTATCAAAGCTGCAATCGCAAATCTTCAATCAGTCGGAAACGGCATATATTGGATATTCTTTGACAACTGTAAAAAAAGCAACATAAAGCAGTCATACTTTTATTTGAATCGGGAAATCCAAGGCGATTATTACGACAGATCAAATAAAGTTGTTGAGATATTTAAAAGTGTCGGTACTCCAAATGAAGGAAGTGCATGGGATGATTTCAAAAACAACCCCATATCGTATTTCAACATTCTCGAAGAAATTGTCCCGGGAGTACTCGGAAACGATGACCGACTTTATGGATTACCTGAAGATTTAGCAAGAGAAATCCAAGAAGAATGCTTTTTCCCGGATGGCTTAAACTGCGAATTGCGTAGATATCAGGAATGGGGAGTAAAATATATTCTTCATCAGGAACGCGTATTGCTCGGAGATGAAATGGGTCTGGGCAAAACTGTTCAGGCTATTGCAACAATGGTTTCCTTGCGAAATACAGGAGCCAACCATTTTATTGTTGTTTGCCCTGCAAGCGTCCTTCCTAACTGGTGTAAGGAAATTGCGGCAAAGAGCAAACTGAGCGTAACAAAAGTTCACGGAGCAGGCAGAGCACAGGCAATAAAATCTTGGTTAAGAACCGGAGGCGTTGCCGTTACTACATATGAAACAACGGGAATATTTCAATTTGATGAAGCATTTAGGTTTGACCTCTTGGTCGTGGATGAGGCTCACTTTATAAAAAATATAAATGCAGCCCGCTCCAGAAATGTACGTCGCCTCGCCGTGTTTACAAAAAGAATTCTGTTTATGACGGGAACTGCACTTGAAAATAAGGTTGATGAGATGATTTCGCTTATTGACGTTCTGCAACCCAATGTGGCACAAAATATCCAAAGCATCGCCTTTATGTCCGCAGCTCCACTGTTCCGGGAAAAAATTGCAGGAGTATATTATCGCAGGAAAAGAGAAGATGTTCTTACCGAGCTCCCTGATCTTATCGAAAGCCGGGAATGGTGTACACTGTCCGAAGAAGAAACTAAACTCTATGAGCAAGAAATTCTTTCCAAAAATTTTATGGGAATCAGGAGGCTCTCTTGGAATGTTGAAAACTTGGATCATTCATCTAAGGCACGCAGAATGATAGAGATCATTAGCGAGGCGGAAAGCGAAGGACGAAAGGTTTTAATTTTCTCCTTCTTTCTTGACACCATTCGCAAAATATATGCGTATTTGGGTGACAGATGTTGCAATCCGATCAATGGTTCTATACCTCCTCAAAGGCGACAGGAGATCATCGATCAATTCAATACTGACCCTCAAAAAACAGTCTTATGTGCCCAAATTCAATCTGGTGGAACAGGACTAAACATTCAAGCGGCAAGTGTTGTCATCATTTGTGAACCTCAATTCAAGCCATCCATAGAAAATCAGGCGATATCTCGCGCATACAGAATGGGACAAGCACGGAATGTCCTTGTTTATCGACTGCTTTGCGAAGATACCATTGATGAGAAGCTTACCAATATGTTGGAGGAAAAGCAAGCAATTTTCGATGCATTCGCAGATAAGTCGGTTGCCGCCGCAAATACCGAAAGGCACGAAAAGGAAGTCGATGAAACTACGTTCGGCAAAATTATTGAGGAGGAAATTGAGCGCATTAAGGCAAAAGAAAAAGCGAATCCTTCTTGACCGAGCATATGATAAACAAAATGAAAAAACCGCCCGATGGGCAGTTCTTTTCGCTTCAGTCTTCCCTGTGTTCGTACAGCTTGGCAGGGTAAAGCAGTTGAATCCTGCGGCTTTTTCCGTAGCGGACGAGGTAGAAGTCGTCCCCTTTTTCCGTCAGCTGATACACCGTGTGCGTTACCCGTTTCTCGCGGAAGCCCGCAAAGCCGAGAACCTCCCGCAGGTCATGCCTTGTCATGCGCTCGGTTTTGTACGCAACGGGGGCGGTCAGGATGTCGAAATTTCCGCGGCACAGCTGTTTCCGCTCCCACAGGGCGCTCCCGAGCGCGGTCAGGGCAAGCCAGACAGGCGAGCTGAACAGCACGGCGGACAGAATCGTCAGCGCCACGCGCACGGGAAGATTGGCGATCAGCCGATAGACCCCGAAATAGGAGATCAGAACGGTAATCGGCACGAATATGAGCGCAAACAGCGCACCCAGCATCGCATTGGTGCGAAGCTCCGTTCGGTTCTGCTCCCGCAATTCCTTCCCGACCCATTCCCGCGTGATGCGGTTTTTGGTCTGTTTCTCCATTCCCGTCACCGTCCTTTTCTCTGTTGTTTTATATTCTTTCGTTAATCACTAACCTGAACCATTTCTATCCGGTAGCAGAGCAGCCGGAATGCGTAGCACGGAATATGGCTATATCAGAATCTGTACAACGTAAGGATAGAATCAAAAATCCCCTTAGTTGAAGTTCTTGAAATTCTTAAAATTGGATTGCAAGCAATCCAATTTTCACTTCATTTCAAGAAGTTTTTAAGCAGGGTTTGGGGCAGAGCCCCAAGGTCTTCCCCCTACCGCTTCATTACCACAATCAACCCCGAGGAAACCACCGAGTAGCCGTGCGCCAGATAGGCGGCGCGGTACTTTTCCCAACCGCTGTAGCGCGCGTCGATGACAACGTAGTCGACGTCGGGCTTGTTCCCGTGGTAGGCAAGTTCGTAAATCTCCTCGCGGTCGGCAATGTGCGCCAACAGGAAGGTCGAACAGTTCACCGACGCGTTGGCGGGAATCGTATCCAGAATCTCCTCCATCTCCGCATAGACCTGCTTCCCATTCTCCCAACGCGCCCGATAGCTCCCCAGAACCGGCGTTACCGAGAATAAATAGAAGCATAGCGTGCACGCGGCGGCAACCGAAAGAAGCGAACGCCGCCAACCCGACGAGAGATCGGTCAGATTCAGAATCAGCGCGTAGAACAGGAACGCCGCAATGCCGAAATGATACTGGAATCCCGAGTTGTACTGGTATTGATAGTAGGTCAGGAAGTTGACCAATACAGGCGCAACCAACAGCCACCGCGAAGCCTTCTTCGTGCAGAACGGAAGCATCCCGAGCGGCAGGAACAGCTGGCAGAAATAGGTGATCTTCTCCCACGACGACTTCGACGTCGTGAACAGCTGGGTCAGGAGATAGCCCGGGTTGACAAGCGCCGTCCGAACCGCGCCGAGCAAGCCGTCCTCCTTGTCGTAAATCAGATTGTCAAAGCGGTTGACCATCATCCCAAGCCCGTAGGTCTTAAGCAGATACGCCGACAGCGCAAAGTAGCCGCCCGCGAGCACCGCAAGCCAGACCCCCTCCTTCACGCGCCGCCGCCCGAGCACCATGTACAGCGCAAAGAACAGCAGATAGATTGCCGCGTCCTCCTTGACCGACAGCACAAGAAGCGCCGAGACAAACATCGGAATCGGATGCCGCGACTCGAAGAAATAAAAGGTCAGAAGCAGGAACAGCGTGAGGAAACAGTTCTCGTGAATGTCATAGAAGCACCCCGTTGCAAGAAGCGGATAAAACGCATACAACAGCGACACCCCGACCGTCAGCTTGCCCGAAAAGCCGAACCGGCGGCAGAGCAGAAGCACGGGAACAATGCCGAGCATCAGCACCACAGCCTGCCCGATCTGAAGCGTTTCGGGCGTGGGAAACAGACACCACACGGGATAAAGCAGATACCAGACCGGCGAGATGTGAACCGCAAAGTGCGACAGAAGCCCGTCCCGCTCCGAGGTGCAGAGCGGAAGCCCCGTCCGCTTCATGTTGCAGAACATATTCACGAACAGCCCGAAATCATAGTTCGGCGACGAAAAGGTCTTGTAACGCAGACAGGTAATCCCCGCAATGACCGCGCAGGAAAGCCCCGCCGCCGCGACCGCGATTCCGACCGCCAACCCGCGCGGAATGCGGACGCGATCCAGAAGCGCGCGGTTCTCATGCAGCGTATAAAGCACGAACAGACAGTACGCGAGCGAGACGGCAAGCAGAAAGAGCACGTCGTACTGATTCTCCCCCGTCGGCGCGTTTCCGAGCCAGACCCCCACACAGACCGTCGCGCCGCCGAGCAGAAACCATGAGTCGGTCTGCAGATCGGTGCGGCGCAACAGCTGCGCGAGCCCCGAAAACAGCATGAACAGCAGAAAGATTGCCGCGCCGAACAGGTTGCGGTTGACATCCTGCCCGTAGGCAAGCGACGCAAACGCAGGATTCCGCACAAGGCGGAACGCGGTCACGCAACACCACGCCGCAACCAACCGGCAGACAATCCGCCCCAGCGAATGCGGCGATTTCTTCACTTCCTCCCGCACGGCTTATTCCTCCCGCGCGTGGTTCTCTGCGGCATTTGGGGCGGACAGACCGACCACGCTGTCCACGGGCAGGGAAAACGCAATTCCCTGCGCGGGGGTTTTCAGCCCCACACTGCGGTAGAGCGCGTGCAGAATGTCGTCCTTGATCTCCCGGGGGACAAGGATCATGACCATCTCCTTCTCGGGCTGAACCGTGATTTTGAAGAAGGTCTCCGCCTCCTTCCCCGCCGTACCGCGGGCAAACAGAACCGTCCCGCCCCGCGCGCCGAACTCCTTTGCGGCGTCCATGACCGCATCCGAAAAGCCTGCGTCCACAATGCAGACAATGACCTCATGTGTGTATTCCATGTTCAATCCTCCGTTCCCGTGATCCGGTTATTTCCGTTGCCGGTTGTTGGTCAGAAACTGATAAATCGCCGCGCCCGCCACACTGGAAAGCGGCACGGTGTAGGCAATGCCTTTCCCGTCGCGGACGGTTTCAAACTTTTCCTCCAGCCCCCGCAGCGCCGCGGGCGCCATGTCCTCGCGCACAAGGCTGAAGAGCACGCGCTTTTCGCTGTCCTCCAGTCCGAGGTAGTGGAGCAGATCCGAGTCCGCAGTCCCCCGCGCGCGCATACTCATCTGCATATTGATCTCAAACTCCTGCAGGTAGTCCATGTAAAACTCCGCTTTGTTCTTGTTGACCACCGTGATGAGCAGTTTCAGCTTCTTCGGCGCAACGTTTTCGGTCAGCGGAAAGCGCTTTTTGCGATTCTCTTCCATGTCAAACCTCCTTTACAGGAAACTGATGATCTGCTCGTCGTCCGCGTCCAGAATCCGCTTCATGGCGATGCGCTCCCGCACCCTGCCGCGCAGGATTGCCTGGAAGCCGAGCAGTTGGATGGTGATCAGCGGCGTCATGGCAACCATCGCCACGATACCGAAGGCATTGGAAAGGACTTTTTCCTGTCCGCCGAGAACCGCGCACGCGCCGATGGCAAAGGGCAGGATGAAGCTGGAGGTCAGAGGACCCGACGCAACGCCGCCCGAGTCAAACGCAATGGCGGTGTAAATCTTCGGCACGAAGAACGACAGCCCGAGCGAGAGGAAATAGCCCGGAATGAGGTAGTACAGAATGCTGAAATCCAACAGAATCCGCAGCATGGAAAGCCCGATGGACAGCCCCACGCCAACCGACAGCGCAAGCATCATGGCGCGGCGGCTGACCGTGCCGTTGGTGATGCCCTCCACCTGCTTGTTCAGAACGTGAACCGCAGGCTCGGCAAGCACCACGACCATTCCGAGCACGAAGCCCGCAACCACCAGCAGCGAGGGATGGTTGCCCGCCAACTCCTGCCCCATCTTGAAGCCGATGGGCATGAAGCCGACCGTAACCGAGGTCAGAAACAGCACCAATCCCGCAAAGGTGTAGAGGATGCCCACCGCGATATGCCGGATCTTCTTTTTCGGCAGATGCAGGAACGCCAGCTGAATGATGGCGAAAAACACCACGATCAGCCCGAGCGCCAAAGCAACCTCCTTGACCACGCCGCCGAGGGTGGGCAGGAAATTCGCGCCGATGTGCGATGTAATACTGTAATCGGGCAGGGCGTAGGTAATCTCCCCGCGAATCGAAATGCCGAGCGCCATGACCGCGAGAATCGGTCCGATGGAACAGAGCGCAACCAGACCGAAACTGTTCTCCCCCGCATCCTTGCCGCCGAGGGTCGCCGCCACGCCTACGCCGAGCGCCATGATGAACGGCACGGTGATCGGTCCTGTGGTCACGCCCCCCGAGTCAAACGCCATGGGCAGGAAGTCCGCATTGCCGTTGATGACCACGAGCGATGCCAGCGCAAACAGAAGCATATAGAAGAACATCAGCATGGAAGCAAGGCTCTTGCGGAACACGATCTTGAGGATCGCGAGGACCAGAAACAGTCCCACGCCAATGCCGACCGTGGCAATCATGAGCGTGCCGTTCATGACCTCCGCCACCTGCGTGGCAAGCACCGAGAGGTCAGGCTCTGCAACCGTGATGAACACGCCCATGACGAAACAGACCGCCAGAAGCAGACCGAGACTTCGCGACTTGGAAAGTCCCGCGCCGACCTGCTCTCCCATCGGGGTCATCGCCATGTCCGCGCCGAGGTTGAACAGCCCCATGCCGAGAATCAGCACGAGCGCCGAGATGCTGAACACCAGCATCTCCTGCCCTGTCAGATGTACCAACGGGGTCAGGTTCAGAAGCAGGACGATCGCCGTCACCGGAAGCACCGATGTCAGCGCTTCTTTAAGCTTGAGAGAAAGAATTCGTATCACGATTACCTCCTTGAACGTGGAATGTTTTTATCGTTTGGTGGGGGTGGCGTTTGGTGGGTTGAAAATTATCCCCTCATCAGTCGCTTGCGCGACAAACTGCCTGCAGTTTTCTTCCCCCAAGGGGAAGCCTTTTTGCGAGAGTCTTTTCGCACTGCACGACAAGATGATGAGCGAGAGCAATGTTGCCTGCCCCCATCCGTCGCTTGCGGGCGGGTCGCAAAGGCAAACCACAACACAAAATGATATCTGCCATATCTGCCATGTTTACCACGTCCGCCATGTTCGCACAGTGTAAGGAAGGCTTCCCCTCGGGGGAAGCTGTCGCGTAAGCGACTGATGAGGGGGGATAAATCTGCACTTATGAAAGACACTCTCCCCACGCGCCCCACCAATCAAGCGCGACAGCCGCACGCCGCAAAAAATCTCTACCTCCCGAAACACAAAAAACTTCCCCACAAGACCCCGCCACTACAAAAACGAAACAAATCTTCGCTCGTGTAATGGCGGGGTCTTGTGGGGAAGTTCGGGGTGGGTCAGGGAGGCTTGGAGGGTAGTGACAGAT
>ERZ772861.3264-NODE-3264-length-10020-cov-4.878675_pt1 | contig 10020 bp, 9 predicted proteins | sample MGYA00512135_ERZ772861 | MGnify/ENA primary metagenome ERZ772861 (study PRJEB29015, sample SAMEA2737700) | human gut metagenome | biome: human gut; feature: human-associated habitat; material: faeces | place: China | collected 2012 ...
TCAGAACACCCTGGGCGGCCGCAAGCCGGACTATCTGGTGGTGCAGCATATGGAGCCGGACCACGCCGCCAATATCGGCAACTTCATGAAGACCTTCCCGGAGGCCACCGTCGTCTCCTCTGCCAAGGCCTTCACGATGATGAGCGCCTTCTTCGGTACCTGCTATGAGGACCGGCGGATCGTTGTGGGAGAGGGCAGCACGCTGAACCTCGGCAAGCACACCCTGACCTTTGTCACCGCCCCCATGGTCCATTGGCCCGAGGTCATTGTGACCTATGACAACGTGGACAAGGTCCTGTTCTCTGCCGACGGCTTCGGCAAGTTCGGCGCGCTGGATGTGGAGGAGCCCTGGGACGACGAGGCCCGGCGCTACTACATCGGCATTGTGGGCAAATACGGCGCCCAGGTCCAGAATCTGCTGAAAAAGGCGGCCACGCTGGATATCGCCACCATCTGCCCCCTCCACGGTCCTGTGCTCAAGGAGAACCTGGGCCACTACCTGAAGAAATACGACCTGTGGTCTTCCTACACCCCTGAGGACGAGGGCATTGTCATTGCCTATACCAGCGTCTACGGCAACACCAAGGCCGCTGTGGAAAAGCTGGCCGCCAAGCTGCGGAGCAACGGAGCGCCCAAGGTCGTGGTTCACGATCTGGCCCGGGGAGATATGGCTCTGGCTGTGGCGGATGCCTTCCGTTACAACAAGCTGGTGCTGGCCACGACGACCTACAATGCGGACGTGTACCCCTTCATGAAGGAATATATCCACCACCTGACCGAGCGGAACTTCCGCAACCGCACGGTGGCCCTGATGGAGAACGGCTCCTGGGCTCCTCTGGCTGCCAAGGTCATGAAGAATATGCTTGCCGAGTGCAAGAACCTGACCTTTGCGGAAACCACCGTCCGGATCCTCTCTGCCCTGGACGATGCCTCCACTACCCAGGTGGATATTCTGGCCCGGGAGCTGTGCATGGAGTACCTGGCCCAGCAGGATGCCACTGCCAACAAGAACGACCTGACGGCCCTCTTCAACATCGGCTATGGCCTCTACGTAGTCACCACCAATGACGGCCAGCGGGACAACGGCCTCATCGTCAATACCGTCAGCCAGATCACCAATACCCCCAACCGCATTGCCGTCGCCATCAACAAGCAGAACTACTCCTACCATACCATTCGCAAGACCGGCATCCTGAATGTAAACTGCCTGGATGTCACCGCGCCCTTCTCCGTCTTCCAGCGCTACGGCTTCCAGTCCGGTCGGACGGCAGATAAGTTTGAGGGGGTGGAGACCCTCCGGTCCGACAACGGTCTGCGGTTCCTGCCGAAGTTCATCAATTCCTTCATGTCCTTGAAGGTGGAGGACTATGTGGACCTGGATACCCACGGCATGTTCATCTGCACCGTCACCGAGGCCCGGGTCATGTCCGACGCCGAGACCATGACCTACACCTACTATCAGAAGAATGTGAAGCCCAAGCCTCAGGTAGAGGGCAAGAAGGGCTTTGTCTGCAAGGTCTGCGGCTGGATCTACGAAGGCGACGAGCTGCCTGAGGACATCATCTGCCCCCTGTGCAAGCACGGCGCTGTGGATTTTGAGCCCATTGGAGAATAATTATCACCCCCGTCCCGGATTTCCGGGACGGGGGTAGCGCTACTTCAAAACACTCCCCCTAGACCGGATGCTCGAAACTGTAAAATGTTCGAGGCTGGATTAGGGGGATATTTTTATATCTTAGTTCTGGAACTTATCGAAATCCACATCTTTGGTGGAAAGATGTCTGTGCTTTTCAAGGTTTTCTTCGTCGATAACTTTCTCGGCTTTGTAGCGGAACAGCAGGGCGATGATGTTTCCGGGGAAGGCTGTCACAGCCTTATTATATTCTGTGATATTGCCATTGAGAATCTGCCGGGAGGCTGTGATCTCATTGTTTAGCTGGAAGGCTTGGGAGAGGGTTTCGGAATAGTTCCCGACGGAGGACAACGACGGATATTTCTGCCCCAGATATGCCAGCTGGCTTAGCTGTTCCGAGCAGGACAGTTTTTCAATACCGTCAACTTCGCTTTTATAGCCGATCTTGGCGATACTCAGTGCGTCATTCAACGAAGCGGCCCGCTTTTCGACCATGACACTGATGTCAGAACCGGCTTGCTTGATATCTTGGCGCATACGCGCATATTCGTTACGCTTGACGATGATGTAGATCAGTAAAATAATAATTAGAATATATCCCCAAATACTCATATTTCAGAACTCCTTTTTCTTTCTCCTATTTTATTTCAGTGGTGTCAGATATGCTTTTAACGCGCAAGGCGGAAAGAAGTTTTGCCAGCTCCGGCAGCACGACTTTGCCTTTTGCCTCCAAAGCGTCAGCGTATACAGGGACCTCCTCAAAATACTGGGAGAACTTCTTATTCACGTCCAATATGCTAATATAGTCCGTCTCAATATAAATGTGGTCTGCTACTTCCGGAAGTGTCCAGTGAAGGTCGGATGTAAAGAGTCCATTGGTTAGTTGAATTTTCTGAAAATCTGTGTCTTTTTCCAAGGCCTTGACCATATCTACCTGTACGCTGGGAGAAAAAGCGATGACGGCTGCCCGCTCATCCCGTTTATCCACAAAGACGGTGAACCTCTTGTTGAACTGAATGTAGGCAACGTGCTTATTCAGCAGCATTTCTCCGGAATCCTCATCAAGCTCCCGGTCTGTAAGTGCGTTGCTGTCCCGAAAGGACAAATTATCTTTGAGGTAAATGTCCACTTTTGGACCAGCCCAGGAAATTTTCTGCTTTATCCAGCCCTTTTCTGTGACTCGTAGACTGTTCTGCACATAGGCGTGATTAACAATGCTGTGTGCTTCGTAGATTTTTGCGCAATAACTGTTGTATTCGTCGTTCACTTGATCTTCGATTTTCTCCAACTGTAGAAGATTCTTCTCTTCCAGTTTTTTTCCGATAAAATAGATGAGCACATGCACCGCCGCGTATATGGCAAAGGCAATTGGTAGCTTTCCGGCGGTGACAAGGAAAAGAATCCACCCAATAATACCGTGGACGACAATATTAACGACCAGTGCCCACAAGAAACTGTCCTCATCCTCCCCAGAAGGAATGATTCTTCCGTATTTTCCAAATTTTCGGATACCCCTGGACAGGCGGAGCTTCCTCAGATACTTCCGCTTGCTTCGCTCTAACTTGGCGACCAGCTTTTTCAGCTCTTTATCCACTTACCCGCCTCCTTTCTTCGACTGCGTATTTCGCGCGCGTCCTCATAAATTCTTTCAATTCTTCTCCTCCATTTCTACAAGGTTACCCAGATTGCGACATCTGTCTCATCTCACATTATATATTGTCGCATTTGAAATATCAAGTGTCACTTTGCACACAATTTATCCTTCTTCATTTTTTCGTTAAAATATGTGCGAGGTGCATACTATGGGAGAACCGGAAAAGAATAAGTTTGACAATAGTGAGCGCTACCGTGATCTGGGATGCGCGATTTCCTACTACCGAAAACGCAAGGGACTGACCCAGGAGCAGCTTTCCGAACGTATCGGCATCAGCAGGCAGCATATGGGGGCCATTGAAGCGCCCAATATGGTGCGGGCTGTCTCGCTGGATGTGCTGTTTAATATCGCAAGCGTACTGGATATTGAGCCATATCTTCTGCTGAAATTTTCCCCGGAGAAATAAGAAATGCCGCACCGAGTCGAATCGGTGCGGCATTATTTGCATTTTGAGTTGACATTGCAATGCAAACAGCATATAATAGCATTACAATAAAACGCAAAGGAGCGACTATGCATGGCAAGCACGAATTTCAGCGTCCGTATGGACAGCGATATTAAAAAACAATGTGAAAACCTCTACGGAGAACTGGGAATGAATTTGACGACCGCAATCAATGTCTTCCTGCGTCAGTCCCTCCGGGCAGGCGGTTTCCCTTTTGAGGTCCGGCTGGATCAGCCCAATAAGGAGACCATGGCGGCTATGCTGGAGGCGGAACGGATTGCCCGTGACCCAAGCGTGAAGCACTACACCGATGTAGAAGAGGCTCTGCGGGAGTTAAAGAGATGAGCAGGGAAATCATATAGAAAGCCAAAAAATAAGACCGGCAGAAGCTGCGCTTGCGTACTTCTGCCGGTCAAAATTTAGTAATCCTTACAGATGCTGCTCCACAAAGGCCTGCAAGCCCGGCTGGGGCTGGAAGCCGATGTCCCGGGCAGCTTCCTTGCCGCCCTTCAAAATGACGATGCAGGGGATGCTGGACACCCGGTATTCCATAGCAAGGGCCGGGTTTTCGTCTACGTCGATGGCGTAGAAGCTGGCGTGGTCCTGCATGGTGTCAGCAACGGCTTCCATAACGGGGGCCAGCATCTTGCAGGGGCCGCACCATTTGGCGGAAAAGTCCAGCACGGCCACGTCCTTGCCCAGAGCCTCAGTCAGGTCGTTATTGGTAACTTTGGTGATCATAGCATTTCTTCCTTTCTTTTTCCGGTCAGGTAGCTGACGGCGCTCAGAGCGGCTACGTTACCCTGACCGGCGGCTTTGATATACTGATAGGGGGTGCCTGTGATATCTCCGCAGGCGAAGAGCCCAGGGAGGTTGGTCTCCATGCGGCTATTCACAGCCACGTGGCTGCCCTCCAGAGCAATGCCGGGGACCAGCTGGTCCGGGGCCACAGCGTCCCGGAGAATGAAGACCCCATCCACAGGGTAAACGGCGCCGGATCGTCCCTCCAGGGCGGTGACCTGGGTGCCTCCCAGAATGGCGGCAGGCTTGTCCTCCAGAATGCGGACCTTGGGCCCGGCCTGGGCCTCATGGGGGACGGCGGGGAAGTAGAGCACCTCCTTGGCGGTTTCCGCCAGGAAGGAGGCCTCCTCCCGGCTATGCTCAGAGTATCCCACCACGGCCACGGTTTTATCCCGGTAGAAGGGAGCGTCGCAGGTGGCGCAGTAGCTGACGCCCCGGCCCAGCAGATCCTTTTCCCCTGGAAAGGGCTTGCCCATGACCACTCCCGCGGCCAGAATCACGGCGGAGGCTTCATACATTTCCGCGGGGGTTTGGATGGCGAAGTAATCCCCCATGGCGTAGACCGCTGTGACCTGGGTTTCCAGAATGGGGATGTCCAGGCTTTTCAGCTGAGCGCGCATGCCATCTGCCAGGGCCATGCCGCTGACGGCGGGCAGTCCGGGATAGTTGAGGATGGTTTTTGCCTTTTCCAGCTTTTCACTCAGGTGCCGGGTGCCGAAAAGCCACAGCTGCTTGCCGCGGATCTTTGCCGTAATGGCGGCCGAAACGCCGCCGGGCCCGGTGCCGATGATGGCAATGTCTCTTCGTTCCATAGATGGTTTCCTTTCAGAATCGATTGGGTACCGCCCCTCGTCCGTCTCGGCGTTGCCGAGCCGCCTTCCCCCAGGGGAAGGTCAGGCGTTGACCGCCTCCACAAACCGCAGGAAGGCGTCCTTCCCCTCAGGGGTCCGCTTGTAGACGCCGGCATCCTCCAAGACCTGGGTGAATACCCGGCCGGTTTCCTGCATCAGGGTAGCCATAGCGTTTTCCTCGGTGAAGATGTAGCGCTTTTTCAGCTCCTCCACCCAGTCGGCGTGCTTGCTCTGGATGGGATCGCCTCGCAGGTCCGCACCGGAGACGATTTTCTCCGCCAGGTCTGTCAGCTCGCTCTTCAGGCGGCTGGGCAGGACAGCCAGACCCATGACCTCGATGAGACCGATGTTTTCCTTCTTGATGTGGTGCTTGTCCGCATGGGGGTGGAAGACACCCAGAGGGTGCTCCTCGGTGGTGATGTTGCACCGCAGCACCAGGTCCAGCTCGTAGAGAGAGCCTCTGCGCCGGGCGATGGGGGTGATGGTATTGTGGGGCTCCCCGCCGGAGAATGCGACAATGCCGCACTTCTCATCGGAATAGCTCCGCCAGGCCTTCAGAATCTTCTCCGCCAGCTGGGACAGCCGCTTGGGGTCCTCCCCGTCCAGCCGGATGACGCTCATGGGCCACTTGACAAGGCCTGCCCGGACATCCTCAAAGCCCGCGAAATAGACGGGGGTTTCTACCGGGGCCTTCTCCATGGCGAAGGTGTAGTGGCCGCCCTGGAAATGCTCATGGCTCAGGATGGAGCCGCCTACAATGGGCAGGTCGGCGTTAGAGCCTACAAAGTAGTGGGGGAAGGCGGTGACAAAGTCCAGGAGCTTGTCAAAGGCGGCCTTATCGATCTTCATGGGCACGTGCTGGCCGTTGAAGACGATGCAGTGCTCATTGTAGTACACATAGGGGGAGTATTGCAGATACCACTCGCTTCCGGCAATGGTGATGGGGATGATCCGGTGGTTGGCACGGGCCGGGTGGTTCAGCCTGCCTGCGTAGCCCTCATTCTCCTTGCACAGCTGGCACTTGGGGTAGCCGGACTGGGGGGCGTTTTTGGCGGCGGCAATGGCCTTGGGGTCCTTTTCGGGCTTGGAGAGGTTGATGGTGATATCCAGGTCGCCGTATTCGCTTTCGTAGGTCCAGCGCAGGTCCTTAGCGATGCGGTAGCGGCGGATATAGTCCGTGTCGCAGCTGAATGTATAGTACCAGTCCGTGGCCTCCTGAGGGCTGACGGCATACTTCTCCCGGAAGCAGCGGATGACCTCCCGGGGCATGGGGGTGAGAGCGCCCATGATCCGGGTGTCAAAAATATCCCGGGCAGTGATGTTGTCCTCGCACAGGCCCTGCTTGCAGGCGTAGTCCAGGATCCCGGACAAGATCTCCTCCAGGTCCTCGCTGAGAAGCTCATCCGAGGGGGTGTAGTCCTCCCGGTGCAGGAGGTCCAGGAGCCGGTTGGTCAGCACCTGGTGGTCCACCGGCTGGGCAAGGCCGGTATTCATGGCGTAGGCCACCAGAGAATCGATATATGTCTCAATTTTCATCACTGTTCTACCACCATTTCCACGCCGCCCTGGGGACGGATCGAGAGTACATGACAGGCCCCTTCACCCAGAGCCGCATCCAATCCGCTGCGGAACGCCTCCAGCAGATCGAAGGGCACAAAGGCCTGGACGGTGCCGGCAAAGCCGCCGCCGTGGACCCGGTAAGCGCCGCGGCCCTGGAGGTAATGCTCGCACAAGGCCAGGGCCACAGCCACATCCTGGTGCTCGATGTAACCGGCGGGGATGACATTCTGCAGGTACATATAGGAAGAATGGCCGCTCTGCTTTACGAGGGTCAGGAATTTGTCAAAATTCCCTTCCCGCAGAGCCTGGACCTGCTGAGGCACCCGGGCGTTGTCCTGATAAACGTGGATGGCCCGCAGGATCGCCCGGTCCGGGCAGCACTTCCGAAGGGCGGGGATGGCGGCGTAGAATTCTGCCTCCGGCACCTGGGTCAGGACCTCCTTGCCAAAGTAGGCGCAGACCTGCTTCAGTTCCCCGGGGATGGCAGCATATTCGTCGGTCAGGTCGGCGTGGCTGGCCTGGCTGTCGATGATGCACAGAGCGTGACCGCAGGAGCTGAAATCGAAGTCTACCGGTTCGATCACGGGGTGGTCCTTGTCACCGAAGTCAATGGTCACCAGGTTGCCTACAGCAGAGGCGGTCTGATCCATCAGGCCGCAGGGTTTGCCGAAGAACACATTCTCCGCGTACTGGCCGATTTGAGCGATTTCCGGCTGACTGACTTTGCCCTCAAAGAAGAGTCCGTTGACAATGGTGCCGATGAGCACCTCGAAGGCGGCAGAGGAGCTCAGGCCGGAGCCGGGCAGCACCGTGCTCTCACAGTAGGCATCGAAGCCCTCTACCGGGCACCCAAGCTGGGCAAACCGGGCGCAGACACCCCGAACCAGAGCGGGAGTCGTATTGATTTCCACCTGCTGGGGCACCAGGGTGTCCAGGGACACCACGCACAGGGGATACCCCTTGGACAGGATCCGGACCTCCCGGGTCCCGTTTACGGCTACCGCTGCCTGGGTATCCAGATTCACAGCTGCGGCCAGTACCCGGCCCCGCTGATGGTCCGTATGGTTGCCGCCGATCTCCGTCCGTCCCGGCGCGGAGAAATACCGCTCCGGCTTCCGCCCAAATTCTGCCAGAAACCCTGCGTTCAGCACCTGCTGCTGATCCTTGGTAAGAACAAGACTGGGTGAAGACATAAAAAACTCCTCCTAATTTGTTTGTGTGTTTTCACGTAGTCAATTATACAGTATTTCAGACAAAAAGGGAAGAGGCCACGAAAAAGAATCTTGACAGGACGGGAAATCTATGGTATCATGCAAAAGCACTGAGAAGTGAATATGGGGGTATAGCTCAGCTGGGAGAGCGCTTGAATGGCATTCAAGAGGTCAGCGGTTCGATCCCGCTTATCTCCACCAAGTCCTGAAATCGTAAGGTTTCAGGGCTTTTTCATTTATGTGCTATCGCAAAATGGATGAAGGCAAAACGGTATTGAATCTGTGCCTTATAAGCCTCAAAATCGGGAGCGTTAAGTGTCTTTTCTCAAAACCGCAAGATAATCTACGTAGGAATATATTTTTGATCTTCCTGACTTTTCTGTTTGCTGTAAAATCCCATTATCCACAAAAAGGGCAACGCTTTTTGCGACTGTATTATAGGATAGATTCAGGGCTGCCGCAGTCTTTTGAATATCGATAATGGGGTTCTTTTCCAAATAAATAAGAAAGTTTATTGCGTTGGTTTGCTGTCGCTTTGTCATGCTATTAAATTTTTGTACATTCTGGTTGTGAATTTCCGTAAGACGGTCAATTGTTTGAATTGCATCCTCGGCGGAATCGGATAGTGCTTGCAGGAAAAAGAGAACCCACTGCTCATAATCCCCAGTTTTTCGCACCTGTGTCATCCGGTCGTAGTATTCGATTCGATTCATTTTCAGAAAATAGGAAATATAGAGGGACGGGGTGGAAAGTATTTTCTTCTCCATCAGGAACAGCGTAATCAGGAGCCGCCCAACCCGGCCATTTCCGTCTAAAAAAGGATGGGTCGTTTCGAACTGATAATGGATCAATGCTGCCTGGATCAGTGGGTCAAGGGAATCCTCCCCATTCATGTATTTCTCCAGATCGGACATGGCATTTATCATATCTTCCGGGTTCGGCGGGATATACCGTGCATTTCTTAATGTGCTTCCCTGACCGCCGATCCAGTTCTGAGAATAGCGAAATTCACCGGGATTCTTTTCTTGACCCCGGACACCTTCCATCAGAACAGCATGGGTCTCCTTAATCAAACGATTACACAAGGGGAGAGTCTGAAGGCGATCAATTGCAAATTCCTCCGCCCGGATATAGTTCACAACATCTGATACATTCAGATTGGTATTTTCCTCCGCAAAGGGATTCAGAATATCATCCAGTGTACACTGTGTTCCTTCAATCTGAGAAGATAGCAATGCTTCCTTCCGTACATACATGGATACAAACAAGTCCATATTTGGGATACGGGAGGACAGGCCATCCAACGTGGCCAGCTTTCTATTTGCATCCACCAACTTGGCAATCATTTCGTTGCTCATCTCTATTGGCGGCTCTGGGGGAAGCGGATTGGGGCGAAAGGACTGATAAGCCATCTCCCCGGATAGATTGGTTATAAAGCAACCGGCTCTGTTATTCATGGCGGCTCCTTTCTGAAAATGAAATTACACGGTTCATGATAGCATAGATATTTCAGAAAATCAAGTTTTTCTGAAATATAAGATAATCCAATTTTTCATAGAATACGCAGAATGTGCATTTATAAAAAGAAATGCGCCCTGTAATTTCATTTTCCAACAGGAAACATCTACTTTTTATCGTGTGCGATGCGAAGAATAGACAAGTGTGTCTGGTTGCAAAAATCTATTCTAAGCACTATGCACCGCCTGAAAGGGTGGTGTTTTTTTGAAAAATTTTCTCCGCACGAGCAAAAAAATCCTACTGTATAGATGTAAGGCCTTACCATCAAAAAGAGTGACCCAAGGAGTAACCCATGGAAGATTTACAGATCATCGAGCTTTTCTTTCAGCGCTCTGAGGAAGCTGTTT
>ERZ772861.3266-NODE-3266-length-10020-cov-3.231009_pt1 | contig 10020 bp, 6 predicted proteins | sample MGYA00512135_ERZ772861 | MGnify/ENA primary metagenome ERZ772861 (study PRJEB29015, sample SAMEA2737700) | human gut metagenome | biome: human gut; feature: human-associated habitat; material: faeces | place: China | collected 2012 ...
TCGATTACTTTCTTCATGAACTCCACTGCCGGATTGTTCTTGCGCGAATATTTTTCTTTCTTAGGCTTTACAACGACTTCATTCAGAATCACGTTATCCGGAGCCAACTGTACATTGACCGTCTGATTGCCATAGTTCACTTTTACTGTCTTACTGATATAGCCCACTGCGGAAAAAACAAGTGTCCCCCCGTTTCTACGGGCTTCGAGACTGTATTCTCCGTCAATATTGGTGATCGTACCCATATCCTTTTTTTCTTGGTAGTAAACAGATATATACATCAATGGCTCATGGGTCACCGAATCTGTAACTACTCCCTTTATCTGCTGCGCAAAAACGTTTGAGGCTGCCAATATGAGTAAGATCAGTATAAGTATTTTGCTATATCGTTGTTTCATAAACGTTCTTAGTAGAGCTACAAAGTTAACAAATAACTCTGAGGATGGTTGAATATATAACTTTTTTTACCCATCATTGTTGGTTATTTACTCGTAAGGATCTGTACGATACGCTCTGCTGTGCGCCCATCCCAGCGTTCGGGAAGCTCGCCTCTTTTCCATTCGCCTTTCATTAATGTGTCCATTGCTTTGGCGAGAAGAACAGGATCTTCACCGACAAGTTCGTTTGTTCCCATACGCCATGTTTCCGGATGTTCGGCGTATGTATTGAGCGTAATACATGGAATGCCTAAGAATGTCGCTTCTTCGGCTACGTTGCCTGAATCCGTTATGATTCCTTTTGCCTTGTTTATCAGATAACCGAAAAATAGATAATTCTGAGGAGGCATGATATGCAGGTTCGGTGCTTCGATTCCTAATTCTTTAATGGCATTGCGTACATACGTGTGCATTGGAGCTACGATAGGCATACCGGCAGACTTTTCGATTAATGTTTGCAAAAGTTGTCGGAGATTCTCCTTATCATTGAGCAGTACACGCCGATTCAGGGTAAGTAGGAGGTAATTACCTTCTTGCAGTCCCAATACGGAAAACCATATCGGCTTGAGTAACCGGTTTCTATTATATCGGATAGTATCTATGAGGATATTACCTACATAATATACGTTTTCGTTTTCTGTTCCCGTCTGGTTCAGATTACGGTTGGCAACCATACCGGCAGTGAACAGATAGTCGGATAGCCCGTCTGTGATCATACGGTTTACTTCTTTCGGCATTTTCATGTCGAAGGAACGGGTTCCCGCCACCAGATGCGCCACTTTGATTCCTTGTTTTTTAGCGACGATGGCACAACTCATCGTTGCTGTCAGATCATCCACTACAAGGACTACATGAGCAGGATTTTCGGTTAGTTCCTGTTCAAAAGCTATCATGATTCCGGCTGTCAAGCTCGTAGGATTACTACTTTCCACTCCCAGATAGACATCGGGAGCTTTCATGTCGAGGTCCGAAAAGAGAGAAGCGTCCAAACTTGTATCCTCTTTCTTGCCTGTATATACCAATCGGTACGAGATACTTTTACCCAGCGCCCGTGCGGCTTCAATAGCGCGTGTAATGGGAGCTATCTTCATAAAATTGGGGCGTGCCCCCGCAACAATTGTTATTTTCATATTGTTTCTACCTTATTCGGTTTAATTCGTGAAGCAAAAGTACATTTTCTTACGGAATTTATTCGTTACTTTGCATACAAAATAACAAATATATGCCCACATTCGTTCAAATTCTTGATTTTATAGGCACATTTGCCTTTGCTATTAGTGGTATCCGGCTAGCTTCGGCGAAACGTTTCGACTGGTTCGGCGCTTATGTGGTAGGACTTGCTACGGCTATCGGCGGCGGTACCATCCGTGATGTGCTGCTCGACGTGACACCGGGATGGATGACTGACCCTATCTATCTGATTTGTACAGGACTGGCTTTGTTATGGGTCATCTGTTTCGGACGCTGGCTCATCCGGCTCAATAATACTTTCTTCATTTTCGATACCATCGGTCTGGCACTGTTTACTGTGGTAGGTGTAGGCAAGAGCATTGCTTTGGGTTATCCTTTCTGGGTGGCGATTATCATGGGTAGTATTACAGGAGCGGCCGGTGGAGTGATTCGTGACGTATTTATCAATGAAATACCTCTTATCTTCCGAAAGGAGATTTACGCAATGGCTTGTGTCGTAGGCGGGATTGCATATTGGATTTGCGATCTCGCAGGTATGGAGTCCTACGCTTGTCAGTTGGTTGGCGGATCAGCCGTATTTCTGACTCGCATCTTAGCTGTGAAATATCATATTTGCCTACCTATATTAAAAGGGGGAGAAGAGGCGGAAGACTAGGCTAATCCTCCATCTCCAGTTCGCCTTGGAAACTGATAGATTGACGGTTCTGCATATTCACGTTGATGCTTGCCTCACCATTCGTATATACTTTGGCTCTGAATTCATATCTGTCTTCCGGATTCCGGGCAACGAATTCGATAACGGCATTTCCTTTTTTATCCATTTTCATATCATATTCTTTAAGGGGAGCTTTGAAATCGAGTCCGTCACCTCCACCATACGGGATACTGTAGGCCCGTCCGAAATAAGGCAAGTAGGAGATAACCGAGTCATTTCTGATTTCCAATGAGTAGGGAGACGTCAAGGGAATGGAGCGTCCGCGCATCGGCATGGCAGTCCTGACATCTATTTTGTAATTCTCTGAAGCGATGAGCTTCTTGACAGCTTCTTTTTTCTGCTCTTTCTTCTTCATATTTTCGCCCCCTCTGTCTAAATTACTTTTCTGCACTGCCGCTCTTATCCCGACTCTGATCTTTTTATTTGTCTTTGATGTTATCATACACCAATCTTTTTCTTTTTAAAAGGAAAATCGCACGGCAGTTTTTTTCTGTCGTGCGATCAGCTTTTCTTACTCTATTTCTAAAGTAGAATTACTTCTTCTTCCCGAATCTATGATTCCTCTAAATTGTCTGACGCTTCACTTTCAGGTTCTTCTCCATCAGAGATTTCTACCTGCTCTCCGTCAATTTCTGCAGAAGCTTTTCTTACTTTTGCAACACTTGCAACTTTATCTTTTTCTTTCAGATTAATCAGCTTCACACCTGAAGTAATTCTTCCGTATACAGAAATATCAGAACACTTCATACGGATGATGATTCCCTCCGTATTGATAATCATGATCTCGCTGTCTTCATCCACTGCTTTCATACCGACTACATTTCCGGTCTTCTCAGTGATCTTATAACATTTCACACCTTTACCGCCACGGTTCTGTCGTGTAAATTCATCCATATTGGTACGTTTGCCCATACCTTTTTCAGATACGATGAGCAGATCCGTTCCCTGACTTGCAGTCTGCATTCCGATCACTACATCGTTATCCGTCAGATTCATTCCGCGTACTCCCATGGATACACGTCCTGTAGAACGTACATCCGTCTCATTGAAACGAATACACATCCCATCTCTCGTAACAAGCAGAATATCCTCTGTATTGTCCGTTACTTTTACTTCGATCAGACGATCATCTTCTCTGAGTGCAATCGCTGCCAGGCCGGTCTTTCTTACATTTGCGTAATCCTGAATCGGTGTCTTCTTGACAAGTCCCTTTTCTGTTGCCATGAACAGATATTTTCCTTCTTCATATTCGCGAAGCGGAATGATCGCTGTAATTTTTTCTTCCGGCATCAACTGAAGCAGATTAATGATCGCAGTTCCTCTTGCAGTTCTTCCTGCCTCAGGAATCTCGTATGCTTTCATTCTGTAAACACGCCCTGTATTTGTAAAGAACATGATATAATGGTGGCTCGTTGTCACGAACAACTCACGGATATAATCATCTTCCAGCGTCTGCATTCCCTTGATTCCCTTTCCGCCACGGTTCTGACTCTTGAACGTATCCATCGTCATTCTCTTGATGTAACCAAGTTTTGTCATGGTAATCACAACATTTTCCCGTGGAATCAGATCTTCCATGGAAATATCAAACTCGTCATATCCGATACGGGTTCTTCTGTCATCTCCGTATTTTTCAGAAATCACAAGAATTTCTTTTTTAATTACACCTAACAGAAGCTTTTTGTCTGCAAGAATCGCCTTAAATTCTTCAATCTTCTTCATCAGTTCAGCATATTCTGCTTCAATCTTTTCTCTTTCCAAACCGGTCAATGCACGCAGACGCATATCTACGATTGCCTGAGCCTGAACTTCTGACAGACCAAACCTTTTAATCAATTCCTGCTTTGCGATCTGAACATTCTGAGAACCACGGATAATCTTGATCACTTCGTCAATATTATCCAGTGCAATTAGTAATCCCTCTAAAATGTGGGCTCTTTCCTGAGCTTTATTCAGATCATATTTTGTTCTTCTCGTAACTACATCTTCCTGATGCTTCAGGTAATAATTCAGCATCTCCAGGAGATTCATTACTTTTGGCTGATTGCCAACCAGTGCCAGCATAATAACGCCAAATGTATCTTGCAACTGTGTATGCTTATAAAGCTGATTCAGAATCACATTCGGATTCACATCACGACGCAGTTCGATGCAGATCCGCATACCTTCACGGCTCGACTGGTCGCTCAGATCTGTGATTCCATCGATTTTCTTATCTCTTACAAGCTCTGCAATCTTCTCAATCAGTCTTGCTTTATTTACCATAAATGGAAGTTCCGTTACAATAATCCGGTTTTTTCCATTCTGCATCGGCTCAATATTGGTAATTGCACGCACACGAATCTTTCCACGACCTGTTCTGTATGCTTCTTCAATACCTCTTGTACCAAGGATTTCTGCACCCGTCGGGAAGTCAGGTCCTTTAATGATCTGCAAAATTTCTTCAATTGTTGTCTCTTCTTTATCTTCGATCTGATCGTCAATGATCTTTACTACTGCTGCGATCACTTCTCTCAGATTGTGTGGCGGAATATTGGTTGCCATACCTACGGCAATTCCTGATGTACCATTTACAAGAAGATTCGGAAATCTTGATGGAAGAACTGAAGGTTCTTTCTCCGTCTCATCAAAGTTTGGTGTGAAATCTACTGTGTCTTTATTGATGTCAGCAGTCATTTCCATGGAAATTTTACTCAGACGTGCCTCTGTATATCGCATGGCCGCTGCTCCGTCTCCGTCTACGGAACCGAAGTTTCCATGTCCATCTACCAGTGGGTAACGAGTAGACCATTCCTGTGCCAGATTAACCAAAGCTCCGTAAATTGAGCTGTCTCCGTGAGGATGATATTTACCCATTGTATCACCGACGATACGGGCACATTTACGGTGTGGCTTATCCGGGCCATTATTTAATTCGATCATTGAATACAGGATTCTTCGCTGTACCGGCTTCAATCCGTCTCTTACATCAGGAAGGGCACGGGATGCGATTACACTCATGGCATAATCGATGTAGGAAGTTTCCATCGTCTTTTTCAGATCGACTTCATGGACTTTATCAAAAATATTGTCTTCCATCTCTTATCTCCTTAATTCTGTCGATATTGGTGAGAATTTTTCAGTATAACAGCCTGCGGAACTGACGCTCCTCGCCATCTCAAAAATCGTATTTTCCGGCTCGGGAACTCTTGCTCCTCGCCATCTCGAAAATCTACGATTTTCTCGCTGGGTTGGCATTTCCAATGCCAACCCACACCCCTGCCTCACAGTCAAAAAATAAGTAAACTTATTTTTCTGCCTTTGCGACAGGGGTATGGCTCGTCGCTGTTAAATACTATATATCCAAATTTTGTACGTATTTTGCGTTTTCTTCGATAAATTCTCTTCGTGGTTCTACTTTATCTCCCATCAGTGTGGTAAAAGTAAGGTCGAGTTCGGAGGAAGTTTCATCATCCATCGTAACTCTGAGAAGGATTCTATGTTCAGGATCCATGGTCGTATCCCAAAGCTGCTCGGCATCCATCTCACCAAGACCTTTGTATCGCTGAATTTTATTATTATTATCTCTTCCAACTTCTGTCAGGATCTGATTCAGTTCTTCATCACTGTATGCATACCATACTTTTTTATTTTTCTCCAGCTTATACAGCGGAGGCTGTGCAAGATATACATATCCTTCTTTGATAAGATCAGGCATAAACCGATACATAAATGTCAATAATAATGTACTGATATGGGCTCCGTCTACATCGGCATCTGTCATGATAATGATCTTATGATATCTCAGTTTTGAAATATCAAAATCATCGTGGATACCTGTTCCAAATGCAGTGATCATTGCCTTGATCTCTGCATTTCCGTAAATTTTATCCAGACGTGCTTTTTCCACGTTCAGAATTTTTCCTCTCAGCGGAAGAATTGCCTGCGTTGCACGGTCTCTGGCCGTCTTCGCTGAACCGCCGGCAGAATCTCCCTCGACGATATAAATCTCACATTTGGAAGGATCTTTATCTGAACAGTCTGCCAGTTTTCCCGGAAGAGACATTCCCTCCAGGGCAGATTTTCTTCTCGTAAGGTCTCTTGCCTTTCTTGCCGCTTCCCTTGCACGCTGTGCCATCATGGATTTATCAATCGTCAACTTTGCGACACTCGGATTCTGCTCTAAAAAGATCTCAAGCTGGGTACGCACGATATTATCAACAGCTCCCCTTGCTTCACTGTTACCGAGTTTCTGCTTGGTCTGTCCTTCAAACTGTGGATCTTCGATCTTGACACTGATGATTGCCGTCAATCCTTCACGGATATCATCGCCCGAAAGCTGTTCGCTTTCTTTGAGCAGTTTATTTTTCTTTGCATAATCATTAAATGTCTTCGTTAATGCACTTCTGAATCCTGCAATATGCGTTCCGCCTTCCGGTGTTGTAATATTATTTACAAAACCATATGTCGTCTCATTGTAAGAATCGTTATGCTGCATTGCAACCTCAACATAAACGTTATCTTTCATTCCCTCGCAGTAAATAATCTGGTCATAAAGAGGAGTCTTGCTTTTATTCAGGTAAGTAACAAACTCTTTAATCCCACCTTCATAGTGGAATGTATGCTCATGGACTTCCTCTTCCCGAAGATCCCGCAACTGGATCTTCAGTCCCTTGGTCAGAAATGCCATTTCACGGAAACGTTGCTTTAACGTATTATAATCAAAAACCGTCTCCTCAAAAATCTCTTTATCCGGAAGGAATGTTACTTTTGTCCCTGTCAGCTCTGGATCACAGTCTCCCTCGATCCGCAGCTTATAACATACCTTTCCCCGTTCATAACGCTGCTTATAAATTTTTCCTTCATGGCAGATTTCTACTTCCAGCCATTCTGAGAGGGCATTTACAACAGATGCACCAACTCCATGAAGACCACCGGATACCTTATAGCCTCCACCGCCGAATTTACCGCCGGCATGAAGGATGGTAAATACAACTTCCACCGCTGGAAGACCCGCCTTATGGTTGATACCTACAGGAATACCACGTCCATTATCTGTAACTGTGATCGAATTATCCTTGTTGATATCCACAACAATCTTATCGCAATATCCTGCCAAAGCCTCATCCACCGCATTGTCCACGATCTCATAGACAAGATGATGGAGTCCTCTGACAGAGGTGCTGCCTATATACATTCCGGGTCTTTTCCTTACGGCTTCCAAGCCTTCCAATATCTGAATCTGATCCGCTCCATATTCAGCGTCAAATTCTGTACCTGATGCACCCATTCTCCAACCTCCTAGTTTTCTTTTGCTACCGTTCCATCCTGGATATGGAACACTTTATTGATTGAAAATCTATGATTCACAAATTCATCCAGTCCCGTACACGTTACTACAGTCTGAATATCATGAATACTGTCCAATAAATAGTTTTGCCTGCTTTTATCCAGTTCAGACAACACATCATCCAATAAAAGTACAGGCGTATCTTTTATCATCTGCTTTACCAGCTCGATTTCTGCCAGCTTTAACGATAACGCAGTTGTTCTCTGCTGTCCCTGCGATCCGAACTTCCGGATATCCAGCTTTCCACTCAGGAAACAGATATCATCTCTGTGCGGTCCGACAGAAGTACTCTTCATCCGAAGATCCCTGTCGCGGTTCTTCTTCAAAGCTTCTTCCAGTGAACGTCCGCCTGTTCCCGATTCATATGACAGACAGATTCGTTCCTTTCCACCGGTCAGGCGATAATGAATATCTGAAATAATCCCGTTTACCTGTTCAATAAACTGCTGGCGTCTTTCCAGTACTCTTGTTCCATATTCCGCAAGCTGCATATCCCATATATCCAGTGTCTCCGCAAGATTCTGCTGATTATAAATATTTTTCAGCAACGCATTGCGTTGATTGATGATCCGGTTATAATTCGTCAGATTACTCAAATAAATCTTGTCAAGCTGCGAAAGCTCAAGATCGATAAATCTTCGTCTTCCCGCCGGTCCCTCTTTGATGATGTTCAGATCTTCCGGCGAAAAAAATACAAAATGTACGATTCCGAATAATTCACTTGCCTTGCGGATCGGAATACGGTCGATTGCAATTCCTTTTGGACTGTTCTTTTTCAAATGCATATCGATCTGAAAAGTAAGCCCCTTTTTTTCAACGACCATCTCAAGATGTGCTTCATCATGCCCGAACTGGATCATATCCCGGTCTTTTGTTCCCCTGTGGGATTTTGTCGTTCCCGACAAATATAAAGCCTCTAAAATATTCGTCTTTCCCTGTGCATTATCGCCATACAGGATATTCGTCTTAGGATCAAAGGACATATCCAGCAGATCATAATTTCTATAATTTTTTAATCTTAAAGATCATTATGTCGATCAATTTATCCAGGTAGTGCCTATCGAGTACAAAAAAGTGCTACAGGAAGAGCAAATGAGAAAGTTACAACAAAAAATTGCAGATATGCAAAGAGACTATTAGACAACTTCTCGATCACCAACTATTTTTCAATTTTTATTTCATTTCCATCAAAAGTTGCTGTATCGCCCGGATACAGCTTTCTGCCACGTCTTGTATCAATCTCACCATTGACCGCTACCAGTCCGTTTTGTATGACCTCTTTTGCTTCCACACCATTTTCTACCAGTCCGGCAGCTTTCAGTACCTGTCCAAGCTTGATAAATTCATCACTTTCACGAAGTTTAAATTGTTCCATTTTTCTCTCCTAAACTGCCGCATTAAAATTAACCGGCAAAATCAGATAAATATAACTTTGTTCCTCATCCTTGATAAAGCATGGAGCTTTTGCATTCATGAAATAAAGATCTACTTCTTCATCATCAATGACCCTCAGTGCATCGATCAGGAATTTCGGGTTAAATCCGATCATCAGATCTTTTCCGTCTTTTGTACAGAGAATTACCTCATCCATGGAACCGATCTGTGATTTGATCATCATCTGCATTGCATCATCCTTGATATCAATGATGATCGGCTTCTTGTCTCCTTCTTTGATCAGAAGTGTCGCACGGTCGATACAATCCAGTAATTCTCTTTTATTTACCCGGACTTTTGTCTCGTAGTCACTGGAAAGCATCTGATCAATTCTGAAATATTCTCCTTCAATCAGTCTGGATACCACAACGGTATCATCAAATTCAAATACAATGTGGTTGGCTGTGAAATACAGTCTCACTTCGCTGTCTGCTTCACCTGAAAGGATCTTGCTGACTTCGATCAGGGTCTTTCCCGGAACCACGATCTTCTTCGGTTCATAAGATTCCTTCAGCTCGATCTTGCGGATGGAAATACGGTGTCCGTCAAGGGATACCACTTTCAGAATATCCCCGTTCATATCGAAGAGTTCTCCTGTCATCAGTTTGTTGCTGTCGTTGTCTGCAATTGAGAAAATGGTCTGGCGGATCACTTCTTTCAGTGTGAACTGGGAAATGGAAACCGGATTTTCTCTCTCAATATACGGCAGATAAGAAAAATCTTCACCGGATTTACCGGAAATATTGAATTTTGCTTTTTCACAGGTAATGAGCGTCTGAAAGTTCACTCCACTTTCAATCACGATTTCATTATCAGGAAGCTTTCTTACGATATCTGAGAAAATCCTCGCATCCAGTGCGATCATTCCCTTCTCATCGATCTGCCCTCTGATCACAGTCTCGATCCCAAGCTCC
>ERZ772861.3281-NODE-3281-length-9987-cov-4.313733_pt1 | contig 9987 bp, 10 predicted proteins | sample MGYA00512135_ERZ772861 | MGnify/ENA primary metagenome ERZ772861 (study PRJEB29015, sample SAMEA2737700) | human gut metagenome | biome: human gut; feature: human-associated habitat; material: faeces | place: China | collected 2012 ...
CCCACCCGCAGCCTACGGCTGCGGGCCACCGGTCCTATAAGGGCCGGCAGGCGGGGGCCGGTTCCCGCGCTGCGCACTGTGCATGCCTATGAATGGTACCATTATAACACAGCCCTTCGCAAAAATCGACCCTATTTTATCAGAAGTCCGCCCAGCAGGGCCCCCAGCCCCACGGCGCTGCCCCATTGGGCCAGCCGGACGCCCCACAGCCGCCAGCCGCCGGGCTGCCGGGGCCGCCACCGCAGCGAACCTACATACCGCCGGGCATTCTCCCGTAGGGCCTCCTCACCGTTTTGCTGCTTTTCCGGCTTTACAAATAAAATCGCCCGCTCAAAAAACTCATTATCCACTTCCACTACCTCTACCACCTGCTTATTGACTCCCTTCAGCATCACGCAGCCCTCCTTTTGCGGCATCAATTCCCTGTTATTTTGCTTCCTGCTGTGGAATTTATGCAGTCCCACCTGGCGGAAGCGACAGAGAGATATACAGACCGTATTTTTTACTTTTGCACAGTTTCCACACACTTTTCCCCCGGCAGTGTGGAAAACTCGGTGGAAAATGTGAAAAAGTGTCCCCATTTCGTCCCTTTTTCTCTCCTGTCACCGGTGGAAACATCTGTTTTATCCACAATTTACAGTAAATGGACACTACAAAAAGTTTACCAGCCTTGCTCCCCGCTCCGGATTTTTTCACAAATGAAAACTAAACGCCGGTCGGAAAAATATCGTTATTTATTTCACAAAAATTTGCGGAATCTGCCGGTATCTTATTGCATTTGGCGGGCAATATTGCTACAATAGGGCTGAACGCACCATCCCTTTATACTTCTATTTTTTGAAGGAGGATCAATATTATGCCACTGGTCACTACCAAGGAAATGTTCCGTAAAGCCTATGAGGGCGGCTACGCCATCGGCGCTTTCAATGTCAACAACATGGAGATCGTACAGGGCATTACCGAAGCGGCCCAGCTGGAGCAGGCCCCTGTTATTCTGCAGGTTTCGGCCGGCGCCCGCAAATATGCCAAGCACATCTATCTCACCAAACTGGTGGAGGCCGCTGTGGCCGATACCGATGTCCCGATCGCCCTGCATCTGGACCACGGCGATGGCTTTGAGATCTGCAAGGACTGCATCGACGGCGGCTTCACCTCCGTGATGATCGACGGCTCCAAGCTGAGCTTTGAGGAAAACATTGCTGTGACCCGCAAGGTCGTGGAATACGCCCACGACCACGGTGTTATGGTGGAGGGCGAGCTGGGCAAGCTTGCCGGCATTGAGGACGCTGTCAATGTCAGCGAAGCCGATGCCCAGTTCACCAATCCCGCCGAGGTGGAGGAATTTGTTTCCCGCACCGGGGTGGATTCCCTGGCCATCGCCATCGGCACCAGCCACGGCGCCTATAAGTTCAAGCCCGGCCAGAAGCCCCAGCTGCGCTTTGATATCCTGCAGCAGGTCAGCGACCGCCTGCCCGGCTTCCCCATCGTGCTGCACGGTGCTTCCTCCGTCATCCAGGCGGATGTAGAGACCGTCAACCGCTTCGGCGGCCAGATGCCCGATGCCATCGGCATCCCCGAGGAAATGCTGCGCCACGCCGCCGAAATGGCCGTCTGCAAGATCAATATCGACAGCGACCTGCGCCTGGCCATGACCGCCGCCATCCGTCAGCACATGTTCGAGCATCCCGATCATTTCGATCCCCGGCAGTATCTCACCCCCGCCCGCGATCACATCCGCGAGCTGGTCCGCCACAAGATGCACGATGTCCTGGGCTGCTCCGGCAAGGCGTATTTTTTTCCCTTATACCCCAAAGGACCCCCGCCAGTGGCGGGGATCCTTTTTGCGTTTTATTATGCCACAGTCGTACCAGGGTAGTAGTGGTTTAGGATCTGCACATAGGTCCAGCCCTGCCGGGCGTACAGCATACTGCCGGTCTGGCTCATCCCCACACCGTGGCCGTAGCCGTAGGTGGTAACGGTAAAAATGCGGCTGTCCGCGTCATAGCTGATATCAAAGGCATGGCTGCGCAGTCCCAGGATGCTCTCCCTTATCTTCCGCCCCGTGGTGGTGGTATTGCCTACCCGTACGGTGCCTACATATTTTCCATCGGTACGGGAGGTGATCTCCAGCCAGGTGGCTGGGTCATCATTGGCGGGGTCCAGCCTCGTCCCCAGGGCGCTGTTCATCCTTTCGGCCATCTGCTCCGGGGTATAGGTATAGTCCTTGGAAAAAGGCGACCAGCTGTAGGAATAGCCCTCCTCGATGGAGGAATCCACCGAAACAAGGTAGGGGTACTGGGTGGTGCCCCAGACGCTCTGGGCCGTGGTGGTCACGCCGCAGCTGATGGAAAAATAGGTACAGTTGGCGTACTGGCCATTATAATAAACTGCCTGGCCCAGCACCTCTTTCACACAGGCCTTTACCCGGTCGCCGGGTTCCACACTGCTAAGGCGCAGGGTAGGCGCGCGGCCCAGGTAGTCATTGTAATACTTGATGTAGCTGTAGGAGGCCACCGCCATGGCCTTAGTGGATTCCCACTCGGTGCTGTTGCCCACCTCATTCTGCACCACACGGCACAGAATCTCATAGGTATCGCCAACTACCGGGGTACTGCCATCAATAACGCTGAGCTGGCCGTAATCAGCGGTATCATTGCCGCTGTTATCCGGCTCCGGTTCCGGTTCAGGGGTCGGGGCGGGGGCTGGCTCCGGGGCTGGCTCAGGGGTTGGAGCCGGAGCAGGCGTCGGTTCCGGGGCCTTTACGGCGCCGCTGTTGCCGGCGTTCCCGGAATTACCCGAACCATCGGATTTACCGGTGGTGTCATTCCGGTTGTCATTGCCGGAGGCATCGTTTTTGCTGTCCTCGGTCTGCCCGGAGGGGTTCTCCGTTTTAGGATCGGTTTTATCCCCGGATTTATCATCAGCCTTACTTTCGGCCTTGGCGTCCGTCTTTTCCGGCTGCTTCTCCCCGGATTGACCGTCATTCTCGGCGGGTTCCTCATTCTCCTCCGGCAGCACCTCATTCTGCGGGATATGCTCCCAATCCGGCAGCAGGGCCTGTCCGCTTTGCACTGTGGGATAGATGGGCAGGTTCTCGGCGCCGGTGGGGGTGCTGCCGCAGGCAGCCAGCAGCAAAAGGGCAGCAGCGGTGGCCAGCGCGCGGCCGGTTTTCAGCGATATCGGCATGAGGATCCCTCCTTCCGGGTGGTTTTTTGTAATAATCTGTCCCTATTATACAGAATAGAATCAGTTTTGTCTACCGGTAGGATATGAACAGAGCGTGAAGAATGGGTGATGGCTCTTCCCCTGCGCGCAAAAAAGAGGCGGAAGCTTGCCACTCCCGCCCCGTTTTTTATGTCATTTACTTTTTGCCGCCCAGCAGTCCGGTAAGGACGCTGCCCAGCAGCTCCGCCGCGTCGTCATTTTGGGCGGTCGATTTCTTCTTGGAAGAAGTGGTTTTCTTAGCGGAGGTAGTTTTCTTACCGCTAGCGGTCTTTTTTGCGGAAGAAGTTGTCTTTTTCCCGCTGGAGGTGGTTTTCTTCCCGGAGGAAGTGGTCTTTTTCCCGCTGGTGGAAGTCCCCAACGCGCTGCCCAGCAGGTTGCCGGCCAGGGAACTCAGCACATCGCTGCTATCGCTCTTTTTGCTGCTCTTTTTGCCGCTGCCGCCCAGGGCGCTGGTCAGCAGGCCGCCCGCCAGGCTGGTAAGAATGTCGCCGCTGTCCCTCTTACCGGACTTTTTATTGCTGCCGCCCAGCAGGCTGCCAGCCAGCGAGATAAGGGTACTGCCGTCATCCTCGTCATCATCCCCGCCGCCCAAAAGACTGGTGAGCAGCCCGCCGAGCCCGTCGCTTTGGGTCTTGGTCTTTTTCTTCTGGCTGCCCAGGGCTGCCAGCAGCAGCGGGGCCGCCATGGCCAGGATCTTGGAGGTATCCACCTTGCTGGCGCCGCTCTTTTTGGCAACGGCGTTCCGCACGGTCTCGGTCTCCCCGCCCAAAATTTTGGTAAGGATCTTGGTGCCATCCTCCGTATCCACATTCTGCAAAAGGCTTGCCAGCCCTTTGCTGCTGGTGTGGTCGTCCAGGGCCTTGGCCAGGCTGTTGGCCCCGTCCTCGGTGGAGGCATTCTGCGCCATGGCACCTACCAAAGCCGGCAGCGCGTTGGCCAGGACATTCTGGGTGTCCTTTTCACTGGTGCCGGTTTGGCCCGCTATGGAGGAAATCACACTGCCAGAAAGCAGATCAGTCAAATTCATCTGTCCGCGCCCCTTTCCTTATTCCTGCTCCAATGCGCAGAAATCGCAGGGATCGGTGCGGTTGGCCTCAAAGGCTTCCTCAATGGTCCCCTGATAGACCTTACTGGACCGCATCAGGGTGTGGCAATTGGGGTCAAGGTGATAGCTTTTGCCGAACTGCGTCCAGTAAACCGAGCCGTTGCCGACGGTCTGCTGGGCTTCGGCCAGCTCCTCGGCGGAAACAGGGTTAAAGTCGATGGAGAACAGCGAAGCCAGCACCAGGGCAATGGCTGCCACTACGGTCACGATCTTCTTGGTCTTGCCATCCAGGTCCTTATTGGCCAGCAGCAGGATGACAATGGGTAAGAAACAAATAACGGAGGCGATCAGCCCCATGTTGTTCCACAGGAAGAATTTCACGCTGCTCTGTTTGCTGGCGGGGTCCAGCCGGTTGGCCTTTTTCCACAGCTGGCTGCCGATGATGACAAGGATAAGATCGATGACCAGTGCCCCGATGAGCCAGTACATTTTCTGCTCTTCCTTAATGTACCATATTCCATTGAGCATCAGAATGGCGCCGACCTCAGCGGCCAGGGCCAGCACCCACAGGATGACAGCGGCTACACGCTTGCCGGTGGCGCTTTTCTTATTGGCGGCGGTGACGACTGCGGGGCGCTTGCCGGTTTTGCCGGTGGAAGCCTCCACAAACTCACGCTCGACCTTCTTTTTTTCTGCCAAATTGGGTCACTCCTTTTCTATCACAAAAAATCGGGCGAAATGCCGATTTCATTGTACCAAGCATGAGGCAGATGCGCAAGGCCTTTTTTGTGGAGAAAGGACAACCGCCGGAGGCAGCCCCCGGCGGTGCGGATTATTCTTCTTCGCGGCGCAGCAGCAGTACCCGGGCAAGCGCAAGGGCAAGCGGCGGAGAATTTCATTGCGCGGGTTTGGCTAATTTGGCTGTACTTAAGCAAAAAGAACGCCCGCGGCCTGCACTGGGCATAGCCGCGGGTGTGGGGATGGGGAAAGTTACTTGGCAGAATGGCCGCTCTCGTAGCTCTCGATCATGCGCTTCACCATCTCGCCGCCGATGGAACCGGCCTGACGGGCGGTGATATCGCCGTTGTAGCCCTGCTTGAGGTTAACGCCGACGGTGTTGGCAGCTTCCTGCTTCATCTGGTTCAGTGCTTCCTTGGCTTTCTTGTTAGACATGGTTTATTCCTCTCTTTCATTGGTTTGGCGTTTGCAATTTGTATTGTGCGCCGCGCGGCGCAGGCTATGAGAGGAACTTTTCGCCAGAAATAAAAAATAAAAGCGGTTTTTTTGCGATAGGTCTTGACTTTTACGCCGGAACCGTTATAATAATTCATGTTGCTATTGCCCGATTGTGTAAAGGTAGCACGACAGACTCTGACTCTGTTTGTCTGGGTTCGAATCCTAGTCGGGCAACCACAAAGACCCTCGCCGTTTAAGATAGCAGCGAGGGTTTTTCTAACGGGATGTGGCTCAGCTTGGTAGAGCGCTGCGTTCGGGACGCAGAGGTCGCAGGTTCAAATCCTGTCATCCCGACCAACAAAAAAGGACGCCATATGGCGTCCTTTTTTATTTGGTCGGCCGGGGAACGCATTCTTTTTTGCAGATTAAACACTCCCTGCCCTGATCAAACGCGAAAGACAACCCTGACGGTTTTCTTTCACACTATCTTTCCCTCCGGATGGGACAGTTTGCGCAGGTAAACCCCGGGCGTCTTTTTTATTTGGTCGGCCGGGGAGCGTCTCCTTTATTGCAGATCAAACACTCCCTGCCCTAATCGAACGCGAAAGACAGTCCTGACGGTTTTCTTTCACACTTTCTTTCCCTCCAGATGGGACAGTTTGCGCAAGTAAACCCCGGGCGTCCTTTTTTGTTGGTCTGCCGGGGAGCATCTCCTTTATTACAGATCTAATACCCCCTGCCCTAATCGAACGCGAAAGACAGTTCTGACGGTTTTCTTTCACACTTTCTTTCCCTCCGTAGGGGATAAGCCTGCGCAAAGGGTTGGTCTGTGCCCTAATGAAACGCGCGGAGGGCGCTGCTGTGGTTCCCCCTCCACACATCCCTCTCCTTACCATCATACTACCACTTAATGTGATACTTTGGACTAAAAAGCTGCGCTTTTTAACCACGCAGCAAGAAAAACATAACCATTATACAAAGCAAAGGACCCAAAGCCGACATCTCTGCCGCTTCGGGTCCTTTTTCATGCTCCATTGCTCTATTGTGTGTTAAATTATGATATTGCTGTTTCCTTCCCTGCCGACAGCAGGCGTTCCAGCCACTCCACCAGCGCAAAGGAAAGCCGGTACTCCGGCCCCTCCGCCAGCTTTTCTATCCGCTCCAGCTCCTCGCTGTCCGCCGCCGTCCCTATGCACAGCTGCGGGAACAGCACACACCACCAGTTATGGCCCTCTGCCGCTCCCAGCTCAATGCGCACCGCGTCATAGTACCCCGCCGGCAGAATGGTGCCGTCATATTCCCGGGTCTCAAAATACATATTCACCAGCGCCACCCGCACAGCGTCGGTACTGCCGGCCCGCGCCAGAGCCTCCTCCGCCACCGCTTTCATTTTGGGCAGCAGCTCTTCCGCCCGCGCCATCGTTTCCGTTTGGCTCCCGCTTTCCGCAAAATCCGCCGCCGTTTCCCGCAGGATGGCATCCCGCACCTGCAGCTTCAGCGCCTGGTCCTCCTCGCTGTCACTGTTGGCCAGGATGTGCAGCCGCAGCACATCCTCCCGCACTGCCTCACATTCATTATCAAAGCCCGCCGCCATGCTGAGGACCACCGCCAGCAGCAAGCCCAAAATCAGCACTCTGTCCCACTTTTTTGTCATTGGTTTTCCGTCCTTTCCGAGTCAGTTCGTTATCCGGAGTATGGACGGATTTTCCGCTTCTATTCGCAGTCCGTGCGGAAGGCAGGATCAGGCCGCAGGCCGCCCGCCCTTCTGGGCGGGCAAACGGACCTCCGGTCCGTTTCGGCGGCGCTGCGCGCCGCCGGGCCTGCGGCCCTCCACCCCCGCTCACCCCATCCCATTTGATGCTAAGGAGAAAACACCCCATGAAAAAGCTTCTGTTTATCATCAATCCCATGGCCGGCCGCCAGCAGGCCCAAACCGACCTCTACAAAATGGTCAAGATCTTCGCCGACCACGATTACGAAGTCACCGTTTACCCCACCCGCGCCCGGCTGGATTGCACCCGGAAGGTGCTGGAGGACGCCGGCCGGTTCGATCTGGTCGTCTGCTGCGGCGGCGATGGCACCCTCAATGAAATGGTCAGCGGCATGATGCAGCGGCAGGACCGCCGCCCCATGGGCTATATTCCGCTCGGCTCCACCAATGACCTGGCCGTCAGCCTGCGGCTGCCCACCCGGGTGGAGGAAGCCGCCCTGCGGGCCGTCACCGGCAATGAGTTCCATATGGATGTCGGCACCCTCAATGACCGCTATTTCAATTACATCGCCGCCTTCGGCGCCTTTACCGAAACCAGCTACGCCACCCCCCAGGAGATCAAAAATGCTCTCGGCCACCTGGCCTATATTCTGGAGGGCGTCAAGAGCCTGGGCAAGATCCTGCCCATCCATGTCAAAATCACCGCCGATGACGAGCAGTTCGAGGAGGATTACCTCTTCGGCGCCGTCACCAATACCATCTCCCTGGGCGGCGTCTTAAAGCTCGATCCCGAAAAAGTCCTGCTGGATGACGGCATGTACGAGCTGCTTTTGGTCAAGAATCCCACCAATGCCCTCGAAGCGCAGGCCATGCTCACCGCCCTAATGACCCAAAATTTTGATGGCCCGCTGGTCAAAATGTTCCACGCCTCGGATATCACCTTCGAATCCAGCCACGAGATCAGCTGGACCATCGATGGCGAGTACGGCGGCACCTTCAGCCATACCCACATTCTCAATAACAAAAACGCCGTGACTCTCATCGTATAATTTCGGAATTTTTGCCGGGACCTGGCATCGGGCGGCATCCCAGCCGGCCCTCCGGGCCGGCTACGGCCCCCTGCGGGGGCCTCACGGCGGCTCCGCCGCCGGGGCTGCCGCCTCCAAACCTCTGCCCCCTGCTCCTACTCAGGCAATCAGCATCGCCAGGTCCTCCTCAGCCTCCCGCTCATTATCGGCGGAAAATACAAACCGCCCGTCCTTATCGTAGACCTCCACATGGCCCCGCACAAATCTCATTTCATAGCGCATATCCGGCACCCCTTTCGCTTTACTGCCTCCAGTATAGCAGGCGTGCTGTCCCATAATCCGGACTCACATATGACACGCCCCCACCGCAAAGAGGGCCCGCCCCACTTTGTTTTGCGCGCGCTTTTGTTTGTAAATCCAACCGTCTGAAAGCGCCTTCGCTTTTTCAAAGGCTTGCGGCCTTGCCCCGCAAACATCCCCTCCGCGCCGCCCCCGCCAGGCAGCCGCTCCTACGGGCATCCCATCGTGCGGCGGGCTTACTCCACTTTGTTTTGCGCGCGCTTTTGTTTGTAAATCCAGCCGTCTGAAAGCGCCTTCACTTTTTCAAGGGCTTGCGGCCATGCCCCGCAAGCGCCCCAACCGCACTCCTGCCAAGCAGCCGCTCCTACGGTCCCCTGCCGCGCAGCTAAGCATGACCGGCCCCTAGCCAGGCCCCCCGCTTTGGGCCGTATCCGCTCAAAAGGTCCTTACGCACTTTCCTGCGTTCTGTCTTTTCGCGCCTGCTTTTTGGCGTCCTACCAATCTCACCCCCGAAAGGAAGCAATCTCTCCATGAAAGCACCCATCCTCCGCAAGGAAACCCTGGCCCCCGGCATCAGCCGCATGGTCCTCTCGGCCCCGGAAGTGGCCGCCCATGCCGCCGCCGGCCAGTTCATCATCCTCCGCCCCACCGAAAACGGCGAGCGCATCCCCCTCACCATCTCGGATTTTGACCCCAAGGCCGGAACCGTCACCATCGTCTACCAGGTGGTGGGCGGCACCACCCTGCTGCTGGATTCCCTCCGGCCCGGTGATACCCTGCCCACCTTCGCCGGCCCTTTGGGCCGCCCCAGCCACATCGCAGGCTTCCAGAATGCCGCTGTCATCGGCGGTGGATTGGGCTGCGCCATTGCCCTGCCCACTGCCGCTGCCCTGCACCGCGGGGGCTGCCGGGTCACCGCCATCGCCGGGTTCCGCAGCGCCCAGCAGGTCATCCTGGCGCAGGAAATGGCCGCCTCCAGCGACCGTTTTCTCCTCTGCAGCGATGACGGCACCGCCGGGGAGCAGGGCTTTGTCACCGGGGCGCTGGAACGCCTTTTGCAGCAGGGCGAGCGCTTCGACATGGTTTTCGCCATCGGCCCCCTGCCCATGATGAAGGCCGTTAGTGACCTGACCGCCCGCTGGGATACCCCCTGCACCGTCAGCATGAATCCCATCATGATCGATGGCACCGGGATGTGCGGCTGCTGCCGTCTCACCGTGGGCGGGCAGGTGCGCTTTGCCTGCGTGGATGGGCCTGAATTTGACGGACACCAGGTGGATTTTGCTGAGGCCATCCGCCGCAGCCGCATTTACCGCGCACAGGAGCAGCAAAGCCGTGAAGCCGCCTGCCGTCTGCTGGGCCTGGAGCCGAAGTAACCCTGTATTTTCGCTGAATTTCCGCGCGGCCGGGGCGCCCGAAGGGCAGGCCGTCCGCAGGACGGCCTCGGCGGCAAAGCCGCCGGCTTCGGCGGAGCCGAAGCGCCCTTCGGGCGCCCCACCCCC
>ERZ772861.3283-NODE-3283-length-9974-cov-5.613570_pt1 | contig 9974 bp, 7 predicted proteins | sample MGYA00512135_ERZ772861 | MGnify/ENA primary metagenome ERZ772861 (study PRJEB29015, sample SAMEA2737700) | human gut metagenome | biome: human gut; feature: human-associated habitat; material: faeces | place: China | collected 2012 ...
TTGATAACAACACGGTCTGCAAGAGGAATGATCTTCATAGTTCTTGCCCTCCTATTATAAAAATAAAATGAAAACATCGTTGTGCCCGGAGGCTCTGGTTTACCGGCTTCCGGTTGTTTAGCACTCCTTTTCTCTGAGTGCTAAGTGTATTGTACTCATCTTGCCCGCAAAAATCAAGAGGTTTCGGAACTTTTTTTGTTAAATATTTATGACGATTCCAAAATCCCTCCGCACCACGTAAAAATCCCTGTGCGGAAGTCCATTCCGCACAGGGATCTCTGCAGTCATTCTGTCACATCGGCTGGTGTGCTGCGCGCTGCACAGAACCGCTCATAGGCAGGCTTCGGCAGCAGGATGCGGCCTGCCAGCGGCTGAAGCGAGGCCGTCACTTCGCCGCAGGGGGCGCACTCGCCGTCCGCCGTGGCCACGATGGGCCCGCGCCCGTCTGCCGGGCGGAGCGACACGCGCTTTGCGCGGCGGTAGATGAAATACGGTCTTGCCGCCTCAGTCAGCTGGCCGTTCACGAAGTGGCGTCCGTTTTTGTACATGCTCAGCAGCTTGGCAATGGTCAGCCGCCCGACCTTGCGGACGATGAAGACATCCAGCCAGCCGTCGTCAGGCACTGCCTCCGGCCCGGCCAGGAAGCCGCCGCCATACGCCTTGCCGTTGCAGATGGCGCACATCAGGCAGTCCACGGTCAGGGTTTCCTCGTCGATGGTGAAGGTCAGCGTCCGGCCGATGCGGCCGCACAGCTGCTCCACGATGGAGAGCAGATATGCCGCCTCTCCGCCGCACAGCGGGAAGCGCCGGAATTTCGGGATGCCATAGGCCACCTGGGCGTCCAGGCCCGCCGCGCAGATGGTGGCGGACAGACCCAGGTTCGTCTGGAGCAGGTCGATGGTCACTTCCCCGCCTGCCAGCTGCGCGTCCAAGTCCGCAAACTCTTCCTTTGTGCCGTAGGTGCGCAGAAAGTCGTTGCCGCTGCCGTAGGGCAGGCATCCGACCGCCGCACCGGGAATGCCCTGCACCCCGGTCATCGCCTCCATAAAGGTGCCATCGCCTCCGGCGGTATAGATGCGGAGGGGCACACCCTCCGCTGCGGCCTGCTGTGCCGCTGCGCGGGCCAGTTTCCGCGCGTGCCCAGCGTATTCGGTGACGTGGATCGTGACCTCTTCCGGGGCAAGGCCCGCCCGCCGGGCAGCGGCTTCGATCTGCGGAATGAGCTGGGCCGTACAGTCCTGCTTGCCCGCAGCGGGGTTCAGTAAAAATAAGGTGCGCATGGCGTCCTCCTATCATTTCGATTACCTCTATGATAACAGAAATCGCAGGAGTTTCAAGGGGGTCTTTCGGCAGAGCAGCGGGTCGTCAGCCGGTGGTCTGCCCCACGGCTGCTGTTTCCGTTTGGAGCAGCGTCACCTGCCCATCGGCTGTGCAGTCGGCCGTCCAGTGCTGGCCGGTGTGAGCGGCACCGGCGGCGATCTGGTCGGCCAGTGCCTGTTCGACGGCGCGGTCCACCTGCCGCCGCAGTTCACGCGCCCCATAGGGCGAACGCGCCCGCGCCGCCAGCACCGGGCCGACGCGGGACGTATGGCTCAGCTGATAGCCGCTGTGGGCTGCTCGCTCTTCCAGCTGGCCCAGCAGCTTTTCAGCGATGGCACACAGGCTGTCCTCGGCCAGCGGGCGGAAGACGATCAGCTCATCCAGCCGCCCGACCAGCTCCGGCCGGAACCACTTTTTCGCCTCTTCAATGGCCTGTGCCGACTGCTTTTCGAACACGGCCTCGCTGCCCGCTGCAAAGCCCAGCGGCGCGTTCTGCCCCGCCAGAAAGCGCGCGCCCAGATTGGACGTCAGCAGCACGATGGTGTTGCGGAAATCCGCCTTGCGGCCCATGGCATCGGTGAGCTGGCCATCCTCCAGAATTTGCAGCAGGATGTTCTGGATGTCCGGGTGTGCCTTTTCGATCTCGTCAAACAGCACGACGCTGTAAGGACGGCGGCGGACGGCCTCAGTCAGCTGCCCGCCCTCATCGTGGCCGAGATAGCCCGGCGGCGCACCCAGCAGCCGGGCCGTGGTGTGCTGCTCCTGATATTCCGACATGTCGAACTTGAGCAGGGCTTTCTCACTGCCGAACCAGCTGCGGGCCAGCGCTTTGGCAAGGGCCGTCTTCCCCACACCGGTCGGCCCAAGAAAGAGCAGCGCCCCGATGGGTCGGCCCGGCTCCCCCAGCCCGGTGCGGCTGCGCCGGATGGCACCGGCCACCGCCGCCACCGCTTTCTGCTGGCCGACGATCTCCGCGTTGAGGCGCTCTTCCAGCCGGTCGAGCCGCTCCCGCTCTTTCTCCCCCACCCGCTCGGCGGGGACGCCGCTGGCCTGCGCCACCACGCGGGCGATCTCTTCCCGCGTCAGTTCCGGGTCCCGGATGCCCTCCCGCTCGGCGCGGATGCGGGCGGCCGCACAGGCCTCATCCACCAGGTCGATGGCCTTATCGGGCAGGCACCGCCCCGGCAGATACCGCACCGAAAGCTCCACGGCCTCCTGCAGGGTCTCCAGCGGCAGACGCACATTGTGGTAGCGCTCGTAACGGGGGGCCAGCCCTTCGAGGATGGCCACTGCCTGCTCCGGCGCAGGCTCTTCGATCTGCACCCGGCCAAAGCGGCGTTCCAGCGCGGCATCCTTCTGGATGTGGGTGCGGAACTCCTGATTCGTGGTCGCACCGATGAGCTGCAGCTCCCCGCGGGCCAGCACCGGTTTGAGGATGCTGGCCGCATCAATGGCACCTTCCGCCGCACCGGCCCCGACAATGGTGTGGAACTCGTCCACGAACAGGATGGCCGTGCCGTCCCGCACCAGTTCTTCCAGCAGGTTCTTGAACCGCTCTTCAAAGTCGCCGCGGTATTTCGTGCCCGCCACAAGGCTGGCCATATCCAGCGCCAGCAGGCGGCGGCCCTGCAGCATCCGGGGCACCTCGCGGGCTGCAATGCGCTGGGCCAGCCCTTCGGCCAGTGCCGTCTTACCCACGCCCGGCTCCCCCACCAGACAGGGGTTGTTCTTCTGGCGGCGGCACAGGATCTCCACCATCCGGTCCAGTTCCTTTTCCCGGCAGAACACCGGGTCCAGCTCGCCATCGGCGGCGCGGCGGGTCAGGTCGCGGCAGTATTTGTCGCTGGCACGGCTCCCGCGCGGCATGGCCGAGGCGCGGGGCTGGCTGGGCAGGATGAACTGCCCCGAAAGCTGGCGGCACTCCCGCACGGCATCCGTCAGCTGGACGCCCATCGACGCCAGCAGCACCCCGGCGGCGCAGTCGGTATCCTCCAGCATGGCGCAGAGCAGGTGTTCCGGCTCAGCGCGGGGCTGGTGGGCATTCTGCGCTCCGATGAGGGCATAATCCATGGCCCGGCGGAGGTCCGGTGCCAGCGCGCGGCGGTCCAGATGCTGCACCGGGCCGGGGCGGTCCTCGGCCAGCTGCCGCCGGACGGCCAGCTCGGTGATGTTCTTTCCGGCCAGGAACCGCCCTGCCGCGCCCCGGTCTGTCTGGAGCATGGCGAGGAGAAGGTGGCCGGTATCTGCCTTTTTGCAGCCAAAGCCGCCCGCCAACTCCACTGCCTCGTCCAGCAGCAGCCCCGCCTCCCGCGAAAAGCCCTTGTATCTGCCCATGCCGAATGCTTCCCAAATGCTCATTTGCCTGCTCCCTGTCGTTTGATATGACTCAGCAGAAGTATAGCCCCATCGGGCCGGAAAAAATCAGCAAAAAAGGCCGAACCGCACAAAACATGCAGTTCGGCCTTTGGAACACGGCAGATTACAGCTCTGCCAGCGCCTTCTTCAGGTTCTTTGCGATCTGGTCGGGGCAGCTGGTGGGGCGGGGGCCGCAGGTGGTGCCCTCCATCCGCTCAACGGCATCCTCTGCCTTCATGCCCTTCAGCAGGCGGCTGATGCCCTTCAGGTTGCCGTTGCAGCCACCGACGACCTCGATGGACTCGATGGTGTGGTCGTCGTTCAGGACGATCTTGGTCAGCTTGGAGCAGGTGCCCACATTGGGGAACTCGAACGATTTGCTCATATCGGAAACATCCTCTCTTTTTACATTTGGGTGTTTTTATTATACTATTCTTTCCGCTTCTGCGCAAGCGCTTCGATCCGGGCGATCTGGTCGTCCGGGGTCGTGCAGGTGCCGACCGGGTGGGGGTGCTTGTGGTTCGAGCCGTGAAAATCTGTGCCGCCGGTGCGGATCAGGCCGTACTGCGCACACAGGGCGATGCACTCGGCGCGGTCTTCCGGGCTGTTGCGGGGGTGGTCCACCTCGATGCCGTCCACCATCCCCTCTTTGACCAGCTCCCGCAGCAGCGGCATGCTCTTGTAGACGGTCGGGTGGGCAAACACCACGACGGCTCCCGCCGCTCTGGCCGTGGCCAGCACCTCCTGCACCGGCGGATACTCCGGCGAGTGCAGCACGATGCCGCGCGGCTCCCAGCCAAACAGACGGTGGTACTCCTCGCCGTAGATGCCCTCGGCCAGGCCCAGCTCACACAGCGCCTGCATGATGCCGCTCTTGAACAGCACCCCGCTGTCCTTTGCATATTCCAGCGCCTGCTCGGTGCGGAACTGCGGGTAGATCTGCTCGATCTCCCGCGCACTTTGCAGGCAGCACTCGTTCCGGCGCTGGCGCATGATGTCGCAGTGGCGGATGAGCTCCGGGCTTTCCGGGTCGGGCCAGAAGGTCAGCAGGTGCACCCGGTGGTGCCGCTCGTAGTCGTAACCGGTCAGCTCGGTGGCCGGGATGAGCCAGACGCCGTCCTGAGTGGGGTGTTCGTAACAGTACCGGACGCTCAGGAGCGTGTCGTGGTCGGAGATGGCCATGGTGTCCAGCCCCACCCGCGCTGCCATCTGGGGCAGGCGGTGGATGGGGACGGAGCCGTCCGAACAGGTGGAATGATTGTGAAGATCGCCGGGCATTGTGTTTCCTCCCATGAAAGCCCAAAAAGCACCCGTCCCAAAAGGGCGAATGCTTTTTCGGCATCGTATCAATACTTAGTGTTTGTAGAAATTGATGAGGCAGCCGTCGGCCAGGATCTGGCGTTCGTCCGCAGTCAGCGGAGCCATATACAGGGTGAACGGCTTGACGGCCCCGCCCAGCACATAGGCGGGGATGTTCTGTAAGTCGCCCTTGAGGGCCTCGCGGATATTGGGGATGAGGATGTAGTCCCCCAGCCCGAACGGGGTGGCCCCGGCCAGCTGGAAGGGCAGCATGCCCCAGTTGATGAGGTTGGAGCGGTAGCGCTTGGTGGCATATTCCACCGCGATGTTCGCCCCGGCCCCCAGCACACGCTGGCAGGATGCCGCCTGCTCACGGGCCGAACCGTCGCCGGGCTTGACGGCGAAGATGGTAGACGAGAGCTGCACATCCTCCCAGGTCAGCTGCTCACAGCCGGGCACGGCGCGGATCTGTTCCAGCAGGGCCGCATCCCCCTGCCCGGCGCGGCGGGCGGCTTCTTCGGCCTGTACGGCCTTGGCGCGGCCCACATAGGCGGGGTCCTTGCGGCTGAGGGTGAACTCCGCCAGACCCAGCGGGTTGGAGCGGTAGGACGACGTCTCGCCGGAGGGGATGAGCTCATCGGTGGTGGTCACCGGGTCGGTGATATAGGAAGCCACCTTGAGCAGCAGGTTCTCGCCCAGCGGGGCGATCTCCGGCCAGTCCTTGATGTTGGGGCCGAACTTGAGCAGTGCGTCGTAATCGCCGTGGCCGAAGCCCTGATAGACTCTGGTCTCGTAGCTGGACGGGTCGTAGTGGTACTCCGGCACGGTAGGGTCGTAGTCGATCTCAGTGGCCGGTGTCAGGATGCCGCCGTTGACCGTAGTGGCCGCGATGCTGCGGGCATCCATCAGCGCCACCCCGGCCAGCTGCCCGCTGCCGGGCTTGGAGCCCTCGCGGCTGGGGAAGTTGCGGGTGGTATGGCGGATGGACAGTGCCCCGTTGGCGGGCACGTCACCGGCACCGAAGCAGGGGCCGCAGAACGCGGTGCGGATGGTGGCGCCACTGGCCATCAGGTCGGTCAGGACGCCGGTGCGGGTCAGCTCCATCATGATGGGCTGGCTGCCGGGATAAACGCTGAGCGCATAGTCGCCGCAGCCGCCGGTGCGGCCCTTGAGGATGGAAGCTGCCTCATAGATGCTGTCGAACAGGCCGCCTGCGCAGCCCGCGATGACGCCCTGATCCACCCGCAGTTTCCCGTTCTCGATCTTGCTGCACAGGTCCAGCTTCACGTCCCTGCGGCCCACGAGCTTCTGGACATTTTCCTCGCAGTCATGCAGGATGTCGTGCAGGTTGGCGTTCAGTTCCGCGATGGTGAACGCATTGGACGGGTGCATGGGCAGTGCGATCATCGGGCGGATCTTCGACAGGTCCACCTGCACCACACCGTCATAATACGCAAGGTCTGCGGGCTTGAGGGGCTTGTAGTCCCCTGCCCGGCCATGGGCTGCGAGGAAGTTCCGGGTCTTTTCATCGGTCTCCCAGATGGAGGACAGGCAGGTGGTCTCGGTGGTCATGGCGTCGATGGCGTTGCGGGTATCCTGCCGCAGCGAAGCGATGCCGGGGCCGACGAATTCCATCACCTTGTTCTTGACGTAGCCGCTCTTGAACAGCTCGCCCACCAGTGCAATGGCCACATCGTGGGGGCCGCAGCCCGCAGGCAGCGCACCCGTCAGGTAGATGGCAACCACGCCGGGGCGGGCCACATCGTAGGTGCGGCCCAGCAGCTGCTTTGCCAGCTCGCCGCCGCCCTCACCGATGGCCATCGTGCCCAACGCACCATAGCGGGTGTGGGAGTCCGAACCCAAGATCATCTTGCCGCAGCCCGCGAACCGCTCGCGCATGTACTGGTGGATGACCGCCAGATGGGGCGGCACGAAGATTCCGCCGTATTTTTTGGCTGCGGACAGGCCGAACCGGTGGTCGTCCTCGTTGATGGTGCCGCCCACGGCGCACAGGCTGTTGTGGCAGTTGGTGAGCACATACGGGATGGGGAACTTTTCCAGGCCCGATGCGCGGGCCGTCTGGATGATGCCCACAAAGGTGATGTCATGGCTGGCCATGGCGTCGAACTTGATCTTCAGGTTCTGGTCATCGCCGCTGGTGTTGTGTGCCGTCAGGATGCTGTAGGCCATGGTGCCCTTGTGGGCATCCGCCACAGCGGCGGCATCAAAGCCCTGCGCAGCCAGTGCCGCCGGGGCGTCTGCATCTGCGTTGACCCATGCGCCGCGCACATAGTACGCGCCGCCCGTGCTGCATTTGATGGATTCCAACATTTTCCTTCGCCTCTCTCTATCAGACCGGGGCTTTTCCCGCCTTTCCCTGCGGACGCCCTGGAGCCGGAGCCCTTACACCGCAGCCCCGCGCTTCCGGTGCTTCTTAGTCGAACAGCATATCGTGGATGGCGCTGACGGCCTTGTCGGCGTCGTTGCGGTCGATGATGCAGGAGATCTTGATCTCGCTGGTGGAGATCATCTTGATGTTGATGTTGTTGTTGGACAGTGCTTCGAACATCTTGGAAGCAACACCGCTGTGGCTCTGCATGCCGGCACCCACGATGGAGACCTTGGCGCAGGTGGTGTCCACGCTGACATCCTTGAAGTGTGCGCTCTCCTTCAGCACGCGCATGGCCAGGTCGGCTTCGCCCTCAGAGCAGGTGAAGCTGATGTCCTTCTTGCCGTCGCGGCCGGTGGACTGCAGGATGATGTCCACGTTGATGTTCTTCTGGGCCAGCAGGCCGAAGATCTTGAAGCTCATGCCCGGCTCATCGGGAACGTTCAGAATCGTGATAACAGCAACATCGGTGTCCTTTGCGACGCCCTTGATCAGCATACCTTCCATTTTTGTAACCTCCTTGACGACCGTACCCGGAATCGGGTTCAGGCTGGAAAGCACTTCCAGCTCCACGTTATACTTTTTGGCCAGCTCCACGCTGCGGTTGTTGAGCACCTGTGCGCCGAGGGAGGCCAGCTCCAGCATCTCGTCGAAGGTGATCTCCTTCAGCCTGCGGGTGTTGCGCACCTTGCGCGGATCGGCGGTGTAAACGCCCTCCACGTCGGTGAAGATCTGGCAGCGGTCTGCATGAAGCGCCGCCGCGATGGCAACGGCGCTGGTGTCGGAACCGCCGCGGCCCAGGGTGGTGATGTCATCCAGCTTGTTCAGGCCCTGGAAGCCTGCCACGACGACCACGCGGTTGCGCTCCAGCTCGGAGGAGATGCGTTCGGTCTCCAGCCGGGTGATGCGGGCCTTGGTGTAGGCACGGTCGGTGCGGAAGCCTGCCTGCCAGCCGGTCAGGCTGGTGGCATGGCAGCCCAGCTCGTTCAGGGCCATGGCCAGCAGCGAGATGCTGATCTCCTCACCCGCTGCCAGCAGCATATCCATCTCACGTGCGGAGGGATTGTGGGTGATCTCCGCTGCTTTTGCGATCAGGTCGTCGGTGGTATCGCCCTGGGCGGACACCACGACCACCACGTCATTGCCTGCGTTGTGGGTATTGGCCACGATGCGGGCCACGTTGAAAATACGGTCCCGGTCCTTCACGGAAGAACCGCCGAACTTCTGTACGATCAACGCCATAGTTTGTCACTCTCCTCTTCTTCTGCCCTGCTTTTCTGCGCAGGGCGTACGCCTAATATCATTCCACGGTTGCGCCGGTATTATCTGCATCCAGGCGCAGCAGCGTAAATGCTTCACATCCGTCCAGCCCTTCCAGCTGTTCGAGGCCTGTTTCCAGGCCCTTGTAAAATTCCTCTGCGTCGGTGCGCTCGGCCACCGCCATCACGGTGGAACCGGCACCGGACACATACACAGCCTTTGCCCCGCACTGCTTTGCCAGCGCGAAGGCTTCCTTCGAGCCGGGCATCAGCGGCATCCGGTAGGGCTGGTGCAGCTTATCCTCCGTCGCAATGGCCAGCAGCTCGTGGCGGCCCTCACAGAAGGCCGCAGGCACCAGCGCTGCGCGCGACAGGTTGTAGACCGCATCCTTGTGGGAGACCTGCTTCGGCAGGGCTGCACGGGCGGCCTCGGTCAGGAGCTTGTAGTCCGGCACGATGGCCGCGAAGCAGAGGCTCTGGTCCACATCCCGCTTGACGGAGTAGACCACACCGTCCTCGTAGACGCTGCTGGTCAGGCCGCCGAGCAGGGCCGGTGCCACATTGTCCGGGTGGCCCTCGATGCTGGTGGCCAGGGTCAGCAACTCCTGGGTGTTCAGGATATCGCCCAGCATTCGGTTGGCACCCAGCAGGCCTGCAATGATGCAGGCCGACGAGGAACCCAGACCGCGTGCCATGGGGATGGGGTTGGTCTGCACGATCCGGAGCGGCGGGATCTTCTTCCCCACCTTGTCGAACAGGCCTTTGGCCGAGCGGTAGACCAGATTGGACTCGTTGCGGGGGATGCGGGTCCCGTCCGCTGCCGAGATGTCCAGTTTCTCGCTCTCTTCAAAGGTCACAGTATTGTACAGGGTCACCGCCAGGCCCAGGGCATCGAAACCGGAACCGACGTTGGCGCTGGTGGCCGGGACAGAGACTTTGATCTTCATGATGGCTGCACCTTCCCTTTTATGCTTCCTCCGGCAGACGCTTGAGCAGCAGCTTCACGCTGCCGCCCACGGCCTCCACCTTGCGCGCGGCCTCTGCCAGCGCACGCTCGTCGGCGCGCTCCACAAAGTAGGCGCAGCCCTCGTACCGCTCATCCACCACCTTGCCGTAGCCGTAGATGGCCTCCACCACAGCGGGTGCAATGCCCGCCACACGCACATAATATGCAGCAGGAGCCGGGTCGGTGAGCATGCCGTCCACCGGGTCCGCAGGCTGCCAGAACAGGCTGTCGTGCACCTGTGCGCCGTTTTTCAGCGCATCCACCACGTCTGCCACCACAGCGCTGGCGGTAGGCAGCTTGCCTGCGCCCTTGCCGTAGAACACCACATCGCCCAGCATATCGCCCT
>ERZ772861.3286-NODE-3286-length-9967-cov-2.800040_pt1 | contig 9967 bp, 11 predicted proteins | sample MGYA00512135_ERZ772861 | MGnify/ENA primary metagenome ERZ772861 (study PRJEB29015, sample SAMEA2737700) | human gut metagenome | biome: human gut; feature: human-associated habitat; material: faeces | place: China | collected 2012 ...
CCAAGGCGTATCAGTTTTGACCCTTTTTCTCCCCGTTGGCACCTCATAAGTCTCTTCCGTGCCATCGTATTTGCGCAGGATCTCAACCATTTCATCGGCAAATTCTCTGAGCACTTTCAGCTGTTCAATCACTACCCGGCGATACATAGGCACTTCTGTGATTGAAGGAATATGCGTAAACTGCGTGTCCAAAAATCGGGCAAATTCCTCGATCTCGCCTTGAAGCGTACCGGTCAACAGATTATATTCAAAAGGTGTGTCAGTTTTCAGAACTTTTTCTCCATCCTCGGTATCATAATACCCGTTTACAAAATAGTTGTCAATTTCTTGGTACATACCTGCATGGATGTGTCGGTCAAGCACGGTGTACAACCGTTCATATGCCATAATCGACGCTCCGTAAGATTCTTTTGTCTTCATTTTTCAGTTCCTTTCATTTTGTTTCTTAAACTCCCGTATCATCTCCCCCAGCTTCCTCTCGCACTCCTCCGCGCTCTTTGCGTAGACGATATGCTGCTCCCGCTTGCCGTCTTTGCCGCGGGGCGTATATTTGCCCTGCCAGGTGTTCTTTGAAACTTTGAAGATACATCCCGTGCCGGGCTTGCGCTTCTTGCTCTTTTTGGCGGTGAATTCAGCGGGTTTCTGTTTCTGTTCGGGTGTTTGCCCGTCATCGGGGTTATCGTCGCACACGGGCGAATCTGCGGGCTTTGGCGTGCCGAAGGCATCGTCCATTTTCTTTGCGGCGTTGCGTTCCATCTCACCCGTCATATGAGAATATACGCTGATGGTCGTCTCCGCCGAAGAATGACCGAGGACTGCAGACAGCGTTTTGATGTCCAGTCCATTCTCCAGTGCCATGGTTGAGAAGATATGCCGCAGACCGTGGAACGGGATGTGATTACATTCGGCGCGCTCCAGCATATCCGACAGCCGACTGCGACAACTCGTCGGACTGCGCGGATGCGTCGGATCAAGCGGTGACGGAAACACCCACTCGGAGCTGACCGTTTCCCGATACTCTCCGAGAATATTCAGCACCGACTGCGGCAGATGCACCGACCGCACCGAGGATTTTGTTTTCGGCGTGCTGATGATATAGTCCGAGCCGAGTGTGGTATATTCGCGTCTGATGCTCAACTCGCCTGTCGTAAAGTTGATGTCATCCCATTTCAGCCCGAGCAGTTCGCCGCGCCGCATACCTGTGGCAAGCCCGAGGAGGATAAGCTCATAGAAGCCTTCTTCCTTCGCCTGTATAAGCAACCGCGCGATTTCTTCGTGTGACAGCACCTCAATTTCTTTGTTTTTCTTTGGCGGGAGCTTGCAACCGATTGCCTCATTGCGGTTGACCAGTCCCTCTTTCAAAGCCTGATCGAGCGCACATTTGATGCGGGTGTGCATCGAACGGATGACCGCGCCCGACAGTTTTTTATCGCCGACACCGTTGCGGTCGAGGTTGCCGCTTTTCATCTGTTCGGCATAAAATTTTTCAAGATCACTTTTTTTGAGCGCGGCAAGCGGAATTTTTCCGATGCCGGGGATGATGTGCTTGTAGATGTCGTTTTCGTATTTCAGGCGCGTGGTTGCGGCAATGCTCAGTTCGCAGAAGTTGCGATACCAGTAGTCGATATACTCACCGAACGGCATGTCTGCGGCGGTTTTCACGACCGGCTTCTGCACGGTTTCCTTGAGAGCTTTCAGCTTTTCTTCAACCTCGCGCTTGGTTTTAGCCAAGACATTTTTCGTGATCGGCAGATTCTTTTCATCGTAACCGACCACACATCTGCCTTCCCATCTGCTATCTTTGCGCTGACGGATCAGCCCTTGTCCGTTCTTTCGTCTGCCCACGGTTTCAGCTCCTTTCCGAGGATTTTTGCAAGTGCATTGCCCGTAACTTCGGAGGCTCGCTTCTGCATTTCTTCCGTCACATGCGCATAACAGTCGAGCGTGAAGCCCGGTTTTGTGTGTCCGAGTTCCTTTGCCAGCGTCTTTTCATCCACGCCGACGGCAATCGAATGGGTGGCGTAGGTATGACGCAGACCGTGAAACGGAATGTCGGGAAGCCCTGCCTTTTTGATGATTCGCTTGAAGGTACCGTATGCCGTGTTGGGATTGATCGGTTTTTCCGCGTCGCGCAGGCTCGGGAAAATCCATTCGGAGCCGATGGTTTTATTTCGCTCTTTCAGCATGCGGGCAACACTTTCAGGCAGGACGATCGTGCGGATGCCGGAGTCGGTTTTCGGATCGCTGACCGTGATTCCGCCCCTGACCGGAATGACCTGACGTGCCACGCTGAGCTTTCCTTCCGCTTCGTTCAAGTCCTCCCAGCGCAGTCCGCAGATCTCACCTTTGCGCAGTCCCGTCATACATTCGAGGTAAAAGAAGTCGCGCCACCACGGTTCGTCCTCAATGATTTTCAGAAACTTTTTGAGCTGTTCCTCGTTATATACTTTGCGTTCCGTGCTGTTCAGTGCGGGAATTGTTGTGCCGTCGGTCGGATTTTTGACGATGATATGCTGCTCCACTGCCATCTCAAAGCACTTGTGCATCATCATATGCACTGCTCTGACCGTACTGCCCGAGAGCGATTTTCCTTTGGTTTTGCTCTCGGTGACGCGCCCTTCTTTGAGCAGTTTTACGTAGAGCTGTTGCATATCCCGCGTGAGGATCGCCGAGATTTTCTTGTCGCCGAGATACGGACGGACGTAGGCATCCGCATAGAAAATATACTTGTTCAGCGTCTGCGGGCGCACCACATCTTTCTGATAGCAGAGCCAGCGGTCGAGCCATTCGTTCAGGTTCACGAGGCAATCTTCGTTCAGTTCCACCCCGCGGTAGGTCTCAAGGAGCTTATAAAATTTCGTCATCGCCTCGCTCTGCGTCTTGCCGAAGACCGATTTATAAATCGGCTTACCGTTCTCTTTGTGCCCGACGATGATGCGTGCTTCCCATCTTCCGTCCGCTCTTTTTCTGACCATCCCGTCCCCGTTCGGACGGCGTTTTGACATAATTAATTTCTCCTTTCTTTGGAATTTGCGTAGCAAATTCGGGGCGTGACACGCCATGCCGGATTTTCTTCTTGCTTTATGTCACGCCTACCTTCTTTCACGCACAACAATACCACAAGGCTTTTCATATATCCAGCGGAAATCGAAAGAGTTATCGGAAAGTTATCAATTTGTCCCGATGTTTTTTCTTTGTTTCCCGCATCAAAAAATTTGCGATTCCGAATTTATTTCTGCCATTCGATTGCGTTATCCAGAGAAACGCTTCCGTTGATTCTCCGGACTTCCTCAATGCAGGCGTGACGAAGTTTGCCGAGGTCTTCATGTTCAATGTCATTGGTCGCCGCAATCACATTGAGCAGCATTGAAATTTCAACCGACAGCTTGAAGAGCGCACTGTTGCGCGCGTGCTCACATTTGTCCAGCACTCTCCGCAAAGTATCCACCGTCTCGGAAGAAATCAGCTCGGGTGCTCTGCGATTGCAGAGATACGCATTATAAAAATCAACCGCCTTTTCGATATATTCGCTGACACTTTTGCACCCGTCCGACTTGCTGAGTGCCTTTGCCGTGTCCAATGTTTCCTCGCTGATATGCAGAGAAAAACGAGTTTGCCTGTTCTCCATAAAAGCCTCCTTTTTTTGCCTCAGACGCCTGCAAAAAGTCCGCAAACACCGGCTTTTTCGCATTGCAGGCGCCTGAATTTGTGTCCAAGCGACTTTTGACACACACTTGCGCATGGTTTCCTTCCCGGCGAAACCCGCGAAAAAGTGAGCAAATGCGGTCAAAACGCGCGAAAAACGGAGGGCTCTGCCCGCCGATGTGATTCGGGCGAGCGTTTTTGACGCACGCCCTTTCTCCTGCTTGAAAATCGACCTTCGCATAAACCTTCACATTTGCCCGTTTTCCGCGTGATTTTCGGCATGAACGTTGTTTTTGGTGTGCCGCTCATATTTTGCAATTCGCTCCCGCATTTCCGCCTCCCGTCTCAGCTTGTCAAGCTCCTTTTCGTCATACGCTTTCTTGATGGGAGCGATAGGCGTGATGTGATATTTCAGCGTGCCGTTGTGAACCTCACCGCTCTTTGTTCTCACCAATGTCTGTTCGGTTTCGACCAGCCCGCGTTTTTCAAGTGAGCGAAGATAAACTGCGCCTGCACACCGCAAAGGTCGCGCATCACGGTCAATTTGTCCGCAGGCACGAGCAGATATTGATTTGTCAGCTGACGGATCTTCAGTTCTTCAAGCGTCATATTTTTTCCTTTCAGCCAAATATGGCAGGATGGTCGTTTCTTGCGGAATATTCTCACAGAGACAAAAATAAACCCGAAATCTCTGTGATTTGTCCCCGCGAGCCACACCCGAAAATGCAACCGGAATAAGTTTATGTTATACCTCGTATGAACCCCTTTATGAAAAAAACAAGAAATACAACTATAATAAATGCAACCGGAACAGATATAATTCCGATTAAAATCTTGATTGTCAAATTAGTTTTTTTCTTTGAGGGAAAGTTGACAGATGTATCCGCCCGATTCAAATCTTTGCTTTTGCTCCGGTTCTTATCTTTAACTTTGTATTCGAGTTTAGGCGAGGTTGAGTTGCCATTTTCATCGCACAAAATTTTAAACTTTTTACAATAGTGATACTGAACGAAATTTATATGCGCCAACGCGGTCAAAAACATCACCAAGACAAATGCGCCCATTCCAATGACATATTGCACACTCTTGCTTGCATTCTCCCTGAATATTCTTGAAGCAAACATACCCATTGCACCCGCACTCGGGATAAGAGCGGAAAAGAAAGCTGAAATCGCCAATGCTATTGGAGTCTGACTTTTTTCTTTTATTCTCCTGAAAATGCCTTTATGTACCCCAAAAACAATAGCCCCTATATAAAGACCCGAGAATAATAGATAAAACAGCAATATCCATAAGGAAAAGTCAAATCCGAATAATTGATTATCTGCTACCAAATTAACCGAGGTAATAAGGAGATAAAAGAGAGATGACACAAATATTCCCAATGTACCGTTGACGAGAAATCTGAGTTCAAATGTCTTTTTTATCTTTCCGCTACGGAGAATCAGAACAAACATCCAATAGAGCAAGCTCCAAACTCCGATTGAGATAAGCGGGAACAACGATTTCCAATTTACTCCGATTGTACTTATTGACGCGACTCCGAAGACAATCATAATAAGCGGAATAATGATAATTTCCCAATAGAACGTCAGAAGGCTATCGATGGATATATAGTTATCTGTATTAAGATACACTAAATCTTTTGCTTTTTCTCTCATATATTTTCTCCTTTCGGTCAAGCGCAGTTGTTCGTTTTTAGGCTGCTACGATATCATATTTTTTAAGCCACTGATGAGCGGCGGCAGCGTGCTTTGATCGGCTTCAAAAGCGAAAGTCAAGGACTGCTCCATCGCATTATCAAAAATTAAACCCTCTACTTTTACATGACCTGTCCTATCCATAGACAACGTAACATTGCTGCCATAACCATATTTCAGACAGCACAACACGGTCGCGCTGAAAAGCATAGAGCTCACAAAGCTGATCTAAGAAAATGCGAAAGTCCTTTATGTCATATTCGCACGATGCATACCCCTGAAATGCTCCGGAGATTACTTTCATTCCAAATGTGGTGTTGTACGGATTTCCTGCATCGGCATCATCCTTATGGAAATTAAAATATTCAATTGCCATAAGGTTTTCCCCATATCTCAGCTCTGCCGGCGGGTATTTTGATTGTTTCATAAATGCCTCCTTTGTGCGTCAGACAATATCTTTGATGACCTTCAGCGCCACGCCCACCATTCTGCACGATCAGCGGTGTAAAAAATGTGATTTTCAATGATATTTTTATTGACTATATCGGAATCACATCTTCCAAAATTCGTCCTCATCCGTTGTAAAAGCTCTGCCTTTGATCTGATCTTTTACGTACAGCAGAGGGATGAGGTCTATCAGTTGCTCATCAATTCCATCCGAGAAGGTAAAGCCTCTGAAAAAACGGAATGTATTTTTCGTCATATAATTTCGATTGTATTCCGCATCAAATGTGCCCCCGTTATAGGAAGCGTCCTTGTTTGGGGATAATTCTTCTCCATCAATCAGCATCCGACGCAGATGTCTGAGCGAAACATATTTTCCGTCTTTATCCGTATAATACAGACGGCTTGTCGGGTCGAGCATTATTCTCTCCCCGGAAGGCAACTCGCAGTCAACCACCACATGGCAATCCTCAAACGGTTCCTCATAGGGCATACAGGTGATATGTCTTGCTTTTATGCCTTTCAGCCGCAAAAGTGCCGCGAGAAGAATTGCCAGTCCGCGACAATTCGCCTTTCCGTTGTGTTCCTCGCAGAAACGGATCTGCCCCTCTATCGTTCTGCTCTTTCCGAGTCCGCTGCAGCCGTCATGTCCGAAATGATCGCAGACAAAGGCAAGCACGGCAAAGGCAATTTCATCGCTGTCGGGCGAAACACCCTCAAAATACGAATCAAAATCGTATTTTTTCAGAATATCCGGTGCCTTTGCGCAAAGCTCGTATGATGACTCACCGATTTTCTCGCCGCCGGGCTGATAATCCGCATGTTCGCGGAGAATTTCCAATCTCGTCTTTTCGGATTTCGGAACAAATATTTCCGTCGGCATATACCGATATTTCCCGTCCTCCGGCACATCGGAAATGCGTACATATTTTACGTCGGTTTTATTGCCGAACTGCGTGTAATATCCGCAAAGACTATCGTCACCATCCTCATAATGGACATGATACACCATACGGTAATGCTCGTCATTGATTTCAAAGCACAGATCCGCCCCATCCTCGTAGACGCAATTCGGTTCAAAATGATAGTGCCCCGAAGATGAAAAGGACATTTTCATCCTTGGCGGCTTCTCTCCGAAAATGTTGAGGGTTTCTCCGAGCTCTTCTTTATACCATTTTCCGATTAGATGTTTGTCCATTGCATGTTCTCCTTTTCTTTCAGTCAAATGCAGTTGTTCATTTTTCGCGGACAGGATGGTTTTTGCTTCTATGTTGTGCATTAGACGATATCTTTGATGACCTTCAGCGCCACGCCCTGAATCGTCAGCTCTTTCGGGTGAATGACGCGCTGTTTTTCGGTGTAGCTGCTGTTTTCCGCGTACAACACGGGCTTGCCGTTTTCGTAATGCAGGCGCTTGAGTGTGTTTCCTTCTTCCGTAAGCGCGACGATCACCTGCCCGTCATTTGCGACGTTTGTTTTCTTGACCAGCACAAGGTCGCCCGCATGAACGCCGATGTTCGCCATGGAATCGCCGTATGCTTCCAGCAGAAAACATTCACCGTCGAGCCACTCCTCCGGAACGGCAAGGTATCTTGAAATATGCTCCTCCTGCTCGTCGGGCGTGCCGCACACGATCATTCCGACCACGGGAATACGGCGGGACATCACGTGCATTTTCTTCTGCAAGGGCGTTTCCAGCGTATTTTTTCCCGAATAAGAAATGATGCCGCGCTTTTCAAGCTCTAAGATGTGCCGGTACGCGGTCGACTTGACCATGCCCATATATTCCATGATATCCGCAAGGCTCGGAGATTCCCCGTTGTTGTCCCGCGCATACTGCTTGATAAACTCCGCGAGCTTTTGCAGTTTTTCTTCACTCATGACTCTCATAAACGCACCTCTGATAATTTCAGAACTCATTGTTCTGTTATTATACCATAGCAATGACGCGTTGTCAATGGGTTTTCGGAACTTTTTGTTTCGCTATGGTTTTTCTTTGTTTCCCGCGGCGCAGATTCTGATGGCTTACATTGCCTCCAAAACGGTCGCACGTGCGATTTATATGTATTACCCTTCGCTTGCATTCAAATGCGAAAGCGGGGCTGACAGTCCCGCTCGCGCCTTTCCTTATTCAGTTGTGCCGCATGGCATTCTTGACTTCTTCGAGAATGCGGAGAATGCTCAACATTTCGTCATTCGTGCAGTCGGCGAGCAACTCTCCGATTTTCTCGTTTGCCACGGCGTATGTGCCGGGTGTGTTTGCCCGCAGAATCCAGTCGGTTGCCACATCGAGCGCTTCTGCAATGCGGATGAGTGTGGACAAACCCGGCGTTTTCTTGCCGAGCTCAATGTTGGAGAGATGCACCACCGAAATGTCCGATTTTTCCGCCAGCTCTCCTTGTGTAAGCCCGACTTCGCGGCGCAGGTCGGCAATGCGCCTGCCGATGGCGGAGGGACTGCAGTTTCTATTCATTGCTTTTCACCCCTTCGCCGGTAATACAAACGGAGACTGCACCTCCGAGTTCGTTCTCGGAAATACAGTCTCCGTTTTTTCATTTGCCTTGCCGCAACATATTCTTTTGTCGTAATCCATGCCATTGTGCGCACCTCCTTTGTAAGCACACACAATACCACAAAGGCGGCGGGAAGTCCAGAGATTTTCAAAAATTATTCTCTGCTTTTAAATAGATAATCAAGCAATTCCGTAAGTTCAGTATCAATTGTTATGTACTCTCGATATTCTTCTATCGAAAGCTGATCCGCTTTCTCAGCTAATTGATCTTTAAGACGGTATATTTCCATAGCTTTCCAAACCGTAGAAGTAGGTCGTTTATGAAACAAGAACACCTTATTACTCATGTATTTTCCTAAATCACTAAGTGGCACAATTGCTCCATTGATGTCGCGTTTCAAATGCGAATCATATTCTTCGGATGCTGGATCCACTAATCCTTCTCGACCATCATGTGACTTATTAGGATCCTTGGTGGGCCATTTATTGCTTTTTTTTCGATTGCACGTAAAACATGAATATACAAGATTGGTATAATCATTACGCCTTGTAGGATCAATATCCTGTGGAACAAAATGATCTATCTCGAATCCTTTTTTTGTGACACGTTCACTCTTGCCACAATATCCGCATATTTTGCCAAAATCTTCCCTTAATTCTTTCTCGTATTTTTTATAATCTCTAGCTTCTGCCATGTGTCTACGAGCTATTTTTAAACATCCATGAACTCTCATTTAATCTTCTTTCCTGCCCACCAATTTAGAAAGTTTTTCTATTATTGAATCCAATTTTTTATCAGCATCAGCTGTCATCAATTGAGAAGGAATATCATCTGTTTCGCCATACTTGCTAAACAATGAGTGCAATTGTAAAAACCGCTCCTCTTCGATTGCCGACATAGTGGCATGCTGTCTTTTGTCTAGAAGTTCTTCATATTGAGAAAATAAGATTTGCTTTCTTCGCAAAAAAACATCAACTTCATTTTTTATATCATCGACTACAGAACTGAGATCCTGAGCACTCATCCTATCCCTATCCCAAATCAAACGACGAGATACAACTTTTTCATTTTTTGAAGGTTCGGGGTAATTAGTTAACATAATACATGGGAAATCAGGTAATATCTGATTTATATCAAATATAATGTTTGTGCCGTTTCCTTTAAACTTTTTTTGCAAATCATAGTCAACGATTAGGCATAATATATATTCGGATATAACCCAATTAACAATATTCGGACTTGAAATCTCTTGAGTGTATTGTATTAGCTCAATTCCTCTCCTTGACAATCTTTTAGCATAATCAGCATAATTAGTATTTTCGTCATCGATAAATCCAACCTTAATCATTAGAACTTATTCTTCGCCCCTTTAACGCTATTTTTGCATAGAATCCGCTTTCGCTTCTAACATTCTCGGACAAATCTACATTTCCGTTATATTCAACTACAGTTTTGCCAATAATCCACATCCCCATACCAGTACCAATTAATTCTCCATCAAGATTCGTTTTGTCGGTTTCCATCGCTTCCATGATTTTGTCAGGATTGCTTTTATATTTATCTGACAAACCCGGACCATTATCTCGGTAGCTAATAACAACCCCTTCTTCATCAGCAGAAATCGAGATGCTAATTATTTTGTTCTTCTGTCCAGATGATTTAAAC
>ERZ772861.3287-NODE-3287-length-9966-cov-7.919383_pt1 | contig 9966 bp, 8 predicted proteins | sample MGYA00512135_ERZ772861 | MGnify/ENA primary metagenome ERZ772861 (study PRJEB29015, sample SAMEA2737700) | human gut metagenome | biome: human gut; feature: human-associated habitat; material: faeces | place: China | collected 2012 ...
TGTGTGAAAGATTTGGACATAATTATGAAGAAGTCAAAAAGTGGTATGATGGTTATAGGCTTGGACAGTATCATATCTATAATCCGAACGCAGTTGTAAACCTTATGCTGTTAGGGGAATTTCAAAGTTACTGGTCACAGACAGGCACATATGAATCTATTATACCTCTTATCAATAAAAACTTTGATGGACTTAAAACCGCAGTGATAGCTATGATTTCAGGTGATGAGGTGAATGTAAGAACTGCCACTTTCCAAAATGACATGATTACATTCAGAAATAAGGATGATGTACTTACTTTGCTTGTCCATTTGGGATATCTGGCATATAATCAGAGCAGACAGACTGCATATATTCCCAATGAAGAAATACGTATGGAATTTATAGATGCTGAGTGCGTGATTGAAACGTATGAGAAGATATAGTTAGTGAAATAAAGGATTTAAAATAAGTCAGGATGAAAGTGAAATTATTATATACAGTGTTTCCCTGTCTTTTGCTGGCGCTGACCTGTGATATGGGGCTGGTGGCCCGTTCACAGGAGCAGGATATGGCAGCAGTACAGGAAGAAGAACAGACAAGTGAACAGGATATAAGCTATACAGCAGGTGTAGCACAGATAAATGATGAAATTGAGCGGGAAGAAGAGGCAGGGCAGATAAGTCTGGCAGCCGGAGAAGCAGCGATAGCACAGGACATCATAGACAGTGATGCAGCAGTACTGGAGAGCTATGCACAGGAGCAGCGCCAGTCGCAGGAGGCCGAGGCTGTCAGTGAGGCTTCGCATGGCGAGTCAGAGAATGAATACAGCAATCTTGCGATAGCGGATGTGAACAATTATGTAAACGTCAGAAGCACTCCCAATACAGAGGGCGAGATCGTTGGTAAGATGTATGATGGCTCTGTAGCACAGGTGCAGAGCATCACAACGGAGAGTGACGGGGACTGGTTCCAGGTCATATCAGGTGAAGTGGAAGGCTATATTAAGGCAGAATTCTTCATCTATGGAGACGCAGCGGCAGAGGTAATAGACAATTACGTGACCCATTATGCAGTAGTACAGGCAGACCGTCTGAATGTACGGCAGGAGCCGGATACTTCTGCATCCAGAATCGGCTACATCGATCATGGGGAAAAGGCGCAGATCATAGAGTATGGTGAGGAATGGGCGAAGATCCGCTATACAGAGGATACGGAAGGCTATGTTGCCAGCGAGTTCATTACTGTGGAGGAGGAGTTTATCTATGCGAAATCCATAGCAGAGGAACAGGCTGAGCAGGCAGCGTTGCAGGAGTTACAGCAGAGAGCTGCCCAGACAGAACAGACAGCACCTGAGAATACCACGGTAGTTGTGACACCTCCTGCTACAAATTATACAACAAATACAGAGCTTCGGAGTGCTATTGTACAATATGCAATGCAGTATCTTGGAACACCCTATGTGCATGGCGGCAGAAGCCTTGCATCAGGTACGGACTGTTCAGGCTTTACCAGCTATATCTATGCAGAGTTTGGGTACTCATTGAGCAGAACGCCACAGGGACAGTGGGGCGGTAATGGCAGAAGCATCAGCGTATCCGAGATTCAGCCGGGAGATATCGTATGCTATTCTACCAATGGTTCCAAGTGCACGCATGTAGGTATTTATATCGGCAACGGACAGATCGTGCATGAGGCCAATTCCAGAAAGGGTACTATAGTCAGCGACATATATTACGACAGTACTTTTATTGGTGTGAAGAATGTAATAGATTAATAAGAAAAAGACGCTGTACCCTCTAATCGGAGAGTACAGCGTCTTTTGTTAATACCCAGTCTCCAAAGGTTTCAGCACTCCACTGCTGTAAGTCACTTAGAGAGAAGGAGATACCGCCATAGGAGATGATACCGTGGCTGGAAGCCAGCTCCTGCGTATAATCCTCCAAAGGATAGATATTCTGAATACGGACAGGACTGCTGGTATAGTGGCATACCAGAGGGATAACGCCCGTCTTATCTTGACGAAGTGAGATGCCGTCCTGATCTACATGATAGGTGACCCATGCCATACCCTCCAGCATACTTCTGCCGTTTTGCTGTGTCGATACGTAGTTGCCAAGGGAGTAGTAGCAGATGGAGCTGTTGCCATTGTCAGTCTGAATCTGTTCAATTGGCTGTACTACGTGTGGATGGGCGCCAATGATTAAGTCAGCTCCCGCTTCTGTCATTTGTCTGGCAAATTTCTGCTGATAAGAGGAAGGGGAGGTCTGATATTCAGTTCCCCAGTGAGGACATACCACTACGATATCTGCCAGTTCCTTTGCTGTTTTGATGTCTTCCAGAACCTGAGGATTGATTGTGGTATAGTCCATGGCTCCGGTCTGTTCATTACGTGCGCATAGAAGCTCCATGCGGGAAGCCAGTTTATTGGATACGATCTCGTAGTTAGGTCCGTAGGTATAGTTCAGGATAGCAAAGGTAACATCTTTTATAGTAAGGGTAGGAATCGTTCGGTTATCAGGCTCATGCAATCCTGTCAAGAGAACTTCAGGATGACTTCTCCAGAAACTGACACAGCTGTCAATTCCATCAATGCCCTGATCGGCAGAATGGTTTGTTGCCTGCAGGACTACATTAAATCCTGCATTGGCAATGGCATCCCCCACTTCCGTAGGAGAATTAAAATGCGGGAATCCATGAAAGCCAAGCTGATTGCCAGCCATGATCGTTTCCTGATTGATGATCTTCACATCTGCTTTATTTAGAAAATCTGTAATTCCCTGAAACAGAAAAGAGAAATCGAAAGAACCATCATTTTGTTTGCCAGTATAGACAACACCCATATGAATCAGATCATCCCCCACAGCCATAAGGGTGACATCATATTCCTGAAAGGCGGGGGTACTTTCTTCTTCCGGCATTTCTGTTACAGTAAAACCGTCTGGTGTTTCCGTGATAGAGAGTCTGTCCGAAGCTATGGGCGTGTTGGAAGCCGCCGGAGTGCTCTCAGACTCAATGTCAGTGAATTCATCAAAGGATACAACCTCTGATACAGGCGATGAAGAAGCGCAGCCTGACAGCAGAAGTGTTATCATAAGTGAGGTGAGTATTTTGCTGTGATGCAACATAAGGTTATCCTTCCTTTGGATTCATAATTATTCACATTATAAGAGTTTGAATAGGGCTTGTCAAATTCTGGATTGGTCGTTTAGATATGATCCATAAATATGGATATGATAAAAGGCGGTTGCTTTTACATCAACAGCCTACCTGCCAATAGAATATTTGGATTCAGGCATTGCCCATGCCTGAATCCGGTCTAAATAGAGAATAACGTATTTCTTACAAAAGTTCAAAATATATAAACAAAAGAATAATGCAATTTGCTCCCATTTACTGCCACTCTGTTCCCCCGTCAATTGTTTTATATGGGATTATAGACAAAATAGATTACTTGATATTTGAAATGAATAGGATACTGTTTACACAAATAGAAGCAGATGGTATACTTTTACTTGAAAATGAAAAAGAAATTTATTTTGAATTTAGGAGAATCTTAAGATGATGAGGCTTAAATGTAATCTATCTACTTTAATGGGATCCAAGAGATATTCTATTCAAGATGTACATAAAATGACTGGATTATCAAGAGGTACAATAAGTAGTTTATACAATGATCGTGCATCAAGAATAGATTTTGAAACGATTACTAAATTATGTGAGCTATTTGAGTGTGAGGTAGGAACTCTTTTAGCTTTTGAAAAGAAAGATCTAAAAGATAAAACAAATTTGGAGGGCGATAATGAGTAATACAACAGATGAAAAAAGCTATTCACCTCAAGTGGTTTCAATTTTTTCTGGATGTGGAGGTCTTGATTTAGGATTTCACTTGGAAGGGTATGAAACTGTATGGGCAAATGATTTTGCTGAATGGGCTGTGAAATCTTTTGAAAGAAACTTTGGACAGGTCATTCATCTTAAAGACATAACAAAGATTAATCCATATACTGATAAAACTATTCCAGAATGCGATATTGTACTTGGTGGTTTCCCATGTCAAGATTTTTCTATAATATGGAAACAACCTGGATTAAATGGAACTAGAGGAGGCCTTTTTAGACATTTTGCAGAATTTGTAGATGCGAAAAAGCCAAAAGCGTTCGTAGCAGAAAATGTTAAGGGATTGATAACCGCTAATAAAGGAAAAGCAATAGAGACAATAATAAAAGATTTTGAAAGTATTGCTCCGGGATATGTCGTAAAACCGCATCTATATAATTTTGCAGAATATGGAGTTCCGCAATTTAGAGAACGAATATTATTTGTTGGTGTAAGAATAGATACTGGATTTAGTTTTAATCATCCATTACCAACGCATGGACCAAATGGTAACTTACCATATGTTACCTCTGGAGATGCATTAGAAGGGGTTGAAGATGTTTCTTATAATAATGAGCTAATCAATATAAAAGAGAAAACAAAAAGAATGTTGGAAATGATTCCTGAGGGTGGAAACTTCAGAGACATACCAGAAGATAGTCCATATCATGTTAAGGGAATGATTAGTCATGTTTATAGAAGACTTAAGTTAGATGAACCAGCAAAAACAATTATTGCTGCCGGTGGAGGAGGAACTTGGGGATATCATTATCCTGAACCGAGGCCATTAACTAATAGAGAGAGAGCTCGCCTACAATCATTTCCAGACGATTTTATATTTGAGGGAAGTGTTACGGAAGTTAGACGACAAATTGGAAACGCTGTTCCACCAGAAGGGGTACGATTGGTTGCAAGACGATTGCTTCCATTGTTTACAGGAGAATATGAACCTATTGATTTAACTCCTGAATATGAAAAAATGAAACAAATGACGGTAAAAGAGAGATTGGAGTATGTAACATCTCAGATGAATTAGGGAGGAAATAACTATGGAATTATTATTATCTAATTATCCACCTATGAAAACAAATTGTCAGACTTTTTCAGATATGTTTTATAGTATGGTTCCAAAATCAACAGAATTAGATATTGCAGTTGGATATATAACCTCAGATTCATTGATGGAATTGAAAAAAATAGTTGAACTAAATACATTAAAAGCACTTAACTTAACTATTGGAATGCATTATTTAGAACGTTTCACAAAAGTTGAATATAATGCTGCACTTAAGTTAAATGATTATCTGATTGAAAACAAATGTGGTGAGGTAAGATTGGTAACACCATTTAGATATCACGGAAAATTATATTCATATAGTAATGAGCAAGGTGCTTTTGCTGGAATTATTGGTTCAAATAATCTAAGTAGTATAGTTGATGGTGGAACAAGGGTATACGAAAGTGCCATATTTTTAGATGATAAAAATATGGCATGTCAAATACATGATTTTATTAAAGATCTTGTAAAAAGTTCTACAGGAAATATACGCGATTTATATATAGACAATTTTCGTGAGGTAAATCCCTTATTAGAAGGACATGAATTGGTAAAAAAAGTAGATTCACATGAAGTTGCGGAGGCAATGTCACAGAGAACGGATATATCATTTGACATTCCTATAAAACCATATGAGGTCTCTCCACAAAGTAATCTTAACGTATTTTTTGGAAAAGGAAGGGAAGCAAAAAATGGATTAGTAAAGCCACGTCATTGGTATGAGGTTGAACTTATTGTTCCAAAGCATATTACACAACAAAATGGATATCCCAAAGCAAAAACAGATGATGCTATTTTTGATGTGATAACAGATGATGGTTGGTCATTCAAATGCAAAGTAAGTGGCGATTATAGTAAGAATTTTAGATCTGAAGGTGATTTGAAAATTTTAGGTAAATGGCTCAAAGGAAGATTAGAGAATGCAGGCGTTTTAAAAGTTGGAGATCCTGTTACAAAAGAAACATTAGATTTATATGGAAGAAATACGTTTACTTTAACAAAAACGAATAAAACTGGAATTTATCTATTAACTCTCTTAACTTTCCCCTATTTTCAAGGCTTCCCGCCATTGAAAATTCTATATATGTATCCTTTTCCCTTGTTTTTGCCCTTATGGGATAATCACAAGGGAAAATTCATTATTCAGTTGTTTAATCATTGCCTGCCACTTTATCAAGAAGTCTTGCGGAAGTCCGCTTTGCTTCCCTTGTAGCATGGGCATAGACATTCATGGTGGTACTCACGTCTGAGTGGCCTAACAGTTCCTGCACATCTTTCGGTTGTGCCCCGTTGGATAAGAGGTTAGTCGTGTAGGTATGCCTCAGTGTGTGGAAATGGAAGCCTTCAAGTTCCGGTACTTTTCTTCCTTCTGTCCGGCAGGCTGTTTCTATGGTTGCCGGAAGTTCCAGACAGCCATCCTCCCTTAAGCATACAAAGAAGATTTCGGTGTAATCTTCCGGCACATTCTCTGTCATTCCCAAATGATAATACTCGTAATGCACCCGATTCTTTTCCATTACTTCTCTGTAAAAATTCCGCTGGTAGAGTTCCCCATACTGAAAACGGTTTTTGTGCTGTTCCTTTTTTGCATTCCTCAAAATATCTGCGAGAGTATCGCCAAAGTCAACAGCCCTGATCTTTTTCCACTTTGTCGGACCGATTTCGTGCTTATGGGTAGCCCCATTGTAGCGGATGCTCCTGCGTACAGTGAGATACTGTTCTTCAAGGTTGATATCCTGCCATGTCAGACCTGCTACCTCTCCAAGTCTGAGACCTGTAAAGTATGCTATCTGAACCGGAAGAATCGCATCCCCGCTTCGTTTTCCAAGCTGTTCAATCAGTTTCCGGTACATTTCAAAGGAAAGCGGTTTAACCTTATCTCTGTCTGTGGCTGTTTCATCCGCAAACAAATCCGTTTCTTCCTTTTTATGCCTCATCACCACATACTGCATTGGATTGAAGGTAATAAACTGTTTCGGAAATACCGCAAACCGGAATGACTGTTGCAATACTGCTGAAAACGACCTTACATAATCAATGGAATAACCTTTGGAAATAAAATCTCCGACAGTACCACCAAATGACAGCAAATCCATAAACTCCTGCAGGTGTACTGAAGTCACTGTTTTCAGCTTCCTTTTACTAATGGGGTGCTGTTTGATTCTTCCAATAGCCTGAAGATAATTGCCGACCGTTCCATTACTTAATGTGCCTGTCTTTAATTCTTCCTCAGCCCACAGGTCAAGCAGCTCTCCGAGAGTAATGTTGTCAGCCTTTGCAACAAACCGCTTGGCTTCATAATCCTCCATTGCCTGCCTTAACAGCTTTTCCGTTTCGCTTTTGCTTTCCGTACCAGCAAATTCCTTCTGTACCAGGTTACCGCTTGCATCTTCCACATAGAAGCGGTAGTACCATTTCTTGCCTTTCTTTCTTACAGAACCTTTTGCCATAATCGTTTCTCCTTTCGATATCGACAATCGGAACTGATGAAATGCTTTCTGCGTGTAAGTATATCATAACTCCGGTTGTCTATCTATACCGGTTCGGAGTCTTTCTCTGAAAGAAGATTTGCAAGCCTTACGGCTGCCGTTTCGGGATTCTTGGAATAGAGCCTTACAATGTCGCCCATGTCGTTCAGTGCATTTACCGTATGGGTGATTTCCCTAAGGAACATAATCTCATTATATTCCTGATTGGATTCAAACCCCATTACTTTTGCGATTGTGGCATCTTCCGTATTCCCTTTAAAATTCTTACAGGCATATTGAAAGGAATCAACGAATAATTCGTATTCCTTCAACATCAGCAGCAGTAAATCTTTGGAAAAATCCGCTTCGTCTGCCTTCATATCATAAGGAAGTTTGGAGAGAATGGAAGTCATGGTATCACGAATCTGTAATTCCCTTTTATCCGTAACATCACTTGTCATTTCTTCCGTCTCGCCCTTCAACCACTCCACTGATACATGAAGTGCTTCCGACAGACCATCCAGAACAAGCTTCTTGGTGTTGTCAATCGTTCCTGCCTCATACCGCTGTATGGTGGAAGCGGTAACTCCCATCTTTTCTGCTATATAAGGCTGGTTGACACCTAATTCCAGTCTGCGTTGTTTTGCCCTGCTACCGATTAACTTGCGTAATTCTTTATCTTTCATTCTGATACGCCTCCTTTTTCGGTATGGCTAAAGTATAACACAGTAAAAATAGTATTGCAATATGCAAGTTAATAATTGCTTTTAAAATTTCGTAACGCTTGACAAGAAGATATAAAAGTTATATAGTAGGCATAGTTACAAAATTGCATTATGCAATTCAAGAGGAGGTGTTTTAATGACAGAAGTGAAGATTGCACTGTCCATTGAGGAAGCTGCCGACTATACGGGTATCGGCAGAAATACCCTGCGGAAACTGGTAGAATGGAAAAAGCTTCCGGTATTGAAGGTAGGACGGAAAGTCCTTATCAAAACGGATATGCTTGAAAAGTTCATGACCGCCAATGAAGGCAGGGACTTAAGGGACAAAGGAAATGTCAGAGCTGTCACAAGAAATGTGACAAATTAAATAGGGACAGTCCTAAGACCATCCCTAAGGTATGTATCTGACCGAAGCCATGATATACCTACACGCAAATAGATTATACCATGTGCTTCCTCTAAGATACAACCGGAAATTTAAGAAGTGGGGAAGAAACTTTTTTATACAAGCCCTCGGCGTTTGAGAGCGAAATATACCCATCGCACAAATCTTCGATTTGTTCTCTGTGTATTTCGCCCTTGCAGGGAGCTTCCGCCGACAGGCGGATATGTTCGTAGACGGGCTACCTATGTAGCCTACTCACTTCATATAAGAAAGTATCTCATCCTCATTTCTTGTAGCTTCGTACTTGGCAGATACAGAAAGGGGGAAGCACATGCCAAGAAATTCATTTATTCAGATGACGAAGCTCCACAATGTCCGGGGAAGAATTTATTATATTTCAAGCCCCAAGAAGCAGGAAAATCTGTATGCAGTATATGAAACCACAGAACGTTCTTTCTGGAGTGACCTTGCAAAATGTAATCATGCAGAATTTAAAAAAAGTGGTACGGAGGGGAAATGTATTGAGGCAAGGGAATTGATCATAGCCCTGCCGGAATCTTTTACGGAGTATCCTCCAGACAAACTGTTGCAGATATTTACAGACCATTTCAGACAGACTTACGGAACGGATTGTATCGCAGCCCTGCATCACAATAAGCGGAAAACCAACTATCACATCCATCTCATTTTTTCGGAGCGTACACTCTTGGAACAGCCCATAGAAAAGGTTGCCACCCGCAATATGTTCTATGACGAAAAGGGAAATCATGTACGCACCAAAAAAGAGATACTTGATGAAGATGGAAATATCCGTAAAAGGTGCAAGGTGATTCACAAAGGTGAGGTATACGAAAGACAGATTTTCTCCATTAAGGATAAACGCTTCAAGGCTGAAAATTTCCTTGATACCGTCAAGCAGGATTATACCAATCTTATCAATCAGTATGTGCAGGACGAGAAGCAGCGATTACAGGTCTTTGAACGAGGCGGCATGTATCTTGCCACCAAGAAGATTGGCAAGAACAATCCGAAAGCCGCAGAGATGGAAGCAGATAATGCCAAGCGTACCTTATGGAATCAGACGGTAGACAGAGCGATTGTAACGGGTGTTGCCAAATCCGAGATTATGCAGATAAAAAAGGAACGGATAACAGATAGGATTGCTGAATCCGTATGGATTTACGGAAACAGACCCAATCTGTTATCTTCCATTATCGGTACTGCCATTGCAGTATTGGAACTGCTTATTTCAAAAGTATTACTGAAAACTTTGGAACTTGCAGACAAAGTGATTTCCAAAGAGCTTGAGGCAGAACCGGAGAACACAGATTTCAAGGAGCAGAAAGCTGTACCGGAAGAAAGCAGAAAGCAGGCAGATACACCAAAGCCTGCCATACCGCCAAGACCACAGCCGTCACCGGAAGCAGTTTCTTACAAGCACTTATGCGAGATTTATCAAAAGCTGCAGGAACA